>Ga0207797_1003274_pt1 | contig 10853 bp, 6 predicted proteins | sample PRCRCaboRojoPR_6_FD_187275 | JGI IMG/M metagenome (GOLD analysis project Ga0207797, IMG submission 187275) | Marine sediment microbial community from Cabo Rojo, Puerto Rico - PR CR 10% Liquid 1 (SPAdes) | ecosystem: Environmental > Aquatic > Marine > Coastal > Sediment | place: Cabo Rojo, Puerto... | reverse complement strand
GGTGGCCTCCTGGAGGACTCCGGGGACGGCGGGGGCAACCTGCCATCCGAGGACCTGCTGGGTGGTGACGAGGGCGGCGGGGGAGATGGCGAAAAGTCGCAACAGGCCCAAGAGGAGGCCGCCGAGGAGGGGAAGGAGACCCCCTACGAGATGCACAAGGCGGCCTTCGAGAACGCCGGCAGCCGCTACCCCTCCGCCAACGAGTGCGCCACCTGCCACCCGCGGCAGTACCGCCAGTGGTCGGTTTCCCAGCACGCCTACGCCCAGCTGAGCCCCGTCTACATGGCCATGCAGATGGCCATCAACGCCAAGACCTCGGCCACCAACGGCGATTTCTGCATCCGCTGCCACAACCAGGTGGGCATGAACCTGGGCGAGTCCATCTACACCTCCAACCTGGACCGCCACCCCACCTCGCGCGAGGGCATCACCTGCGTCGTCTGCCACCGGGTCAAGCAGCCCTACGGCAAGGTCTCCGGGCGCTTGCCGCTGGTGGAGGGCGACCTGGTGTCGCCGGTGTACGGCCCCAAGGGCGGCGACGAGCTGGAGCGGGTGCTCTCCAAGCCGCAGAAGTACCGCGTGGTCACCGACCGGGAAGAATCCGGGCGCAAGGTCCACAAGGAGGCCCGCAAGTTCTTCCAGCTGACCAAGCCCGGCTTCTGCGGCACCTGCCACGACGTCAAGCTGCAAAACGGCTTCCGCCTGGAGGAGGCGTTCTCCGAATACCAGCGCACCGAGGCGGCGGATAACGGCGTGACCTGCCAGGACTGCCACATGGGCAAGGTCCAGGGCGAGCCCTCCGGCTACGAGCGCGGCCCCGCGGCGGTGGTGGGCGACGAGCCCACCGAGCCGCGCAAGCTCACCAACCACTACTTCGCCGGGCCCGACTACCCCATCATTCACCCGGGGATCTTCCCCCACAACGTCGAGGCCGCGCAGTTCAAGTCCATGCGCCAGTGGCTGAAGTTCGACTACGAGGCGGGCTGGGGCACCGACGAGTTCGAGAACAGCATCTCCCTGGACCACGAGTTCCCCGATGCCTGGTTCGCCATCGACGACCGCTACGACGCTCGCGACATCCTCGAAGAGCAGTTCGAGCGGCTGGCGTGGGCCCGCCAGCAGCGCCTGGAGGTGCTGCGCAACGGCTTCGAGATGGGCGACATCGAGGTCACCGAGGCCTCCGAGGACGGCCTGGCCTTCGAAGTGGATGTGCGCAATCCCACCAACGGCCACGCCGTGCCCACCGGCTTCGATGCCGAGCGCCTGATCTTCCTGCAGGTCCGGGTGCGCGACCGCGACGGCGAGGTGGTCTACGTCTCCGGCGACCGCGACCCCAACGGCGATGTCCGGGATTCCCACTCGCTGTATGTCCACGACGGCAAGCTGCCGCTGGACGAGGACCTGTTCAGCCTGCAAAGCCGCTTCGTGGTGCGCATGGCGCGCGGCGGCGAGCGCGAGGAGGTGCTCAGCCTCAACCATTCCTTCTCGCCGCAGCCCTTCGTGCGGCCGGAGCCCCGGGCCACCACCATCTACGGCCGGCCGCGCGGGGTGCGCAAGCACAAGATGAGCATCCCGCCCAAGGGCGAGCGCACCGCCACCTACCAGGTGTCGCCCGCGGAGCTGGGTGGCAACGGCCCCTACACCGTGAACGTCAAGCTGATCGCGCAGATGGTACCGGTGAACCTGATCGCCGCCATCCAGGATGTCGGTTTCGATTACGGCCTGAGCCCCAAGGAGGTGGCCGAGCGCGTGGTGGAGGGGGCCGAGACCCTCTACGAGCAGGAAATCACGGTGCGGCCCGGCGCCGAGGGCAGCACCTGATGCCGCCACCGGCCCTGGGCGAACAGGCCCGCTTGCCCGGGGCGACCGGGTCGCCGCGGCAGTCGGCAAGAGCAACGAGGGGTAGGGGATGAAGGAGCGCTGTCGCGGCGGCGGTATGCCCGTGGCCGGGCTGGCCGCGGTCTGGGCCATGCTGGCGCTAACCGCCGGAACGGCCCAGGCGGCCGGGAAGGGGCTGTCCGAAGAGCCCATCCCCATGGCCACCGAAGAGGATCTGCCCGAGCGTACCGCGCCGCCGGTGGAGATCGGCCCGGATTTCCTCGGGCGCGGCAACCTGCCCCAGGGCATCGAGCTGCCCACCGGGGCGGTGTGGAACCCGGCGTTCTGGGTCTACGGCAATTACCGCACCGGCTATAACTATTTCGACCCCGGCGGTAGCGCCCGGGCGGTGTCGGAATGGGCCAACGACCTCGACCTGTTCGGCAACCTCCACCTGAGCGGGACCGAGCGGGTGCTGGTGGGGTTCGCCCCGGTGAGCGACGACGGCGAGTTCTCGGGCTATACCTTCGAGCCCGAGCGCGCCGAGGGCTGGGACAACGCCTTCAATGGCCGGCCCACGCGGTTGTTCTTCGAAGGCGAGATCGTCGAGATGTTTCCCGGCCTGGACCCCAACGATCGCGGCATCTTCGATATCGGCATGTCAGTGGGCCGGCAGCCCTTGCTGTTCCAGGAGGGCATCCTGATCGACGACGACCAGGTGGACGGCGTCGCGCTTACCCGCGACACCATCATCATCCCCGGCCTCTCGGTGGACACCCGCCTCACCGCCTTCTACGGCTGGAACGAGGTCAATCGCGGCGACAACCGCGACGAGGACGGGGCGGAACTGTTCGGTCTGTTCATGGAGGGCGACTGGGGCTGGAGCACGGTCCAGATCGACGCCGCCTACGTCGCCGGCGATCAGGACAGCGTCCATTACGGCATCGGCGCCATCCAGCGGCTCACCCCGTTCGGCCGCACGGTCAACACCGCCATCCGGGTCAACCGCTCCGATGCCCTGGAGGAGCCAACCCCGGCGGCCCGCAACGGCACCCTGGTCTTCGGCGAGTTCAGCATCACCCCCCATGGCACCCACGACGTGGCCTACCTGAACCTGTTCTGGGGGGCGAACGAGTACCGTTCCGCCCTGCGCGACGAGACCGCCGGCGGGCCGCTGGGGCGCACCGGCATCCTGTTCGCCGCCGTGGGGTTGGGCAACTACGGGTCGGCCCTTTCCAATCAGGCGGACAATGTGGTCGGTGCCGCCATCGGCCGGCAATTCTTCTGGGACGGCGAGCGCAAGCAGATCATCGTGGAGATCGGTGGCCGCGCGGGCACCGAGGAAACCACCGCCGACCAGGCGGCCATCGGCGCCCGCTATCAGCAGGCCCTGGGGCGCCGGTTCGTCCTGCGCTTCGACGGCTTCGTGGCCAGCCGCGAGGGCGGTGACGACGCTTCCGGGGTGCGTACCGAGTTGCTGACCCGTTTCTAGCGGGCCGAGGAGGGGAGCCGATGTTCGACAGCGCGGCTGCATTGCAGGTCTCCGGGCTGGCCATCGTGGGCCTGGCGCTGGCCCAGGCAGGCGCCGGCTTGGCGGCCACCCTGCTTCGGCGCCTGCGCCAGGCCCGCTTCGACCGCCGCGATGCCCGCCTGTTCGAGGAGCGCGCCCGCGCTCAGCTACAGGCGGCCGAGGCCGCCCGCGAGAAGCAGGAGCTGAGCTGGACCGGCCTGCGCAAGTTCACCATCGCGCGCAAGGTGCCCGAGGCCGAAGGCGTCTGCTCGTTCTACCTCGAGCCCCATGACGGCAAGCCGCTGCCGCCCTTCGAGCCCGGCCAGTACCTCACCTTCCAGCTGCACATCCCGGGGCAGACCAAGCACGTGGTGCGCTGCTACTCGCTGTCGGACAGCCCGTACCGGCGCGACCACTACCGGGTCACCATCAAGAAACTGCCGCCGCCGCGGGACACCCCGGAGGCGCCGCCGGGGCTGAGCTCGGCGTTCTTCCACGACCAGCTCCAGGAGGGCGACACCGTGGACGTGCGCGCCCCCAACGGCCACTTCTACCTGGACCGCACGCGCGAGACGCCGGTGGTGCTCATTGCCGGCGGCGTCGGTCTGACGCCCATGGTGGCGATGCTCAACGCCATCTGCGACAGCGGCAGCGAGCGCGAGGTGTGGTTCTTCTACGGCGTCCGCCACGGCGGCGAGCACGCCATGAAGGACCACCTCGCCGAGCTCGATCGCGCCTACCCCCATGTCCACGTGGTGACCTTCTACTCCGCCCCGCGCGAGGGCGATGTCCAGGGCCGCGATTTCACCTACGAGGGCCACGTGGGCGTGGACGCCATGCGCGCTCTGCTGGGCAGCACCAATTACGACTTCTACCTGTGCGGGCCGCCGCCCATGATGCAGCTGGTCACCGAGGGCCTGGAGGCCTGGGGGGTGCCCGAGAAGGCCATCAACTACGAGGCCTTCGGCCCGGCCACGGTCAAGAAGAGCCCGCAGTCGGAGGCCGCCCAGGAGGCGGCGGCGGAGGGCGTGGAAGTGACCTTCGCGCGCTCCGGCAAGTCCTGCACCTGGGACCACGCCGCGGGGGCGTTGCTCGACCTGGCCGAGGCCAACGGCGTCGACATGGACTCCGGCTGCCGCGGCGGCAACTGCGGCACCTGCCTGACCGCCATCAAGGAGGGCGAGGTGGCCTACCTCAGCGAGCCCGGGGTGCCGCCCGAGGCCGGCTCCTGCCTGACCTGCATCGCGGTGCCCAAGGGCAGGCTGGTGCTGGATGCCTGAGCACCGGCGGCGACCACGAACGACATCACCAGGAACTGACGGGGGCGAGACAATGCGGATCCAATGCGGCCGGGCTATCGGGCTGTTGGTACTGGGGCTGACCCTGGCGGGGCCGGGCGGCGCCGCCTGGGCGGTGGACCCCGGCGAGCGCGATCCCGAGCAGGTGGTCGGGCCCAAGGAGTGCGCCGAGTGCCACGAGGAGGAGGCCGCCATCTGGCGCAATACCCACCACCACACCACCTACCGCGAGATGCCGCGGGACAAGGACGCCACCAAGATCGCGCGGCGCATGGGGCAGCGCCGGATCAAGGCGGACAGCACCTGCCTCAATTGCCACTTCACCTCCAAGATCAACGAGGAGGGCGAGCCCGAGCCGATCGCCGGGATCTCCTGCGAGTCCTGCCACGGTGCCGGCGGCGACACCATGGAGGTGCACTCCGAGTTCTCCGGCAAGAAGGAGGCGCAGGAGACCGCCGCCGAGGAGGAGGCCCGCTGGGAGAAGGCCGAGGCGCACGGCATGATCCGGCCCAAGATGATGTATACCTGGGCCAAGAACTGCTACAGCTGCCACGTGGTGCCCAACGAGGAGCTGGTGAACAAGGGCGAGCACACCGCGGGCAGCGATTTCGAGCTGGTGGCCTGGTCGCAGGGCGAGGTGCGCCACAACGTCTTCTACAACGAGGGCGAGGGCAACCCGCCCGCCGACAAGGAGCTGCGGCGCAAGATGTTCATCGTGGGCATGGCGGTGGAGCTGGAGACCGCCCTGCGCGCCGTGGGCGAGGCCACCAAGAAGGCCGACTACGCGGTGAAGATGGCCAAGCGCGCCAACCGCGCCCGCAAGCGCTTCGCCCAGGCCGCCGGGCTGGTGGACGGCGTGCCGGAGATGGCCAAGATCACCGAGATCGCCAAGGGTGCCGGGCTCAAGCTCAACAACAAGGCCGAGCTCACCGGCGCCGCCGATAAGATCGGCGAGCTCACCAAGCAGATCGCGGCCAACTACGACGGCAGCGGCATGGGCGGTATCGATCCGGCCCTGCCGGGCAAGGACGACTGGAAGGGCGAGCCCGAGCGCTAGCCGCCGGGCCGCGAGCACGCGTCCAGGGGAGTCCGCATCATGGCCGAAGGCATCGCCATCGCCCGTCCGCAGCGCTGGGACCGGCCGTTCGGGCCCGACATGACCGATGACGACGTGGCGCGGGTGCTGGAGCAGCCGCTGCTGCGCGACATCGATCCGGGCCAGTTCCCGGCCAGCCTCCCGCTGCGCGAGATTGTCCGCAACGACACCCGCCTGCGTCGCTTCGCCCCGGGCGACGTCATCGTCCGCGAGGGCGACTACGGCAGCTCCATGTTCGTCATCATCACCGGCGGCGTGCAGGTGGTGACCGACGGCGTGGACGATGCCGAGCTGGGCCGCGCCACCCGCAAGCGGCCGCGCACCCTGTTCCAGGCCCTGAGGCAGCTGTGGGGGAACGCCGGCCAGCCCGAGGTGCGCGACGTCGCCCGCTACTTCCAGGGGGCGGGCAACCTCGACCTGCGCGGCGAGGCCGAGGACGCCCGCACCTATCTGGCGGACGTGGACGCCTTCCTGGAGCGGCACGAGACCGTGCCCCTGAGCGACGGCGCCGCCTTCGGCGAGATCGCCGCGCTGGCCCGCTCGCCGCGGACGGCGACGGTGGTGGCCGACACCGACACCGAGGTGGTGGAGCTGCGCTGGCAGGGCCTGCGCGACATCCGCCGGCGGGACGCCGGCTTTCGCGAGCACATCGACGGTCTCTACCGCGAGCGCAGCCTGGCCCAGCATCTGCGCGAGGCGCCGCTGTTCGCCCACCTGGACGATGCCGCCATCGACGACATCGCCCGCCACACCACCTTCGAGACCCACGGCACCCAGGAGTGGTTCCGGGACTTCAAGAAGGTCAAGGGCGACGACCCGTCGGCGGTCCTGGGCCAGGAGCCGGCGGTGGCCGAGGAGGGCCACTACCTGGACGGGCTGATCATGATCCGCTCGGGCTTCGCCCGCGTCAGCGAGGGGCTGGACCAGGGCCAGCGCACCACCGGCTACGCGGTGCAGAACGACGTCTTCGGCCTGGAGGAGATCGTCCACCACTGGCGCCATGGCGGGCCGCTGGCCTTCCGCCGCAGCCTGCGCGCCATCGGTTCGGTGGACATCCTGCGCGTGCCCACCGCCCTGGTGGAGCGCCATGTCCTGCCCAACGCGCCCGCCGACCAGCTGCCGGAGGCCGACGCCGGCGGCGGCGAGGTGACCCCGGCCTGGCTGGAGCAATCCACCGACCGCGGCCTGCCGCAGTCGCTGGTGGATTTCTTCGTGGACGAGCGCACCATCAACGGCCGCGCCGCCATGGTCATCGACACCGACCGCTGCACCGCCTGCGACGACTGCGTGCGCGCCTGCGCCTCGGCGCATAACGCCAATCCGCGCTTCAAGCGCCACGGCCCGATCCACGACGGCAAGCAGGTGACCAACGCCTGCATGCACTGCGCCGACCCGGTGTGTCTGATCGGCTGCCCCACCGGCGCCATCCACCGCCACGAGTCGGGGGCGGTGGTCATCGACGACGCCACCTGCATCGGTTGCGCCACCTGCGCCAACGCCTGCCCCTACGACAACATCACCATGGTCGAGATACGCGACGGCAACGGCGAGTTCATCGTCGACGAGCAGACCGGACAGCCGATCATGAAGGCCACCAAGTGCGACCTGTGCTTCGACCAGCTGGGCGGCCCGGCCTGCGAGCGCGCCTGTCCCCACGATGCCCTCATCCGCATCGACATGCACGACCAGGCCCGCCTCGCCGAATGGATCAACCGCAAATGAGGGCCCTCGCCACCCAGAGGCTGCGCAACGGCCTGCTGGCCCTGGCGGCCCTGGCGATCGTCGGCGCCGGGGTGTATGTCGACCACCTGGCGCTGCGGGACAGCAGCTTCCTCAGCGGCTGGCTCCTGGTGGCGGCGTTCGTCGTCCTGGCAGCGTTCAATGCCCGCAAGAAGCTGCCCTTCCTGCCCCTGGGCAGCGCGGCCGGCTGGCTGCGCCTGCACGCCTGGCTGGGGCTGGTCACCGTGGCCATTTTCGCCATGCACGGCGGCTGGTCATGGCCCGGAGGCGGCCTGGAGGCCCTGTTGTGGGGCCTGTTCGTGGCGCTGCTGGTTACCGGCATCGGCGGTCTGGCGCTGTCGCGGCTGGCGCCGCGGCCCCTCACCGAGCACGGCGAGCGCGTGCTGTTCGAGCGCATCCCGCGCTACCGCGCCCAGCTGGCCGGGGAGGTGGAGGACCTGGTCACCGCCGCCATCGACGAGCACGGCTCCTCGGCCATCGCCACCCATTACAGCCGGCGGCTGCGGCCGTATTTCGCCCGCCCGCGCCATGTGCTGCGCCACCTGCTGGGCTCCCATGCCCCGGTGAGGCGGCTGCAGCGGGAGCTGCGGGCGCTGGAGCGCTATCTGTCGGCCAGCGGCCGGGAGACCCTCGACGCCATCGAGGCGCGGGTGGTGGCCAAGGACAATCTGGACTACCACTACGCCTGGCAGGGCCTGCTCAAGGGCTGGCTGTTCGCCCACATCCCGCTGACCTACGCCACCGCCGTGGTGGCGGCGGTCCACATCGTCACCGCCTACGCCTTCGCAGCGTCCACGCCATGATCCGCCGCCTGCAGACCTTCGCCTTCAACAAGAGCCCCTACGAGCGGCCCAATCAGAAATGGGTCTGCGGTCGGGCCGCCGAGGGCCACCCCTGCCGCGTCGGGCCCGACCGCCGCGGCCGCTGCCGCGCCCGGGCGGAATGCCGTCCGCGTGGGGAGGGCGAGGCCTGGGTATGCAATCGGCCGCCAAGCGCCGGCGGCCCCTGCAGCGACGGGCCTGGCCCCGACGGGCACTGCGCCCATCCCATCCCGCCCTGCCAGCCGGTGCGCAGCCTGCGTGCCCGGCGGGGGCTGGCGGCGCGCTGGGTCACGGCGTTGGCGGTGGGCCTCATGGTGGTTGTCCTGTACGGGCCCGACGCCGGGCGCTGGTTGGCTCCCGGGGGCCTTAGCGCCCCGCATACCCAGGTGGAGGATTGCGGCGGATGCCACCGCAGCTTCGAGGGCGGGCCCAGCCAGTGGCTGCACGCCGCTTTCGGCGGGGCCCCCGGCCCGGCGGAGGGCGACAGCCAGCGCTGCCTGGGCTGTCACGAGCTGGGCGACCAGCCCCTGCGGCCGCACGGCGTGCCGGAGGCCCGGCTGGCGGCGGCAGACGGGGAGCCGCAAGGCGGTGACGCGCCGCAACAGGCGGGCATGGGGCCACTTGGCCTGGAGCTGGCCGGGCGGTTGTTCCCGGCCGCCGCCGGCGGCGACGGCCTGGCCTGCGCCACCTGCCACAGCGAGCACCAGGGCCACGGGGCGGACCTGACGGCCATGGGCGATCGCCGGTGCCAGGCCTGCCACAGCGAGCAGTTCGCCGCCTTCACCGACGGCCATCCGGATTTCGGCAACTACCCCCATCAGCGGCGCACCCGGCTCAACTTCGACCACGTCAGCCACACCCGCAAGCACTTCCCGGACGCGGACGATCCGCCGGAGCGCTGCGTGGCCTGCCACGAGACCGACGACCGCGGCCGCACCATGCAGGTGGCCGGGTTCGAGACCGCCTGCGCCAGCTGCCACGCCAGCGATATCCACGCCGAGAAGGCGGCCGGCTCGCCGGGCATCCCCGTGCTCACCGTGCCCGGGCTGGACCTGCCCAGCCTGCGCCAGGCCGATGCCGGCATCGGTCAGTGGCCCGCGGTGTCCGACCGTGAGCTGACGCCCTTCATGCGCGCGGTGTTCGCCGCCGATCCCGAGCTGGCCCCGGCCCTCGAGCGCTTCCGGGAACTGGACCCGCTGGACCTGCGCGATGCCAGTCCGGCCGACATCGAGGCGGTGGCCAAGATCGCCTGGGCCACCAAGGGCTTGCTCCGCGACCTGATCGCCGACGGCCCGGCCACCCTGCGCCCCGCCCTGAGCCGGGCGCTGGGGCGCGACATTGGCCCGGGGGCCGCGCGCGACCTGCTCGGCGGCATGGGCATGGCGACGGTGAAGCGGGCCCAGGCGGCCTGGTTCCCCGATCTCGCCAGCGAGGTGGCCCGCCACCGCGCCGGCGAGGCGGTGCCCATGCCCGCGGGCGAGTTCGACGCCCCGGCGGCGACCGAGGCGGCCCCGGCCGATGCCGATTCGGGGGGGTCCGGGGAGGCCATCCTGAACGACAGCGGGGATTCCGGCGGGGATTCGAGCGAGGACGGCATCCTCGGTGGCGGCAGCCAGGCGGACGAGGACGGCGAGGCCATTCTCGGCGCTGGCGAGGACGGTGGCGGTGACACCGGCGGTGACGCCGGGGGCGGCATCCTGTCGGGCCAGGCCGAGGACGGCGGCGGCCTCCTCGGCGGCGAGGACGAGGGCGGCGAGGAAGGGGGCGGGAGCGAGGCCGCGGATCCCGCCGAGGCCGAGCTGTCCGAGCCGGACCCCGTGGAATGGGGCCGCCTGGGCGGCTGGTACCGTGACTTCTTCGCCCTCCTGTACCGCCCCGGCGGCCACGGCGACCGCTTCCTCAAGGGTTGGCTGGATGTGGCTGGCCGCGCCATGGCGGGCGAGGGGGAGGCCTCGGCGGCGGCCATCTTCCGCCACCTGGGCGCGCCCGACGCCCCCGGCAGGTGCACCAAGTGCCACAGCGTGGATGCCGGCAACGGCGGCGCCCTGGCGGTGAACTGGGCGGCCGCCGCGCCCCGGGGCGAGCGCCAGGGCTTCACCCGCTTCGCCCACGCGCCGCACTTCAGCGTGCTCAGCGGCGACGACGGCTGCGCCGAGTGCCACGCCCTCGACCGCGACAGCGACTACCAGGCCTCCTTCCAGGACCGGAACCCCACCACCTTCCACGCCAATTTCCGACCCATCGAGCGCGACACCTGCGCCCGCTGCCATGTGGACGAGCGGGCCGGCAACGACTGCACCCAGTGCCACAACTACCACGTCGGCCCGGTGGCCGAGCCGGCCACGCCCACCCGGCTCGAGGCGTTGACCCGGGGGGGCGGCGAGAACTAGCCCCGGTGGCCGGCTCCCCCCTGCCGCTCCCGGGGGGCATGGAGGCACGAGGCGGGCCTGGTCAGGGGTCACCTTGGGGCCGAGGCCGCACCGGATTTTTAGCAAGCTAACATAAGGCCTCGGGGCATGGGGCGCCCATGACCGGTCCCCAAAGCGAGGCGGGGGGGGCACGGGGTGGCA
>Ga0207797_1003273_pt1 | contig 10858 bp, 10 predicted proteins | sample PRCRCaboRojoPR_6_FD_187275 | JGI IMG/M metagenome (GOLD analysis project Ga0207797, IMG submission 187275) | Marine sediment microbial community from Cabo Rojo, Puerto Rico - PR CR 10% Liquid 1 (SPAdes) | ecosystem: Environmental > Aquatic > Marine > Coastal > Sediment | place: Cabo Rojo, Puerto... | reverse complement strand
CCTCTCCCGTGCAGTCGCATAGTTACGCTGAGCTCGTTATCGAATTTAAACCTGCCGTCGTCGGCCCGGAAGAAGGCCCCCACTGTTGCGGGTGGGGGGCGAGTAGTGGCCCGCCCGTACGTCCGAGTATGCGAGACGCGAGACTCGACGGGGAACGGGTGACGGTGGTCGGCGCCGGGTTCGGTGGCCTCTCCGCCGCCTGCCACCTCGCCGACGCCGGCGCGGACGTGACCGTCCTCGAACGGCGCGAGGAGCTCGGGGGCGTGGCCGGCCGCATCGAGCGCGACGGCTTCCGATTCGACACCGGGCCGTCATGGTACCTGATGCCCGACACCTTCGAGCGGTTGTTCGGCCGGTTCGGCCGCCGCCCGGAGACGTACTACTCGCTGGAGCGACTCGACCCGAACTACCGTGTCTTCTGGAAGGACGGCGACCGCGCCAGCGTCCCGGCCGACCGCGAGGGCCAGCGCGATCTGTTCGAGTCCTACGAGGCCGGGGCGGCCGACGCGCTCGACGCGTACCTCGACGGGGCCAGCGAGGCCTACGACGTGGGGATGGCGGAGTTCGTCTACGAGGCCCGACCCCGGTGGCGGGACTGGGTCGACCCCGACCTCCTGCGGGCCGCCCGGGGGCTCACGTTGCTCGGGTCGATGGACGACCACGTCGCCGAGTACGTCGACCACCCGAAGCTCCGCCAGCTGCTGGAGTACACGCTCGTCTTCCTCGGTGGGTCGCCGTACAACACGCCGGCGCTCTACTCGCTGCTGAGCCACGTCGACCTGAACCTCGGCGTCTACTACCCCGAGGGTGGCATCCGGTCGGTGGTCGACGGCATCGCCCGGATGGCCCGCGAACTCGGCGTCACGTTCGAGACCGGGACCGAGGTGACGGCGCTCGAACGCCTGCCCGACGGCCTCCTCGTCTCCACCGACGGGGGGGAACGGGAGGCAGCCCGGGTCGTGGCGAACGCTCCGCCCGCGCACGTCGAGCGCGAACTCCTCCCGCCGGGTCGACGGGACCACGACGCCGAGTACTGGGACGACCGGACCTACGCGCCGGGAGCGTTCATGCTCTACCTCGGCGTGGAGGGCGACCTGCCCGAACTCGAACACCACACCCTCGTCCTGCCGACGGACTGGCGTGACCACTTCGGGTCCATCTTCGACGACCCGCGCTGGCCCGACGACCCCTCCTACTACGTCAACGTCCCGTCCCGGACCGACGACACCGTCGCGCCCGACGGCCACGAGACGGTGGTCGTCCTCGTCCCCGTCGCACCCGGTCTCGACGACGCGCCGGCGGTCCGGGCGCGCTTCCGGGAGCAGGTCCTCACCGACCTCGCCGAGCACACCGACGTCGACCTGCGCGACCGCATCGTCGTCGAGGAGTCGGCCTGCACCTCGGAGTTCGCCGCGTTCGGGTACCCGCAGGGCTCCGCGCTCGGCCTCGCGCACACGCTCCGGCAGACCGGGCCGTTCCGCCCGGACCATCGCTCCGACGCGATGCCCGGCCTCTACTACACCGGGTCGTTCACCGCCCCCGGCATCGGGATGCCGATGACGCTGGTGAGCGGCGAGCACGCCGCACGGGCGGTCGTCGAGGACGCCACCGACCGGGATGGGGCGCTGGCGTCGCTCGGCCTGCGGTCGGACTGACGACCGCGTTTCACAGTCCTCGGCACGCACCTCCTCGGAGACGGCCCTCCTGCTGGGCGGTTCCCGTTGCACCGCGACTCGCGCGTCTGCTCCCCGACCGGACACGGCACGCCACCACGAACGAGAACGGAGCGACCGACGCCGACTAGGGCACGTGCCAGATGCCGCGACCCCGGTCCAGCACGCTCCCGATCACCACGTGCGGGAGCGCCACGACGCTGATGAAGACGCTCCAGAACGCCACGAGCCCGAGTCGGAGGCTCGGGCCGGGTATCGGGTTCGGGACGAGCCACCAGAACGCCACCGCGACGACGGCCGTCGCCATCGCACCGGCGACGAGGACGCCCCACGCCCGGAGCGCCACGCCGCCGGCGTCGGTGTCGGGACCACCGAGCAGGTCCGTCCCCCCGAGGTCGGGTTCCTCGACGGCGAGTTCCCGGCTCACCTGCCGGAGCGAGTACCAGAGCGGGAAGTAGAGCCCCACCGCGACGACGACGGGGACGACGGCGAAGTAGGTGACGAGCAGGGCCGTCTCGGCGGCGTCGGCCAGCCACGCCCCGTCACCCGTGCGGTTCCGGAAGCCCCAGCCGAGGTGCCCGAGGACGACCGCGGCGTACCCGACGCCGACCAGCGGCCGGGTGACCGAGAAGTACGTCGCCACGCTCCCGAGGCCCGCCGGGTCGACCATGCCCACCATCAGCGCGGAGAACGTGTGGAACGTGTTCGGGAACGCGACGATGGGGACGGCCATCACGGCGCCGCCGCGGGCCGCCGCCGCGAGCAGGCGCTGGGACCGTGAGCAGAGGTGGCTCGTCCCCGTCGTCGCGCGGAGGACGTGCAGGTCGCCGCCGCCGCCCTTCAGCACAGCGACACCGATGGCCAGCGCGAGGCCGGCGACGGGGGCGACGAGGAACAGGCCTACGAACGCGCCGGCCAGCAGGAGGTAGCCGGCGACGTACCGACCGCGGAACTCCACCGCGCGCCGGCGGAGGTTGGCGAAGTGCTCGTAGCCGCCGTGCGGGAGGTTCAGCGCGACCATCCCGAGCAGGTAGACTGCCGCCTGCGTCCCGAGCGGGAGTTCCACGGCGGCGAGTCGCAGGCCGACGAACAGGAGGACCAGTCCCGCCAGCGCCGCCCGCGACGCCGTCAGGACCGTCGACTCGACACCGACCGACTCCCGGAGGCGGGTGAGTGAGACGCTCATCACCCGTTCGTACGTCCGGACGGGGATTCGCCCCCGGCCCGCAACAGTACGGGTCTTCTTAAGTAGCGGTGTCGCTGATTCCCACCCCGTAGTACTGCGGGCAGGTGGTAAGGGGGGCAGGGGCCGACGCTCCGGTATGTACACCCACGCGGACAGCGAGGTGGCACGGGAACTGGCCGAGCGCGCCGGGCGACTGATGGAGGAGGTGGTGCTCCCGAAGGAGCGTGGCCTCGCGGCGGGCACCGCGGTCTCCCGCGGGACGGTCAGAGAACTCCGCGAGGCGGCCCGCGAGTACGAGGTCTACGCCCCGCAGGTGAGCGAGGAGTGGGGCGGGATGGGCTACTCGTTCCGCGACGTGCTGCCGACGTTCGAGGAGGCGGGGCGGTCGCCGCTCGGCGCCACCGCGATGCACGTCGCCGCACCGGACGAGGGGAACATGCACCTCCTCGAACTCGTCGGCACCGAGTTACAGAAAGAGCAGTACCTCGCGCCGCTCGTCGAGGGCCGCATCCGGTCGGGGTTCTCGATGACCGAACCGACGCCCGGCGCCGGCTCGGACCCGAAGATGGTCCGGACCACGGCCCGGAAGGAGGGTGACGAGTGGGTCATCGACGGCCACAAGTGGTGGACCACGCAGGGCGTGGAGGCCGACGTGCTGGTCGTCCTCGCCCGCACCGACCCCGACGTCCACCCGTACGCGGGGTGTTCGCTGTTCCTCGTCCCCGCGGAGGCGCCGGGCGTCGACGTGGTACGGAACATCCCCCACATCGGCGGCACCACGCGGGGCGTGAGCCACGCCGAGATCGTCTACGACGGCGTCCGGGTGCCCGAGGAGCACCTCCTCGGCGAGGAGGGCGAGGGGTTCACCCACGTCCAGCAGCGACTCGGCCCGGCCCGCCTGACCCACTGCATGCGCTACACCGGGATGGCCCAGCGTGCGCTCGACATCGCCGTCGCCTACACCAGCGAGCGCGAGGCGTTCGACTCCACCCTCGCCGAGAAGCAGGGGCCGCGCTTCGCCGTCGCGGAGGCCGCGACCGACCTGCAGGCGGCCCGGGCGATGGTGCGACAGACGGCCGACCGCATCGCCGCCGGCGAGGCGGCCCGCGTCGACGTCTCGAAGTCGAAGGTGTTCACCGCCCGCGCCGTGAACGAGGCCGTCGACACCGCGATGCAACTCGTGGGGGGGAACGGCATCGGCCACGACCTGCCGCTGGCGGAGTTCTACACCTCGGCCCGGCAGTTCCGCTACGTCGACGGGGCCGACGAGGTACACAAGCGGGTCATCGCCCGCGAGGAGTTCGCCGACCCGGTGACGGCGGAACTGGAGCCGATAACGCGCTACCGGGGGTGAGTCGCCCGCTCAGTCGCCGGACTCCCCGACGACCCGCTCGACGAGTTCGGCCACGACGAGGACGGGCACCAGCGGGAGCATCACGAGCGCGCTCCCCGCGGCCACGACCAGCCCGAGCAGGTTCATCTGCGCGTCGGGCGTCTCCCCGGCGTCCTCGGTGACGGTGCGCGGCCCGTCGACGTCGTCGTCGGTCAGTGGCATATACGACCCTACGTGGCGCTCGCCCTTCCGTCCACCCCCCGTTCTCTGTGGGTGTGGGGGTCGACTCGGCCCGCAGTAGTGGGGAAGGAAGGGGACGGGACTCGGGGCCCTACGTCGCGATATGACCGACTGGTACGAGTTCGACTGTCCGGCCTGCGAGGCAGCGTTCGAGGTCGACGGCCCGGCCCGCGCGGAACTCCGTACGGTGGGGTGTCCGGAGTGCGGGCAGTCGGTGGCGGCGTCGGCGTTCGACGCGCTCGGTGCCCCGCCGGACCTCCTCGTCTGAGCCGGGTTCCGGAAGTATCCCCCGCCGGAGGTGGTTTTTCCGGCCTGGGAACCGTAGCGACGAGCATGTCGGGAGTGCGTGCCGAGGTCGCCGTGAGCGGTCCGTCGAACTGCCCGGTCGCGGCGCTGTCGGCCGAGTCGGAGGAACCCGTGACCGACGTGACGTGGTCGCGGGCGGGCGAGACGTTCACCGAGGAGTTCCGGGTCGACACGAACGTCGCCGAGAAGCGGGCGGCGGCGCTGGCCGACGCCGACCCGGTGCTCGAGGTGGGCGACGAGCAGATCTACCAGTTCCAGCGGGAGGCCGCCTCGGACGCCACCTGCGCCTGCGAGGTGGTGGAGTCGCTCGGGCACCCGCTGGCCGACGTCCGCGTCGAGGGGGGTGACCTCGTGATGACGCTCCACCTCCCGGGTGTCGAGCGGTTACAGGAGGTGGTCTCGGACCTCGAGGCGGTCGCCGAGGGCGTCGAGATACGCTACCTCGTCCACGCCAGCGCCGACGCCGACGGGGAGGCTGGTACGGACCGTACTGTCGTCGACCGGGGACGGCTCACCGAGCGCCAGCGCGAGGTACTCGCCACGGCCTACGAGATGGGCTACTTCGAGTACCCGCGGGGTGCCAACGCCACGGAGGTGGCCGAGGCACTCGACGTGGGGCTCTCCGCGTTCGCAGAACACCTCGCCGCCGCGCAGGGGAAACTCCTCTCTGAGACCCTCACCGTCTGACCACGACACCCGCACTGTTGGGGGTCGGGACGGACGGGACACCGGCTCCTCCACTCGCGTATGGCGACAGGCAAGCAGACGCTCCGCACCGCGAGCGAGTCGCTCCCCGACGTGGTCGGGGTGCGGACCCGGGCCATCGACGGGGGTCGGGAGACGGTCGTCGTCGAGTTCGCCAACGGCGCCGAGATCCGGTACCGCGCCCCCGCCGAGGCCGGGGCCTCCGTCGCGGAGGTGTGGGTCGCCCCCGACGACGACCCGGACGACCCGACGCTGGTGAACGAGCGTGCCGCCGACGCCGGCACGGAGGCGCTGGCGCTCCGGAGCGTCGGCGCGTACCTCTCGTTCGACGACCGGCGGCGCGCCGAGTTCGTCTGGGGCGAGCGGAACCTGACCGCACTCCTCGGGGGCTGACCCCCCGACCCGCAGAGTTCGGGGTCGGGTGCTATGCCCCCTCCGGCGCTACGTTCAATCGTCGGCCGCCTTCCCTCGCGGCCGACGGTGTGGGACAGACGTACGGAGACGGAACCGACGAGAACCGACCGAAACGACACGATTCGACACGACGAGACACGGAACACGACAACACGGAACGGTTTACTGCGAAGCGTCAGAGTACTGGTGCCGGCAGTTCGGCACGAGGGGTGTCGGAGCCACGACCCCTCGCTATCGACGCCGGCCGGGGGGATTTAGCTCACGGCGACCCTCCGGCCGGTATGCGCGCTGCTGTCCTTCGTTCGTACGGTGACCCACTCGACGTGACCACGGTCGCCGACCCCACGCCCGACCCCGACGGGGCCGTCGTCGCTGTCGAGGCCTGCGGTATCTGTCGCTCGGACTGGCACGCGTGGAAGGGCCACGGCGAGTGGGCCGACGACCGGGTACCGCTCGACTCCGTGCTGGGCCACGAACCCGCGGGCCGGGTGATCGCGGTGGGCGACGAGGTGGAGACGTTCGCCGCGGGCGACCACGTCGTCGTCCCGTTCGACCTCGGCTGTGGGGCGTGTGGGCGGTGTGCCACCGGTCACGGGAACGTCTGTCCGGACGGTCACGCCCTCGGCTTCGAGTCGAGCGCCCCCGGCGCGTTCGCCGAGCGTGTCGCCGTCCCGCACGCCGAGTTCAACCTCCAGCGACTCCCCGACGGCGTCTCGTCGGTCGCGGCCGCCTCGATGGGGTGTCGCTTCGCCACCGCGTTCCACGCGCTCTCGAACCGGGCCGCGGTCGAGGCGGGCGAGTGGGTCGCCGTCCACGGCTGCGGTGGAGTCGGCCTCTCGGCGATTCAGGTCGCCCGCTCGCGCGGGGCCGAGGTAGTGGCCGTGGATGTGGCCGAGGAACCGCTCTCGATGGCCGACGAGCTGGGGGCACACCCCGTCGACGCCACCGAGTCGGACCCGGTGGCCGCCATCGAGGCCCTGACGGACGGCGGCGCGGACATCTCGCTCGACGCGCTCGGCCGCGCGGAGACGGCCTGGAACTCGGTGCGCTGTCTCCGCGAACTCGGTCGGCACGTGCAGGTCGGCCTCACCACGGACGCCGAACGCGGGGAGGTGCCCCTGCCGACGGACTGGATGACCCGCTGGGAGGTCGACTGGCTCGGCGCGCGTGGCTGTCCGCCGTCGCGATACGGGGAGATGCTCGACGCGGTCGCCGACGGGTCGCTGGACCCCGGTGCGCTCGTCACGCGGGCGGTGTCGCTGGCCGAACTGCCCGGCAGGCTGGCGGCGATGGACGACTACGGGACGGTCGGGGTCGAGGTGCTGCGGCCGTAGGGTGGTCCTACCCGCCCGACTTCGATACCGTCCGTCTCGGAGCAACGTATTTATCGCTGGTTGGTAACGTTCGACGCGGAACCATGCTACCACTCCAGCTCGGCTTCCCGCTCGACCCACAGCAGTACGTTCCCGCGCTCGTCAGCGCGGCGACCACCGTCGTGCTGTTCGTCGTCGTGTTCGTGGTCGTCTACCTCCTCGGCAAACGACTGGTGACCGGCGCCGTCAGGGAGGGGCTCAGACGCCGCGAGTTCGACGAGACCCTCGTCGGCCTCGCCGTGAGTACGACCGTCGTGGTCGTCGCCGTCGTCTCCGTCGCGCTGGCCGCCACGGTCGCCGGCTTCGGCGTCGTCCTCGCGGCGTTCGCCACCCTCGCGGGTGCGCTCGCCCTCGCGGTCGGCTTCGCCGCACAGGACCTCATCGCCAACTTCGTCGCCGGCGTGTTCATCATCCAAGACGAACCGTTCGAGGTGGGCGACTGGATCGAGTGGAGCGGCAACGAGGGGGTGGTCCGCGAGATACAGCTGCGCGTGACGAAACTCGACACGTTCGACAACCAGCTCGTGACCGTCCCCAACAGCGACCTCGCCGGCGCGGCGGTCGTGAATAACGTGGCGAACGACCGGCGTCGGGTGTCCGTGGGTTTCGGCATCGGCTACGGCGACGACATCGAGGGCGCACGCGAGGCAATCCTCGAGGAGGCCTCGCGTATCGACGGTGCCCTCGACGACCCCGCGCCCTCGGCGCCGGTCACGTCGCTCGGTGACTCCGCGGTGGTCCTCTCCGGCCGGCTCTGGATCGACCCCGAGGAGAGCGGGTACGGGCCCGTGCGCTCGCAGTTCGTCGAGCGGGTCAAGGAGCGGTTCGACGCGGAGGGTATCGACATGCCGTACCCCAACACCGAACTCTCGGGAAGCGTCGAGGTCACGAACGTCGAGGGGGTCACGGGCGACTGAGCGGTCGGGTTCCGGGCCGACGCCCGCCGTCTCCAGCGGTGGCCGCGGCCGTCAGTCGTACACCTCCTCCTTCCGTTCGAGCCCCCGGAGTTCGGCTATCCGTAGCTTCCACCCCTGGATGGAGCCGATCGAATCGGACTGTCCGAACGCTCGCATGAACCACGCGTTGTCGTCCAGCGTGTCGATGAAGTGCTCCCACTCCTCCCCGTCGGGGTCGAGCTTCTCCGCCGGTCCCGTGACGGCGACGCTCTGCCAGTCGAACCGGCCCCGTATGTCCGTCACGAGGAGTCGGAAGGTCGCCCCGTCCTCGGCGAACTCGAACTTCGTCGGCTCCGGACTGTCCTCGAGCAATCCGAAGTAGACGTGCTCCCCGTCGTACCCGAACGAGATCGGGATACTGTACGGGTCCCCGTCCCGACAGAGCGAGAGGATTCCGTACCCCTGGGATTCCAGCAGGTCGTCGATCTCCTCGCTGTCCATCGGGACCCCGCTGAACTGGGCGTATGGATTCGTCGACATCTCCGAGTGCGTCAACGTGTCGCAGGGTTACAACCCTTTCGTGGACCCGTGCCCCGAGCGTGGGTCGACGCCGTGCTGCTTCGGCCGTGCTCGAGACACGCACCGGACGTCCCCACGCTGGCCCACTCACCGAGCAGGGACGCCGACGGCCCCCTACAGCGTCAGCGCCAGTCGCTCGCCCGTCTCCAGCCCGTTCCGGAGCGCCGCGTGCAGGCGGGCCTCCCCGGCGACCCAGTCACCGATGCAGTAGAGATTCGCCGCCGCCGCGCTCTGGACCGGGCCAGACTGCACCCCACCCTCGGTGAGCGCGTAGCGCCACCCCTGGTGGTCGGTCCACGCCGGCTCCGCGAGTCGCTCGTCACCCACCACGTCGGCGGTCATCGCCGCGAGCGTCGCGACGTTCTCCGCCGGATCGTCGTCGTAGTGCTCGACGGACCACCCGTGGTTGGCCTGCACCACGAGGAGGCTCTCGCCGTCGGGGACGTGGCCGGCCTTGCACTCCTCGCGCGAGATCCAGCCCACGTCGTGGGCCTTGTCGACGTTGACGAGGCCGTAGTATGGCCGGTCGAGTTCGAACTCGTAGTGGAGGACGGCGGTCCAGATGCTGCGATAGTCGACGGCCTCGACGGCCTCGAGCAGGGGCTCGCGCCGATCGTCGTCCCAGTCGGCCGACCGGAGCAACTCGGCCGTCTGCGGCGCGGGCGGGTTGAGCACGAGCACGTCGAACGGACCCCACTCGCCGCCGTCGGTGTCGGTCAGGTGCCACGCGTCGGCCGCGTCGTCGCGCGCGATCGTCGCCACCTTCGTCCGTCGCTCGACGCGCGCGTCGGTCCCGCCGAACAGTCGCTTCGCGATTTGCGTGACCCCGGCCTCGTAGGACCACTTGTGCTCGTCGGCCTCGCGCCCCTCGCTGATCTCGCCGTGCTCGTCGAAGACGTAGACCGGTTCGCGGGCGTCGACGAGGCCGTCCTCGCCGAGCGTCTCGCGGACGAGTTCGTTCACCCGGGCGTCGTCGGACTTCAGGTAGTTCGCGCCGTAGTCGTACGTCAGGTCCCCGTGGCGGCGGGTCGCGCCCCGGCCGTTGAGGCCGCCGGACTTCTCGAGGACCGTGACGTCGGCGTCCGTCGTCGCGCAGAGGACGTGTGTCAGCGCGGCGCTGGCGGCGCCGGCCCCGACGATACCGATTCGTGTCACGGCTCGTAGTTGGGCTCCGGTTCCCGAGAACCCTCCGACCGCGGCGACCCGTGCTGGGTTCGACCACGCGGCCCTCAGTCCGACCGGACCGACGACTGCAGTTATCCGCTCGGAACGACAACACGGCGATATGAACGGCCGTCAGGCGGTGTTCATCGTCCTCGTCCTCGTGCTGGTCGGGAGTCCGGTCGCGGCCCACGTCCCCGGGTTCCCCGAGGCGAACGACAGCCCCGAGACGGCGCTCGTCGTCGACGACCCGACCAAGTCGTGGTCGTTCTACGACGGCCTCTCACCCGGGCAGGCGACGTACTACCGGCTCACGCTCTCGCCCGGCGAGCGCCTCCGGGTGGGCGTGTTCACGCCGTCGGACAGCGCGTTCACGCCGTCGCTCGTCCTGCTGAGTCCGTCGCTGAACGGGACCGAGGGCGTGCCGGCGAGCGTCACCGTCCCCGACGGGATGGGAGCGGTCGTCTACCCCGGTGACCGTCCCGAGGTGGCGAGCTACGAACCGTTCGCGCCGTCGGCCAACTACCACACGATCGACATCGACCGGACCGTGGACGCGGGCGGGACGTACCTCGTCGCGATCTACGACCCGGCCGACCGGGGCGGCCCGGTCGGCGTCGCTATCGGCGTGGAGGAGCGGTTCTCGCCGACCGAGTACCTGCGGGTCCCGTTCGACCTCGTGCGGACCCACCTCTGGGAGGGTCAGCACCCGCTCCTCGTCGCCGCGCCGTGGCTGGTGACGGGGGCCGCGGGACTGGCGCTCCTCCGGCGACGTGGTGCCGACACGAGTCCACCCGTGGTCCGCTACGGGCTGGGTGGGGCCGCGCTGCTGGTGCTCGGCACCGCCGCGAGCGCGGCGATGCAGATGGGACTCGCCCTGACGGCGACGGGGCCGACAGCGGGCGCACTCCTCACCGCGCTGTTCGTCGTCGTCCCCGCGCTGGCCGGGGGCTGGCTGTTCTGGCTCGCGCTCGGTGACCGGTTACGGCTCG
>Ga0207797_1003272_pt1 | contig 10863 bp, 8 predicted proteins | sample PRCRCaboRojoPR_6_FD_187275 | JGI IMG/M metagenome (GOLD analysis project Ga0207797, IMG submission 187275) | Marine sediment microbial community from Cabo Rojo, Puerto Rico - PR CR 10% Liquid 1 (SPAdes) | ecosystem: Environmental > Aquatic > Marine > Coastal > Sediment | place: Cabo Rojo, Puerto... | reverse complement strand
CGGGTGAATCCGGTGGGTGCACGATAGGGAGCTGGTGAATGCGCCGGGTGCATGGTAGGGAGCGGGTGAGTCCGCCGAGAGCACGGTAGGGAGCGGTTGAATCCGGTGGGAGCGTGGGAAGGCGGGGAGGAACGGGGGCATGAAAGCAATTCGCGTGGACAAGTTCGGGGAGCCCGAGGTTCTGGTTTACGAGGAGGTAGTCCGTCCTGAGCCCGCTCCTGACGAGATTCTGATCGAGATCGAGGCGGCGGGCGTCAACTTCGTCGACGTCTACCACCGGACGGGACAGTATCAGACGGGCCTGCCGATGACGCCCGGGGTGGAGGGCGCTGGTCGGGTCGCAGCGGTCGGGATGGACGTCAGGCGGTTCGAGCGGGGGGATCGGGTCGCCTACGCCATGGAGATGGGGTCGTACGCCGAGTACGCCGTCGTCCCGGCGGAGAGAGCGGTGAAAGTGCCCGAGGAGATTGACGTCCGAGAGGCAGCGGCGGTGATGCTGCAGGGGATGACGGCCCACTACCTGACCCACAGCACCTATCCACTGGAGGAGAACGAGGTGGTGCTGATCCACGCCGCAGCGGGGGGCGTCGGTTCTCTCCTCGTTCAGATCGCCGACCTGCACGGGGCCCACGTGATCGGCACTGCCTCGACAGAGGAGAAGGCCGAGAGGGCGGGGGAGCTGGGCGCTGACGAGATGATCCTCTACACGGAACTGGACTTCGAAAGAGAGGTGGAACGGATAACCCTGGGCGAGGGCGTCGACGTCGTCTACGACGGCGTGGGAGAGGCGACGTTCCTTAAGGGGCTCAACTGCCTGAAGCGGAGGGGGACGATGGTGCTCTTCGGACAGGCGAGCGGCGCCGTGGAGCCGATTGATCCCCAGGTCCTGAAGCAGAAGGGCTCGCTCTACCTGACCAGGCCGAGCCTGGGCGACTACGTGGCGACGCGAGAGGAGCTGGAGCGGCGGGCGAACCACCTCTTCGAATGGATGGAGGGCGGCCTGCTGTCGGTGCGCGTCGACCGTATGTTCCCCCTGGAGGACGCGGCCGAGGCTCACCGCTACATCCAGAACCGGAAGACGCGGGGGAAGCTGCTCTTGATGCCTCAATAGGACGTGTGGAGGACGGAAGAAGCGGGCGGTGATAAGCAAAACTATTGGCGCTCCTTCGGTACGATCGGTACATGGATTGCGGTCATGTGCGTTCTGATGTAAACTCATCTCTGTCACGTCATCGATCGTGCCTCGCTCGGTGAGACAGAGTGTTCACGGCGATGATCACAGGCACCGGCGCGGCGGTCGTCCTGCCCTCCTTCATGTGGCGATCTACACAAACCGCAGGACCAGCGTGTTGATCTTGATCGGGACCGGGGTGATGCTCTTCTTCGTGGGTATTCGAGCCCACGGCACAGCCGGGACCAAAGAGGAGGCAGGAGCGAGGCTAGTGCCGCATTTCTCTGGAGCGACGCAGTGATCGTTATCGACCAAGGGGGTAGACTATGGAGAGCAGCGGAACAAGTCGAGGCGGAGCGAGCCTGAGCCAGGTGCAGGGCATCCTGCGGCTCACGGTCTGGGTAGGGGTGCTGATTCTCTGCGTCCTGGCGATCGGCCTGCCGCTGACGGTGGTGCTGCCGCCCCTGTTCGCACTGGGGGCGGGGGGCGTGGTGGGGATCTTCGTAGCCTCCATCGTGGCCGGCACTATCTACGTGCTGCCGGAGTTCCAGCGGGCTATTATGCTGCGGATGGGACGCTATGAGGACACGAAGGGGCCGGGGTTCTTCATGGCGATCCCCTGGCCGCCGTTCTACCAGAGCGTGGCGCAGATTCTCGACATGCGGATCCACAGCCGGCCGGTTAAGGCGGCCGAGACGCTGACGTCGGACAACGTGCCGGTCGACTGTCAGGCGGTGATCTTCTACCGGGTGGAGGATCCGAAGCAGGCCTCGCTGGAGGTGAAGGACTACGAGGAGGCGGTCTTCCGGGCGGCGAATGCCGCGCTGAAGGACATCATCGGCTCGTTGAGCCTGAGCGAGCTGCTCGGCGAGCGGGAAAAGGTGGCCGGGCGCCTGGAGGAGATCCTGGACGAGTCCGCCGTGGAGTTCGGGGTCGACATCACCTCGGTGGAGCTGACGGACGTGCAGGTGCCCCAGGACCTTATCGAGGACATCAGCGCCCAGGCTCAGGCGGAGCGAGAGCGAGACGCCCGGGTGGCCGAGGTGGAGCGAATCACGGAGGTGGCAGATATCTTCGAGAACGCGGCCCAGCGGATGAGCGACAAGGCCGTACGGCTGTACGAGCTTCAGGCGATCCAGAACGTGGCCAAAGAGAGAGGCGCCCGGACGATCGTCTGGGGCATTGGGCCGGATCGAGAGGGCCAGAGGCTGGCGGCCGGTTCGGCGGCCGGCGCTGGAGAGGAGGAGTAAGGCGAGGAATGAGGAGTTAACAATGGCTTTCAAAGGATGGATGCTCCTATTGGGGGGTCTGGTGGTGGTGGCGGTGGCGGCAGCGGTGCTGCTGCTCGTCCTGCCGGAATCGGTCGAGGCGATCAGCGTGAGGTGGGAGGAGTCTACCCACGCCAATGCTGAGTCGCTGGCTTTCACGTTCTGGGAAGAGCAGGGTCTCGGTGACGTTCCCCGTCAGTGTGCCAGGTGTCACAGTACGCCCGGCAACCGGGACTTCCTGGGTGCCGATGGAACGGCGGCGGGCACGGTGGAAGAAGCGCCGGAGAGGGGGAGCGTGATCAACTGCAGCGCCTGCCACAATCCGCCTGCCCACGAGTTGTCTCGGGTAAGCTACCCGTCGGGCATCGCCATCGATGACCTGGGAGCCAGCGCGGTCTGCCACGTGTGCCACCAGGGGAGAAGGGCAGGCGAAGACGTCAGGCAGATGACGGAGGGCATAGAGCCCGACGATACCTCTCCCGATCTGGTGTTCATCAACGTCCACTACTACATCGCCGCCTCCACGTGGCTGGGAGGCGAGGTGGAGGTTGGGTATCAGTATCCGGATCGCACCTATGTCAATCGGTACGAGCACGTGCCCGATATGCAGCGCTGCGTCGAGTGTCACAACCCCCACAGCCAGACGGTGGACCCGGAGAAGTGCAGCCCCTGTCACGTGACCGTCGTCGACCGGGGGGACCTGAGTGGTATCCGAATCGATGAGACCGACTACGACGGCGACGGGACGGTAGAAGAGGAAGGGCTTGGGGGCGAGATCGAGACGATGCAGGAGCGATTGTACGCGGCGATGCAGACGTACGCCTCGCAGGAGTTGACGCCTCTTGTCTACGCGGACCGCAGCCCGTATTTCTTCATCGACTCGGACGGGGATGGCGAGGCTGACGAAGACGAGATCGACGACCGCAACGCGTACCGGACCTGGACGCCGCGGCTGCTGCGAGCTGCCTACAACTACCACTTCTCGCAGCAAGATCCGGGTAACTACGCACACAACGCTCGCTACGTGATTCAGCTGCTGTACGACAGCCTGGCTGACCTGGGAGAGCAGATCCCGGTCGAGCTGGAGTCGCTCGTACGGCCTGAACCGTATGAGAACTAGGAGGTTCCGATGAGAAGAAGGTTCACGGCAGTCGTCTGGATGGTCATCTATCTGTTCCTGGTTCTCGCGCCGCTGATTCTTCTGGTGGTGGCGCCCGGTCGTCCCCAGCGTGGTTTCTGGCGAGAGGTCGCCGTGGCGTTCGGATTCGCTGGTCTCTCGTTGATGGGGCTCCAGTTTATCCCGACCGGTCGCCTGGGGTTCATCACCAACGTCTTTCCCGTCGATGTCCTCTACTTCTTCCACCACTGGACGTCGATCCTGGCCACGCTCTTTGTGGTGTTGCACCCGGTGATCCTGGTCGCCAACAACCCGAACGTGCTGATCCTGTTCGACATCCCGAACGCCCCCTGGCGTGCGCGAGCGGGGATCGTCTCCGGGTTCTCCGTGGTGGCGCTGACCGTTCTCTCGGTGTGGCGCGTGGGGTTCAAACTGAAGTACGAGCCATGGCGGGTTCTCCACAACGTGCTGGCCGTGGGAGCGGTCGGGTTGGCGCTGTGGCACATCTTCGGGGTGCGCTACTATCTCGCGTCCCCGGCGCAGCGCGTGCTCTGGATCGCCCTCCCGGTCATCTGGTTTGTTATCATTGCCTACGTGAGGCTGTACAAGCCCTGGCGCATGCTCCAGCATCCTTGGCGCGTCAAGAATGTCCAGGAGGAGCGGGGCGACTGCTGGACCCTGGTTATCGAACCCGTCGGTCACGACGGCCTCGACTTCGAGCCCGGGCAGTTCGCCTGGCTCACCGTTGGTCAGTCGCCCTTCCGCATCCGCGAGCACCCCTTCTCCTTCACCTCCAGTGCCCCGCTGCCCGACTGCCTCTGCTTCACCATTAAGGAGCTGGGCGACTTCACCACCCGGGTCAGCGAGCTGGAGCCCGGTACCGAGGTCTACGTTGACGGGCCTTACGGTCTGTTCAGTATCGACGAGTATGAGGCGCCGGCCTACGTCTTCCTGGCGGGCGGAATTGGCGTCGCGCCGATCATGAGCATGCTGAGGACGATGTCCGACGAGGGCGACGAGCGCTCGGTCACGATGTTCTACGGCAACGTCAGCTGGGACGCCGTGCCCTTTCGGGAGGAACTGGAGAAGCTGGAGGAAGAGCTCAACCTGGAGGTCGTCCACGTCCTGGAGGAGCCGCCGCCGGATTGGGAGGGAGAGACAGGATACATCACCGCGGACGTGCTGGATCGCCACCTGCCGGACAACCGGGAGGAGTTGATCTACTTCGTGTGCGGTCCCCTGGTGATGATCCGTGTGGTCAGGGAGGCACTGGTGAGCATAGGCATTCCTCGCCAGCAGATTGAGGAAGAGCGGTACCAGATGGCCTAGAGCAGGAGCGGCCGCCCCGAGACGGGGCCTAGAGCAGGAGGAGCCGCCCCGAGACGGGGCTTAGAGCAGCAGGGGCCGCCCCGAGACGGGGCTTAGAGCAGCAGGGGCCGCCCCGAGACGGGGCTTAGAGCAGGAGCGGCCGCCCCGAGACGGGGCTTAGAGCAGGAGGGGTCCGGCCCAGGCGGGGCTCAGAGCAGGAGGGGTCCGGCCGAGGCGGGGCTCAGGGCAGGAGGAGCCGCCCCGAGACGGGGCTTAGAGCAATCGAAACGTCCAGGTTAGACGTGTTGAATGACACGGGCAAAGCGAGGAGGAAGCTGTGGCCTGGTTGTATGCAAGATGGTTGATGGTAGCGACAGTTGTATTGGTCCTGGTGCTGACGGTGCTCTTTGCTGGGCCGCTGTAGGCGTAGAGGGGATCGATCTGGAGACTGAGGAGGCGCTGGGATGAGGGAACTGAGACGACGATTGTGCTGGTTCGGGGCGGCGCTGGCGCTGGCAGGGGCGGCACTGGCGTTGGTCCTCGCGTGGGCTGGACCGGGCTCGGTGGGCCCGAGGCCGGCGTCCGCCGATGAGGCGGTGTCGTGGCCGACGATCACGTGGACGGCGACCGTCAACGGCCTGAGCCAGCCGGTCCACGTGACGCACGCCGGAGACGGGAGCGGGCGGTTGTTCATCGTCGAGAAGTCGGGGCGGATTCGCGTCGCCGTGAACGGCGTGCTGTCGGCGACGCCCTTTCTGTCCATCGAGGGGCGGGTGGAGGACGGGGGCTTTGAGCAGGGGCTGTTCAGCGTGGCGTTTCCCCCAGACTATGAGACCACGGGCGTTTTCTACGTGGACTACACTGACGTGAACGGGGACACCGTCGTCGCCCGCTACCGGGTCACGGCCGATCCTGACGTGGCCGATCCCGGCAGCGAGGAGATCATCTTCACCCAGACACAGCCCTTCGGCAACCACAATGGAGGGCAGCTGGCGTTCGGGCCCGACGGCTATCTCTACATCGGCATGGGAGACGGCGGCGGCGCCCCCGACGGCACCGCTCAGGACCCGACGTCCCTGCTGGGGAAGATGCTGCGCATCGACGCGGCGCTCGCGGCGCCGCCCGGCCCGGGGTTCACGGCCACGTACACCGCCTATCTGCCGATGATCAGCGGAGGGGAGGGGCATCTGCCCTACGGCATCCCCGCGAGCAATCCGTACACCGAGACGGCGGGCTACCGGGATGAGATCTGGGCGTTGGGCCTGCGCAACCCATGGCGCTTCTCCTTCGACCGGGCGACGGGGGACCTCTATATCGGGGACGTCGGCGCGCAAGCGTACGAGGAGATCGACTTCCAGCCCGCCTCCAGCGGCGGTGGCGAGAACTACGGCTGGGACATCATGGAGGGCATGCACTGCTATCAGAGCACGTCGTGCGACACAGAGGGGCTCGTGCTGCCCGTCGCGGAGTACGACAGCACGGCAGACGACTGCTCGGTGACCGGGGGTATGGTCTACCGCGGCACGGGCAATCCCGGTATGGAGGGGATCTACTTCTACGGGGACTTCTGCACGGGGCGAATCTGGGGCCTGGTGCGGGAGGGCGAGGAATGGGAGACGTCCGAGCTCGCCGACACCAGCATGCAGATCACGTCGTTCGGCGAGGACGAAGAGGGCAACCTGTACGTAGCTGACTTCGGGGGCGGCACGATCTACGAGATCGTTGAGGTCCCATAGGGACGGGGCCGCCTCCAACGGAATTCAAACCTTCTCCAACCAGGCCCAACCCCGACTGCAACGGACTCCATCGGTTGGCGGTGACGCTCTGTGCTAAGATGGTAGCAGCTTCTTCTGACGGGGCGAGTCCCGTCGGATCTGAGGTCTACACGGCTGGAAGAGAGCAATGAAAGGAGTGAGGGGATGCGTCGGAAGCGGTTGGTGATGGCACTGGTGGCGGCGCTCGTGCTATTGGGAGGTGCAGGGCTTGGACTGAGAGCCTTGGCGCAGCACGGTGCGCGGGCAGAGGCGCCGGACCCGCAGGGGGCGACGCGTTCACAGGCGGTTGTCGGGCCGACTTTCACGTACCAGGGCCGCCTGACCGACGGCAGCGGCAAGCCACTGACGGGAGCCTATGACTTCGAGTTCCGGCTGTACGACGGCAGCGGCGGCGGCGCCAACCAGGTGGGCGGCGACGTGCCTGTGAACGACAAGCAGGTCGACGAGGGGTTGTTCACGGTGACGCTGGACTTCGGGTCCGACGCCTTCAGCGGCGAGGCGCGCTGGCTGGAGGTGCGGGTGCGGGAGGGTGCGAGCACGGGTGGGTTCACCCAACTCCTGCCCCGCCAGGAGCTGACGCCGGCGCCCTATGCGTTGAGCCTTATGCCCGGGGCCACGGTCAAGGGGACGTTGAACAACACCGGCGTCCTATCGCTAACCAACCGCGCGGATGACGGACTGCGCGTCGAGGAGGCCGGCGGTGACGGCGTGCAGGTGACCTCAGCTAGCTACGGCTTCTACGTCAGGGAAGCGTTCGCCGACGGCCTGCTGATCGACTCGGCCGGCAACGACGGCATATACGTGGCATCAGCCGGCGCTGATGGTGTTCAGGTCGCGTCGGCCGAGTACGGCGTCTCCGTGTCCTCTTCCGATACGGATTGCATCTATGCAGGTAACGCTGACGCTGACGGGGATGGGATCGGGATCGCCGGCTTCTTCGACGGCGACGTTCGGGTCACGGATCATCTGACGGCCACTAACCTCTATGCGGTCAACAAGAACTTCGTGATCGATCACCCGCTCGATCCCGAGAACAAGCTCCTCTATCACAGCTCTGTCGAGTCGCCGGACCGGCTGAACGTCTACAACGGGAACGCGGTTCTTGACGCGAAGGGCGAGGCTTGGGTGGCGCTGCCCGACTATTTCGAGGCGCTCAATCGAGACTTCCGCTATCAACTGACGCCCATTGGCGGGGCCGCGCCGAGCCTCCACGTGGCCGAGGAGATCGAGGACAATCGCTTCAGGATCGCCGGGGGTGAGCCAGGACTGAAGGTCTCCTGGCAGGTCACCGGCATCCGCGACGATGCCTCGGCGCGGGCAAACCCCATGCGGGTCGAGGTGGACAAGGCGGCTGGAAGACAAGGGCTGTATATTGATCCAGAAGCGTACGGCCAACCGCGTTCCCTGGGCATTGGCCTGGCAGAACGAGCCGGAAAGGGGACCATTCGATGAGGATCGCGCCGCTGAGCAAGAGCAAACCGCTGGTCAGAGCCATCGCCATCGTTCTGCTGATATGCTTCGGGGGGACGGTCCTGGTCGCTGCGCAGAGCGGCGGCGGGTACGATCTCTCGTGGTCCACTGTTGACGGTGGTGGGGGGAGCAGCAGCGGAGGTGGCTTCGCCCTTGACGGCACTATCGGGCAGACGGACGCGGGGACGATGAGCGGTGGGGACTACGTCCTGTCCGGAGGGTTTTGGAGCGGGGCGGTGGCTCAGTATCAGGTTTTCATCCCGCTCATCTTGAAGCGTTTCCCGTAGGTCGCCGTGCCCGGTCCCGGCTACACGAGGGCTGGAACAAGCTTCAATCTAGGAAGGAGGGCAATGCTATTCGGCAGGCTGCGCTTATGGATGATCGTGACAGTGGCTCTGCTAACGGCTGTTGCGGGGTGTGGGCCGTCGCCGACTGGTGACGACCCGACGGCGACCGCGACGGCGGCTGGAATAGCCACGGAGACGCCGAGCGAGACAGCGCTACCTTCAACAGCGACGGTAGAGCCCTCTCCGAAGCCGACCGAGGCCTCCGGCGATCAGGCCGCGCCGACGGCTACGGTGGAGGTCGCTGGGCCCGAACCGACGCGTCCACCCTTCGAGCCGGCCATCGGCTTGGAGCTGGTGGCTGAGGGGTTCGCGGCACCCGTGAGCATGGCCGCGCCCGGCGACGGGAGCGGTCGGCTCTTCATCGTGGATCAGATCGGCCTGATCTACGTTCTGACGGCGGAGGGAGAGCTGATAGACGAGCCCTTCCTCGATATCCGAGACAGGGTAACCGCGCTCAATCAAGGCTATGACGAGCGGGGTTTGCTGGGTCTGGCCTTCGACCCCCGCTACGAGGAGAACGGGTTGTTCGCCGTCTACTACAGCACGCCATTGGTGGGAGGGCAACCCGAGGGTTGGAATCACACCAGCCAGCTTTCGTGGTTCACCGTCTCCGAGGAGGACCGGAACGCGGCGAATCCCGACTCTGAGCTGTCGATTCTGCGCGTCGACCAACCGCAGTCGAACCACAACGGCGGGGAGATCGCTTTCGGCCCCGACGGCTACCTGTATGTCGCCCTGGGTGATGGGGGTGGGGCCAACGACGTGGGTCTGGGACACGTAGAGGACTGGTACGGGAGGAACCGGGGCGGCAACGGGCAGGATATCGAGCAGACGATGCTGGGGAGCATGCTGCGCATCGACGTTGAGACGCCCGGCCCCTACCTGATCCCCGACGATAATCCATTCGCTGGCGAGGGGGAGACGGGACTGGCGGAGATCTGGGCGTATGGGTTCCGGAATCCCTATCGGTTCTCCTTTGACGCCGGAGGGGACCACGAGCTGTTCGCCGCGGATGTGGGGCAGAACCTTTGGGAGGAAGTGGACATCGTCGAGAGGGGCGGGAACTACGGCTGGAACGTCAAGGAAGGGACGCACTGCTTCAGCCCCGAGTCGCCGAACAAGCCGCCCCAGCAGTGTCCCAGTGCCGATCCTGAGGGGAAGCCGTTGATCGATCCCATCATCGAGTACGGGAACGCAAACGCGCCCGGGGGCCTGGGCCTGGCGGTGGTCGGCGGGTACGTCTACCGCGGCGAGGCGCTGCCCGCCTTCGAAGGGCGGTACATCTTCGGGGACTGGAGCACGAGCTTCGGCCTGGCCGATGGTTCGCTCTTCGTCGCCACGCGGCCGGACTCCGACGGAGAGATGTGGAACTTCCAGGAGCTGGAGATCGTGAGCCACGAGGACGGCCGGCTGGGCGCCTACCTGCTGGGCTTCGGCCAGGACGCCGAGAACGAGCTGTACGTGCTCACGTCCGGCCGGGCGGGACCGAGCGGCAGCAGTGGGCGGGTCTGGAGGATCGTGTCGGCCCAGTGAGGCGGGGAAGCGATGGAAGGAGACCGGAACGAGGCTGACAAGGGATACGACGGGATGCTGGACGCTCTCCAGCGAGAGACGTTTCAGTACTTCGTCCACGAGACGAACCCGGCAAATGGACTGGTGCGCGATCGAACCGCCGAGGGCTCGCCCGCGAGCATCACGTCCGTGGGGCTGGGCCTGGCGGCCTACGCGATCGGCGCGGAGCGCGGCTTCGTCTCTCGGAGCGAGGCGGTGGAGCGGACGCTCTCGACTCTCCGCTTCCTCTGGGAGAGTCCGCAGAGCAGCGACCGGGACGCGACCGGTTACAAAGGGTTCTACTACCATTTCCTCGATATGGAGACAGGCCGGCGGGCGATGGCGTCGGAGCTGTCGACGATCGACACGACGTTCCTGCTGGCCGGTGCTCTGGCGGCTGCCGTCTACTTCGACGGCGACGCGGACGCGGAAGGCGAGATCCGGGAGCTGGCCGACGCCCTCTACCGCCGCGTTGACTGGCCGTGGGCTCTCGACGGCGGCAGGACGGTGAGGCACGGCTGGCAGCCGGAGCACGGCTTCATACCCTACCGCTGGGACGCGTACAGTGAGGCACTCCTGCTCTACACGCTGGGACTGGGGTCGCCGACGCACCCGCTGCCCGAGGAGAGCTACGCCGCGTGGACCAGCGGGTTCGAATGGAAGGAGGTCTACGGCTGGGAATACGTCCACGCCGGGCCTCTGTTCATCCATCAGCTCTCTCACGTCTGGATCGACCTTGAGGGCATTCAGGACGATGCGATGCGAGATTGGGGAATCGACTACTTTGAGAACAGCCGCCGGGCATCCTTCGTGCAGCAGGAACATGCCGTCAGAAACCCGGGGAACTTCAAGGAGT
>Ga0207797_1003271_pt1 | contig 10863 bp, 12 predicted proteins | sample PRCRCaboRojoPR_6_FD_187275 | JGI IMG/M metagenome (GOLD analysis project Ga0207797, IMG submission 187275) | Marine sediment microbial community from Cabo Rojo, Puerto Rico - PR CR 10% Liquid 1 (SPAdes) | ecosystem: Environmental > Aquatic > Marine > Coastal > Sediment | place: Cabo Rojo, Puerto... | reverse complement strand
CAATTACTTAAATAGTATATCGTATGTCGCTATATCAAAAGCCTTGCCCCGCCTCCACTGCGGGAACGACACGGGCCGGCTCACGTAGCCTGGCTCGTTGGAACACAGCAGCAACCAGGATACTGCGCCCCGACCATCAGGTGATCCGCGAACGCGGCAGCGGTCGCACGGTAGCGTGAGCGCGGTCGCGGGCTCACTCCCAGACGGTCGTCGATTGCTGCTCCCGGTTCGGCGCTTCGGCGAGCTCCACGTAGGGGGCACAGGTCGTACACTTGGTAACGGTGTCCTCGTTGTCGCCGAAGACGCGGGCGAACGAGTCGGTCACGTGCGTCCCGCAGTTGGTACAGGTTGGCATCCCTTGGTCGGGATGCTGCGTAGAGGCCCTTGGTTAAGCAGGGTCAAGCGACGAGTAAGTGCTGGCTATGGCGACTATGGCCGCCGGGAAGCCTGGTCTGTCAGGTGGCGGGCCCGGGCGGGGCTCACTCCGGGACCGTTCCGACGTCGAGGGGTGACGGCGTCCCCTCGGCGCCGTCCGTCGCGGCCTCGAGGTAGTCAGCCGGTGTGACCACCGACCCGTCCCGGCGGCTCGGATACACCGCCTCGATCTCCCCGTCCACGCGGCAGACGAGCGTCACCGTCGGCGGGACGACGTACCGGAACTCCTGGCCCGTGATCGAGGAGCGGACCGGGTGTTCGTCGAGCAGCAACGTCGCGCCCACGGCCTCGGCCCAGGACCGCCAGCGATCGATCTCGCGGAGGCGCTCCCGCGTCGGCCGCCTACTCGCGCACCGGCCACACCGGCAGAGCTTCTCGCCGAGCACCGTGAACCGGGTCTCGTCGACCACGCCGGTCCGTTCGAGTCGGGCCGCCGCCGCCAGGAGGTCGTCTTGTTTGTCGTGATTGCCCGGCCCGACGAGGGACCGAACGTACAGGTCGAGGGTTCGCACCGACCGATCGCCAGCCGGCGCGTCGGCTGGTGGCCCATCCGACTGTCGTAACTGGTGGCCTGCCACGTCGTGTCACCACCCGTGGAGCGGCCGGGACCGTGAATAAATGGGGACGACCATTCAAACCGTTCGGGCGAGGTAAGGCGGCGTTATGCGCCCGGCGTCGCGGGGTGGCCGATGCCCACCGGGTCGGTCACCCCGGGCGAGTCAAACTCCCGCGCAACCGGTCCTCGGGGCTCGCCGTCGGTCGGGACCGCCAGCCGACCAGGAGTAACCTCGGATTACCAGACAGCGACGGGAATAGGGCGTCCTATAACTATCGCGATGGCCCGGCAGCCCCGCCTGTGAGCCCGCAGAACCACGCCGAGCGGAGCTGGCAGTTGGATGGCTGGGACCGGGAGCTGTGGCTCCTCTCGGTGCTCTTTTTCGGCGTCGGCGACGTGGTGACGACCGCCGTGGGTCTGCAGATCGGCGGCGTGGTCGAGACCAGCCCGGTCCTCTCGGCGGCCGAGGGGCCGGCCATCTACCCGACGATGGTCGGCCTGAAGCTCCTCGTGTTCGGTGGCTGGTACCTGCTGTGGCGGGTGACACCGGCCCCCTACCGCGTCGGCGCGCCGCTCGGGCTGGCGATTCTCGGCGTCGCCGCGACGACCCTGAACCTGGTCGTCGTGCTCACGGCGATCGCGGGGTGAGCAGTGCCAGGCCGAGGGCGAGCGGGCGGATCCACGGGAGGATGGCGACGCGAAGGACGGTCGCGTCGGCGGTGTCACCGGCTAGGCGAGGGCCGCCGCTCGCGAAATCCCGCCAGCGTCCGGCTCAGGCCCTCCTCGAAGCTAACCTCGGGTTCGAACCCCAGGAGGGCGCCGGCCTTGGTGACGTCGGCACGGGAGTGGCGGACGTCGCCCGGTCGAGGGGACTCGAAGACTGGGTCGAGGGCCGTCCCGAGCTGGTCGTTCAGGGCGTCGACGAGTTCCATGACCGTCACGCCGACGCCCCGGCCGACGTTGAGGACTTCCCCGGAGACCTCACCCTCGGCGGCGAGGCGGTTGGCGCGGACGACGTCGTCCACGTAGATGAAGTCTCGTGACTGTTGGCCGTCGCCGTAGACGACGGGTCGCTCGCCATCGAGCATCCGACTGGCGAACGTGGGGATCACGGCCGCGTAGTCGCCGTCGGGATCCTGCCGCGGTCCGAAGACGTTGAAGTACCGGAGGGCGACGGCGTCGAGGTCATAGAGGTCGCTCGCCTGGACGGCGAGGGTTTCGGTCACGTACTTCGAGAGGGCGTATGGCGACTCGGGATCGACCCGCATCGTCTCGACCTTCGGGACACGCTCGTCGGCGCCGTAGACCGCCGCGGAGGAGGCGACGACGACGGTGTCGACCCCCGCGCTCCGGGCGGCGTCGAGGACCGTCGCCGTGCCGGTGCAGTTGACGTCGGTCGCGGCGACCGGGTTCTCGACGCTCCGGGGCACAGAGGCGATGGCCGCCTGATGGAACACGTGATCGACGCCCGTGACGAGGGTCGCTACCGTCTCGGGGTCGCGAACGTCGCCCTCGCGAAACGTGAATCCGTCCCGCGACTGGAGGGGTGCCAGGTTGGACCGCCGACCCGTCTCGAAGTTGTCGATCCCCCTGACGGCGTAGCCGGCGTCCAGCAGCGACTCCGCGAGGTGTGAGCCGACGAACCCGGCGGCGCCGGTGACGAGTGCCCGAGTCATGGAACGGGGACCTCGACCGGCGGCGGACGCCGGTCGGCCGGTCGACTAGCTCCGCGCTCGGGCGTTTGTTATGCTGGGCTTTCCGGGCGATGGCGGGTCCCGGACCTACTCCTGGATCGCGATCCGCCCGTCGCCGTGGACGGTGACGCGGACGTCCTCGACGTCGAACGAGGTGCGCAGGTCCGCCCGGCCGGTGTCGACGAGCGTCTCTAGCGCGTCGACGTCGACGACGCGCTGGAGCGGTGGCCCCTCGCAGGGGTCCCGACCGGTGACGGTTGCGACGGCCTCCGGAATCGCCACGCCCAGCCGCGGCGATTCCGTCGTGGTGTGTTCGTAGACTGTACCGGCTGCAGACCCCTCGGCGTGTCGCGTCTGGCCCATGTGTTGATCACCTGCGGCCCGGGCACCGTCCGACCGCGGCCCGGGTTCTGTGGCTGTGGCCAAACGTCCCTCGAGGGGCCCAATAGCTGTTGTGATATCACCGTGAACCGCACGCCCGCGCCGAGACGGCCGGAGTGGGCCCGAGCGTCGAATCGGGCCACAGCCCGGCCGTCTCAGATTCCCTGGGTCGCGCCGGCCGTCTGGTGGGGGAGCAGGCCGTGGGTCATGAGCCGGCGCGCGATGATGACGAATCCATTGCCGATGCCGCTCGAGAAGACCGCCCGCTCCTCCCCGGTCTCGGGGTCGACGGTGCTGACGAGGAGGGCCGATCGGTCGACCAGGAGGAGCCGCCCGATCCGTGCCTCGTCGGTCTCCTCGCCCTGGAGCCACTCGAGCCCCGAGGTGTACGTCCTCGCGTCGGGAACCTCCGCCTCGATCCGGTCCCGAAGCGACTCCCCGAGGGTGCCGACCAGGAGGTCGACCTCGCTCCCGACGGCCCGGAGGGACGCCTGGAGGTCGGCCGAGAGCACCGACGGGTCGCCGAGGACCAGCACGACCTCGTCCGTCGCCGCCTCGAGGAGGTCGGTCAGCCGATTGTCGATGGCGGTCGCCCCGGTGATCGACCAGACCTCCTGGTCCGGGCCCTGCTCGGCCGAGTCCACGGCGTCCAGCGACTCGAGTGAGGCCTCGACCCGCTCGAGGCGCGTCTCGTACTGGTCCCGCAGGGTCGCCATCGCCTCTTCGAGGGACACCGCACGGAACTGGCGCGGACTCGAGTGGTGGATCTCGACGAGGCCCTTGCTCTCGAGGACGCGCACCGCGTCGTAGACCCGCGTCCGGGGGACGTCGGTGATCTGACCGAGCGTCTTCGCCGTTCCCGTATCCAGGCGCGTCAGGCCGACGAAACACTTGGCCTCGTACTCCTTCAGGCCGAACTGCTGGAGTTCGGCGACGGCCTCCTCCTGGACTTGATCTCCGGACATGCGGGTGCCTCCTCGGACCTGGGTCGCGGGTGAACGCCGGTCGCGCCGGGGACGTTGCAGTGACAACTGTTAACATTCCAAGGTTATAACTGTTTGTCCCTTGTGACTCAAGTGATTGATGCCCGGCGGGGCGGCGGGCTGTCCCGGACGGCGCTCGGGGCAGGACCGTGGATGCCGGTGTGCGTCCGGCCGAGCTCGCCAGGTATGCGTGTGCTAGGGATGACCCAGGCGGGTCCTACGCCGCCGGCCGACGGGGTCGACCGCGTTCCGTCCACCAGTTGTCGCGTAACCGAGGCGGCGTCAACGCGCCCTGCCGAGGGGGACCGATAAGCGGATATTACTTAATGACACGTGGCTCCGGTGGGTGTACATGGCAGATTACCTGTCCGAAAGCGAGCTCAAACGGATGGAACGGTTCGCGGCGACGCCGAAGTACCGACGGGACCCCGACCAGCTCGTTCCCTCGGACTCCGAGTGAGCGGGGCCGTCCGCCAGAGGCTTCTCGAGCGGGCCGGCCGACCGTCAGGATGGCGCCGATCTCGCCGAGCGCCAGTCAGGCCAGGTTCTGGGCCTCGATTACCTCCCAGACCTCCTGGCCACGGTCCGTGATCCCGTAGACGCGGCCCTTCTTGCGGTCCTCGGAGACCAGCAGGTCGACGAGGTCGACGTCCCTGAGGTCCTGGAGTGCCCGGGAGATGTGCGGCGGCAGGCAATCGGTGTCCTCGGCGATCCGGGTCGGGGTCGCGGGGGACTCGGCGAGGCGGCCGAGGGCCTTGATCCGGTACGTGGAGCTGATGACGTATCCAACCTCGTCCCAGTCCGTGCTCATCGCTTGCCGGGTCCGAGTCCGGACCAACTGTCGTCGGATGGCCGGTTCAGGGAATTCATGCTGCAGGACTCCTGGCGTGTGATGAGCACCGCGTCGGCGTTATCCACCGACCCCACTCACTCAGGTATTCGCTCCTTATCCCGTCCGCGGCGCCGTGACGACACGCCCGCGACGACGCTTGACGGGCACGGCAGCAGGTGCGTCCGCCGCCCTCGCCATCGCCAGGGTGAGCGAGCGACGCGATGGTCCCTGGACGACGGTAAGGACGACGTAAACTGCCCCTCGGACGATATGTTCGACACGGTCAGCACCTGGTAACTACTACGTCAAAACGTTGCCAGAAGGTACTTGTCGCCAGGCGCGGCGTGCATCCCTATGCAGGTCGAGCGCCGTCGTGACGGGGCACAGAAAGGTTATCTTACTGAACGGTTCCGGGGAGCGATCGCCCCATGAGCGAGGCGCTGCGAGAGGCCTGGGAGACGGCCAGCACCGACCCGGATCCCGTCGCGGACCTGGACTACCGGTTCTCGCCGCTGACCCACATCCACGTCGAGGAGGGCAGCGAGAGCTTCATCTTCCTGCCCGACGACGAACGGCACCTCGCCGACGCGGAGTTCATCGTCGCCTCGCCCGAGTCCGTCAGGTCACTCGAGACGATGCAGTAGCTCAGTCCGGCCGGTCGAGGCCGGCAACGAACTCGCCTTCCGCCCCACGGGACTGCCAGTAGTGAATGGCTCCCGAGACGGCGAAGGCCGCGACGATCGCGGCCGCCAGCCAGGGAAAGGGGACCCAGGCGAGGCCGGGAACGCCGAGCAGCCAGATGCCCACGACCAGCGCGCTGGCGACGACGAGGCCGGCGTAGTGGATTTGCCAGGGGTAGGTCGAGGCATCCCGCGGCGACAGGTAGGAGTCGATCTGGCTCGCCCGGCTGGTCAGGGTGACTTCCCCGGAGTCCGCGTCGTAGTCGACGAGACTCGTCTCCTCCAGTTTCGGGAGGTGGGTCTGGTACAGGGAGACGTACACTCGCTTCCGTTGCTGGCTCGTCAACTCCTCGACGGCCACCTCGTTCTCGATGGCGGCGATCTCCTCGGCCAGCTCGTTCACCGTGAGCGTCGCCGCCCGCTGTCGGAGCAGGTACAGGACCATCCGCCGGCGCCGACTACTCAGGATCTCGAAGATCTCGTCGGGCGAGAGTCCGGACTCGATGTCTGAACTCATCGGGCGGTGTCCCTGCCCGAATGGACCGTTTCCCACGCTGTCGCCATACCCGAACCAGTCGGCAGACCGAGCATTGTTATGCGCGGTTTATCCGACAGTAACGTGCTCGTACCGCCACGAGCGGCGACGAACCGAAAAGGCCGCCGGGGCTCAGTCGCCGCCGGCGAAGACCGGCTGGGACGGCGTCGTCTGGATCGTCCGATCGCGGTCGGTCCGCGTCGACCGATGCTGATACACTACCGTCACGCCGAAACCCCCGAGGACGATGCCGGTCGCCACGGCGATCGCGGGAAGCGGCAGGAGGGTCTCCAGCAGGAAGGCCCCGAGGAAGGCGACGACCGCGATCGTCGAGAACGCGGCGTAGTACCCCGACCAGTTCCGCTCCGCCTCGCCGGCGGCGACGTCGAGGTAGACGTAGAACCGCTCGATGTTCTCGCCGGGTTCGATGATGCCTCGTGGCTTGTTGAAGTCCACGATGTCCATGCTGTCCATCTTCGGCAGGTGGCACTGGTAGAGCCCGACGTAGACGCGCTTTCGCTCGCTCGAGGAGATCTGTCGTGGCTCCTTGTCGTTCTCCCAGGCGGCAATCTGCTCGGAGAGGTCGCTCAGCGAGACCGGGTCGCCGGTCTCGCGCAGGTACCGGAGGACGTGCCGCCGCCGCTGGTTTTTCAGTATCTCGAAGACCTCGTCGAGGCCGAGAGGGTGCTCCGTCCCGGCGTCGTCGACCGCTTCGACCTGGACGCTCATCGCTACCAACGGCCTCTCGAGTCCGTCCCGGTGCGGTGTTCGTTCCCCTTCCGTCGTGCGTTCGTTTCCATGATTGTGATCCTGTGGGCCAGTATGGCCGTGAATGCATCTCGTTCGGCTGTTCCCCACCGCTGACACGAACGGCTGAGTCGGCTCCCCATCCACGTCCCTCCCGGCCAAATTACACCCGCGGTAGGGACTTAATTATAGTCGGTTTTCACTGGTCAACGGTTTTTGATTAAGCGGATAAACGAATCGGCCGAGCGGACGAGGCGCCCGTGCCGTGACCGGGACGGCGCCCTCCATCACCCGTCCGGAGCGAGTGTCCGGAGCAGGTGTCCGACCGGGTCGAGGAGCGTCGGCGGACCATGTCCCGGACGGTACCAGTCGTAGGCCAGGACGCCCTCGTCGGCGTTCGGCTCGGGGTTCGAGATGGCGGCCTCGAACACCGTGTAGACGGAGACGGTCCGGGGCGTCCGGGTGTGCCGGTAGCGACAGGTCCGCACGGGGTCGCCGACGTCGACGCGGGTCTGGAGCTCCTCGGCGACCTCCCGCTGCAGGCAGGCCCTAAGGGACTCCCCCGGCTCGAGGCCGCCGCCGGGAAGCGTCCAGAAGGTCGAGCCGTCGGGCCGCCGTTCCTCGATCAGGAGGACCCGGTCGCCGGCCGTCGCCAGTGCTTTGGCGCCGCGTCGCACGGTGACGGCCTCCCCGTCTGCATCCGTCGCGAGTGCCGCGTCGAGCCCCTGCTGGTCCGGCGCGCTAGGTCCCGTCATCGATGGTTGACGGGGACCGGTCCACCCCGCATAGTTACGCGGCGATTTGCGGCCGTCAGTCGGCGCGTCGTCGTCCGATGGCAGCGGCGTGGGTCGAGTCCAGGGCGACCCCACGGTGGACAAGGTCGAGAACGTCCCCGGCGGGGGTCAAGGGGGTGGCCGGTGGGGGACGGCTGGGCCAGCACGCCGTCCGCCCGGGCCGGCCGGAATCCGCACGACGTGGCCCAGATGGGGGGTGATCGGGTGTCGGTGAGGGGGGTGCCGACTCGGGAATCGCGGTCAACCGTGACCGGTGATTCCCACTGGTGCATTTGCCGGGTAATTCATTGTAATGTCCGCGTTTCGGCCCGGAGGGCCCGCGTAGCGTCGCGTCCCGAATCGTCGGCGCCTGGCACGGTGGCAGTACCAAGAGGTTACGCCTGCCGTCGCCGGGGCCGCCGATGCCAACAATCCGCACTTACTGGCGGCCGGCGGCGAGGCTCCCCTCGGTAGCTCGGCCAAAACGGACGCCGACGGGGGACAGCCACTGAGGCGACTGATCCACCGGGTCGCTGCCGACGGGCGGCCGGTCTAGAGGAGGGCCGCGAGCACGGCGGCGACGTCGTCGGTCCGCTCCCAGGTCGGCAGGTGGCCACAGTCCTCGAACAGGTGCAGTTCGGCCGCCGGCATGCGACTGGCTGCCCGCTCGGACCACGCGACGGGGAACACCCCGTCGTCCTGCCCGTGGACGAGCGTCGCCGGAACGGACAACTCGGACAGGCGAGCGGTGTAGTCGGTGCGGTAGCCGCGCCAGCCGACCTCGTGGGCCCGGAAGTTCCGGAACGCGGCCCCCGCGCCCGGTCGACGCGCCTCGGCCTGCACGAGGTCGACGAGGGCCGAGGGGACGAACCAGTCCTCGTGGACGAGACTCTCCAGGCCGAGGCGGACGTACTGCCGGGAGCGGCGCATGAGCGCGACGGAGAGGCGGTTCGTCACCCGGAGCTTGGCCAGCAGCCAGGTGAGCTTGCCGCCGGCGAGCTCGCTGCCGAGGGCCATGGCGTCCAGCGCGACGACGTGGGCCAGCCGCTCGGGGTGGTCCAGCCCGAGGCCGACGGCCACGCCGCCACCCATCGAGATGCCCGCAACGACGACGTCCTCGAGGTCGAGTGCGTCGAGAAAGCCCGCGATCGAGTCGACGTGCCGGCCGATCGTGAGGGCGTCGTCGGGCAGCGGCGTCGGGCCGTAGCCCGGGAAGTTCGGCGCGTAGACGCGGGCGTGTTCGGCGAGCGGCCCGAGCTGGGGCGCCCAGGAGACGTGGGCGGCGTCGATGATGCCACCGTGGAGGAGGACCAGTGCCGGCCCCGCGTCGCCGGCCCGGAGGTAGTGCATGGTCTCGCCCCGGACGCTGACGGTCTCCCGCGAGACGGCCTCGAGCGCCTGAACGTCGGGTACGTGCGGGTCGTCGACGGTCATGGCAGGACGTATAGCGCCGACCGGCAAGAAGCCGGGTGGCTCAGGGCTCGAATTCGGCCTCCGGGGCCGGGACGCCCTCCTCGACGTCGGCGCCGAGGTCGAACTCCGCCCGCAGGTCGATGAGCCGGTCGCGGATGTCCGCGGCGAGTTCGAACTCGAGGTTGTCGGCGGCGGCCTGCATCCGCTCCTCGAGGTCCTCGATCAGCCGGGCGGCCTCGTCGGCGTCGTCGGGCTCGAGGCCGGCGGTGCCCCCGGTGTCGGTCTTGCTGCCGGGCAGGTTCGTCTCGCCGACCGCCTTCTCGATGGACCGGGGTTCGTGGCCGTGCTCGGCGTTGAACTCCTGCTGGATCTCCCGGCGGCGCCGGGTCTCCGCGATGGCCGACTCCATGGCGTCGCTCGGGTCGTCGGCGTAGAGGACGACCGTCCCGTTGACGTTCCGGGCCGCCCGGCCCATCGTCTGGACGAGGGTCGTCTCCGAGCGGAGGAAGCCCTCCTGGTCGGCGTCGAGGATGGCGACGAGGGAGACCTCGGGGATGTCCAGGCCCTCCCGGAGCAGGTTGATCCCGACGAGGACGTCGATCTCGCCGAGGCGGAGCGAGCGGATGATCTCGTGGCGCTCGAGGGTGTCGGTCTCGTCGTGCATGTACTCGACGGCGACGCCGGCCTCCTCGAGGAACTCCGTGAGGTCCTCGGCCATGCGCTTGGTGAGCGTCGTGACGAGGACCCGTTCGTCCTCGGGAACGGCGTCGATGCGGTCGAGGAGGTCGTCGACCTGCCCCGCGGCCGGGGCGACCTCGACGGCGGGGTCGACGAGGTAGGTCGGGCGGACGATCTGCTCGACGACCTGCTCGGAGACCGCCCGCTCGTGGTCGGCCGGCGTCGCGGAGACGTACAGCGTCTGGCCGGTCTTCTCCTGGAACTCCTCGAAGGTCAGGGGCCGGTTGTCGTAGGCCGTCGGCAGGCGGAAGCCGTTGTCGATCAGGGACTCCTTCCGGCTGCGGTCGCCCTCGAACTGGCCCTTGATCTGGGGGATGGTCTGGTGGGACTCGTCGACGACCGTGAGGAAGTCCTCGGGGAAGTAATCCAGCAGGCAGTAGGGCGGCTCGCCCCGCTCGCGGTCCGAGAGGTGGACGGCGTAGTTCTCGATGCCCGAGCAGTAACCCGTCTCCTTCATCATCTCGAGGTCGAAGGTCGTCCGCTCCTCGATGCGCTGGGCGGCGACGAGGTCGCCCTGGCGCTCGAAGTGGCGGATCCGGTCCTCGAGCAGGTCCTCGATCTCCGCGATGGCGCGCTCGAGGCGGGCGTCGGGGATGGAGTAGTGCTCGGCGGGGTGGATCAGGACCGCGGGGTCCTCGCTCACGACCTCGCCCTCGAGGGGGTCGAGCTTGCGGAGGCGCTCGATCTCCTCGCCCCAGAACTCCACGCGGAGGGCGTAGCGGCCGTACATCGGGTAGACCTCGACGGTGTCGCCCCGGACGCGGAAGGTGCCCTGCGTGAAGTCGACGTCGTTGCGCTCGTAGTTCAGGTCGACCAGGCGACCCAGCAACTCGTCGCGATCGATGGTCTGGCCCTGCTCGAGGCGCAGGGACATGTCGACGTAGTTCGCGGGGTCGCCCAGGCCGTAGATGGCCGAGACCGAGGCGACCACGATGACGTCGTCCCGGGTCAACAGCGACCGGGTGGCAGAGTGGCGCAGTCGGTCGATCTCGTCGTTGATCGAGGCGTCCTTGTCGATGTAGGTGTCGGTCTGTTCGACGTAGGCCTCGGGCTGGTAGTAGTCGTAGTAGGAGACGAAGTACTCGACGGCGTTGTC
>Ga0207797_1003270_pt1 | contig 10865 bp, 14 predicted proteins | sample PRCRCaboRojoPR_6_FD_187275 | JGI IMG/M metagenome (GOLD analysis project Ga0207797, IMG submission 187275) | Marine sediment microbial community from Cabo Rojo, Puerto Rico - PR CR 10% Liquid 1 (SPAdes) | ecosystem: Environmental > Aquatic > Marine > Coastal > Sediment | place: Cabo Rojo, Puerto... | reverse complement strand
CGGCGCGGCGGTGTTGGGCGAGGAGACGTGGTTCGGCACCGTCGACCCCGTGTCGGCCGTGTTCCGCTGGTACGGCCGCGTCGCGCCGGTCCAGCGGGCCGGCGACGGCCTCGCGCTGCGGCTCCCCGGCTCCGCGCTCGGGGGGCTGTCGCCGTCGGTGACCGCGGTCGCGGACGGCGGGAGCGAGAGCCGAGGTGGCCTCTCGGAGGTGGGGTTCGTCGTCGCGCTGCTGTGGGCGACCACCTACGACGGGTTCGTCGCCACGGAGGCCTGGCGGTCGCTGGCGAGCCCGCTCGTCGGGGCCGGCGTGCCGCCGGCGCTGCTCTATCCGGCAGCGCTGGTGGCCGGCTACGGGCTGTTCCTGGGCGCCTACTGGGTGGCCGCCGACTACGGCCGGCGCTACGCCGACACCTGCCGCACGACCGCCGAACTGGCCCGCCGGTTCGCCCCGTCGCTGGTCGCCATCGCCGCCGGCTACCACGCCGCCCACTACCTGGGCTACTTCGTCGAGCTGTCGCCGGCGCTGTGGGGCGCGCTCGCGGGGCCGTTCGGCCCGGCGGTGCCCCAGGTGGCGGTGCTGCCGTCGTGGTTCGGCGTCGCCGGCCTGGTCGCGGTGCTGGCGGGCCACTGGCTGGCGGTGTGGGTGGCCCACGCGACGGCGTTCGAGCTGTTCCCCGGCCGGATGCAGGCCATCCGGAGCCAGTACCCCCTGGCGGGGGTGATGGTGCTGTTCACGATGAGCAGCCTGTTCGTCGTCGCCCAGCCGACCATCCCGCCCCCGTTCCTCTGATCATGAGTGCTCAACCGACACCCGACGCCGAGGTCGAGTTCGCCCCCCGCGACGAGGGACCGTTCGACTGCCGCTACTGCGGCCAGCGGTTCACACGCGAGCAGTGGCTGGCGCTCCACCGCGGGCTGGACCACGAGGGGCTCACCGACGAGGAGCGGGCCGCCTTCCTGGCCGCTCGCGAGGCCGAGGACGAGCAGCTCCGACTGTTCCGGCTGAAGGCGCTCGGCGCGCTCGTGGTGCTGTACTTCGGCTTCGTGATGGCGTACGCCGTGTTCGGCTGAACCGCTCGGCTCCCCCGACGGGACGGCCCGCGACGGGGACACCAGCCGACAATCGGGGACCGGCGTCCCCGGGAACGGATACACGTGGCTTTACCCGACAGGGTCCGGTTGCTGTCGGACGTATGAACGGTCCTCGTGCGGACGACCCCCCACGGTTACGAGCGAGTCTCCGGGGGTTGCTCCCCGCCGTCGCGACGCTCGTGTTGCTCGTTGCCGGGCTCGGCCTGCTCGGGACGGTGCTGGAGTCGGTCACCGACGCGGAGTCGGGCGGCGGCGTGCTCCTCGTCCTGGGCGCTCAGATCGCGCTCTACGCGCTGTTGATCGGGGCGGCAGTCTGGGCCGCGGTGCGGTTCGAACACGGCGAGTACGCCGACGTCGGGCTGGACGTCGATGCGGCGTGGGGGCGGAACTTCGTGGTCGGGACGGCGATCACGGTGCTCGGGGTGTCGCTGTCGCTGGGGTGGGCCCAGTTCCGGGGGCTCAGGGACGTCAGCCTCGCAGCCGGCGGCGTGAGCGGCTCCGACGGCCCACTCGTTCTCTGTACCGTTGTCGTGGTGTTCGTCGGTTTCGTCCTGCTCGGCAACGTGTACGAGGAGGTCGTCTACCGGCGGATCATGATCCAGAACTTCGCGGCCGGGCTCGCTGCCCGTGGCGCGTCGGCGAGGGGGGCTGTCGTTCTCGCCACGGCGGCCAGCCTGGTGCTGTTCGGGCTGTACCACGTCCCGCTCCGCGGGAACGTCGTGGTCGCTGTCGACGCCGCCCTGGTGGGGACCACGTTCGCGCTGGCGTACCTGCTCACGGGCGACCTGGGCTCCCGATCGGCATCCACTTCGGCCGGCTCCCGATCGAGGTGATCCACGGGCTGACCCTGGGTAACTTCGAGATGTTGGGGGTCGTGGCGATAACCCGGAACACGCTGCTGGCGAACCTCGAGGTGAAACTCGTCAGGATCGGGCTGATCTGTGGGCTCGTCCTCGTCTGGGTGTACCTCACCCGCGGCGGGATCGGGCTGGACGAGACGGTCTTCGGGGGCGACGACCGCTCCGTCGACGACTCCTGACGGCACGGCTCTCCGTCGCGGGCTCGTCGAGAGTGCGGGGACCGGACAGGAGCGGAGACGAGCCTCGGCGGACAGCGTCCTCGCGTTCCGCTCTCCGACGACCTCCCACGCCGGGTCGGCACGGCCTGCCGGGTAGGTGTCCCGTGTTCAGCACGGCCGCCGGTGGCCTCACAGCAGGACGAACACCGCGAGCGGCACGACGAACAGCAGCAGGAACATCACCAGCAGTATCAGCCCGTAGCTGACGGCCGTCCCGAGGGCGGTCAGCCACGAGGGGTGGTCGTACGCCGCCAGCGGCCCGGGGAGCTCCATACCTCGCGCTCGGACGCCCCCGGCTTAGGGCTGTCGCCAGGCCGCAGGGTCCAAGCCCCCCGACCGCGTCCCTCCGGTGTGGTCGCGCTCCGCTTCGAGAACGGCACGGTCCGCGTGGAGGGCGCCGACCCGGAGAGCCTGCCCGGCGTGGAGGGCGACGCCCGCTCGGAGACGGGCCGGGCGCCGGCCTGGCGCTACGCGGAGCTACGGGACGCCCTCGCGGAGCGTGGCGAGCCGTTCGAGGACGGGGTGCTGGACACCGAACCGATGGACGTGGCCTCGACCTACCAGCTCCGGGAGTACCAGCGCGAGGCGCTGGAGGCGTGGCGCGCGGAGGGTGACCGCGGCGTGCTGGAGCTGCCGACCGGCTCCGGGAAGACCGTCGTCGGCATCGCCGCCATCGAGGCGCTGGGGACGCCGGCGCTGGTGGTCGTGCCGACCATCGACCTGCTGGAGCAGTGGCGTGAGGAGCTCACCACCGAGTTCGACGTTCCGGTCGGACAGATGGGCGGCGGCGAGCAGCGTGTCGAGGCGCTGACGGTGGCGACGTACGACTCCGCGTACCTCCGGGCCGGGGAGCTCGGCGACCGGTTCGGCCTGGTCGTGTTCGACGAGGCCCACCACCTCGGCGGCGAGGGGTACCGCGACGTCGCGCGGCTGCTCGCGGCGCCCGCACGGCTGGGGCTCACGGCGACGTTCGAGCGCCCGGACGGCGCCCACGAGGCCGTCAAGCGGCTGGTCGGCCCGGTCGTCCACCGGCTGTCGGCGGAGGAACTGGCGGGCGAACACCTCGCTGACTACGACATCAAGCGCATCGGCGTGGAACTGACCGATGCGGAGCGCGAGCGCTACGAGGACGCTCAGGGGACGTTCACCGACTACCTCGCCCGCTCGAACATCAAGATGCGCTCGGGCAGCGACTACCAGGAACTGGTGAAGCGGTCTGGCACCGACCCCGCCGCCCGGGAGGCGCTTTTGGCCAAGCAGCGCGCTCGCGATATCGTCACGACCGCCGAGCGGAAGGTCGAGAGGCTCGCGGAGCTGCTGGAGCGCCACCGCGGGGAGCGCACCATCGTGTTCACCGCCTCGACGGACCTCGTGTACGAGCTCTCGGAGCGCTTTCTCCTTCCGGCGATCACCCACCGCACCCCGACCGGCGAGCGCCGGGAGATCCTCCGGCGGTTCCGGGAGGGCACCTACTCCCGGGTGGTGACCGCGAACGTGCTCGACGAGGGGGTGGACGTACCGGACGCGAGCGTCGGCGTCCTGCTGTCCGGCAGCGGGAGCCAGCGGGAGTTCACCCAGCGGCTCGGCCGGCTGCTCCGCCCGAAGGCCGACGGGAGGCGCGCCGTGCTGTACGAGGTGGTCACCGAAGAGACCGCCGAACAGCGGGTCGCCGACCGCCGGCGGTAGTCACTCCTCCAGCAGCTCCACGTCCACCGTGCCGTCCGCGACCCGGGCGACCATCATCGTCGTCCGGGTGGCCGGCGACGCGCCGGTGGCGCTCCCGGGGTTGAGCAGCCGGTAGCCGTCGACGGTCTCATCCATCGCCCGGTGGGTGTGGCCGCTGATGCCGACCGTCGGGCCTTCGGCGTGGTCGGCCACCGCTCGCGCCACCCGCTCGCGGTAACCGTCCAGCGGGCCCGACCCGTGGGTGACGACGAACCGGACGCCGCCGGCGGTGAGCGTCGCGACGACCGGCAGGCCGATCCCCTCCGGGTCGATATTCCCCCGGACGGCCGTCAGCCCCGCCGTCAGCTCGCGGAGCTCCTCCAGCACCGCCACTGTCTGGAAGTCGCCGGCGTGGACAGCGTGGTCGGCGGCCTGTAGCTCCTCGCGCACCCAGTCGGGGATGCGCTCGGCCCGCTCGGGGATGTGGGTGTCGCTGACGAGTGCGAGGCGCATGGCGGCCGTTCGCGGTGGCCCGTTATAAGCGGTCGGCCCTACTCGAAGGTGGCATCGAACGCCCGCGCCCCCATCGGCTCGAACCGGCCGGCCGCGACGTTCTCCGCGAGATGCTCCGGGTCGCGGGTCCCCACCAGCGAGCAGGTCACCCCGGGCGCGCTCCGGGCGAAGTTCAGCGCCCGCTGGGCGGGGGTGTCCCCCGCCAGTTTCGCGTCCACGGCGTTCGGGATGGCGTCCGGCGCGGCGAGCTCGCCCTGGCCGATGCTGGCGCTCGTGAACACGCTCAGCCCGGCCTCGCTGGCGAACTCCAGCGCGCTCACCCGACCCTCGGGTCCCTCGTGCGCGTCGACGGTGTAGGCGTCGGCCATCCGGACGTTGAACGGGAGCTGGACCGCCCGGAGGCCGGTCGTCTCCCGGCCGGCGGCGTCGCTGGCCGCCCGGGCGCGACGGACCACTTCCGCAAGCGAGAGGTGCTTTGGGTGGTCCGGGGGCACCCTGAAGCAGTCCCACGTCGCCACCCCGTAGGCCCGGATGTCGCCGCTCGCGACGCGCTCCTCCAGGCGCTCGAAGGCCGCTTCGAGCTGGTCGTACACGGCCTCCTGGGAGCGCTCGGCGAGCTGGGTCTCCGGGTTGTGGACGTAGTACAGGTCCACCGTTTCGACCCCGAGGTTCGCAAGCGAGCGGTCGAGCTGGTCGTCGAGGAAGTCGGGCGCGATGCAGTGGCTCCCCCGGGCCAGCGAGTCCCGCCCGACCAGGGCCGTCTCCACGTACTCCTCGCGGACGTACCGGCCGGGGTCGGCCGGGCGCTCCCCGTCGAACGGGAGGAAGCCGCCCTTCGTGGCCACCAGCACCGCCTCCCGGTCCACCTCGCTGTCGGCCAGCGCCCGGCCGACCGCCCGCTCGGAGCGCTGGTGGCGGTAGTTGATCGCCGTGTCCAGCACGTTCACGCCGCCCTCCAGCGCCGCCCGGACGGTCGACTCGTAGGCCGCGTCCTCGTCGTCGGTCGGCTCGCCGAGGTACGTGCCGAGACCGATGGAGGAGACGACCGCGCCGCCGTAGCTCCGGAAGTACGTCCGGGCGAATCCGTCATGTGCGTCGCGGTACGACCACGACGCCTCGCGCGTCACCATACGGGGGGTAGGCCGGGACGGGGTAAAACCGGCCGGTCCCGACGCTTATGTCCGGCCGGCGCCGACCCCCGGTATGGAGTACCTGCTCGCCACCGCCTCCGTCCACACTACCGCGGCAGCGGCCGACTGGCTGGCCGACCGCCTCGGCCCGGACGACCGGGTGACCGTGCTCGGAGTCGTCGAGAGCGGGAACGACCGGGACGTCGAGGACGCGCTCAACGTCGCGAGGGTCCGACTCCCGGACGCCGACCTGCGCACCGAGCGCCGCGAGGGGGTGCCCGACCGGGAGATACTCGCGGCGGTCGACTCGCTGGGCGCGAATCACGTCCTCCTCGGCCTCCACCAGCCCGGGGGGAGCGGCCTCGGGACCACCACGGCCGCGGTGCTCGTTGAGGCGGGCGTGCCGGTGACGGTCCTCCCGGAGTAGGCTACTCCTCCTCCAAGGGCTGGACCAGCTCCACGACGTGGCCGTCCGGGTCCTCGATGAACGCGATGCGGGCGCCGGCCTCCGGGGCGTCCATCGGCGCCTCGACGACGCCGTGGTTGTCGATGCGCTCGAAGGCGGCGTCCACGTCCTCGACGCCAACCGCGACGTGGTCGTACAGGTCGCCCGCCTCGCCGGGGGTCTGGCCCTCGACGTCACACAGCTGTAGCTCGGTCCCGTTCTCGTCGGCCACGTACACGTTGCGTTCGCCCTCGCGGGTGAACTCCCAGGAGTACTCGAAGCCGAGTTCGCTCTGGTACCAGTCGGCCGTGGCATCCGCGTCGGCCACGTTCAGGCAGGTGTGCAGTATCGCCATACCGCCCCCGCGAGGCCCAGTGACCTACTCCCGACGGAGCCGGCAAAAGCGGCAGGGAGGGCCGGCGGGGACCGTTCCCCCGGCGATCGAACCGACGGACGGCGAGGGGTTATACTCACCCCCCGACACGAGTGTCACGGGGTGAGACGGCTACGACAGCGCCGCCGGCTCGGCGCGCTCCCGGTAGCTCGCGAACGTCTCGCGGGCCCACTCCAGCAGCGGGCCGTCCCCAGCGATGCAGGCGCGCATCCGGCCAGCGTCGTCGTAGGCGCCCACGAACGCCCAGTCGTCACACACCCCCAGCCCGAACGTCACCGGCTCCGGGTGGACGTACACGGTGAGCGACTCCAGCCCCGCCGCCGCCGCCAGCGCCTCCGGCGTCTCCTCGCGGGCCGTCGCCAGCGTGTCGCTGTCGACGACCAGCTCCGAGGGCACCCGCGACACCAGCTCCTGGTGAGCGTTGTCGAACAGCCCGCTCACGACCGGCGTCATCCCGACGAACTCGTCGGTGTCGACCCGCTGGACGGCCTCCATGTAGTACTCCATAGCGGCGTGGGGGGTCCGCTCGTCGGCGGTCACGACGGTCGCCTCGACCAGCGCTTCCGCCGGCAGGTCCACCCCCTGGAGGTGGGCCAGCTCCGGGCCGGCCTCGGCGACCGTGCCGATGACCCGCTCGGCGTCGCGGTACGCCTCCAGCACCAGCTCGCCGGCGACGGTGAGCCGGTAGCAGCGGTCCTCCTTGTGCGCCCACCCGCGCTCGGTGAACCCCGACAGCGACCGCTGGATGGTCGCCCGCGAAGCCGCCGACGCCGCCTCCAGCTCGGAGGGACGCCGCGGCTGCTCCAGCGCGGACAGAAGCTCCACCCGGTGCTCGGACCCCGAGAGAAATTCGATCGCCCCCCGTGCCGTCATTACCGGCAACGACGGCCGGCAGGGTTTAGTTGTTTTGCAGGCGCTAAGCCCCTTTTCTCAAGGAGCGACCGAACGGAGCGAGTAGGGAGGGGATACAGCGCCGTCATCGTTTCAGTTCCACTGCACGGCATGACCTTACTATCCCTGTGGTCGGAGGGAGTGGTACGATGCTCACCACGTCTCCGGTGGTGTTCAAGCGCGACAAGAAGCGCGCACCGCCGGTTGTGGCCGAGTGTCCAACCGGTAGGAGTGGGACACTCCGAACCGCCTGTGAAGGGAAGCCGCCTGCGGAGTCTGGAGCCGCTGTGTCCACGCCGGATGCAAGCTCCGACAAGGAAACAGGAAGCCACACCCTCTACAAACGAGGGGCGAGTAGCCCCGAGCGCGGTAGGGCGGGGTAGTTCACTCCTTTCTGTCGGGCCCGGGAGACGTCACGGACCAGTCAGCTACAGCGGCATCGGGCCGCGGTCGTCGCTCTCGCCCTGGCGGGCGCGGGACAGCATCTCCGACACCGGCGGCCGGTAGCTGTAGCCGGGGACGATACCCTCCATGTAGGTGCCCTCGACGTACTCCGCCAGCGCCTTCGCCACGTCCGGCGCCCGCCCCGGGTAGAGCTCGAAGCGCATCTCCACGACAACCTCGCTGTCGACGCTCGTCACCGTGAGCTCCTCCAGCTCGACGCTGCCATGGACCGCCCCGGGGGCGTCCTCCAGGCGGAGTTCGAACGTCTCGAACCACCCCTCCTGGAGCGCCGGGCCGACCTCCTCCTCGACGGCCGCATCCAGCGTCGGCGCGCGCACCACCAGCCGGTAGCTGGAGTCGTCGTCCTGGCTCACGCGCCCGTCGAACGCGGTGGTCTCCAGCCGGTAGCCGTCGCCGTCCTCGCTGTACGCCTCGTGTCGGGAGAACGCCCGCTCGGCGCTGCTCATGCGCCTGATACGGTCGAACCGGGCAAAAGCGCGTCGGGAGAGCGGTGGTTCTTTACCGGTGGCGGACCCGCTCCCGCCCAGAGCCGCCCCGCGGCTCCCCGAACAATGGATATCGAACAGTTCACCTCCGAGAACGCCCCCACAGAGGGCGGGGAACAGTTCCAGCGCGAGAACAGCTACACCCTCGACGTCGCCGTCGACGGCGAGATCATGGCCAAGGCCGGCTCGATGGTCGCCTACACCGGCTCCCTCGAGTTCACCGGCCAGGCCTCCGCCGAGGGCGGCATCACCGGCTTCCTGAAGGAGGCCGCCACCGGCGAGGGCACGCCCGTCATGACCGTCGAGGGCCAGGGCCACGCCTACCTCGCCGACCACGGCAAGAAGGTCCAGGTGCTCGAGCTGGAGGCGGGCGACGCCATCACCGTCAACGGCGAGGACGTGCTCGCGTTCGAGTCGGGCGTCTCCTACGAGATCAACAGCATCGACAGCCTCGCGGGCTCCTTTGCCGGCGGGCTGACGAACGTCTACCTGGAGGGGCCGGGCTACGTTGCGCTCACCACCCACGGCGACCCGGTGGTACTGCAGCCGCCCGTCTCCACCGACCCCGCCGCCACCGTCGCCTGGAGCGGCGTTTCCCCGGACGTGGAGGTCAACAGCAGCCTCTCGGACATGGTCGGCCAGGAGTCCGGCGAGCGCTTCCAGATGACGTTCCACGGCGAGGGCGGCTTCGTCGTCGTCCAGCCGTACGAGGAGCTCTCGCGCGCGTAGTGCGGGGGGAGGGATTCGAACCCCCGGTCTCCTACGAGAGCGGATCTTAAGTCCGCCGCCTTGGGCCTGACTCGGCCACCCCCGCGCGTCCGAAGGTTGGACCCGGCGCGGAAGCCGGTTTCGGTGGCCGAGGGTTGAAGTAGGGGAACGCGACCACAGGCCCCATGCGCTGACAGTCGCCGCGGGCGGGGCAGCCAGCGCGACACGCCCGCCCGCGCTCCTCACCGTGTCGCCAGCTAGCCCTCACCAGTCGACACTGAGCCGGCCGTCCCCGTGCGGGTCCGGCGCGATCTCCTCGTTGGTGCGGCGATCCACGACGTGGATCACCCCGCGGTCCTTCTTCGCGGGGCACACCTCCGCGGCCCGGACGTTGTGCTCCAGGTCCTCCTCCCCGAAGAAGTAGATCTTCGGCGCCGCGATGCCGGTGTCCAGCGACAGCTCCCAGTTGCCGGACACCTCGGCGCACTTCCCGGCGCCGATACACTTGTTGGCCTCGAAGACGATCTTGTAGGGCGCCTCCTCCACCGGCGGGGCGTCGGCCTCGCCGATCTCCGAGGGGTCGACCGGGGCGTCGTCGCTCATCAGCGGTGGTTGGCCGGCTCCGGGCTTGGGGCTGTCGGTCAGGCGCCCTCGAGGACGGACTCGTACACCGCCCGTAGCTCCCGGCCGACCGCGTCGAGGGTGTGCTCGCGGGCGTCGGCCGCGGCCGCTCTGCCCAGCCGCTCGCGCAGGCCGGGGTCGTCCCGGAGCCGCGCCAGCGCGTCGCCGAACCCCTCGACGGAGTCGGCTTTCAGGCAGTTGCGGCCATGCTCCAGCCACCCCTCGAAGGCGGGGATGTCCCGCGTGACGATCGGCATCCCGCAGTACAGCGCCTCTAGCACCGCGATCGGCTGGTTGTCCCGGTGGGTCGGGAAGAAGAAGGCGTCCCCGAGCGCGAACGCCTCGCGCTTGTCCTCGACGAACCCCGGGAACCGCACGTTCTCGGGGGCGTCCGCGACGGTCCGCTTGGTCGACCGCGGCGCGAGATACCGGTGGCGGTCGCCGAACCACCGGAACTCCACCTCCGGGAGCCGCCGGCCCGTCCGGACGAAGTCGCCGACCCCCTTCACCTCGTACACCTGCGCGAGGTTGACCGCCGTGAACCCGTCCGTGCGGTACTCCGGGCTCACCGTCACCGTCTCGTGGCCGTCCAGGGCGGCCCCGTCGACCCCGTTGCTGACCACCGCCACCTCGCCGTCGACGCCGTTGGCCGCCAGCCGGCCGCGGACGTACTCCGAGACGGCGACCGTCCGGTCGGCGCGGTCGTACAGCGAGGTGAAGTAGCGGCGTATCAGCGGCGCCAGCGCGTCCGAGAACCGGTAGGTGCCGGCGATGTTCTCCCCGATGGAGTGGACGTGGAACACGACGGGCACGCCGTCGCGCTCGGCGCGAAACTGCCGGAACGCCGAGGCCGGTCCCGGGAAGTTCAGATGGAGCAGGTCGTAGTCCTCCCCGGGGTCACAGGTGTAGCGCACCCCTGCGGCGTCCAGCGCCTTGCGCTGCTGGCGAGCGGAGACGCTGACCCCACCCTCGATCAGCGACTCCCACTCCATCGCGTGACACACCACGAAGGAGGACTCCTCCATCGACCGGGGGTTCCGCCACTCCCGTACTGTTTCTGTCGGTTCGAGCCCGGGGTCAGGAGGTGGCCGGGCTCATGTTGGCGTCGAGCGCCTTCCGGATGATCTGGGAGAACCCCAGCGAGCAGACGAAGTACCAGGCGATCCACGCCGGGAAGAAGAACACGCTGGTGGTCCAGTCGATCGGCCCCACCAGCGGCATCACGACCGTCGACTCCGCCGCCGGAATCTGCCCGGTGATCGTGGTCCAGTACAGCCACAGGAACACGGGGATGGTGAGCACCATGATCCACACCATCGGGCGGAACTGCTCTTTCATCATCCCCATCTGGTCGCCCATCGCGTCCATGCGCTCCTGC
>Ga0207797_1003269_pt1 | contig 10865 bp, 6 predicted proteins | sample PRCRCaboRojoPR_6_FD_187275 | JGI IMG/M metagenome (GOLD analysis project Ga0207797, IMG submission 187275) | Marine sediment microbial community from Cabo Rojo, Puerto Rico - PR CR 10% Liquid 1 (SPAdes) | ecosystem: Environmental > Aquatic > Marine > Coastal > Sediment | place: Cabo Rojo, Puerto... | reverse complement strand
GAGCCGGTCTCGACGACACGACGCGCGACGCCGTCGCCCCGCGGCGAGTCGAGGTCGACGGCGACCGTCGCCAGCACGGTGGCCGCGTCGACGCGTTCGAGGCCGATCTCGTCGCCCGTCGATGCGTCCGACGCCCCGGGAGTCCGCCGGTAGAACCCCTCGTTCGGCCCGCGGAGGTAGACGAACCGGGCGTCCCAGTAGACCGGCCGCTCGCCGGACGTCACGTCTGGCGAGCCGTTCACGAGGACCGGTTCGAGCGCGCAGGTCCGCGGCAGGTCGACCTCGCCGTAGCAGGTGACCTCGTCGAACGCCGTCCGGAGCCGGACGTCGTCTGTCCCGAACGCGAACCCGGGCTCGTCCGGCGCGGGTTCGACGGTCGTCGCGCGGTACGTGACCCGATCGCCCGTCAGGTGGAGCGCGGGCGCCCACAGGGGCGTCGAGACCAGCAGGAGGCCGATCGCGAGCCGGAGCAGGCCGCGGCGGCGCGGCGAGCGGAGCGCCATACCGAATTCGCCGGACGCCATCGACTTCGACGCTACGGTCGAGTGACGGTCCGTGGGGTAGTCCTCCCGCACCGACGACGGGTGCGACCGACGCGGACGGCGGATGTCGATCACACCAGTGAACGGGGTGATCGACGCGGACGGCGGGTGCGCTCGACACCGGCGGCGGGGAGTCGGAACTCCGTCACGGGCGTTCGTGACACCCAGTACCGTGTGGTACGGCAACTTTCGCCACCGAAGCGCGAAAGCTTTAGGCGGGTCAGGGGGGTATCCTCGCCCGATGAAGCGCGGCCCCGAGCTGATCATCACGGAGAAGGACAACGCCGCGCGGCGGATCGCGGAGATCCTGAGCGGCGGCTCCGCCGAGGCCGAGCGATCGGACGGCGTCAACGTCTACAAGTGGGGTGGGAAACGCTGCATCGGGCTCTCCGGCCACGTCGTCGGCGTCGACTTCCCGGCCGAGTACGCCGACTGGCGCGACGTCGAGCCCGTCGAGTTGATCGACGCGGCCATCGAGAAGCGGCCGACGCAGGAGGGGATCGTCCGGGCGCTCCGCCGGCTCGCCCGGAACGCCTCCCGGATCGTCATCGCGACCGACTACGACCGTGAGGGCGAGCTCATCGGGAAGGAGGCGCTCGATCTCGTGCGCGAGGTCAACGACGAGGCGCCGGTCGACCGCGTCCGGTTCTCGTCGATCACGGACCGCGAGGTGACCGAGGCGTTCCGGACCCCCGACGAGCTCGACGTCGACCTGGCGGCGGCCGGCGAGGCACGGCAGGTGGTCGACCTGGTGTGGGGCGCCGCGCTCACCCGCTTCCTCTCGCTGTCGGCCCGCCAGCTGGGCGACGACTTCATCTCCGTCGGCCGGGTGCAGGGCCCGACGCTCAAGCTGATCGTCGACCGCGAGCGGGAGATCGAGGCGTTCGATCCCGAGGCGTACTGGGAGCTGTTCGCGGACCTCGCGAAGGCGGACGGCCGGGGGTTCGAGGCGCAGTACTTCTACATCGACGACGACGGCACCGAGGCCGAGCGAATCTGGGACGAGGGGAACGCCGAGGCGGCGTACGCCGGCCTCCAGGCGGCCAGCGCGGCGCAGGTCGCCTCGGTCCGGCGGCGGACCCGGACGGACGCCCCGCCGGCGCCGTTCAACACGACGCAGTTCATCCGGGCGGCCGGCTCGCTGGGCTACTCCGCCCAGCGCGCGATGTCCATCGCCGAGGACCTCTACACCGCCGGCTACATGACCTACCCGCGGACCGACAACACCGTCTACCCCGAGGACCTCGAGCCCCGCGAACTGCTGGGCGACTTCGAGGGCCACTACGAGTTCGGCGACGACGCGTCGTCGCTGCTCGAGCAGGAGTCGATCACGCCCACGGCGGGCGACACGGAGTCGACCGACCACCCGCCGATCCACCCGACCGGCGAGATCCCGTCGCGGTCGGACCTCTCGGACGACGAGTGGGAGGTGTACGAGCTCGTCGTGCGGCACTTCTTCGCGACGGTGGCCGAGCCCGCCGAGTGGGAGCACCTGCGCGTCGTCGCGGAGGTCGACGCCGCGGGCGCCGCGTCGGACGCGGGCGGCGTGGCCGCGGCGGACGGCGGCGCGGCGGCGACGCCCGGCGACGGCGACGCCCTCTCGCTGAAGGCCAACGGCAAGCGGCTCGTCGAGCCGGGCTACCACGCGGTCTACCCCTACCGGAACGCCAGCGAGAACCTCGTCCCGGACGTGACGGAAGGCGAGGAGCTGTCGGTCTCGGACGTCCGGCTGGAGGACAAGGAGACCCAGCCGCCCCGGCGGTACGGTCAGTCGCGGCTCATCGAGACCATGGAGGACCTGGGGGTGGGCACGAAATGCCTGACGGAGGACACGATCGTCCTCAGCCGGGCCGACGACGGGGACGTCCGGCGAGTCCCGATCGGTGACCTCTTCGACGAGGCCGAGGTCGAGCCGCTGTGTGCGGACGGCGACGCCGACGTCACCGTGGTCGAGGGGGGGCCGAGGACGATCTCGCTCGACCACGGGACCGGCCGGACGACCGAGCGTGAACGGACGCTCGTGAGTCGCCGACCGATCTCCGGCGACGAGCGCGTACTGACCGTCGAAACCGAGAGCGGGTCGCTGTCGGTGACCGACGATCACCCGATGTACGTCCGGACGGCTGACGGCTTCGAGATTCGCCCCGCCAGCGAACTCGCGACCGGTGATCGACTCGTGACGACCAGGGGCCCCTCGTCGACGGGGACCCCGACCCCCGACGGCGAAGCGACGGGCGACGAGAACGGCGAGGGCGGCCCGATCGTCGTGAGCTGGCCCGAGTTCGCGGCGAGCTGTGACGAATCGACGATGCTGTTCGGGGCCAACTGCGCGGGCGACGTCCGTCCGGCACGCGAGGACCTCGGCGAGACGCAGGACGAACTGGCGGCCCGGACCGGGACACACCAGGGCTTGATCAGTGACTACGAATGTGACCGGCGTGACCCCCCCGTCTGGCTGCTCGGTGAACTCGGCGTCAGACCGGACCGGCTCCACGGCCAGAACTACGACACCTCGTTCGCGAACCCGTTCCCGCTGGAGTGGTCGGATCGGCTCGCCCGACTGCTCGGGCACGTCCTCGGAGACGGCTCCGTCCACGTAAACGAGGCCGAGAACGTCGTCGACGTGCGGTATCACAACACCGACGAACGGCTCGTCGAGCGGTTCGTCGACGACGTCGAGGCGGTGTTCGACGTCGAACCCACGGTTCTCGAGCGACGACGCGACGTTGCGGACAGGGAGACGTACCACCAGGTCCACCTTCCGGGTGCCGTGTCGCGGGTCGTCCGGTTCGTGCTGGATCGCGTGACCGAGGGCGGTCGACCGCGGATCCCCGAGCGGTTCCAGCCGGCGTTCGTCGGGGCGCTCTTCGACGACGAGGGCCACATCTCCCGCGAGCGGAAGGCGTTCGTCTCGGGTACCGATCACGAACTACTCGCTGCCGTCGGCGAGATGCTCGCCGACCGGGGGATCGAACCGAAACTGGCACCGGCGCAGCACAAGCTCCACGTCCGGGGGCGACGGAACCTCGAGCGGTTCCTCGAGGTCGTCCCGATCAGTGCCGACGAGAAGTTCTACCGTGGACTCGACGGACTCCGTGAGTACCACGTCACCCAGCGGAAGGCGGAGTTGCTCGAACTGATCGTCGACGAACCACTAACGACGGACGAGCTCGCGGCGAGACTCGAGGAGAGTCGTGGAGTCGTCCAAACGACGCTCGAGGAACTGAAAGACGAGGGCTACGTCGAGACGCGGATCGAGGGGAGCAACCGGAGCCACGACGGGAACCGGACGTTCCGGTACTCGGTCGACCGCGACGCGTTCGAGGCGTCGATCTACGCGCGGCTCCGCGGCGTCCCGTCGTCGACACTGGTCACTGGCGTCCGGGAACGCGAGTACGACGGTCCGGTGTACGACCTGACCATCGACGAGGACGCCCCGAACTTCGCCGTTGGCGGCGGGATCGTCGTCCACAATTCGACCCGCCACGAAGTATTGGAAAAATTATACGATCGCGGCTACGTCGAGGGCGACCCCCCGCGGCCGACGAAACTGGCGCGGGCGGTCGTCGAGGCGGCCGAGGAGTTCGCCGAGCAGATCGTCAGCGAGGAGATGACCGCCCAGCTCGAGGAGGACATGCGGGCGATCGCCGAGGGGGAGCTGACGTACGACGAGGTGACCGACGAGTCCCGCGAGCTGCTCCGGACGGTCTTCGACGAGCTGATGGAGTCGGGCGAGGAGGTCGGGACCCACCTCCAGGAGTCGCTGAAGGCCGACAAGACGCTGGGCCCGTGTCCGGAGTGTGGCGACGACCTGCTCGTCCGGCGCTCCCGGCAGGGGTCGTACTTCGTCGGCTGTAACGGCTACCCCGACTGCGAGTACACCCTCCCGCTCCCCTCGACGGGCAAGCCGCTGGTGATGGACCGGGAGTGCGAGGAGCACGGTCTGCGGCACGTGAAGATGCTGGCCGGACGGAAGACGTTCGTCCACGGCTGTCCGGTCTGTAAGGCCGAGGCGGCCGAGGAGACCGAAGACCGGATCGTCGGCCCCTGCCCCGAGTGCGGGGACGAGCACGGCGGCGAGCTGGCGATCAAGGCGCTCCGGTCGGGGTCGCGGCTGATCGGCTGCACCCGGTACCCGGACTGCGACTACTCGCTGCCGCTGCCCCGGCGCGGGGAGATCGAGGTGCTCGACGGGAGCGACGGGACCGAGGCGGAGACGTGCGACGAGCACGGGTTGCCCCACCTGCGGATCGTCTACGAGGGCGACCGGGAGCCGTGGGAGCTGGGCTGTCCGATCTGTAACTACCGGGAGTACCAGGCCCGCCAGAAGGGGACCGAACTGGAGACGATCGACGGCATCGGCGAGAAGACGGCCGAGAAGCTCCAGGAAGCCGGGATCACCGACGTCGAGGGGCTGAAGGACGCCGAGCCGGACGACCTCGCCGACCAGGTCGACGGCGTGGGTCCCGACACCGTCCGGGACTGGCAGGCGAAGGCCGACTAGCGACCGAACGCACCGAGCCTATCGCACCCTTTTTATTCCACCCAGGGAGAGTCCCCAGTGATGACTGGCCCGTGGGAAGACTGGGACCACGTGACCAAGGTCGACCCCGACAAGGAGCTCGCGGACGGGGACACCTTCGACGACGTGGTCCAGACGGGGACGGACGCCCTCGAGATCGGCGGGACGACGGGGATGACCGTCGAGAACATGACGGCGGTGATCGAGGCCTGTAGCGAGTACGGGGTCCCCCTCTACCAGGAGCCGTCGAACCCGAGCGTCGTCATCGACGCGGACGCGCTCGACGGCTACCTCATCCCGACGGTGTTCAACGCGGGCGACCCGTTCTGGATCACCGGCGCGCACAAGGAGTGGGTCCGCATCGAGAACGGGCTCGACTGGTCGAAGACGCACACGGAGGCGTACATCGTCCTCAACCCGGAGTCGTCGGTCGCCCGGTACACGGAGGCGGACTGCGACCAGTCGCCCGACGACGTCGCCTCGTACGCGGCGGTCGCGGAGCGGATGTTCGGCCAGGAAATCGTCTACGTTGAGTACTCCGGGACGTTCGGCGACACGGAGATCGTCGCCGCCGCGGCCGACGCGCTGAACGAGTCGACGCTGTTCTACGGCGGCGGCATCCACGACTACGAGACCGCCAACACGATGGGGAGACACGCCGACACGATCGTCGTCGGGAACCTCCTCCACGACGAGGGCGCCGACGCCGTCGCCGAGACCGTCGCCGGCGTCGCGGACGCGAAGCGGTAGCCGGGACGGGGCGGACCACGAACGTCGTGGGAGCCGCGAGGCCGGCGACCGCACCGTCCCGGGAGCGTTACCCCGTCGACCGCATCGTCCGGAGAACTTTACCCCGTCGACCGCATCGAGCGCCATGCGCGGATTGCTGATCGGACGCTTCCAGCCGTTCCACGAGGGTCACCAGTACCTGGTCGATCGGATCGCCGAGGAGGTCGACGAGGTGATCGTCGCCATCGGGAGCGCGGAGCAGTCGCACACCGGGGAGAACCCCTTCACCGCCGGCGAGCGCCTGCAGATGGTCCACGACGTGCTCGAACCCGTCGAGGAATCCACCTACGTCGTGCAGGTCCGGGACGTCGATCGCAACGCCGTCTGGGTGAGCCACGTCAGGACGCTCTGTCCGTCCTTCGACGTGGCCTACACGAACAACCCGTTCGTCGCCCGGCTCTTCGACGAGGAGGGCATCGCCACCCGCGGCACGCCGTTGCGTCGACGCGAGGAGTACCGGGGCACCGAGATCCGTCGCCGGATGCGAGCGGGCGAGGACTGGACCCACCTGGTCCCGTCGCCCGTCGCGGCCGTCGTCGACGAGATCGACGGCGTCGAGCGGCTGAAGCGGGTCGCGCAGACCGACGACCCGCGGAGTTCCGAGCGGGAGTCGTAGTCGGTCGGCGGGTTCGTCCACCAGCTCCGGTCCAGGCCAGGGACGAGCCGACCGGGCAGGGGCCCGACCGCTGGCGGGCCGACCGGGCAGGGGCCCGACCGCTGGCGGGCCGACCGGAGCGGTCACCTCACTTCTCGATGATCGACTCCTCGACGGCCTCGCCGAAGTGTCTGGCCACGGGCTCGTAGTAGACGAGCAGTTCGTCGCCCGCCGCCAGGTCCGTCACGGCCTTCCGCCCCTCGCGGGTGGCGACCTTGATCGTCTCCGCGTTCTGTAACAGCGTCTCGATCCGGTCGGTACCGTCGTCGGTCTCGACTTCGGCCTGGACGCGGAACATCGGCCGCTTCTCGATCTTCACGCGGCCGACGATCGCCTCGCGGGTCCGTCCGTCGGTGCCGACCACCTGGACCTCGTCGCCGCTCGACAGCTCCGAGAGGTACTGCGTGCCGCCGTCGGGCGTCCGGACGTACGCGTGGACCGCGCCGGCGTTCACCCGGAACGGCCGGGAGGCGACGTACGGCGAGTCGGCGGTCTCCGCGTGGACGAAGAAGAGCCCCCGCGACATCGAGCCGACGAGCATTCCCTCCTCGTCGGTCAGCAGCGATCCCGTGTCGACGCAGACGCGGTCGGCCGAGCCGGTCCGCTCGATGGCCGTCACCTCGGCCCACTCGAGGTCGAGTCGTTCCCGCGCTGCGGCGTCGCGGACCTCCACCGTCCGCCGGATCTCGTCGGGATCGTCCGAGTCCAGCAGGACGGCGTCGGCCCCGAGTTCGAGCGTCTCGAAGGCCGTGCGGGCCTCCTCGGCGGTAGTGACGCCCGCCACGAGCGTCGTCTCCTCGCCGATCCGGGCGATCAGGTTCTCCAGGGGGATGATCGTCCAGTCCTCGCCGACGACGATCGTGTAGTCGGCCTCCGTGGCGGCCTCCTCGGCGAACGCCTCGTACGACTCGTCGAAGATGCGGACGTACGCGCCCGTCGCGCCCTCGCGGCGGAGGCTGGTGAGGTCGGCCGACCCCGAGAAGTCCGACGGGAGGTCGACCGTCCCGTCGCCCTCGCCGTCCTTGCCGACGACGTAGGCGTCCGGAGCGTTCGGGCTGTCGCTCCCGGCGGTCCCCCGTGGGTCGCTCTCGGCCTCCTCGACGGCGTCGCCGATGATCTGGGCGTCGTACTCCGTGTTCTCGCCGAAGGCGGCGACGTCGACGTCGCCCAGCTCCCGGACGCGGCCGACGTCCGACTCGTCGACGAGCACCCAGTCGACGCCCGCCTCGAGGCCCGCCGTGATCCGCCGCTTGCGCGTCTCCCAGTCGCCGACGGTGTCGTCGGCCTTCAGCCAGACGCTGCGTGTCCGCGTACCTGTCATTGGCGGGTGAACGGGTGAGGGAGGTTTGAACGTGGCGAATGGTGCGACCCTCCACCGGTCGGCCCGCGCCTACCGGGTCAGCCCGGCGATCGAGAGCGCCTCCTCGGGGGAGGCGTCGTCGTGGATCGCCGCCGCGACCGCCCGGGTGATCCGCTCGGGCTGTTCGTGCTGGAAGATCGACCGGCCCATCGAGACCCCCGCGGCGCCGCCGTCCATCGCCCCGCGGACCATCTCGACGGTCTCGTAGTCGGTGCCCTTCGCGCCGCCCGCGATCACGACCGGCAGCCGGGTCGACTCGACGACGTGGCGGAAGGAGTCGGCGTCGCCGCTGTAGCCGGTCTTGATGACGTGTGCGCCCAGCTCCTCGCCGAGCCGGACGGCGTGGCCCAGCGCCTCGGGATCGGTGCTGTCGACGCCCGGCCCGCGGGCGTAACACATCGCCAGCACCGGCATCCCGAGCCGGTCGGCCGCCTCGGTCACCTCCGCGAGGTCCTCGATCTGTCCGGGCTCGTGGTCACTGCCGACGTTGACGTGGAGCGAGACGGCGTCGGCGCCCGCACGGACGGCCGCCTCGACGGTGCTCGACGGGCGCTTGTCGTTCTCGTCCGGGCCGATCGTCGTCGACGCGTTCAGGTGGACGATGTAGCCCGCGCCGTTGAGGTTCGGGTGTACCCGCGGCGCGATCCCGCGCTGGGTGAGGACGGCGTCCGCGCCGCCGCTCGTGATCCCGTCGATCGTCGTCTCGATGTCCTTCAGTCCCTGTACTGCCCCCATCGTGATGCCGTGGTCCATCGGCACCACGAGGAAGCGATCGTCAGTGGAGATCCGCCCGAGGCGGGCGCGTGTTCCGACGTCCATCTTGAGTGTGTGGTGGTGTGGCAACCGTGGGTTAACTGTGTTGTGTTCCCGTCCGGCGTTGCGCCCCTCGCATCGTCCCCTCCTTCAGCTCGCGGGTCTTCGCCTCCAGCCGACCGGCGACGGTCTCGGCGTCGTCGCCGTTCTCGTGGCCCTCGGCCACGATGTCGACCAGCGCCGAGCCGACGACGACGCCGTCGGCGCCCGCGGCGACGACCGCCTCGGCCTGCTCGCCCGAGGAGATACCGAAACCGACGGCCTTCGGGACGTCCCAGCGCGCGAGCCGTTCCAGGCTCTCGCCGGTCCGGTCGGAGACGTCGCTGCGGGCGCCGGTGACGCCCAGGCGCGCCTGGACGTAGACGTACCCCGATACCCGCGACATGATGCGCTCTAACCGCTCGCCGCGCGTCGTGGGCGCCACGATGAAGATCAGGTCGCGGTCGTGCGCGTCGCAGGCCTCGCGGAGCGGGTCGGCCTCCTCTGCCGGCAGGTCGACGACGATGAAGCCGTCGATCCCCAGCTCCGCGGCCCGGCGGACGAACGGCTCTGGCCCGTCCTCGTCGCCGTACTGGTAGACGAGGTTGTAGTAGGTCATACAGACCAGCGGGACGTCGACGTCGAGGTCCTCGACGAACTCGAAGAACCGCTCGGGCGTCGTCCCGGCCTGGAGCGACCGGGCGACGGCCGACTGGATCGTCGACCCCTCCGCGATCGGCTCCGAGAAGGGGAGACCCAGCTCGATCAGGTCCGCGCCGCCGGCCGCCAGCGCCTCGACGTAGCGGAGCGACGACTCGTAGTCGGGGTCCCCGACGGCCAGGTACGGCATGAACGCCGGGCCGTCCGCGAACGCCTCGTCGACGCGGCTCATCGGTCCGCCCCCTCGCGCCCGTCGCGCTCCTCGCGCCCCTCGCAGTGGTGGGGCCGTCCCGTCCGGTCCGTCGGCGTCCCGCCGGCCGTTTTCGTGACGTCCGCCGGCGTCCCGCCGTCCGTCTCGAGCCCGTTGGCGTCGCCGACGCCGCCCATGCCCGAGAGGACGCTCATGTCGGGCGCGTTCGGGACGCCCCGCTCGGCGGTCTCCTCGATGGCCGCCTCGAGGTCCTTGTCGCCCCGCCCGGAGACGTTCACGACGACCACCTCGCCGAGGTCCGCCTCGGCCGCGACGTCGGGGTCGGCGTCCGGTCCCGCCACCAGCTCCAGGTAGCCGAACGCGTGGGCCGTCTCCAGGGCCGGGATGATCCCCTCGGTCTGGGAGACGCGGTGGAACGCCTCCAGGGAGCGGTCGTCGTCGACGTTGACCGCCCGGACCCGACCCGTGTCGACCAGGTGGGCGAGCTCGGGACCGACGCCCGCGTAGTCGAGCCCCGACGAGACCGAGTGGGACTCCATGATCTGTCCGTCGGTGTCCTGGAGCACCTTCGTCCGGGCGCCGTGGAGGACGCCCTCGGTGCCCGTCGACAGCGACGCGGAGTTGGGCGCGACGCCCCGCTCCTCGTCGACGGCCAGCGAGGAGCCGCCCGCCTCGACCGCGTAGAGGCCGACGTCCGCGTCGTCGACGAACGCCGCGAACGCTCCCATCGTGTTCGACCCGCCGCCGGCACACGCGAGCACCGAGTCCGGGAGGGACCCCGTCGCCTCCTGGACCTGCCGGCGGGTCTCCGCGGAGATGACCGACTGGAAGTCCCGCACCATCGACGGGAACGGGTGGGGACCGACGATCGAGCCGATGACGTAGTGCGTGTGCTCGACGTTGGTCGCCCAGTCGCGCATCGTCTCGGAGATCGCCTCCTTCAGCGTCCCCCGTCCGACGGTCACCGGGTTCACCTGCGAGCCGTTCAGCAGCATCCGGAAGACGTTGGGGCGCTGGCGGTTGATGTCCCGGCGGCCCATGTAGATCTCGCAGGGGACGTCGAGGTGCGCGGCGGCCATCGCGGTCGCCGTGCCGTGCTGGCCGGCGCCCGTCTCCGCGACGATCCGCTCTTTGCCCATGTACTTCGCCAGGAGCACCTGCCCCAGCGCGTTGTTCAGTTTGTGGGCGCCGCCGTGGAGCAGGTCCTCCCGCTTCAGGTAGACCTCCCGGCCGTACCGCTCGGAGAGCCGCTCGGCGTGCTGGGTCGGCGTCGGCCGGCCCCCGAACTCCCGGAGCCGCCGCCGGAAGTCGTCCATGAAGCCGTCCTCGTTCTC
>Ga0207797_1003268_pt1 | contig 10869 bp, 5 predicted proteins | sample PRCRCaboRojoPR_6_FD_187275 | JGI IMG/M metagenome (GOLD analysis project Ga0207797, IMG submission 187275) | Marine sediment microbial community from Cabo Rojo, Puerto Rico - PR CR 10% Liquid 1 (SPAdes) | ecosystem: Environmental > Aquatic > Marine > Coastal > Sediment | place: Cabo Rojo, Puerto... | reverse complement strand
GGGCTTAATCGAGACCGTCCAACAGCAAGCTAGGGGAGCGGGTCTAGGTCCCAAGGATCTTTCTCTTGAGCCTGTTGAACTCCTTAACGGTAATGGCACCCGAACGTCGGAGCTGATCAATCCGTTCAAGGAGCCGGATCTCCTCCGATAGTCCATCCGTCTCTTTCTTGGCCTCGCCGACAGCGAGGCCGAAGAGCACACCACGGGCTTGGTCGAGCGTTTGCTCCTGCGTGGCCTTTTGTGCGTCGGTCATGGCTATCGGGCCTTCAGGATGGTTTCCAGGAGCTGGTCCACATCGATCCCCCGCTTCTGGGCCTCGTACACCAGGCGGATGGTCGGGTGGGGACCATCCGCTCGAAGAAAAGGAAGAATCGGCCGGGCCCGCCCCCTCCTTGAACGATTCCGACAGGGGGCGGGTTCGGCTGAAAACAACCAATCTTCAGGGCTAAAAGGTGCGTAACATCAACAGGGTGTGTCCATCGGGTCCGGGTTCGGGGGGACAGCGGATGACCACGAATCCCGGACATTCTACAGGAAATGGTTCGCCTGTAAACCATCGTTTTGTGTCTAGCCATTGGGTAGCCTGGTTACCCGGTTTCACTCTGTGTGTCTTCGCCGGGTCGTGTACCGCGCCATGCGGGTTCGAAGAGGACCCTGGCTCGTTTCACCCTTTCGTGAAAAGACCGAGAGGTGGAGCACCTTCCCCTCCAGGGCCAGGGCGAAGCCGATGACCGCGTCCGAGGCGAGGCGGCCGTCCTGGCCCAGGGCCGCGGCCTCGAAGGCCTCCACCCGGGCCGCCCTGGCGGCCTGGAGGAGGTCCCGGGCCTCTTTCGTTGGGTCGGTCGCCTCGGTCTCCCCGTAGCGGTCCACCGCGTCCAGGGCGTAGCTCGTGAGGAGCTTGGGGAAGGTCGCCTCCAGGGTCTCCCGGCGGCCGTAGGCGTCGAGGCCCGCGGGCTTGCCGTTCACCAGGAAGAGCGCGCCCAGCTGGCCCGGGACCGGGTGGAACGCCTTCCGGTAGTCCTCGAGGAGCGAGCGGTCCTTCTCGTAGATGGAGGACATGGCCATGCTGGGGGAGTCGGCGTCCCGGCGGGCGGCCTTGTCCGAGATCCCGTGCCAGAGGGCGGCCTGGTTGGAGCGGTGGCCGCTCGATCGCTTGAGGGAGGCGTGGACGTGGGTCGCCTTCATGGCCCGGAGGTCCGCGTTCATCATGCGCTTCTCGCTCCGGAAGCGTTGGGTGTCGTAGGACCAGCGGCCCTGCTCCACGCAGCTCACCGGGATCACCGTGGTGGAGGCGGCGGCGATGAGGAGGGTCGTGTTCACCACCCGGTTCTGCTTGGCCCCCACCAGCTCCTCGCCGTCGAGGATCAGGACCGGGCGCTCGGCTGTGTTCTCCACCCGGAGCTCGGGCACGGAGCCGGTCCCGCTCACCTCGGTGACGGTGAGCACCTCCAGGGCCAGGGCCTCGTCCAGGAGCAGGTAGTCCGCGTCGGTCTGGTCCGGGCCCAGGAGCGGGACCAGGGTGAGGTTCACGTAGCCCTGGGGCTCGCCCGGGGTGAGGGCCTCGAGATACGTTCCGATGATCTCCTTCATGGGGCTTCCCTCCTTGTTCGTGGTGATGGGAGAAGCCTACCCCGGGCGTGCGACGGATCCGGTCGTACAGGGACGAAAAAAGTGAAGGGCGTCCCGATTTTTTCCGTCCACGGACCGGCCGTGGGGGACGGTGTCGTGCATCGTCCTCCGGGCCGGCGCCGGGCTGTGCGGGTTCGGGGGAGGATGGTAGCAGAAAAGGGCTGAAAGGTGGAGCTTTTTGTGGGATAAAGGGGATCATTTTTGTGTTGGAAGGTATCCCGATCCGGGTGGTGGGAATCGCCTTCCGGCCCGGTGGGGGGCCCTCGTCAACCCGAAACGCAAGGAGGGACCATGGCCCGGGGGGACCAGCTGGGAAGGCAGTGGCGGATCATTCAGCTTCTGGTGTCGGCGCGGCGGGGGTGGTCGGCCGCGGACCTGGCGGCGGAGCTGGAGGTGAACCCGAGGACCGTCTACCGGGACCTGGAGGCGCTCCAGGTGGCGGGGTTTCCCCTGTACACGGAGAGGGTGGAGGGGCGGAACCTCTGGTCCGTGCTGGACACGGTGAAGCACCAGGTGCCCGTGCCCTTCAGCCTGCCCGAGCTGATGGCGCTCTACTTCGGGCGGGACATGCTCAGGGTGTTTCAAGGGACGGTCTTTCACGACGCGCTGGACTCGCTCTTTCACAAGGTCCGGACCACGCTCCCGCCCGAGTCGGTGAGGTACCTGGAGAGCGTGGAGCGGACGCTCCACGTGGGGCTCAAGCCCTACAAGGACTACGCGCGGTTCCGGGAGATGATCCAGCGGGCCGAGGAGGCCGCGCGGGAGCAGCGGACCCTCGAGATCGTCTACTACACCATGAGCCGGGGGCGGGAGGGCCGGAGGCGGGTGGACCCCTACCGGATCTGGTTCTTCAACGGCACCTTCTATCTGATCGGCCACTGCCACCGGCGGGGCGAGGTGCGGATCTTCGCCCTGGACCGGATCCGCATGCTCTCGGTGACGGAGGAGCGGTTCGAGGTGCCCGAGGGGTTCGACCTGGAGGCCTTTCTGCGGCCCAGCCTGGGGGTGTTCCAGGGGGAGCCCGTGCGGGTGCGGGTCCGCTTCGCGCCCGGGGCGGCGGGCTACATCCGGGAGAAGGTGTGGCACGAGAGCCAGGCGATCACCCCGGAGGCGGACGGCTCCGTGGTGTTCGAGGCCGAGGTGGCGGGGCTGGAGGAGGTCCGCTTCTGGGTGCTCGGCTGGGGGTCCCTGGCCGAGGTGCTGGAGCCGGAGGCGCTCCGGGAGGCGGTGCGGGCCGAGGCGCGGGCGCTGGCGGCGCGGTACGAGGGGCGGGAGGAGGAGCGGGCGGGCGGTGAGCGGGGAGGAGAATCATAGTCGAAGGTGGGCGTGCGGCCAAGGTCGAAACCGGGGTTTTCGATCAGGACCTGCAAGGGCGCACCCTGAACCGCCCTTGCGCAGGGCGCTCGAATCAAGAGGACCTGCGGAATCAAGGCTTCAATTCATAGGGATACAATATTATGAATACTTGCTCACAACATGACTCATGGAGCGGAATCTGGCGGTTTTTATTGCAATCAGTTTTCTCAAATCATCCAAATGAGCATATGGCAACTGCTGCATCACATCAGGAAGCCTTTCCTCAAACCTGCCCATTATGTTCTCGGTGGAAGGGCTCTCAAACTCACCAAGGATCTCGATTTCATTGCGAATTCTCTTCCGCATATTCATTTTATCGATGCGATTGATATGATAAATCAGGTTCAACCCATTTTCGAGCATATCCCGAATCTCATCCAAATCATTGCGTTTCAAGCAATACATAGCTGCACCAGATAGACCGTACGAGGCTTTTGAATGAGGTTGCCTCATAAGCTTCTAACTGACATGCTCACGGCGCTTTCAATTAACCTGCTTTCTCGCAAAATTTATACCAAGGACACGAGGAGTCTCGGTCGGCAAATATCAGCATCTTAGGACAACAGTAGAATGGTCGGGTGAGGTCGGCGGGGAATCCCACCGATCGAGCATGTATTCCGCTGCGACCATTCGGCAGAGGATTACACGGCTCGGTCATGCCCATCTCGGGCGTCTGCGACACCATGAGCCGGCGAAGCGAGGACCGGGGGCGGGGGAAGCGCGAAGTCGGAAGCCTTCCGGCTCAGCTCGATCAAGCCGCGGCTACAACGGCTTCTCGTCCAGCACTTTGCGAACGGTGCCCGCAAGCTCTCGGGCCGTGAGTGGTTTCATCACAAAGGCTCGAATGCCCATCTCCCCGGCCTTTTCCGCAGAGATTTGCTTGCTGAAACCGGTACTCAGGATCACGGGGATGTCGGGACGAATCTTCAGCAGCTCCTCGGCCAGCTTGTCCCCGCGTAGACCCGGCATGGTCATGTCCGTCACGACCAGATCAAAGCGATCCGGGTCCTGCCTGAAGCATTCCAGGGCATCCATGCCATTCGTGCGCGTCTCCACCTCATACCCCTGGCGCTCCAGCATCCGCCGTCCCAGCTTCCTGATCATGGGCTCGTCGTCCACGAAGAGGATCCGCTCGTTGCCCTTCGGCACCACGGATTCCCCATCCACCCCCTCCTCGGCCAAAGCGTTCCCGGAGGCGGGCAAGCACACGGAGAACACCGTCCCCTTTCCCTTCTCGCTCTCCACGATGATCCCCCCATGGCGATCCTGGACGATTCCGTGGACAACGGCCAATCCAAGCCCCGTTCCTTCACCCACGCCTTTGGTCGTGAAAAAGGGTTCGAAAATCCGCTCCAGATCCTCGGGCGAGATGCCGGGCCCCGTGTCCTGGACCTGAATTCTCACATACCGGCCTTCCGGAATGCGGCCCGCCAGCGTGTCCGTCGGGGCACCCAGCTCTGCGAGGTCCAGCTTGAAGATCAACGTCCCCCCTTCCGTTTCCATGACCTGGCTGGCATTGGTGCACAGGTTCATGATGATCTGCTGGATTTGGGCGGCGTCGGCCCGGACAGTGGGCAGACCTTCCTGGATTTCCTGCTGGATTTCCACGGTGGCTGGGAGGGTGGCCCGGAGCAGCTTCAGGGATTCCTTGGCTATGGGCTCGACACGGATATCGGAGACGGCCTGCTCCTTCCGGCGGGCGAAGAGAAGGATCTGGGTGACCAGATCCCTCGCGCGGAGGCCGGCCTCGCGGACCTCCTTCAGGCTCTCTTGGGCGGGGCTCCTCTTTGGAACATCCATCATCGCCAACTCGGTGTTTCCGATGATGATCCCAAGGATATTGTTGAAGTCGTGAGCAATGCCGCCGGCAAGGGTTCCCACCGCTTCCATCTTTCGCGATTGGCGGAGGCGCGCCTCCAGGTCTTTTCTCCGCTCCTCTTCCCGTCTGCGCTCGGTGATGTCCCGGGCAATGCCGACATACCCGATGACGTTCCCCTCCCGGTCCCACCTGGGAGAGCCGTTGGACAGGTGCCACCGCCAGGAGCCGTCGCGGTGCCTGACCCGGTACTCCACACTGCTCTGCTTTTCGCCTGTCCTCATCACTCGTTCCAGGAACGTGCGACACAGGTGGACATCCTCCGGATGTACGTAGGGTTCAAACGTTCTTCCCAGGGCTTCCTCCGGCGCTTCGCCCATGGCCTCCGCCCAGTTCGGGGATATGTAGGTGAACACGCCTTCCGGCGTGAGGGAATAGACGATGTCATTGGCGTTCTCGACAAAGGAACGGAATCGGAACTCACTCTCGACCAAAGCCTCCTCTGCCTGCTTGCGCTCCGTGATGTCAAAAAAGGATCCGATGAAACGCGTGACATCGCCGTCCTCGTTCTTCTCAAAAATCGTGTCCCGGGAGATGCACCAGATCCAGCGTCCATCCTTGGTTCGGAAGCGGTACTCGATCTCGAGGACCTCCCCTTCCACCGCCTCCTGTACCTTGCGGAAGTGCGCTTCCACACGCGGGCGGTCTTCCGGGTGAAACAGCGCCAGGAACCCCCGGCCCATCTCGTTGATCTCGTCGAGCGTCCATCCCGTGAGAGCGGTGTACTGGTCCGAGATGAAATCGTTGCGGGACATTTCGAGATTGTAAATGTACAGGCCGCTCACGAGGGACTGGATGATCCGCCCCCTGAACTGCTCACTTTCCCGAAGTGCCTCCTCCGCCTTTTTTCGCTCCGTGATGTCCGTGCTGATTCCGCAAAGGGCAATCGGTTCGCCGTGTGAATCCCGTACGATCTGGGTGCGGGCCTCCAGAACCACGCGCTCTCCCTGGGCGTCGTGGTTCACGACCTCCCCGCGCCACGCCCCGCTTTCCAGGGTGTTTCGCAGAATCTCTTCCTGGGAGGCGCCTTCGTTCGGGTCCTCCCCGAAAAGGGAGATGTGTCTGCCGATGATCCGGTCCCGCTCCATGTTCAGCATGCGGCACTCGGCGTCATTGACATAGGTGATGTTTCCCTGGAGGTCCGTCACGGTGATTCGGTCTTGAATCTGGTCCAAGACGAGGTTTCGAAAGCGCGCCTCCTCCTTCGCCTGATGACGGTCCGTGATGTCGCGAACGACGCTGACCCACCCCATGGGAGCCCGGCCTTGATCGTCGAAAATGGGCACGACGCTGTGCTCGGTGGGAAAGATCGTTCCGTCCTTTCTTTTCATCTCGAACTCGGAAAGGGGCAGATGGCCTCTTTCCTTGACAGAGCTTTCGATCCGCGCCCTGAAGCGTTTCAGGTGGGAAGCATCCACGTGCAGAAAATCGGGGGCCCGTCCCAGCATGCTCTCCCGGCTGTGGCCGAAGATGCGCGCAGCCGCGGGATTGCAGTCCACGATTTCCTTCCCACCCGCCTCGAGAATGAACACGGCGTCGAACAGGCTCGCAAGGGTCTTCTCCAGAAGCTGTTTGCTCTGATTGAGCTTTTCCTGGGCGTTTCTGGATTCGGTGATGTCCGTCAGGACGCCGTTCAAACCGACGACCTCCGAGCCGCTGAGGATGGGGCGGCTGGAGGTCCTCACCCATCGGTACGCTCCGTCCTTCGCCCGCAGGCGGTACTCGCTGGGGAGGAGCCTTCCCTGAAGGACCTCCCGGAACCTGCGGCCGATCCCTTCCCGGTCGTCCCGGTGAATGAGCTGCAGGTAGTCCGTGCCGATGAGCTCAGAGGGCGTGTAGCCGAAGGCCCGCTCCGACTGGGGGCTGACATAGGTGATGAGGCCTTTCACGTCGATGGAGTAGAGCACATCGTTGATGTTTTCCACGAGCTCACGATATTTCTCTTCACTGGCGGCCAGCTCGGTTTCCAATGCGACGTTCCGCAGCGCGATCTCAATGGCCGCCCGGATCTGGGACTCCTGAAACGGCTTGATGATGTACGCAGTCGGTTTCAAATCTTTTGCGCGATCGATGAGGTCATACCCCGTGTAGGCGGTGACGAACAGGATGGGGATATGGCATTCGTCTTTCAGTATCCGGGCCGCATCGATACCGTCCAGCTCGCCCGGCATCACAATGTCCATCAACACGAGATCGGGACAGAGCTCCTTTGCCAGTTCAACGGCTTGCTCACCGGAGGCAGCCGTGCCGACCACCTCATACCCCATGGCGGTCAATGCCTCCTCCAACTGGGTGGCAATAACCACCTCGTCATCGGCAATCATGATCCTGTGCATCTTCATTCCTTACATCCGCCATGCTTCTCCATCAAACAAACATCCATGACCAGGGCACGGCTCCCGGTCACCCCCGTTGATGAAAACCCGTGTTTTCGCAGGGCGGGGTCTTACACCCCGCCGTGCTTGTCACAAACCTTGCGGCGGCATATGAAATGCCGCCCTGCGCCCGGCCCATCGAGGGTGTTTTCAGGGTCAACGGTCTTTCATTTGTTGGGCCTACCACAAGAAATCAGAACGGGGTTCGAGCCGTGTAAGGGTCTTCGCGGCCGGCTACGACCGTCTCTCGTCCAGGACCCGGCGAACCGTGCTCGCCAGCTCCCGGGCCGTGAGCGGTTTCATCACGAACGCCCGGATGCCCATCTCCTCGGCCCTTTCCTCGGAGATCTGCTTGCTGAAACCGGTGCTCAGGATCACGGGGAGGTCGGGGCGGATCTTCAGCATCTCCCCGGCCAGCTTGTCCCCGCGCAGACCGGGCATGGTCATGTCCGTCACCACCAGATCGAACCGCTCCGGGTCCTGCTCGAAGCACGCAAGGGCGTCCGTGCCGCTCGCCCGCGTCACCACCTCGTACCCCTGCCGCTCGAGCATCCGCTGCCCCAGCTTCATGATCATGGGCTCGTCGTCCACGAACAGGATCCGCTCCCTGCCTTTCGGGAGCGCCGCGTCTTCCTCCAGGCGCCCCTCCGCCGGCCTCTCCTCACATGCCGGCAGATAGACGCTGAAAACGGACCCTTTTCCCTCCTCGCTCTCCACGACGACACCCCCATGGCGATCCTGGACGATCCCGTGGACCACGGCCAGCCCGAGGCCGGTTCCTTCGCCCACGCCCTTGGTGGTGAAGAACGGCTCGAAGATCCGCTCCAGGCTCTCCGGCGGGATGCCGGGCCCCGTGTCCCGAACCCGGAGCCTCACGTACCGGCCTCCCGGAATCCGGCCGGACTGGGTTTCCACGGGACCCTCCGGTTCGGCCAGGTCCAGCGTGAACGTCAGCGTTCCGCCCTCCGCTTCCATGACCTGGCCGGCGTTCGTGCACAGGTTCATGACGATCTGCTGGATCTGGGCGGGATCGGCCTGGACGGCGGGCAGGTCCTCCCGGATCTCCTCCCGGATCTCCACCGTGGTCGGGATGGTGGCCCGGAGCATCTTCAGGGACTCCCTGGCAATGGGCTCCACCCGGATGTTGGAGACGGCCTGCTCCTTCCGGCGGGCGAAGAGAAGGATCTGGGTGACCAGGTCCCTCGCACGGAGGCTGGCCTCTCGGACCTCCTCCAGGCTCTCCTGCGCGGGGCTCCACTCCGGAATGTCGAACATCGCCAGCTCGGTGTTGCCGACAATGATCCCGAGGATGTTGTTGAAGTCGTGGGCGATACCGCCTGCCAGCGTGCCGATGGCTTTCATCTTCTGGGCCTGCTTGAGCCGGGCTTCCAGCTGTCTCTCCTGGGTCACGTCGATGATGAACCCCCTGAGACCGACGACCTTCCCGTTCCTCTTGATGGCGTTGGAATGCCAGAGCGCGGGGAAGGTTGTTCCGTCTTTTCTCCGGGCCTCGTACTCCGTCATTCCGACGGTTTCACCCTGGACGATTCTCCGGTAGTTTTCTTTCGCCCTTGCCCGATCCCTCTCGACAACCGTGTGAAAGGCGTTCACACCCGCGTCGAAGTCTTCCCTGGAATACCCGAACTTCTCGAAGGCTTTCCGGTTGACGAAGGTCAAGGTCCCTTCCAGGTCCATTTCAAAAATGGTTTCCGGGAGCAGCTCGGCAAGCTCCCGGAAACGCTGCTCGCTTTCCCTGAGGGCATCGTCGATCCGCTTTCTCTGAACGATCCGCCACAGGCCCTCCATGAACAGGCGGAACTGGCGAACGTCCCCGGGGTTGTAAGGCTCCTGCTTGTTGCCCAGGGCGGCGACGGCCACCACGCGGTCTCCCTCGAAGACCGGAATGGACACGAAGCGCCGAAGCACGGGGTGTCCCGGCGGGAAGCCCACCTTGGCGGCGTGCTCCTCGGTGTAGTCGTTCATGACAATGGGCCGGCGCCGGCGATACGCCTCGGACCACAGCCCGCACTCCGAGATCTCGAAGGCCGGGACTTCCTCGGGCAGGCTGCACTGCGCCAGCGTGTTCCCGGTGTAGACCGCACGGGTCACAAAACGTTCATCGTGGGACAAAAAGTTGATGAACCCGATGTCGCTTCCGGTGAGACGCGCGCTCTCCTCGACGGCAAACAGGGACAGCTCGTCCGAATCGGCGCCCTGCATGTCGTTCAATCGCAGGAGGGCCTCCAGACGGGCTTCGTTGAGCCGCCGTCCCTCCTCCTCCCGCTTTCGCCTCGTGATGTCACGGCACGTTCCCATGTAGCCGATGAAGTCCCCTTCCGAGCCGAACAACGGGGTGGCGTTCGTCTCGAAGACGACCTCGGAACCGTCCTTGGCCAGGAGCGTGTCCTCCAGTCCCAGGATCCGTTCACGACCTTCGACGGCCCGGGAAAAAACGGGCGCCACCCGCTCTGCTTCGGACGGGGACATGAAGTCGAAGGGGGTCTTGCCGAGGATCTCGTGGGCGGCGTATCCCATGAGCGTTTCCGCCTGAGGGCTCACGTACGAGTACGCCCCGCGTTCATCGACCACCCAGACCCAGTCGACGACGTTTTCGATGAGCGTGCGAAAGTTCTCCTCGCTCTTCCGGAGTCCCGTTTCGGCCAGGATGCGTCCCGTCACCTCGGCCAGCGTGAACACGAGACCGACGACCTCTCCGGCGTCGTCCTTGATCGGGATCAGGCTCCAGTCCCAATAGGTCACGCCTCGCTCGGGTTGATCGGGGAACTCGAAGGGCTTTGCCTCCACGAAGAACGGTTCGCCCGTGTCCACCACACGCTGGAAGATGGCCTGGTTTTCGGAATGCGGGTAGAGGTCGAAGTGATTCTTGCCCGGGAAGTATGACCGATCGCGCCTGCATGTCTCGGCGTAGGCTCGATTGACCCAGATGAAGTTGAACCGGGTGTCCAGAAATACCGCCATCATGTGGGTGTGCTCGAGCACACCGCCGAGAATCTGATTGGACTGCTTCAGCTTTTCGTAGCTGCCCTCCAGGGCCTCCTCCATTCGCTTTCGCCCGGTGATGTCCTGAAAGACGGAGAGCAGGGCCGGTGAACCGAGGTGGGAGACGCGGGTGGTGTTCGCGATGACCACCCTCTCCTGGTCGTCCTTTCCGACAAGGACCAGCTCGACGGGGTCCAACGACTCCCCCGCCTCGACGGCCCGGCAGCGACGGCGATACGCCCGCTCGGCAAAGTCGGGGCGAACCCAATCCTGCGGCCCGCTGCCGACAATCTCATCCGGGTGCCCGGTCCCGAAGAGCTTTGCGGCCGCCGGGTTCGCAAAAACAACCCTCTCCCCCTGGGTGATCAGGAAGGGCACGGGCGAAAAGTCGATCAGATCACGGTACCGGTCCTCGCTCTCCCGAAGTGCCAGCTGTGCCCTGTTGCGCTCGGATTCGGCCTTCTCCAGCTCTCGAACCCGCCGTTCCAGTGCCTCGTAGGTCGGCTTTTCAGTCATTACAATCACCTTTATTGTAAAAATATCCCTCAATGGGCCGGGCGTAGGGCGGCATTTCACATGCCGCCGCAAGGTTTGCGACAACCGGCGGGGTGGTAAACCCCGCCCTACGAAAAC
>Ga0207797_1003267_pt1 | contig 10869 bp, 8 predicted proteins | sample PRCRCaboRojoPR_6_FD_187275 | JGI IMG/M metagenome (GOLD analysis project Ga0207797, IMG submission 187275) | Marine sediment microbial community from Cabo Rojo, Puerto Rico - PR CR 10% Liquid 1 (SPAdes) | ecosystem: Environmental > Aquatic > Marine > Coastal > Sediment | place: Cabo Rojo, Puerto... | reverse complement strand
GCTGACAGAGCCGTACGCATACCAGGCGCTGAAGCGGGCGCTGGAGGCGGGAGAGATCCGCGTCGAGTCGCTGGGCCAGCAGTTGAGCCTGATCAGCACGGTGTCGCTGGAGCCGGAGCCGATCCCGCTGGACGTCAAGATAGGTCTGTTCGGCAACCGGCTGGTCTACTACCTGTTGAAGCAATACGATCCGGACTTCGCCGACCTATTCAAGGTCCAGGCCGACTTCCACGACCAGATGGACCGGGACGACGAGAGTCAAGAACTCTACGCACGGTTCATCGCCACGATGGTGAAAGACGCGGAGCTTCAGCCCTTTGACCGAGGTGCGGTGGCGCGGCTGATCGAGCACAGCGCGCGGATGGTGGGCGACTCCGAGAAGCTCTCCACGAAGGGCGAGACGCTGGAGGATCTGTTGCGGGAGGCGAACCACTGGGCGAAGGAGAACGGGAACGGCGTGGTGACGGCCGACGACGTCGAGCGGGCGATTGACGCCCAGATCTACCGGGCCGACCGGCTGCGCGAGCGCATGCAGGAGGCGATCCTCCGGGACACGGTGCTGATTGACACCGAGGGGGAGGAGATCGGGCAGATCAACGGCCTCTCCATCATCCCGCTGGGGGACTTCATGTTCGGCCGCCCGACGCGCATCACGGCAAGAACACGGATGGGCAAGGGCGAGGTCGTGGACATCGAGCGCGAGGCCAAGCTGAGCGGTCCGATTCACTATCTATCCGGTCAGCAGCATCGATGGTCCTGGCCGCAGCGGAGCAGGCAGATTTGACCATTCTGGGCAAGGCCGGCACATCGCTTTTGCCTCAGCCGGCCATGGGTTCCACGGTCCGGACCCTTGTCGCCCGGGGCCGAGGGCTGACTCTGATTATGCAACGCGGGGGTTCCGTTCGAGGCCGGGATCATGCTTGTCTTTACCGGGTCAGCCTTGTTGGAGAAGGCATTTTCAATCGCAACCAGCCTGGCCCGGGTCAAGGGGCTGGATCTGCAGGTCCTGATCCCAGCGGCGGATCCCGGAGAGCAGACCCGGCTGCAGGCCCGGGTTCAGGAGCTTGAGCGTTCGAAAGATCTGCGGATACGTTTCCGAGGGCTGACCGAGACTGCACCGGCTCGGTTGATTCAGGTTCTGCAGGCATCAAGCCAAGGACCGCTGTTCCTGCCCTGCGAGCCCCCCAACTTGCAAGGCGAGCCCTTGCAGGGGCTGATCAACGCCATCGGCAACCCTGTTTTCCTGGTGCGGGCTAGGTCAGCAGATCGAGAATGAGCGGCAGGCTGGCTGCTGAGAGAACGGTCTGGACCGTGATGATCGAGGCCATCAGCGAGGTGTCGCCGCCAAGCTGCCTGGCCAGGATGAATGAAGAAACGGCTGTCGGCAGAGCAGCGAAGATCAGGGCCACGGTCCTGGCCTGACCGGTGACGCCGAGCAGGAGGCAGAATCCGGCTGTCAGCAGTGGAAGGACCCCCAGCTTGAGTGCCGAAGAGGTCCAGAGGCCGGCCAGGTGGGAGTTCAGGCTTTGCAGCTTGAGGCCGGCGCCGACGGCCAGCAGGCCGACAGGCAGGGCCGCTCGGCCAAGCAAGTCGAAGACGCGGAATAGACCTTCGGGTGTGGGCAGATGGCTCAAGTTGATGGCAAAGCCGGCAGCGCAGCCGAGGATGAGCGGATTGCGCATGATTTCCAGCAGCAGATGGCTGAACCTGGTCTGGCTGCCTGCGCCGAAATGGGCCACCGTCGGCACGCAGATGAGATTGATGAACGGGATCATGGCCACCAAAGCCACCGCGGCCAAGGTCAGGCCGGTGCTGCCCAGCAGGGCCGAAGCCGCGGCCAGACCGACAAAGGTATTGAATCGTATCGAGCCCTGGAAGACTGAAGAGAACGAAGGGCCGCTGAATCTCGTCCGGGAGCGCACCGCCAGGAGGAAGAGGACCAGGCAGGCGATGGACAGCAACAAAGAGCCGGCCATGGGCAGGGCAATGGATGGATCGAAGTCAGCGGTGGACAGCTTGTTGATCAGAAGGGCCGGAAAGAAGACAAAGTAGGTGGCCTTCTCGGCTGCCAGCCAGAAGTCATCTCCGGGAAATCCAACCCGCTTGAAGACGTAGCCGAGCAGGATGATGATGAAGACCGGGAGCAGGGCTGCGAGCATGAGCTATTCACTGGAGAGCTTCTGTCTGGCCCGTTCGAACTCTTCCTGGGTGATGACACCTTCCTGGACAAGTCTGCTCAGCTCGCCGATGCGCCGATCCTTGGCGGCCTGCCTGTCCTCAAGCTGAGCGGTGTCATGGCTGGAGCCCTGCACAAGAGCGTGGTCTGCACTGGGGTTGCCCCCGGTCGGACCGAGCTTGACGTTGGCGATGCCTCCCATGAAGCTGATTTCCACCGGCCGGTCCTGGAAAGCGGGGCTGTTCAGCGTATCCTTCAGGCTGCGTCCCTGACGCTTCAGACGCCGCCAGAAATAGTAGGCGGAAAAGCCGACCAGGCCAACCCCTCCCAGCAAGATCCACAAGGTGTACTCGAAGACCCCCCTGAAGACGATGATCAGAAAGACCAGTCCGGCGATAAGCAACAGGTGCAGGCCCAGAATGGTGTATATCAACAGGACGGTCTTGAAGACGCCGATTTTTTCGCCACTGTTCTGTTCAGCCATGGTCTCTCGTCTGTAGGTCTCATTCTTGGACGCGGCTCAAACCGTTGCCAAAGTGGCCGGCTGGAGGCTGGGACCCTGTGTCAGTATCCGTCTTGGAAGGCTTCGAGGTCAAGGAGTATTTCATCCCCGGCCCGGTTTCACGATGCTGACGGCTCGGAGCGTCACGGCGTTCAGTCAGCAACCCGCCTTGTCCACATCCTGTGGCTCTGTCGGTCAGGCTGGCTGTGCCTGCAGCCATTGGCGCCGGACCGGGGCTGGCGGCCCGGCAGACTCGAAGGAGTTCAGGCTCCGACCGCCTTGCCGCCGCTGTGCCTGGCGGCCAGCTGCTCGAACATGCGCACCAAGCCGGTTGCCAAAGCGTAGACTCCCTGAATGCCCAGGTTGTCCTCGGCCGAGGCGTCGAAGAAGAGGTGCAGGCTGGATTCCATGCCATCTTCGGGCAGCCAGTAGCAGACCAGCAGAGGCACAAGCGGCAACGGCCAGAGCACGATGGAAACATCGGACTCGAAATGCTGCTCGGTCCTGCGGCCGCTGAATATCTCCAGCATGTCGCGGAAGAGGTCGGGATAGCTGTCGGCCACCTGTTTCAAGGGTTTTTCACACCGTTGTTCAAAGAGCCCTGCCCAGACGCGGCCTTCCGTGAACTCGCGAAAGGGAATCCATCGACCGGTCAGGGGCTTGCCCGCCGAGTTGAGCACATAGGTCAGGACGGGAATGGAGACCCAGGGGGTGAGATGAATTTCCGACGAAAGCTGGCCATCGGCCTGGATATGGAACTCCTTGCCCAGGACGGTTACGGTCAGGGTCTGCTCAGCATAGTGCCCACCGACTCTTGTGGCCGCTTCGGCCAAGTCGGTCTGCGGGATCTTGGACTGCAGCTCCCGGACTGTCTCATCCATATCCTCCTCAGTCGAGCGCTTCGAGGTTGTTTGCCCGCCGAAGCGCTCCAGGGTCTCCTGATCCAGTCTGGGGCATTCCTCAAGGCTTCTCTGGCCTCGAAAGACCGCAGCGGCAAAGGCCATGCAGGTCGGCTCGCCGCACTCCCGGCAGTTCGACTGCTCCAGCAGATTGAGGATGGCCATGGGGTTGTTCAGTTCACTCATGGGGCAACCGCTCCTTATGCCTCTGTCGTTGACGTATTTGTTTGCTCGAGGCGGACGAATGGTTTGCGACAAAAGAGATAAGAATAGCTCTCCAGGCTGACTTGTCAAGAACCTCCTCCGGCTGCAGATTGGTTGTTTGGCAGACCAGAAGGCCGATGAGCTCGAAATCTCCGAAGATTTCGATATATTTTTGACAAATCCTGACAGCCTGCCGCCTGACGAAGGGCATCGTCTTTTTATCATTCTGAAATGTATTGCAATGATTGGCTGGGACCAGTGGCACGATATTTGAAAATTGTATTTTGCTGGTTCAGCTGCCTTGGTCTGGACGGAGCAGGCCTGACGAAATCCGGTGTTCTTGTCTCAGAATCGTCCAAGGCTGGTTTCAGTCTCGGCCCTAAACTGCACTGAAAAGACGCCGATGAGTCTCAAAAGGTCGGGATTCGGACGATGGCCGGGGGATCTTCGGCAGGCTGCCGAATCTTCGTTGGTAACCTGCCTGCGATGACGCTGCCGATTCGGGCGCGGCCAGGCGGCCCTGAGCCTCTATCTGGATTGGCTTGAAAATAACTGTCTCTTATCTGTTCATGGAGGATGCAGATGCGTGCAAAGCTGTCCCTGAAGAACCTGAGGATCCAGACCAAGGTCCTGCTCTCCGTGGGGTGTCTCCTGGTCGCGGCTGTCGGGATCATGGTCGGGATCATCTACAACCATCAAAAGGATGCTCTGATCAGCAAGACCATCGAGGAGTCCAAATCCCTGGCCAGCGCCCAGGGAGCCAAGCTGGAGTCTCGCCTGGAGATCGCCCTGCAGTCAGCCAAGCACCTGGCCGCCATGCTCGAGGCCCAGGTGGCGGTTCAGGATGGCCAGGCCAACAAGCGGGCTGTGGCCGATTCGGCCCTGAAAAAGGTGGCTCGGTCAGAGGACTTTTTCTACGGGACCTACTGCGTGTTTAAATCAAATGCCTTTGACGGCCGGGATGCACAGTTTCAAGAGGCGAATGCTCACCATGACGAGACCGGTCAGTACTATCCCTACTTTTACAAGCAGGACGGCCGGATCAAGTCCATGCCTTTGGCCGGCTATCAGAGCAAGCATTGGTGGACAACCCCGCTGGAAACGCGTTCCTCCTACATCGCCGATACCTATGTAACCGACTATGTTGATCAGCGGATGACGACCATCAATCATCCGGTGTTTAAAAACGGCCGTCTCATCGGCGTCGTCGGCGTGGACATCGTCCTGGGGTCCTTCCAGACCATGATCGAGGGAGTCACGCCCTATGAAACCGGCTATGCCTTTCTCATGGACGGAGCAACCCAGCTGACCGCCCACCCGACCAAAAAGGTCATTGGCGACCCGGTCACCGAGTACTTCGACTCCCAGGACAGCCAGGCCATCGAACGGTCATTCCGGGACAATGAGACCGTGGTCGTGGAAAAGCAGGCCGTAGGGGGAACCAAAAGCACTTCCAAGTTCATCTTCTCCCCCTTCACAGTTGGAGATACAGGGCAGGTCTGGAGCATGGGGCTTTCGGTGCCCCTGGACAAGGTCCTGGCCGATGCCCGCAGCCTGCGCAATACAGCCATCATGATCGCCGGCATCTCGCTGGTCATCATTTTGACTTTGCTCTACTTTCTGGCCAGATCCATCTCCAAGCCGATCATGCTCCTGGCCGGCTCCTCGGAAAAGATCGCCCAGGGAGATTACGAGTCCATGCCGGACAGGAACCTGTTCGGCGGCGAGCTGTTGAGCCTGCATGGATCCATGACAGCCATGATCGATACCATCAAGCAGACCATCAGTTACTATGAAACCGTGCTGGATGACATGGCCAGCCCCTTCTTCTGGTCCAACGCCGACGGAACTGTCCGCAAGTTCAACAAGGAAGCGGCCAAGCTCATCGAGGTGGACAACCGGGAGAGCTTGATCGGCAAAAGCTCGTCCTTCGCTTTTTACGGCGACGAGAATCGACAGACCATAACCGATCGGGTGCTCGCGGAAAAGAAGCCCATTTACGGCCTGCAGACAGAGTTCACCACCCGCAAGGGCAACGCCAGGTGGATTCAGGTCGACGCTGCCCCGCTCCTGGACGAGCAGAATCAGGTCAACAGTGTGTTCGTGAACATCATGGACATCACCGACATCAAACAGCAGGAAGCTCAGATCAAGCAGCAGAACGAGCAGCTTGAAAAGGCCTCCAAACGGGCCATGGAGATTTCGGAGCGGATGGCCACGGCCTCGGAAGAGCTCTCCGCCCAGGTGGAGGAGGCCAGCCGTGGGGCCGAGGAGCAACAGAACCGGGCTTCGGAGGTGTCGGCCTCCATGGACCAAATGAACGCTTCGGTCCTGGAGATTTCCAAGAACGCCTCGAGTGCGGCCGAGGGCGCCGAGAACACCAAGCAGAAGGCCCAGGAAGGAGATCAGATCTTCGAGCGGGTGGCCAGCTACATGGACGGCGTGAACAAGAGCGCCAAAGGGCTGAAGGACTCGATCAACAATCTGGGCAGCGAGGTGCAGGGGATCAACAAGGTCATGGACATGATCAACGACATCGCCGATCAGACCAACCTGCTGGCTTTGAATGCAGCCATCGAGGCGGCCAGGGCCGGGGAGGCCGGCAAGGGCTTCGCCGTGGTGGCCGACGAGGTTCGCAAGCTGGCCGAGAAGACCATGGACGCGACCAAGGAGGTCGGCGGGACGATCAGCTCGGTCATCTCCGGGACGGAGAAGAACGTCAACGAGATGAACGAGACCGAAAAGTCGGTCGGCGAGACCACGCAGTTGGTCGAGCAGGCCAGGTCCAACCTGCAGGAGATCGTCAGCTACGCCGAGGAGAACAGCGAGCAGGTGCGCAACATCGCCACAGCCTCGGAGGAGCAGTCCTCGGCCAGCGAGCAGATCAATCAGTCCACCGAGGAGGTCAACCGGACGGCCAAGGAGGCCGCCGACACCATGCGCGAGTCAGCCCAGGCCATCGCCGATCTGAACAAGCTGGCCCAGGAGCTGGACCAGATCGTGCAGAGCATGCGCACCGCCTAACCCTGATGGCGTCCGCGTTCAACGGTTCAGTCCTGCTTCGGCAGGTGACTGAAGGACAGCCGGTCGATCACGCCAGGAGACGATGTCCTTCCTGGCCGGGCAATCCACAGGCAGAGATCGGCTGAGCCTTGGAGCAGCGGCGGAGACGCAGACAGCCAGATCACGCCTCGCCCTCCTTGCAGGCGGCCCAACAGGCGGGGCCGCCAGAATGCCGCCCGGCTCAAATGGCCGGGCGGCATTCTCTTTTCAGGTTTGTCCGTCGGCCGGTGATCAAGACAATCCAGGGCATAGGAGCATCGCCTCACTTTGAGGGGCAGCTATCCGGCTATGGACGGACCTCGAAAGCAATGCGGCGTTGCAGAAGCCTGGCCGATGTGACGCCGCCACAGCTGGTTTTGGCGATCATGCTGACCCGAACCTTCAGGAGGTGGCGGCCCGGCTTGCTGCAGGTCAGCCGGATCTTCGGGTAGCCTGGCAGGATCTCGGTCCTGGATTCGGCCGGTGCCTGCAGGACCTCGACCAGGCTGCTGATGGTGAAGCCGGGGGGTGGCTGCTGAGGATCGAGGATGACTCGAAGGGTTATCGGCTCCCCGGCCCGGGGAACCGAGGTGGCCATCTCGATCCGGCCTTCATAGCGCTGTCCGGTCAGTGGACAGGGCTGTCCGGCACCCTCGGCAAAGGCCCAGGAGCTGGGCAGACAAACCAGTCCGGTGACAACCACGGCCAGAGCCAGGGCTATGGATCGGGCTGGTTGGGCTATGTTGGCTGCTCCGGGCTTCATACCGATTCAGTACAATCCGCCGATATTTCCTGCCGTATGCAGGGTCTGGCTGAAAAAGACCGCCCGTCCGAGCAGCTCGCCGGCTATGAGCAGCAACGGAAGCCAAACAGGAATGTCCCGCGTCTTCCAGACCACGGCCAGGGGCAGGGCCAAGCCGAGCACGATGCGCAGCCAATACAGCGGCGATCCGATCCAGGCCCAGCCGGTGTTCTGCATGACCGTTCCTCCGGATAGCCAGATACAGGGCACGATCAGGTAGATGACCAGGGCCAGCAGGAGGACCGAGCCAAGCACCGCGACCAAGACCGGCGGCGTGCTTCCCCTGACAAACCAGCTGACCACGGCCGGTCCGAGCACGGCCGCGGTCAGAACAAAAAAGACCGTGGGCAGCAAGTTGTTCACGGCCGGGAAGCTCGGCGGCGAGTAGGTCATACCCATGAACACCAGCGAGACGATCCCGGCAGCCGCGGCCAGCCAGAGCAGCCAGCCAGGGGATTTTCGGCGCATCAGGGGCAGGCCGAGCAGCAGGATGGCCAGAAAAATCGAGGTGACCAGGACTTCCCGGCTCAACCAGGATGTGGCCAGGTGCTTGACGGCGTTGACGGCCCCGGTTGGATGGCCGAGATGGGCCAGCGAGGCCAGCAGGCCGACAAGGAGGATGCCGGCGGCAGCTCCCCAGGGCCTGCCCGGATCGGTTTCGGGTCCGGCAGCGGCGTATCTGCCGAGCAAGCTGGCCAAGACGATGCCGACAGCCGTTTGGCTCAGCACGGTAAAGACAACCAGGGGCAGCTCCATACCGTTCATATATCCTCCCTTTTGACCACGGTTGGCAGCGAAGGCAACCGAAAGCGCACCGAAGGGTTCAGCTCCGGAAAGCGGGGAAATCCCGGCGGGTACTGCACAAGGCCTGGCCGATCGAGGCTGGCCAGATCGACCATCTGCAGGGCCTCGGTCGGGCAGCTCAGAACGCAGGCCGGCAGGAGGCCGGCATCAATGCGCTGCCAGCAGAAGCTGCACTTCTCGGCCTTCCGCTGCTCGGGGTTGTAGCGGGGCGCTCCGTATGGACAGGCACGGATGCAGTTGCCGCATCCGATGCAGGCCTCCTGCTCGTGAACCACGATACCGTCCTGATCCCGCTTGAAGTACGCCTTGACCGGGCAGACCTCCAGACAGGTCGGACGCTGGCAATGATTGCAGGCCAGGGAGTAGAAGGCCCGTTCCCGGTATGGATAGATCTCCGGAGACAGCGGATAGACCTGCCTCCAGATGACCCCCGGGATCTGGTGATACTGGTTCTTGCAGGCCATGGCGCAGGTGAAGCAGCCGATGCAGCGCTGCACATCGATATAAAAGGCGGTTTGGCTGCGCATGTCTGGCTCCTTGGTTAGACTTTGGCCACCTCGGCGAACTGATCATGGATGGCCACGCCGGGAGAGCCGGTCTTGTACTCGCCCATGTCCGAGGAGGTGTCGTCGACCAGGTTCTGGCAGTTGTAAGGATTGTCCTTGAACCAGGCCTCGTACATCATGATCGTATCCGGCGGCAGGACCTCGGTCAGCTTGGCCGTCAGGGTCACTTCGCCGATGGTGTTGAAGACCCGGACCGTGTCGCCGTCGTCGATGTTTCGCTTTTTGGCCGCCACGGGGTTGATGTACAGAAACGGCTTGGGGTTGAAGTCCTCCATCCAGTCGATATTGATGAACTGGGAATGGATGCCGAACTTGGTGTGGGGGGTCAAAACCCGGAGCGTGTCGTAGGCCTGCCGCGGCTGGACATAGACCGGCAGGGCGTTGTGGCCGTGCTCGGCGCAGAGCTTGGATTTGAACTCGTACTTTGTGGACGGGGTGCCGAAGCTCAGGTCGTGCCAGGAGGCAGGATGCATTTGAGCCTTGGCCGGCCCGTTTTTCAGATCCTCCCAGCTCTGAAGCCCGAACAGCTCGTAGATGTCGGCGTTGAACTCCTTGATCATCCACTCCCTGGTGTCGATCTCGGTCGGAAAGGTGCATGAGCCGGGGGATTTGTCGTTCATGGCCTTGGACAGGGCCGCGGCGATCTCGAGGTTCGACTTGGACTCGAACATCGGCTTGATGGCCTGCTCGTTGACGGTCAGCCAATAGTGCCAGTACGAGGCGTTGATGGTCCATTCCTCGAACAGGGTGGTCACCGGCAGGACGATGTCGGACAGCTCGACGGTCTGGGTGAGGAACTGATCCACGCTGACGATCAGCTCCGGTCTGTTCAGAAAGGCTTTCTCCAGCCTGTTCCGGTCGAAGTCCTGGCTGAGCGGATTCTTGCAGGAGACCCAGAGGACCCGGATCGGGGGGTCGTCCAGGGTTTCCAGCTCAGTGGCCAGCTTGTTGATGTTGGCGGTCCGATCGGAGTAATCGGCCTGCTCCTGTTCGGAGAAGTCGAAGTCGCCTTTGGGCCCGGAGCCGCCCAGCCAACCCTTGGCCCCTTCCGGTCGGTCCTGCAGCAGGGCGTGATAGTTGAAGCCCCAAGTGCGCAGATGCCCGTAGCGGGCTCCCCCGCCGGTCTTGCCGACATTGCCGGTCATGGCCACCAGGGCGTCGATGGAACGCACCGTCGCCCCGCCGTTGACATGACGCTGCAGGCCGTAGCCAAGCCAGATGGTGGCCGGATCTGCCCTGGCGAACTCCTCGGCCACGGCGGCGATCTGCTCGGCCGGCACCCCGCTGGTTTGGCTGGCCCAGTCCAGGCTGACATTTTGCTGCAGGTAGTCGGCAAAGGCCTCGAAGCCGATGGAGTTGGCCGCCACCCAGTCCCGGTCGACCAGGCCGCGATCCAGAATATGTCTGGCCATGCCGAGGGCCAGGGCTCCATCGGTCGAGGTCTTGACCTGCCAGAAGACATCGGCCTTGACTGCCGTCTGGGTCAGGACCGGATCGATGCAGACGACCTTGGCGCCCCGGTCCTGGGCGGTGTAAATGTACTTCATGGAGTGGACCGAGTTCCAGGCCGGATTGGCTCCCCAGAGGATGATGTAGCGGGAGTTGACCATGTCTTCGGGATCGTTGCACCACATGTCCCCCAGGTCGTAGTTCTGGGCGTCGATGCCGGCCGGCCAGCAGGGCGTGCCCACAAAGCGGGTGGTATAGCCAAGCGAGGTCATCATGCCCTCGACCCCGTAGTTGGTGATGCCGAAGTTGCCGGAGTACTTGTCCAGACCGAGCCCGAGCATGGAGTCGTCCTTGTCGCGGATCTCCAACAGCTTGTCCGAAATCCTGTCCATGGACTCGTCCCAGGAGATGCGCTTCCAATTGCC
>Ga0207797_1003266_pt1 | contig 10870 bp, 9 predicted proteins | sample PRCRCaboRojoPR_6_FD_187275 | JGI IMG/M metagenome (GOLD analysis project Ga0207797, IMG submission 187275) | Marine sediment microbial community from Cabo Rojo, Puerto Rico - PR CR 10% Liquid 1 (SPAdes) | ecosystem: Environmental > Aquatic > Marine > Coastal > Sediment | place: Cabo Rojo, Puerto... | reverse complement strand
TGGCCTCGGAATAGGCCTCCAGCGCCGGGTCTAAGTCGCCATTCGCTAGCCGAGCATTGCCGAGCCAGTAGTAGGCCTCGCCGAGGCGCTCTTCGGACGCGGCGCCTTGCGTGAGCGTCTGGAAGGCCTCTGCGGCCGCGGCGTAATCCTGCTGCTGGTACGAAAGAAGCCCGATCTCGTACCGTGCCGCCGCGAGGAGCCGCTCGTCGGACCCCGTGTCCAGGAAATTCTGGTACAGCCTTCGGGCCTTTTCCTGATTGCCGGCCAGGGCGCGGTTCGCAGCCTCGTAGTAGGTGGCCTCGTCGGCAAGGGACCCGCCCGCAGCGCGGACCTCCGCAAACGCATCGGCAGCGGCCTCATGCCGACCCGCCGCGTGGTGCTGCCAGGCGAGGCCGTAGCGGGCCGGGGTGGCGTAGGAGCTGTTGGGGGCGTTCTCCAGAATCTCGCGATACTGAGTTACCGCAGCGTCTCCCCGATTGAGCTGTCGGTAGGACTCCCCGAGCAGAAAGAGCGCTCGGGTTTGGTCGTCCCCCGTCAGGTCCGGAAGCCGTTTCTGAATTTCGGTGACGGCGTTCTCGTACTGCCCCACGCGGTAGTACACTTCGCCGAGGACCGTCCCCAGGTTTTGGGTGAAGGCCGAGCTTGCGTACCGATTCCCGAGCCGCTCGAAGGAGGCCGTGGCCCGGTCGTATCGCTGCTGGCGCACCTGAATCACGCCACGGGCATAGAGCGCCGCCGGCGCGAGGTCGGCGTCGGGATACCGCGTGTAGACCTGTTTGAAGTACGGCAGTGCGGCGTCGAGATTGCCCTGTGTTTGCTCCGTACGTCCGAGGAGGTACAGGGCTCGGGCCCCTTCAGTAGGAGAATTCGGGGCCGTCGCGATGGTCTGGAGTTGGCGTCTCGCCTTCTGCGGGTTGCCCTGATCCAGGTAGTATTGGGCGAGGCCCAGCTTGGCGGTTTGGGCACGGGGATGTGCGGGATAGTCGCGCTGCAGTTGACTGAGAAGTTGGCGGGTGCCAGCGTCGTTGCCCGCGGCGAGGGCGGCCCGGGCCTCCAGGTAGAGCGATTGCGGGGCAGAAGCGTGGACGGGGTGCGCGCGCCGAAACGCAGAGAGGGCGGTCGCGGCGTCCGGATACATCTGCTGTTCGTACAACTGCACCGCGGCGGCAAAGGAGGCCTCTGCCCGGGGCGCGTCCCGCTGTGCCTGGACTGGTGGAGCGCACGTCCCGAGAAGCGCACAGAGGAGAAGAAATCGACACCAATCGGGAACCATCTTTGGGGGCGAGGGAGTCATACTCAACGACGTAACCGAGCGGGCGTAGGACGTGTGGGTGTTGCAAGTGGGCTTTCCTCCTACGGCGCGAACCACAGGCGGTTCGACGCCCCCGCGGGAGCCCTCACGTCCCGAATCTCCCCCGCGTTCGGGCGTCCACTCCTCTCAACACTGGTTTCCATCAGTCGCACATCGCCCATGGCCGACTCTCCACCAGACCCTGAATCGAACGATCCGTTCTCCGATCCCGAATCCGGAGAGCCGTATTCGGGTCCATCGCGAGCCGGGAAGGACCAACACGCGCCGCCCTGGGAGCAGGAGGGAGGCGACCCGTTCGCTGAGGGTCCGGAGGAGGGCGAAATGTCCCCCTCGTTCGCCCTCAAGATGGCGCGTCTCTGGGTAAAGCGTCACCAAAAGGCCTCTATGCTCGGTGCGTTTGCGGTCGGGGTCTTCATCGGGGCCATGGTTCGCGATTGACCTCCGGCGCTACGAGCGGCGGAGTCCCACTCCTCGTCGTCGATCCCGGAAGGTTTCTCGGCTAAGAGTTCTCAGGAGGGAGGTATCCGCGATCGGTGGCGATCAACAACTCTGAGTGTTCCCTTTCCATTCACCTCACCAGTCTCATGAGCACAAACGAAGCCCAAGACGATACGTCGACCTATTCTGCGCCGGACACTGACCCGTCCTCCGAGGACGCGTCTCGCCAAGAATTGTACGAACAGCTTCAGGAGCTTCGGGCAGAGCTCACCCGATTAAAGGCCCAGCAGGCCAAATCGAAGCCCAAAAGCTGGGTGGAGCGCCGTCCGGCCCTCGCAATTACGCTGTCCTCGTTTCTGGGGGCCGCAGCCGGGTACGGCATTGCGGTGGCCACGCGTGACCGTCCGCCCACCCTTTCGGAGCAGGCCCGGCGGCGGATTCGTCAACTGGCCGACGAGGCCCGCCAGGTTGCGTCCGACGTCGGTCGGGACCTGTCTGATCGGGCCGCCCGGTCGGGCCAGGAAGTCCGTGCCCGTGCTCAGGAGACGGGCCAACGGCTGACGCAGCGCGCGCAGGAGCAGGGAGCGGTGGCCCGAAAGGGAGCGCAGGATTGGGCCCGGCAGGCGTCCAAGCGTGCCCAAGAAGCGAGCAGTGAGGCCGGGAAGGCGCTCCGCGAAGCGTCCGAAGAAGCCTCAAAGGAGGCCCGAGAGGCCGTGGAAAAGCAGGCGGAAACTGTGCGAAAAGCGTGGTCTGACGAAGAGGAGGGAGACGATACCTCTCGTTTTTGGAGATCACTCCTGACGATCGGAGGATTGGCGGCGGGAGGATTCCTCGCCGCTCAGGTGCGCCGCTGGTTCTAGAGGGATTGCACACCTGTTCTGCTGGGCTTGTGAAGCCCCACAGTCCGGATCGTGCCTCATTTTCGTCGCTCCAAACTTGTTGGGTTCCTGCGTCAGTAGGGTACGACCCTCTCAGGGGATGACCTTCAGTCTTGGCCCCCTCTTCGCTCGTGTGGAGCCCACAAGAGAGGCTCCGGATCCGAGTCTGGAGCGATGTTCGATCTATTCAGAGGTGCAAAAGCCTGCCAAGACCGAATAGTAACGCCGAAGGGGTGGGTCGCACTTTTCATCTCGTATGGAGAAAACGTTCCCGGACATCTGTCCCTTTTCGACCACTCCCGATCGGAATCCCTACCACAGAACTGATGCCTGACTTTTTTGACGAGGGTCGTCCTCACGACGGTCTAAGCTACGACGAGTACCGTACCGACTGGAATCGTCAACTGGACGACGAGCCCCCAAAAGGGGCCGATCCGTCGGAGCGACGAATGTACCACTATCTGAACTACAATTGGGAACGCCAGGCCCAGGTCCACGAGGCCTACACGCCCTCCCAGGACCTCCAGTCGGCTGTCGAGGCCATCGACGCCCCTCAGCTGTGGATGGTGCTCACCGAGCCGTGGTGTGGCGATTCAGCTTTTCTTCTCCCGGTCATCGCGGAAGCCGCCGCTCTGAACGACCAGGTGATCCTCCGCATCCTGCCGCGGGACGAAAATCTGGACATCATGGACCAGTATCTCACGGGGGGCAGCCGGAGCATTCCCAAGCTCGTGGCCTTCTCTGAGACCGGCGACGAGCTCTTTACCTGGGGGCCGCGTCCCGAGAGTTCCGCGCAGCTCTATCGGCAATTGAAACAGGAGTACGACGAGAAATCGGAGATGATTGCCGATCTCCTCGACCACTACGAAGATGAAGGGTGGCGAGAGGCAGATGAGGAACTCGCCGCAGCGATTCGATCTGTGGTTACGGCACCTACCCGAGCCCTGGACGAGTAACTCTCCAGAGCAATGTCACTGCTGGAAGGGGGAGACCCGTATGGGCTTGTTTTCCCACAACGTCCCTCTCTCCTGTATCTCTCCCTTCTCATGGCGGTGGGGGCCTCGTCCTCCTGACCGCCGGGGCCGAATTTCTCGTCACTGGTTCCATACGGCGGGGTTGAGCATCGTCGAACTCGTGACGATGGTCGGAGGGGCGATGCTCATGCTTCCGCTCCTCCACACCGATCTCACCCTACGCCGAAGGATGGAAGCCTCTTGCTGTTCGTCTACGCACTCTACCTGTACCCTCTCTTTTGTTGGGGATAGCGCTCATCAGGCCTCCCGGGGGGCAGGCTCGCGGTCGTAGACCTCAAACACCGTTCGCTCGTCGGGGAGGACGGCCGCGGCCACAATCTCTTCCTCCGGATCGTACGCCTGGATCAGCTCGTGGAGCTTTGCGAAGGCGCCGTCCCGAGCGGCTGCCTCATCGTTGAAGGTGAGGTACTTCAAGGGCGTCCGCTCGTTCTCGTTGGCAGAAGGCTGAACCGTGAACACGATGGCGCCGCGTCCTCGCTCCTCGAATTGCCGCCAGGCGTGGCGGGCCGCGGTCTTCCAGTGGGTGTCGACGAGTTGATTGAGGAGGGAGCCGGGATTGGGGGCAGACATACAGGGTCGCAGAAAGAGGGAAGAGTTGGCTCTGAAAAAATTATGCACACCGCATCCGATCCGTTCACGACGGGCCAGCGCCAGAAGGTCTTTAGTTTCCGTTATTGCAAGTGAAGACCAAAAACTCAATTACTCCAGAAAAGGGAGAAATGGCCTGTGGCGGGGAGGGGGCTACCCCGTCTCCGACGCTTCAGCCGCCGCGCCCTGGTGGTAATGTTCATAAACTGTCTCCGCTTTGGCAGGCCCCACCACGTCCGCCAGGGCCGCTTCCTCCGCCTTTTTCACTTTGGCCACGGACCCGAACTCGCCCAGCAGTGTCTGCGCTGTCTTCGGCCCGATCCCGTGAATGTCGAGGAGCTCGGACTGGAGCGTCTGCTTCTTGCGTCGCTTGCGCTGGTAGGTGACGGCAAATCGATGCGCCTCGTTGCGGACCTTCTGAAGGAGTTGGAGGGCCGGACTGTCCTTCCCGATGAGGACGGGAGCGGAATCGCCCGGCCTGAACACTTCTTCTAGCCGCTTGGCGAGTCCGATCACCCGAAACCGATCGAGCAGCTCACGGCCTTGTAAGATCTCCACAGCGGCGTTGAGCTGACCCTTTCCACCATCGATTACCACGAGGTCGGGCCACGGGCCGTCCTCGTCGATCATTCGGGAATAGCGACGCTCCACCACCTCCCGCATGGCCTGGTAGTCATCGGGTGTGCCCTCGTCCGTCGAGCGGATCTTGTAGGTGCGGTAGTCGCTCTTTCGGGGCGTGCCGTCGGTGAAGACCACACACGAGGCCACCGTCTCCTTGCCCCCGTGATGCGACACGTCGATCCCGTCGATGCGCCGGGGCAGGTCGTCCATCCCGAGCTCGCCCTTCAGCGCCTTCACGGACTCGGGAATCCGGTCCCGCTCCCGCTTCATCTGCTGGGTCTTCCACTCGCCAACCTGCAGCTTGGCGTTGGATGTTGCCATGCGGACGAGGCTCGCCTTGTCACCCTGCTGGGGCACCTTGAGGGGCACGGTGCGGCCCTGCTCCTGCCGAAGCAGTTCTTCGAGGGCGTGGGTGTCCTGGGCCGGGTGATCGTTCGGGTCATGGGAGAGGAGCACCTCCTCGGGGACGAAATGAGCGTCCGCGTAGTAGTCCTCCACGAACGAAAGAATGAGCTCCTCGTCTTTTCGGCCTTCAATGTGGCGAATGTACTTGTGCCGCTTCCCAATCATCTTTCCCTCCCGCACCTGAAACAGCACCCCGCAAGCGATCCCCTCGTCGCGGTCGACGTGCAGGGCAAACACATCGCGGTCTGCAAAATCCTGCGTGACAACCTTCTGCTCCTGGGAGTACTTTTTGAGCGCCTTGATCTGATCTCGTAGCCGAGCCGCCTCCTCAAAGTTGCGGCGGTCGGACTGCGCCTGCATCTCGTCCTTTAGCAGATCGATGAGTGTCTCCGTCTGACCGTTGAGGAGCTTCTCCACCTGGTCGATGGTTTCCATGTAATCCGCCTCCGACTGAAGCCCCTCGCAAGGGCCCTTGCAGTTGTCGATGTGGTACTGGAGGCACACGTCGTACTTGTCGGCCTCGATCTTCTCTTCGCTGAGATCGAGCGAGCAGGTCCGGAGCTGAAAGACCGACCGGATCGCGTCCATCATCTTGTTCATCTTCGACACGTCCGTGTACGGGCCAAAATATTTCGACCCGTCCTGCTTCACGGTGCGCGTCTTGAAAACGCGGGGGAAGCGCTCGTTCTTGATGCAGATGTACGGGTAGGTCTTGTCGTCCCGTAGGTTGACGTTGTATCGGGGTTGGAGCTCTTTGATCTGATTATTCTCCAGGATAAGGGCCTCCGCCTCCGTGTCTGTCACAATCACGTCCACGTCCGCGGCCTTCTGCACCATGACCTCGATCCGCCCGTCGCGCTGGCGACTCTGCTGGAAGTAGGTCCGGACTCGGGTGCGCAGGTTCTTCGCCTTGCCCACGTACAGCACCGACTCGTCCGTGTCGAGAAACTTGTAGACGCCCGGCTTGGTGGGGAGGGAGTCGAGCTTCTGAACGAGGGAGTCGGGTTTGTCGTCGAGAAGTTCACTCATCGGAACAGGCCACGTGGTCGTGCGCAATCAGCGTGCAAGGGATCTTGAAGTACAACGAGCCCATCCCGGGCAACTCCCAGGGATGGGCTCGTGATGCCCAAGCAGACCAGACCCATACGGGCCCGCAGGAGGAGAACTGTTATTCGTCGCCTGTCTGTGCTTTCCCGTTGGTGTGGATGGCTTTTAGGGCGTCGAGGTTATCTTGATTCAGAACTTTGTCGACCAGCCCGTAGTCTTTCGCCTCTTCCGCACTCATCCAGTAGTTGCGGTCCGCGTCGTCCTCAATCTGCTCGATGTCCTTGTCGGTGTGGAACGCCAGAATCTGGTACAGGCGCTTCTTGAGCCAGGCCATCTCTTTCGCCTGAATCTTGATGTCCGACGCCTGCCCCTCGGTGCCGCCCATCGGCTGGTGCATCATGACGCGGGAGTTCGGGAGACAGGCACGCTGGCCGTCCGCACCGCCCGCCAGGAGCACCGATCCCATCGATGCCGCGAGGCCCACGCAGGTCGTGGCGATGGGCGCGCCCACGTACTGCATGGTGTCGTAGACGCCCAGCCCGCTGTAAATAACGCCCCCCGGCGAATTGATGTACAAATTGATGGGCTGCTCGGACCCTTCGCTTTCCAGATAGAGAAGCTGCGCAACCGTGAGGTTGGCAATCTGGTCGTTGATCGGGGTGCCGACGAAGATAATTCGCTCTTTGAGCAGCCGGCTGAAAATATCGTAGGCGCGCTCGCCCCGGGTGGTCTGTTCCACCACTTTCGGGACGAGCCCAGATATGGGCTGATCTCCCATACCCCCGGTATGGATGCTGCTCGGGAGCGACGTGAGGCTCTTGCTAAACTGGAGGAAGTCGTCAACGTCAGGCATACGAAGTCAGAGTCGCTTGTCATCAAGTCGGATTGCCCTCCACCTTTAATGGTGAAAATCGTTCCGCCACCGCAGTAGAAATCACCCCAGTGTCACCTGCTGCAGGCACGAGGGGGCGATCGAGTGCGGACCGGGGGAAGAATAGCTTTCCTTTAGGCCCAATAGCAGTCGCGAGCGTGGAATCAGATGATCACCTCCAGGATGAGCCGATCTCTGCTCAGAGTCATAGGATAGATATAAAACCGTTGGGCACCATTAGGTTAAGGCAATAAAGTTCAATCAGAAAATAAGAGAAAGGCTTACTCATCTGCGCACTTGTCGGCCCGTCTGATGTGGAAAAGAAGCGCCGCACGTTGAACCGTGTTGGTCGGGCACTGGCAATTGTCGAGGGTTCCGCTTGCCTCGGAGTGACGTGCCGGATATGTTGGGCATCGCGCACCACCGTTTCGCATCACCTGTTTGGATTTCAGCCACGTTGTGTCCCGATTCTTTGCGCTTCTCCCACTTACAGTGGTCCTCATTCTGGCCGGCTGTCAGAGCACTCGACCGGGCGCCACGGGAACTGACACGGCCGCTCTGCGAGCGACCATCGATTCGCTGGAGGCCCGCACTGACAGCCTCGAACGGGCGACCTACCTGCGGAATCCCCTCCTCAACAGCACCCTTTGGATGCAAACGTCCGTCGAGTACGCTGGCACGGCCCGACAGGCGTACGCCCTCTCAGAGGTCATGATGAAGCGGGCGCTGAAGGACAGCACCTGGACGGCCTCGATCGAGCAGGCGGAGAACGGAAGCAACAGCTACCGCGACAAGCCCCCGGCGGTGGTCCTGGACGTCGACGAGACGGTGCTCGACAACGGCCCCTATCAGGCGCGCCTCATCCTCGACGATGAGTCGTACGCTTCGAACAGCTGGAAGGCCTGGGTGCGGGAGGAGAGGGCGGGACTGGTGCCCGGCGCACTCGACTTCACCCAGACGGCCGTCCAGAATGGGGTGCAGGTGATCTACCTGACGAATCGAGATGGTGACGTGGAGGCGTCGACGCGTGACAACCTGGAGGCCCTCGGATTTCCCGTCGACGATGCGCCGGACGCCGTACTCACGCAGGGGGAGCGCGAGGGGTGGGAACCGAAGTCGGCCCGCCGCGAATGGGTGGCTGATCGGTACCGGATTCTACTGCTGATTGGCGACAACTTTGGGGACTTCGCCTCCGAGGTGGAGACGACGCCGGCGGCCCGCCGCCAGAAGAGCCAATCGTTTCAGAAATATTGGGGCACGCGATGGATCGTCTTGCCCAATCCGCAATATGGCTCGTGGGAAGGCGCGCTGTACGACTTCGACTACGGACTTTCCCCGCTCCGCCTTCTGGAGGAGAAACACGAGCACCTCACCTCCAAGCGTCCTGAGTGACATGGAGATTGCCAAAGCGACGTTTGTGGTCACGGACGTAGAGACGACGGGTACCTCCGCGGAGGACCACCGCATCCTTGAACTCGGGGCCGTGAAGGTCCGGGACGGCGACGTGGTGGACCGCTTCCAACAACTCGTGAACCCCGAGCAGTCCGTTCCGGCCCGCATCACGAAGCTGACCGGCATTACGACCGGGATGGTATTCGAGGCTCCGACGATCGAGGAGGTCCTGCCGGAGTACCTCGATTTTCTGGATGACGGCATCTTGGCGGCCCACAACCTGTCGTTCGATCAGTCCTTTCTCCACGCCGGGTTAAAGCGTGCGGGTCGCGAGGCGCTTCCGAACGACACCCTCTGCACCCTGCGGCTGGCCCGTCGGCTGCTGCCCGGGCTCGACTCGAAAGGGCTCAGCCGGCTGGTGCAGTTCTACGACATCGACGTAGATGGGCGGCACCGGGCGCTGGGCGACGCGGAGGCGACGAGCATCATCCTGCGCCGCTTCCTGAGCCAGCTCGCGTTCGAGCACGAGATTGAGACGGTCGACGGACTCCTCCGCTTCCAGCACCAAAGCTACCAGACGGTCCGGGAGGTGCCCGGGCACATTGAGGAAATTCGGGCAGAGGTGCTTCCCGACGTTCCCGAGGTGCCGGGCGTATACGAGCTAAAAAATGGATCGGGGACCCCGATTTACGTTGGGAAAGCCAAGCGGCTCCACGATCGACTACGGAGTCACTTCACCGCGGTCGAGTCGAGTGGGGCCCGCAAGCGGAAGATGTTACAGAAGGTGCGGTCCGTGGACTGGACGACGACCGACACCGAACTGGAAGCGATTCTCCTGGAGTCGCGACGCATCAAAGCCAAAAAACCGCGCTACAACCGCGCGGGCCGTCGCTACTACAACCGTCCCTTCATCCGTCTCGACACGGCCCACGAATACCCAACCGTTTCCTGGACCCGGCGCCTGGAAGCCGATGGGGCCGAGTACTATGGGCCGGTTCGAAACACCGACCAGGCCGAGATGGTGGTGGACGTTGTTAGTCGATTTTTTCAACTCCGCGAGTGCGACGATGAGCGCCTCCACCTGGGCCAGCGCTGCCTCTACGCCGACATGGATCGGTGTACTGCGCCCTGCGAAACCGAGGATCCGGAGACCTACGCGGCGGTGGTGGACCGCGTACGGGACTTCCTGACCGGACAAGACCCGACGGTTTTGGACAAACTGCGGGAGCGCATGCAACGGGCCTCCAAACAGCTCAACTTTGAGAAGGCGGCCGAACTCCGCGACACGGTGGAGCAGTTGGGGCGCATCCTGGAAAAGCAGCGCGTGGCGGCCGCACCGGTACGGCAGCACAATGCCGCGCTCGTACATTACGACAACGATCAAGACGATCGGATCGACGTGCTTCTCGTCCGCTTCGGACAGTTCGAGGAATCGGTGACGCTCAGCCCCTCGCCCACACCCGAGCAGCGGACTCGGCTTCAGGGACGGTGCCGGGTGGTCTTCGACCCGGAGACGGCCTCGCCCGACACCTACTCGAAGCGCGAGGCCGCGGAGGTGCGACTCCTCTCGCACTGGACCTATGCTCACCGCGACGAACTGACGGCGGTGCGGTGGACGGCCGACCAGTCGCCCGCGTCGTTTGCAACGACCATCGAAGAGACGGTGCCCGACCGCCGGAGAACATCGGCCTGAGCGGTAATCATTCCGTATCGACTCCGCCTTCGAGGCCCAGCGCGTCCTGGTTGAGGGATTAGGGTCGACCCTCCAGACCATCGCGAAGGACGTAGAGATCCAGGTCGAGTTTAATCCCGCGGAGGTCGCGGCGTACCGGCTCATTGGGTATGTAAACCGGAAGCTCGAGGCTGAGGAGTTTTCCGACGACAGCACCGATGCGGGAGAGCTGGGAGCCGGTCACAGTGTGACGGCCTTGTACGACATGATTCCGCGCGGCGTGGAGTCGGACGTGGACGTGCCCACGGTCGGCGATCTAAAGTAACAGGAGACCCGACCCAGCGACGCGGCGGAAGCGTCAGACGAGCTCCTGACGCTGAAGCTGCGCTACAAGCAGCCGGATGCCGACGAGAGCCAACTCATCGAGCGTCCGCTTACCCGCGCGATGGCCGGAACGGTGGTCTCCATGGACTTCCACTTTGCCGCGGCCGTAGCGGGGTACGGCATGCTGATTCGGGATTCGAAGCACAAAGGCTCGCTCACGTACGACGACGTGCGGCCCTTGGCCGAGCGAGGCCGTGGAGACGACCCGAACGGCACCCGTGCCAGCTT
>Ga0207797_1003265_pt1 | contig 10872 bp, 7 predicted proteins | sample PRCRCaboRojoPR_6_FD_187275 | JGI IMG/M metagenome (GOLD analysis project Ga0207797, IMG submission 187275) | Marine sediment microbial community from Cabo Rojo, Puerto Rico - PR CR 10% Liquid 1 (SPAdes) | ecosystem: Environmental > Aquatic > Marine > Coastal > Sediment | place: Cabo Rojo, Puerto... | reverse complement strand
CAGAAACCTGCCACATTTAGCAAATATCAGACCATGAAATCCTGGAAAGGACAAGGAGAGCCCTGCTCTTTTTAATCAACTATTTTGAAGCCTTATATTTAATAAGCCTCGTGGGATTCTACCAGCGATCCCCCAGATAGAGGCAGCTGCCCACCGCTTTGTAGCATTTATTCTACACCTCCTCTGAGCCGGTTCGGAGGCTTTCCAACCAAGGGGAAGCTCCAGCCGGGTTTAGGGCCGACAGAGCTCTTTGCCGGAGTCGGAGAGGAGAGAGCCGGTCCATTTGTAGTCATTGTGCTACATGTAGAAGGTATGCTACAGAGAGGTCCAGCCCTTAAGCGGAAGCCGACCAAGCCGCGGCCGGGAAAGGTGGCTGCACGGCTCGATACAATCGCCTGTCCATCATTTTCCCAAGAGACTCCTCGAGGGCCCCCTGCTGGAGCCAGGACGCCTGGCCGCGCTTGAGCATCATCCGCAAACCGAAAAGATGGGGAGAGGGTCGCTATGAGTGGGGACACGTGGAGTGAGGAATGCTGGAGCCGCAAAGGCGGGTATCTTTCCGAGGGACTGGAAGCCGGCAATCTCCAGGATCGATCCAGCTGGCGGGAAGAGTGCTACGAGCTCATCCTGGACAGCATTTACAATGGCGTCATGATCACCGACGTCTCAGGCTATGTCCTCTACATGAACAGGCCATACGGCGATTTCCTCGGGCTCGACCCCAAAAAGCAGGTGGGCCGCCACTGCACTGACGTGGTCGAGAACACCCGCATGCACCTGGTGGCCAAGACCGGAAAGCCGGAGATCAACATGACCCAGGAGATCATGGGTCAGAACATGGTCGTTCAACGCATCCCCATTCGAAAGGACGGGCAGGTGGTGGCCGTCTTCGGTCAGGTCATGTTCAAGGACGTCAAGGATGTGACCAGGCTGGCCAACCGCTTGTCCCTTCTGGAATCCAAGCTCAAGCTCTACGAGCAGGAGCTCATGACCCTGCGCTCGACCAAGTACACTCTGGAGAGCATTGTCGGCCAAAGTCAGGTCATCCAAGAGCTCAAGCAGGAGGCGGATACCGCTTCGGCCACTGATTTTCCAGTGCTCATCACCGGCGAGAGCGGAACGGGTAAGGAGGTCTTCGCCCAAGCTATCCACCACGCCGGCCGTCGCCGTGTCCATCCCTTCGTGCGCATCAACTGCTCGGCCATCCCCAAGGACCTTTTGGAGTCTGAGCTCTTTGGATACGCCAAGGGCGCCTTCACCGGCGCTCTCAGCGCGGGGAAGCCGGGCAAGTTCGAGCTGGCCGACAACGGCACCATCTTTCTCGACGAGATCGGCGAGCTTCCCTTGGACATGCAGCCAAAGCTCCTGCGCGTTCTGGAAGACAAGGCCTTTGAACGAGTGGGCGGGACGAAGGTCATCCGCTCGGATTTTCGGCTCATGGCCGCCACAAACCAAGACCTGGAAGGCATGATGGCCGAGGGCAGGTTCCGCAAGGATCTTTTCTACCGGCTCAATGTCATTCCCATTCCCATTCCGCCCTTGCGGGACAGGCCGGAAGACATCATCCCTCTGGCCCGGCATATCCTCGGCCAGCTGGCCAAGGAGGCCGGGCTCGGAGAGATCAGCCTGAGCCAGGAGGCTGAGGAGCTCCTCATACGCTACCACTGGCCGGGCAATGTCCGGGAGCTGACCAACCTTCTCGAACGAACCTTGTCGGCCTTGGACCGAGAGGTGCTCCAACCGGACGACTTCCCGTCATACTTCACTGGAAGACGGAGCGCACCCATGGGTCTCGGTGACAAAGGGCTCCGAGAGGTTGTTCAAGGGGCCGAGCGCCAAGCCATTGTCAGGGCGCTGGAGCAAAGCGGCCGGAACAAGGCCAGAGCGGCCAAGATTCTCGGCATCCATCGGACCATGCTCTATAAGAAGATGCAAAAGCTCGGGATTTCCACCTGATGGCCTGGCCGGTCTCTTGAGATTGGTCATGCCATAGCTCCATTGTGCATTAAGACCCCAACAAGGTCCTCATCCTGGAAAAATGCTTGCCAATATCTGCGCATTCGATTAGGTTGATAGGAAATTTCCACTAAAAATATCTCCATATTCTGCAATTTCCTGGGCTCAAGGTCATATCTTACCTGGGGCAGGCAATTGGCCGTAAGAAATGACCACGGTTTGATTCAGGGGGAAAAGGTCGTGTTCCTGACCAATAGTTCGGCCTTCGGCCAGGAAGCGTGCTTGTTCCGAATCATCTCATGAGCAGGCCTGGCAACTCGGTCATCCTGGCCACGGCGGGACCAGTCGAGATCGCCTTGTCTTTCAGCAGACATTGGGGAGAGGAACCTCAAGCGGCCGCCCCGAACTTTGGACCAGGACGAAGGACATTTCATGGAAGCGAACTACTTTAAACCCATCAAGCCGAAAAGCATTTCCGACCAGATCTTTGAGCAGCTGCGCGATCTCATCTTTCGCGGAAAGCTAAAGCCAGGCGAAAAGCTTCCTCCCGAAAGGGACCTGGCCAGCTCCTTCGGGGTCAGCCGGCCCTCGGTGAAGTCGGCCATAAACAAGCTGATCAACTTGGGTCTGGTTGTCCAAAGGCAGGGACAAGGGACCTTCGTTCGTTCCCTGGAGTCCCGGTACTTGGAGAATCCCCTTCGCGCTGTTCTGGAGGGTGAGGAGGTCAGCATTCTCGACTTGCTCGAGGTCCGGATCGGGCTCGAGGTCCAGGCGGTCGGCCTCGCTGCTCGACGGGCCACAAACGAGGATATTCAGGCCCTGGAGACCTGTGTTTCAGATATGCTGTCCAAGGTCGACGAGGGGCTTGTCGGATCGGATGAGGATGTGGCCTTCCATATGACCATTGCCTTCGCCACCAAAAACTCGGCCCAGGTCTATTTGATGAAGAACTTCTACGATCTCTTGTTTCACGGGATCAGCGAAAGCCGCTTCTATCTCTACGAAGCCGGGAACCTTCCGATCATGGGGCAGCAGCATGCCGAAATCCTGGAGGCCATCCGAAACAAGGATCCTGTGGCCGCCCAGAAGGCCATGGAGACGCACATCAACTTCGTCATGGATTTCTGCGAGAGACACAAGCTCTAACCAGAGGTCCCAGGAGCATTTCCCAAGGCCTTTCTCCTTCATGTAAAGGCCCTTTGTGAACGGGCGCTTTGCTCCTTGGGACTGAAGAGAGGAAAGGGGGAGGGACAATGCAGACCGCACTGCTGTATGGCCAGGAGCGGCTCACGCTTCAGGTTCCGGAGCGGGCCAAGCTCCTGGAGATGCATCCGGTTCCGCCAGTGGAAAACCCGGAGCGGGCCATCGAGGAAGCCTTGGACAAACCCGTGGACTCGCCTTCTCTGTCGGCTTTGGCCCGCGGAAAACGTTCCGCCTGCATTGTCATCTCGGATATTACCCGGCCGGTGCCCAACCGCCTCATTCTGCCTCCCATGCTCAGAGTGTTGGAAGACAGCGGCATACCGCGGGAAGCGATCACCATTCTCATCGCCACGGGCATGCACCGGCCCAATCAAGGCGAGGAGCTGGCCTCCATGGTTGGCCGGGAGATCATGGACAGGTACACCATCGTCAACCACTTTTGCCATCAGGATGACGACATGCGCCGCATCGAGACCATTGACGGCGCTCCCATCGAGATCAACCGGCACTACCTGGAGGCCGAGCTGAAGATCTTGACCGGGCTGATCGAGCCGCATTTTTACGCCGGGTACTCCGGGGGGCGGAAGTCGATCCTGCCAGGCATCTCCAGCTTCGAGACCATGAAGTTCATGCACTCCTACCAGGTCATCGATCACCCGAAGGTGGCCAACTGCATTCTTGAGGGCAACATCTTCCACGAGTACGGCCTGGCTGTGACGGAAAAGGCCGGCGCCGACTTCATCCTCAACGTTTGCATCACCAAGGATCGAGAGATCGGAGCGGTTTTCGCCGGGCATTACGACTCGGCCCATCTGCGCGGCTGCGACTTCGTCTACGATCATGCCGTGGCCGAGGTGGACGGGCCCATGGATATGGTTATTACCTCCGGCGGGGGTGCGCCCCTGGATGCGACCTTCTATCAGATCAGCAAGGCCATGACCTGCGCCAAGGACATCCTCAAGCCCGGCGGGACACTCGTCGTGGCCTGCGAATGCCGCGAAGGGCTCGGCAGTGAGGACTTCTGCGGGCTCATGCGCTCGGTTGAAGGGCCTGAGGCCTTTTTCGCCCACTACAGCGATCCGAAAAACTTCGTTATCGACCAGTGGTGCGCCCAGAATATCTACCAGGCCATCGACCATGCCGGACGGGTTCTGGTTTACTCCGCCGGGCTGACCGAGGGGGACCTCCGCTTGACTGGCGCGGAGAAGATCGAGGACATCCAGGCCGCAGTCGATCAGCTCTCGGCCGGGCATGAACGGATTGCTGTCTCGCCTGACGGTCCTTACGTCGTCGGGATGATCCGGCCGGGTTGAGCCAAGGCCAGACGGCTGCTTGGGAGCGAGAAGCCCCGGAAGCTGTGCAGTGCTGAGCTTTCGGGGGTTTTTTTATGAAAAACGTGCTGCAAGCTGTTGATCTCTCAGCGCCACGTGGACGAGGCGCCTCGCTTGGTTCCAAATGGTGCGGGGCTTTGAACCTCCAGGTGCCCTTCCTGTCATCCGAGGCCAGGATACTTCCCGGATCGAATACTGAGCCGTTGGCTGTCTCTCTGGCTTGTCCCGCGATGGAACCGGCGTTCGGCGCCCCGTCTTCTTAGATTTTTTTCCATGCTTGGTTGTCCCTGCGGTACCGCAGGCATGAAGGCTTGTTTCGAGAAGTGACTGGCTTGGCGTAAAGATTCAGGCCTGTGCGACCGAAGGAGTTCAGTGACGGGTTCGTTTCCACCTTGACACAGAAGACACATTCAGGAGGTTGTGCGGCCAATGCTCACCAAAGGCGGCTGGCAAATGGGATTCGGCAAGAAGCTCTATATCGGGTGCCTCGGGCTGGTTGTTCTGACCATCCTCATTCTGGTTACGGTCACCTTTTGGCAGACCCGGGGCAGCTATCTCGAGCAGGGCAGAACCGGGATTCAAAACGTCTCCGAAGCCCTGCTCCGGAGCCTGAGGATGCAGAACGACATTCTGGACAAGAAGCTCGAAACCGATATGGCCATGCTCAGGGCTGAGCTGTCCTTGTCCGGCAAGCCCATGATCAATGCAAATCGCCGCGAGTCCGTCGAGCTGACGAGCTTTACCGGTGAAGGGGCCGGTACAGTAACCCTCCCCAAGCTGATGTTCGGGCTCGATTTTGTCACGCTGGACCACGGCATCGTGGACAGGGTGGCTGAAAGGGCAGGCGGCCAGACCGCGGTCTTTCAGGCCGTGGACGGCAAGCTCGTCTGTGTCTCGGCCAGCCGTCAGGAGGGCAGGCAGGAGCGCCCGGTCGGCCAATTCTTCCAGCAGGGGGATCCCGAGTATGAGCGGATCATGCAGGGAGACGGCTTCAGCGGGAGCCTGCGCCTGGACGACCGAATGTGCTTGGCTGCCATGCAGCCGGTGGAGGACGCGGCCTCAGGTGAGATCATCGGCGCTCTGTTCGTCGCCCGCAAGGTGCTGACCGGATCGCTGCAGGAGCTGGTTCGAGGCACCAAGGTCAACGGCAAAGGGTTTGCCATGGCGTACACCGAGACCGGAGAAATCCTCATTGAGCCAGCCGGGCTGCAGTCCGAGATCAATCGCCTGGCTGATTTCGATGACGGCCGGAAGCTTCTTGGCACTTCGGACGGTCTGGTCAGCTTCGTGCATGCCGGACGGCGCTATCACGCCTCCCTAAAGCGCTTTGCTCCCTGGTCCATGCACTTTGCCGTGGCCGTTTCCGAAAAGGAGATCATGGCTGGTGTGGACCGGGCGATTCTCTCCACGGCCGGGATAAGCGGCCTCCTGGCTTTGGGCGCAGCGGTGGTCATTATCTGGCTGCTTACCCGCCAGATCATGAGCCCTCTGCACCGGGTGGCCGTGATGGCCAAGGAGGTGGCCGGGGGCAACTTCAACGCAGGCTTCGAGTATCGAGCCAAGGATGCCATCGGCGAAACCGTGGCCGCGGTTCGCGAGATGGTCGCCGAGCTCAAGAGCAGGCTCGGCTTTTCCCAGGGCCTGTTGAACAGTCTGCCCATACCCTGCGTGGTGGCCGACGAGCAGGAGCATATCGTCTTCGTCAATCAGCCGGCCGTAGACTATCTGGAGTTCGACGCGAAGCCCGAGGATCTGCACGGGATGACTGTGGGCGAGTTCTTCTACAATGACCGCCAGCGCACGACAATTATCGGCCGGACCATTGAGTCCAGGAAGCCGGTCCTGAACGTCCAGACTGAGGGGACCACCCGCAAGGGCAATCAAATCTACCTGCGGGTGGATGCCGCGCCGTTGTACGATCTCGACGGCAACTTCATCGCCTCCTACGTGCTCTACTCGGATATGACCGAGAACAAAAAGCAGGAGATACGCATCAGGGAGCAAAACGAGGCCGTCCTCTCCGCCGCCGAAAACGCTACGGCCATATCCGAGCAGGTCTCCACAGCGGCGGACCAGCTCTCCTCGCAGGTTGAGGAGGCCAGCAACGGGGCCGGGAAGCAGCAGGAGCGGGTTGCGGAGACAGCCTCCTCCCTCGAGGAGATGGGCAACACCGTCCTGGAAGTGTCCAAGAACGCCGCGGAGGCGGCCGAGAGCGGCGACGAGACCAAACGGATCGCCCAGGAAGGCGCTCAGGTGGTCAACGGAGTCGTCGAGGCCATCGGGCAGATTCGTCTCCAGGCGGAAAGCCTGCAGACGAACATCAATACCCTGGGAGACAAGGCCGAAGGCGTCGGCCAGATCATGAACGTGATCGAGGACATCGCCGACCAGACCAATCTCTTGGCCTTGAATGCGGCCATCGAGGCGGCCAGGGCCGGCGAGGCCGGCAGAGGCTTCGCCGTGGTGGCCGATGAGGTGCGCAAGCTGGCCGAGAAGACCATGAATGCGACCAAGGAGGTCGGTCAGGCCGTGCAGGAGATCCAGGCCGGAACCAGGCAGAACATCGACAATACCGAGAGGACCGTCTCGCTCATCCAGGAGAGCACGGAGAAGGCCACGCAGGCCGGCCAGGCCCTGAGCACCATCGTGGGCATGGTCGAGCAGAGCGCCGATCAGATACGGTCCATCGCCACGGCCGTGGAGGAGCAGTCCACGACCACCGAGGATATCAACCGGGCCATGGAGGATATCAACCGGATCTCCCGGGAGACCTCCGAGGTCATGGCCCAGTCGTCTCAGGCGGTCAACGAGCTGGCCGGGCAGGCCCAGAAGCTGAAGGATCTCATGCATGAGCTCCAGGCCGGTGCTCAGGCCTGAAGCCGACATATTTCTGGAAGGTAGTATCAGTCCAGCAAGGCCTGGGCGAAGTCCTCTCCGTTGAAGGGGCGCAAATCCTCCATCTTTTCTCCGAGACCGATAAAGGTAATGGGCAGCCCCTGCTCAACGGCGATGCCAAGCACGACACCGCCCTTGGCCGTGCCGTCGAGCTTGGTCAGGACAATCTCGTCCACGCCGATGCCTTCGTGGAAGAGCTTGGTTTGCGAGATGGCGTTCTGTCCGGTGGTCCCGTCGACCACCAGCATGGTCCGGTGCGGCGCTCCAGGGTGGACCTTGTTCAGGACCCGTTTGACCTTTTTGAGCTCGTCCATCAGATCGACCTTGGTATGGAGCCGGCCGGCAGTGTCCACGTAGAGGGTATCGTAGCCGTGCTCCCGGGCGTAATTGACGGCTTCATAGGCCACGGCCGCAGGATCGGCCTTGGCCTGTTTGGCGTAGAAGCCCGCCCCTACACGTTCAGCCCAGATCTGAAGCTGCTCGATGGCCGCGGCCCGGAAGGTGTCCCCGGCGGCTATGAGCACATGGTGACCTTGCATCTGCGATCGGTGGGCCAGCTTGGCTATGGTGGTCGTCTTGCCCACCCCGTTGACACCGACCATGAGGATGACCTCCGGCGGCTCCGGCTTGATTCGCTTCGGCCTGGCCGGAAACATGGCTCCGAGCTCCTCCCGAAAGGCCTTTTTGAAGGCTTCGGCCTCCTCGATCCTGTGCTCGCGGACTCTGGTCTTGAGCCTCTCCACCAGGCTGGTCGAGGTCTTGAAGCCGACGTCGGCCATGATCAGGATCTCCTCGAGCTCCTCCCAGAAGCCCTCGTCGAACTGACTGCTGCTGTCCACAAGGCTGTCGATCCGTCTGGACAGCTGCTCCTTGGTCTTGTTTAACCCCTGGGAGAGCTTCAGGAAAAGGCGGCTGTGCTCGTCTTCCTCGTCCTCGAGATCCAGGGCCAGAGCCAGGCGGTACTGGAGCTCTGAACGGAACTCCTCAACCCGTTCGTAGTCCATGTCCTCCAGCCAGCTCTGAAAGCGGGACAGGAAGTCCTGCGCTTCTTGGGGCGGCACCTCCAGGCATTCCAGGAGGAAGCCTAAACGGTCCCACAGGGTCTGATCTGCCTGGTGGACATCATTGAGGATCAGGTCGAGCCAGGCGCCCAAGCGCGGCTCAGTCTGCTGGAGCAGTCGCCGGAGCTCGCTTTTCCAGATCTCCTGGGAGGCCTCCGGGGCTGTTTGATCGAGCTCTGAGGGCTTGATCAGGCTGCTTTCCGGCACTGCCTGCCCATCTCGTTCCGGCGCGAGCTCAGTGCTTTCAGGAGGGGGCGTTCCGGCCTCTCCAGACCAGATGCGCTTAATTTTTGAAAAAAAGCCCATGAGTGGTGTCTCGTGTGTTCAGGATGCGCTTCACAGATCGCCTTCGGCCAAGCCACGTTCCCAGATGATCTTGCCTCTGGACTTCTTGTACTTGCGCAGGAGAATGTATAGGGCTCCAGCACCACCATGCTGGGGCTTGGCCGAGGTGAAGGCCAGGGTGACCCGCTTGAGAGGATTCCGGGTGAGCCAGGCCTGGAGCTGCTCTCGCAGAACGCCCCGGCCTTGCGGAGAGTTCTTGCCGCGGCCCGGAATGATCAGCAAGCAGCGCTTTCCGCCCAGGTAGTTTCTCTTGACGAACAGGAGCAAATGCTCGTAAGCCTCTTCTACGGTCAAGCCATGGAGGTCCAGGTGAGCTTCGGGGCTGTATCTGCCGGCCTTGAGCTTGCGCAGGATCTGGGAGTCAAGGCCCTTGACGCTGCCCTGAAGGTACTCGTCGGTATCTTCAATCTCGAACTCGACCCGGCCGTGAACGAGATCCTCGAGGTATTTCCGATCCCGCTCCTCAGGGCTTTCCCGGTTACACGCCCCGTGCTTTGGCTTCTCTGGCAGGACCTCCCGTCCACCCTTGGAGCCCTTGATCGGCTGGACGTCCTGCATGGCTCGGAGGAACTCCTCCTCTTCAGAAGGCTCACGGGGCTCAGGGGCCGACCTCTCTAGCTCCCGCCGTTGCTGTGCTTTGTCGCGAGCGAAGCGGTGCCTGGCTTGATAAAGTTGCTGGAAGTGTTTATAACGCATGGCTTTCGCTCCTTGACGATGTGTACCTTGCCTGGGCTCGTTTTTCAAGCTGGAAGGCCCGCAGGCCAGGGAGACGAAGTCCCCCAAAGCCGCCGGGGTCGAGGACGAGCTGTTGGAAATTCGCATTGAGGCCTGGCCTTATGTGTGTAACTGTTGGGCTGGGCGGTGCGGCCGGTTCTCCGAGGTGCCAGAACCTTCCGGCTGCTAAAAAACGGCGGAACAGACTCCAGCCCATCGTGGCTGGCGGGCCGGTTGGCTTTTGGGTTGAGCGCGCTTCAATCAAGAGCGGTGAACGACGCCAGCCGCAACTGAAACCATGGAGTCTCGGATCATGGCTGAACACGGGAACGACACGATTCTGCTCATCGAGCCGGATCCAGACGTCTCGACGAGGCTGGCTGCTGTTTTGCGTCGGGTCGGCCTGAGGCTCTTGTCAGCCCAAGGCCATATGCAAGGTATAACCCTGCTGGACGACACGTCAGCGAGCCTGGCTCTCGTTCCGGTTGAGGCCACCGACATCGATGGCTTCGAGTTTTGCCAGCTGATCCGCCGGCGGGAGCGTGAGCAGCGACGGGAGTTCGTCTACCTGATTCTGCTGGGCGAAGCCGACCAGAGGAGGCGTATCGCCGAGTCCAGGGCAGAGGCCGATGATTTCCTGATCACGCCCTACAGGGATGAAGAGCTCCTCTGGCGGATTCGATCCGGTCTGAGGCTGGTGCATCGCCTGGTCTCCCTGCAGGAAAGGCTTCGCTTCGATCCTGAGAGCAATGTTCTCAATCCCAGCGGACTGCGCTTATGCCTCCAGGATGAGGTCAATCGGGCCGCCAGGCGGCAGAGCCGTCTTTCTCTGTTGCTCGTCTGCCTGAAAGGCCTCGATCTGGCTGAGCAAAGCTATGGCCTGGATTGGATCACCTGGCTCGAGGATCGCTTGCTCGATGCTGTCAGGGAGAGCTTGCGCAGCTATGACAGCCAGGCCAAGCTGGCCAGGGGCTCCCTGTGCCTGGTCCTTCCGGATACCGAACCTTCCGGGCTGAGGAGCGTGCTGCACAGGATAGAGGCAGAGCTCGATCGACTGCTCCAGAGCTTTCCGGGGCAAGGCTTTCCAGAGGTCGATCCGCAGCTGTTCGGCGTCAGCCTGAAGGTCCTTCCGGATTACTCCGGTGTTTTCGAGGCGGTCGAACGTCTGGTCGGCTGGGTCGAGGAAGGCCTCCGGAGCTTTCCGACAGGCGAGCGTGTCTGCGAGGCTGTTCTGAGCCGGGACGGAATGGACATTCATTGAGGCTTCGAGCCAGCCATGCGCATCATCAGCGGCCAGTTCGGCGGGAGGCGGCTGAAAACCGTTTCCGGACCAGGCTACCGGCCGGCAACCGACAAGGTCCGGCAGG
>Ga0207797_1003264_pt1 | contig 10876 bp, 11 predicted proteins | sample PRCRCaboRojoPR_6_FD_187275 | JGI IMG/M metagenome (GOLD analysis project Ga0207797, IMG submission 187275) | Marine sediment microbial community from Cabo Rojo, Puerto Rico - PR CR 10% Liquid 1 (SPAdes) | ecosystem: Environmental > Aquatic > Marine > Coastal > Sediment | place: Cabo Rojo, Puerto... | reverse complement strand
CGCCGATCGTCTGAAGGATCGAATCGACGAACCCTCGTGGGCGCAGTTCGCCAAGAGCGGCTCGAGCCGCGAGATGCCGCCGAAGGACGACGACTTCTGGTACGTTCGCGCCGGCAGCCTCCTCCGGAAGGTCGCCACGAACGAACCCGTCGGCGTCGACCGTCTCGCGACGGAGTACGGCGGTCACAAGCGCGGCTCGAACCGGTACGCCGTCGCGCCGGGGGGCTCCGCCACCGGGAGCAAGAAGATCATCCGCTCGATCCTCCAGCAGCTCGAAGACGAGGACCTCGTGCAGACCGCACAGGGCGAGGGTCGCCGCATCACGGCCGAGGGTCGGAGCTTCCTCGACAACGCCGCCGCCGCGGCGTTCGAGGACCTGGACCGTCCCGAGCTGGAACGGTACGCCTGACGTCCCCGACGCAGTCGGGACCGCACCGCCCAGTCGTCCGTAATCGTTTTCCTGTCGAAACGGGTTATTCGTAGATATGAGTGGGAATCCTGACGACGACCGACTCGAGAAGCTCCGAGAAGAGAAACTGCAGGAACTCAAAGAGCAGCAGGCCGGCGGACAGGAGCAGGCCGAAGCACAGCAGGCCGCACAGGAGCAGGCCGAAGCGCAGAAGGAGGCGCTCCTGCGCCAGCATCTCACCGACGGCGCTCGGCAGCGACTCAACGCCGTCCAGATGAGCAAGCCGGAGTTCGCAGAGCAGGTCGAACGCCAGATCGTCGCGCTGGCCCAGAGCGGTCGCATTCAGGACCGCATCGACGAAGAGCAGATGAAGTCCCTGCTCAAGGAGCTCCAGCCCGAGTCCAAGAGCTTCGACATCCGCCGTCGCTGATTCTCGATGGGACTCGACCTCGCACTCCTCTACAGCGGGGGGAAAGACTCGTCGCTCGCGGCCCTCTTTCTCGACTCGTTCTACGACGTGACGCTCGTGACGGCGCACTTCGACGTCACCGACGACTGGCGACACGCCCGTGACGCGGCCGAGCGACTCGGCTACGACTTCGAGACGGTCGTCCTCGACCGCGAGGTGGCGACCGACGCGGTCGACCGCATGCACGACGACGGCTACCCGCGACACGGCATCCAGCGCGTCCACGAACACGCGCTGGAGTCGGTCGCGGCGCTCGATTTCACCGCCGTCGCCGACGGGACGCGCCGCGACGACCGCGTCCCCAGCGTTTCGCGCGCGCAGGCACAGAGTCTCGAAGACCGCCACGGCGTGGACTATCTCGCCCCGCTGTCGGGGTTCGGCCGCGGTGCGGTCGACCGACTCGTCGAATCGAGCTTCGAGGTGGAGGTCGGCCCGAGCGAGGAGGTCGCCAAGGCCGACTACGAGAGCGAACTCCGGGCGCTGCTCGCGGAGCAGTACGGCGACCACGCCGTCGACGTGGTCTTTCCCGACCACGAGCAGACGCGCGTGCACGGACTCCGCGACTGAGAGACGCCAGCGAACGCGGCCGGGACGCCAGCGAGCAGCGCCGTCTCGAATCCGGCGCCCGCGAGTCGCGCAGTTTTAGGTACTCTCGGCGCGAGGCGCGTGCATGGACCTCGTCGACGCGCTCGCGGCCGACACCGGTCTGGTCTGTGTCGTCGGTGCCGGCGGCAAGAAGACGACGCTCTACGCGCTCGCCCGACGACTCGACAGGGCGGTGGTGACAGCGACGGTTCGCATCCCCCACTTCGACGACCGGGTCGAGACGGTGTTCGTCACCGACGACCCGCTCTCTGACCTCCGGCGGGTCGACCGGTGGCCCGTCGGCGCGGTCCGGGCGCGAGAGCCGGACCGCTACGTCGGCTACGACCCCGCGACCGTGACGGCCGTCGCGGCCGACGGGTCGACCGGTCCCGTGCTGGTGAAAGCCGACGGCGCTCGCACCCGGTGGCTGAAAGCCCCCGCCGAACACGAACCGCGCGTCCCCGCGGTCGCCGACACGGTGATCCCGATCGCGAGCGCGAAAGTCGTGGGCGAACCCCTCGACGACGACTACGTCCACCGGCCCGAGCGAGTCGCCGCACTGACCGGGTCCTCGATCGGCGATCCGGTCACGGCGGCCGACGTGGCGACGGTGCTGACCCACCGCGACGGCGGCCTGAAGTCGGTGCCGCCGACGGCGACGGTCGTTCCGCTCCTCAACATGGTCGACGACGACGACCTCGCGGCGACGGCCCGCGAGGTCGCGACCGAGATTCTGGCCCGGCGTCCCGACCTCCCGCGGGTCGTCCTCGGGCGGATGGACCGCGCCGAGGTCGTCGACGTGGTCGAGTCGCCCGGGGATCCGTAGCTGCGTCGCCGAGGATGCATCACCCGGACTCGCCGTAGCCTCCTCTCCCGTACCCGACGCCCAGCCGTTCGGCCGCCGCCTCGAACTCCTCGCGCGTGTTGAGATTCTCGAACGAGTCCAGATCGCCGCGCTCGCGGAGGTCGGCTTCGCCCACGGTCACCGCGTCGAGATAGTCAAGCGGGGCGACGACGCGACGCTCGCCCTCGTCGAGTGCGCGCTCGCAGGCGTCGGCCATCGCCCCGGCGCGGTAGACCGCGTGCGTCGGCTGGAACCACCCGTCGTCGAGTCGCGGGACGGCGGCGTCGTGGCCGCGGGCGCGTTCGAACAGGTACCCCACGAGGCCGGCGTCGACGAACGGCATGTCGCAGGCGACGACGAAGGCGTACTCGCCCGCCGCGGCCGACTCGACGGCCCGGAGTCCGGTGCGGATTCCGGCCATCGGTCCCTCGTCGGGGACCGGGTCCTCGGCGACGCGGACGTCGTGGGGGTAGCCGTCGAGGGCGTCGCGGATCGGGTCGACCTGATCGGGTCGGCAGTTCACCACGAGCAGGTCGATCTCGGGGACGAGTCGGTCGGCGACACGCCGGATCGTGGGCGTCCCCGCGAGGTCGGCGACGGCCTTGTCGGCGTCGCCGAAGCGGGTGGAGCGACCGCCGGCGACGATGACTCCTGCGGGCATACCTCGTGGTAGGGGAGACGACGTAAAAACGTCCGGGCGCTCCGTGGTCGCGTTCGGCATCCTACCCACGCTCCGGAGCGGAGATGCTGCGTGCAGCGGTCGAGTTCGATAGCCGGGTCGGTCTGGCCCTCGACTCACACTCGTCTGGCGCTCGGCCGGTCGCCTGCCGTTCGGAGGGAAACGGCTTTGTGATCTCTCGCCGACAGTATCGCCATGGCAGCCGGTCGCTGGGGGCTCCCGGATCCTCGACGGTGGACGCCGCTGACGTTCCTCTTTCCCTCGAAGTACGTCGAGACCGACGCGTTCTGGGAGGAGTTCGACTTCGAGGCCTGGTCCGGCTCGGACTACACGTGGACCCGGGACCCCTGGAACGGCTTCCGTGACTTCGCGCGCCGTCCCCGGGAGACGGTCGACCGAAAGCGGGGCGACTGCGAGGACTACGCGCTCGTGGCGCTCTCGTGGGCGGTCGCGAACGGACGCGACGGCGTTGGCCTCGCGTTCTGCTGGGAGTGGCCGTTCCCGTGGCCGACTCACGTCATCGCCTTCGACGACGAGCGGGTGTACTCCTCCGGGTACATCCGCGAGAAGAGCGTCTCCCGGTGGATAGAGGACTCGAAGTACCGGTACGCGCTCGAGCGCCGCGTGCGGTAGCTCGGAAGCGCCGCTCGATGATCTCCGCAGGGAGACGGGGAGTCGCCACCGGTACCCCCGACCGAGCACACCACGGCCCGGCACTTCCGAGGGGCTCCCGACCGGACTACGGCTCGACGACCCAGACCATCTCCTGGTCGGTCGAGGTGAGCGGGTCGCCCTCGAAGCCGCCCGAGACAGACCACGAGGAGAAGCCGGCGACGCGACAGAGCAACTCGAACTCCCGCTTCGAGACGAGTTGCAGACCCGCGGTCCGGTCGACCAGCAGGTCGTCGTCGTCGTACACCTCGATCCGGAGTTCGGCGACCTGTTCGACCTCGTCGACGAACGACGTGGTCCGCACGATCCGGTAGGACTCGCCGTCGCGTTCGACCGCGACGGTTTCGGACTCGCCGTAGGTCTCGCAGACGACCTCGAAACTCGGCGCGAAGAAGTTCAGGGCGAGTTCGCCGTCCTCCGCGAGCGCGTCCCGGAGGGTCCGGAGCGCCGCGAGCTGGTCGTCGAGCGTCGTCAGGTGCAGGAACGCCCGGAACGGGACGACGACCAGCGCGTACTCGCGTTCCGGCTCGAACTCGGTCACGTCGGCCCGCCGGACCGCGGGGTCGAGGCCCTCGGCCGCCGCCTTCTCCCGGAGGCGGTCGAGCATGCCGGTCGAGAGGTCGATCCCGTACGCGTCGACGCCCTCCCGGAGCAGGTCGAGGTAGACTCGGCCCGTGCCACAGCCGACTTCGAGGACCGGACCGTCGGCCGCCAGCGCTCGCTCGCGGTAGAACTCGCGGTCGTCCGGAATCGTCTGGGCGTCGTCGCCGTACGCGACGTCGTAGTAGGCCGCGAACGCGTCCCAGTACGCCTCGTCGTCCATGCTTCCTGCACCGGGGGCCGGACCATCAGCGTTCCGGCGGTGTGGCGGCGTGTCGCACGCCATCGGCGCGCTCGAAAGGGTAGCTTTCAAGCGCGGGCTTCCCGAACCTGCCGGTATGTACGACCGACTCAAGGGGTTCCGCGACTTCTACCCCGAGGAGATGTCCTCCCGTCGGGAGGTCACCGACGCACTCGAGGGCCTCGCCGAGCGCTACGGCTTCCGGGAGGTCGGGACGCCCGCGCTGGAGCGCACCCAGATGTACGTCGACAAGAGCGGCGAGGAGATAGTCGAGGAGCTCTACGCCTTCACCGACAAGGGCGGCCGCGAGGTGGCGATGACGCCGGAACTGACACCGACGGTCGCTCGCATGGTCGTCGACAGGGGTCAGGAGCTCTCGAAGCCGATCAAGTGGTACTCCACTCGCCCGTTCTGGCGCTACGAGCAGGTCCAGCAGGGTCGCTTCCGGGAGTTCTACCAGACCAACGTCGACATCTTCGGCTCCGCCGAACCCGAGGCCGACGCCGAGATCCTCGCCTACGCCGCCGACGCGATGACCCAGCTCGGCCTCACCGGCGAGGAGTTCGAGTTCCGCGTCTCGCATCGCGACATCCTCGGCGGCCTGCTCGCGGCGTTCGACGCCGACGTCGACGCCCGGGCGGCCATCCGCGCCGTCGACAAGAGCGAGAAGATAGAGACCGCCGAGTACCACGACCTGCTCGTCGAGGCCGGACTCTCCTACGACCAGGCCCGCGAGTTCGACGACCTGCTCTCGACCGACGACCTCGACGAACTCGTCGATTTCGCCGGCACCGAGCGCGTCGAGGCGGCGGTCACCAACCTCCAGGACGTCCTCGACGCCGCCGAGGACTTCGGCGCGCGCGAGTACTGCGCCGTCTCGCTGGAGACCGCGCGCGGCCTCGATTACTACACCGGCGTCGTCTTCGAGTGTTTCGACTCGACCGGCGAGGTCTCGCGGGCGGTCTTCGGCGGCGGCCGCTACGACGACCTGATAGAGAGCTTCGGCGGCCCCTCGACGCCCGCCGTCGGCGTCGCACCGGGACACGCGCCGCTGCAGCTACTCCTCCAGCGCGCCGGCGTCTGGCCCGAGGAGGAGCTGGAGACAGACTACTACGTCCTGCAGGTGGGCGACACCCGGGACGTCGCCGCCCGCGTGGCGCGTGACCTCCGCGACCGCGGACACGTCGTCGAGACCGACGTGGCCGGCCGGAGCTTCGGCTCCCAGATGGGCTACGCCGACAGCGTCAACGCAGAGACCGTCGTCATCGTCGGCGAGCAGGACCTCGCGAACGGCGAGGTCACGGTCAAGGAGATGGCCTCCGGCGACCAGACCACCGCGCCCGTCGAGGAGTTCCCGGGCGACCGCGACCGCCCGACCTACGACGACTTCGCCTGACTCGGCTCATGCGCGCGTTCCGCGTCGCGTACGACGGTCGGCCCTTCCACGGCTTCCAGCGACAGCCCGACGTGCCGACCGTCGAGGGGACGCTCTTTTCCGCGCTCCGGAGCCTCGACGTCCTCGCCGCGGACGCCCACCGACCGGACGGCTACGCCGCGGCCGGCCGCACCGACGCGGGCGTCTCCGCCGTCGCCCAGACCGTCGCGTTCGAGTGTCCCGACTGGTGTACGCCGGCGGCGCTCAACAGCCAGCTTCCGGGCGGCGTGCGGGCGTGGGCGAGCGCCGACGCGCCGCCCGACTTCCACGCCACCCACGACGCCGTCCGGCGCGAGTACGTCTACTTCCTCTACGCGCCCGAGGCCGAGATCGACGACGGCCGCGCACGCGAGGCGTTCGAAGTCCTCCGGGGGGAACACGACTTTCACAACCTCACGCCCGACGACGCGGGCACCGTCAGGACCGTCGACGGCGACCTCCGCCGCGAGGGGGACTTCCTGGTCGTCCGGGTCGAGGCCGGCGGGTTCGCTCGCGAACTCGTCCGCCGACTCGTCTCGCTCGTCCGGGCGGTCGGGACCGGCGCGTCCCCGCGCTCGAACGTCGACCGCGTCCTCGGCCCCGACTCGCTCGACGGCCCCGAGGGCGTCCCGCCCGCGCCCGCGACGCCGCTCGTACTGACCGACGTGGCGTATCCGTCGCTCGACTTCGCGGTGGACCCGGAGGCGGCCGCGACCGCCCGCGAGGTGTTCGCCGAGCGTCGGATCGAGGGGCTGACGCGCGCTCGCGTCGCCGGCGCGGTACTCGAACGACTCGACGGAGTCGACGAGTGACCGCGTGACCGGTCGGCCGTGACGATCCGCCCGTCGAACCTCTCGGCATCCGTACCAAAATCTGCCTCGGGGAGCGCTTTAGTGAGTTGCCGACACAGCGGCGTTCGTGTCCGACAACGAGACCGTCGCGACGTCCGACCGAGGTGAGGCGACGTGTCGCGTCTGACGCGTCCCTCGACGCCCGTCCTCAAGTACTACCTCTATCAGGCGTCGGTCTCCTTCGGTTTCTTCTCGCCGATCTTCACGCTGTTTCTGCTCCACCGCGGTCTCGACTACACCCAGATCGCCGCACTGAGTACGATCTACGCGACGCTCACCGTCGTCGGCGAGATACCGACGGGCTACGTCGGCGACCGCATCGGTCGGCGCGACAGCCTCCTCGTCAGTTCGGCGCTCATGACGCTCTCGCTGGTCGGATTTCTCTTCGCCCGGTCGTTTCTCGCGCTCGCCGTGCTGTACGTCCTCTGGACTCTCTCGCTGGTTTTCCGGTCGGGAAGCGCGGACGCGTGGCTCTACGACGCCCTCGCCGACGGCGGTGACACCGACGAGAGAGACTTCGCTCGCGTCCGCGGACGCGGGGCGGCCGTGAACCGGGGCGTGACCGTCCTGACGATGCTCGCCGGCGGCGTCCTCTACAGCGTCCGCCCGACGCTTCCCTTTCTCGCCTCCGCGGTCCTCAACGGGACCAGCGTCGCCGTGCTCCTGACGCTCCCGAAGAATCCGCAGTACGCCGGCGACCCGGACGACGACGCGCTGACCGTTCTCGACGCCGTGCCCGTGATTCGCCGGCACCTCACGCGGCCGCCGCTCCGGTCGTTCGTCCTCTACGTCGCGCTCTTTTTCGGTACCGTCGTCGCCATCGACACCTACGTCCAGCCGATCGCGACCCGAACGCTCGGCCTGCCGGTCTCGACGATGGGGCCGCTCTACGCCGGGTTCACCCTCGTCTCGGCGGTCGCCGGGTACGCCGCCGGCGACGTGCAGCGACGCCTCGGCGTTCGAGGTGCGACGCTCTCGGTCCCGGTGCTCGTGGGCGTCTCCCTGCTGCTCCCGCTCGCGGCCCCGGTGCTCGCCTTCCCGATGTTCTTCCTGCTGCGCGGGTCGCGGACGCTGCTGCGACCGATCGTCAACCAGTATCTCAACGACCACGCCGAATCGGCCGGTCGGGCGACGATCCTCAGCGCGGCGTCGATGGTCTACGCGCTCGTCAGACTGCCGCTGTATCTGGCCGGCGGCGTCGTCGCCGACCGATACTCGCCCGTCGTCGCGGTCGCCGCGCTCGGTGCGGTGTTCCTCCTCGGTCTCGGCGCGGCCGCGGCCTGGGAAGACCCCGTCGTCGCAGGCTCCGAGACCGGTCGGACCGCGGAGTGACCGCGCGGTGACCGGGAGCGCGACTCGGTCGACCTCCGGAGCGATACCGAGGGCTCCGGAGCGCCCCGGACCCGGCATAGCAAGAGTCTGGTGGCTCCGTCCAGTAGTCGCGCACATGCAAGACGGGTACGACGCGGTCGTCTTCGACAACGACGGAGTGCTCACCCACCCCACCCGCGACGAGGTCGTCCGCGAGGCCGTCGCCGAGACGTTCGCCGAGTTCGACATCGACGCCGACGACGAGGCCTTCGAGCACGCCTACGCCGCCAACCCCGACCCGGTGGCGTCGCTGGCCAGCGACCACGGCGTCGACCCCGAGCGGTTCTGGGCGCGCCGCGAGCGGAACGTGGCAGCCGCCCAGCGGGCCGAACTCGAATCGGGTGCCAAGCCGCTCTACGACGACTTCGACGCCCTGCACGCGCTCCGCCGGGACCACGACCTCCCGCTGGGCGTCGTGAGCAACAACCAGCACGAGACCGTCGAGCACGTCGTCGACGTCTTCGACCTCGACGGCGTCTTCCAGACTGCCTACGGGCGCGACCCGACGCTCGACGGTCTCCGGCGGAAGAAACCCGAACCGCACTACATCGAGCGGGCGCTCGCCGATCTCGGCGTCTCCGACGCGCTCTACGTCGGCGACAGCGGCGTGGACGTGCTCGCGGCCGACGCCGCGGGACTGGACTCGGCATTCGTCCGCCGTCCCCACCGCGAGCGCTACGACCTGCCCACCGCGCCGACCTACGAGATAGACGGCCTGACCGACCTGCTGGACGTCGTCGCCTGAGCCCGGGCCGGTCGCCGCGACTCTACTTCCACGCGGCCGGCCAGAGGTCGGCTGCCTTCATCCCGGTCTCGAAGTCGGCCTCGCGGAAGGCCTCGGCGAGCGCGTCCGTGTCGAGGCGAGCGAGGTCGCGGTCGACGAGGTCGTCGACGAGCAGCGCGGTCAGCATGGCGTGTTCGCGGACGTTCCGCACGTCCACCTTGTCGCGGGTGTCGGCGTGGGTGTGGCCCCAGCCGCGGCCGCGCTCGCCGCTGTCGGAGTGGAGCTGCACGGCCGGCACGCCCTGCCGGACGAACGGCCACTGGTCGGAGAACGGGTGGGGCTTCTCGCGCACCTTCACGGGGTGGCGGGTCTCGGCCGCGAGCGCGTCGGCCGCCGCCTTCGCGTCGTCGGAGGTGTGAGTCATCACGACCAGGTCGCGGAACCGACCCACGCCGTCGAGGTTGACGACGCCCTTCAGTCCGTCCAGGTCGAGGTCGGCCGCCAGCTGCTCGGCACCGATGAGTCCCACCTCCTCGCAGCCGACCCCGGCGAGGCGAACGCCGACGTCCAGGTCCATCTCAGCGAGGATCCCCGCCGCGGTCACGAGCGTCGCGATGCCACAGCCGTTGTCGAGCGCGCCCTCCGCGATGTCGTGGGCGTCGTAGTGGGCGACCAGCAGCAGTTCCTCGTCGGTCTCGGGGCCGAGGCGACCGACGACGTTCTGGCTCTCGCCGCGGTCGGTCGTCGCGTCCACCGAGAGGCGGACCCGACCGCCCCGCTCGGCGTAGTCGGTGAGCCACGCGCCGGTCTCCCTGGAGACGCCCACCGCGGGCGCGGCACCCTCCTCGTTGAACGTGAGCGACCCGGTCGGCGGCAGCTGTCCGGGGACGTGGTTGACGAAGACGAAGCCGACCGCGCCCTCCTCGACGGCGTAACCGAACTTCTCCATGCGGTGGATGAACCGCCCGCCCTCGGGCGTCGTCGTCGAGGCGACGACGACCTTCCCCTCGACGTCGACCGCGTCTATCTCCTCGGGCGTGCCGTAGCCGACGTCGACGAGGTCTGCCTCGACGGTCCCAGATGGCGAGTAGGGGAGCGCGATGGCCCCGAACTCGCGCGCGTCGGGTTCGAGCAGTTCGAGTTCGGTCTCGCCGCGCGTCCAGCGGTTCATCGGGAACGACTCGGTCCGGACGTCCTCTGCGCCGGCCTCCGCGAAGGCGTCGGCGACGAGGTCGGCGGCGCGGCGCTCGCCCTCGCTCCCGCCCATGCGGTTGCCGATCGCGGTCAGCGAACTCACGAACTCCCACGGCCGGTCGGAGACCCAGGTCCGACCGAGTGTGTCGTACGCGTCCATGGCGGGCGGTGGGATGGCCGGAGCAAAGACGTTTGGAATCCGGTGGCGTGGGTGGGGTTCGCCCGTCGCGATTCGCCCACGCGGTCGCTGCAATCGACAACGCTTACCGGCTACCGTTCTTCGGGTCGTCCAATGAGTTCGGTTCCCGAGCGCACCGAGATCGAACAGTCGTACAAGTGGGACCTCGAAGACATCTACGAGTCCGACGAGGAGTGGCAGGAAGCGTTCGCGGCGGTCGAAGAGCGCGTCCCCGAACTGGAAGCCTACGAGGGCCGCGTCACCGAGAGCGCGGAGACGCTGCTCGAAGTGCTGGCACTCGAAGAGGAGATCGTCCGCGAGGCGGCGAAGGTGAGCACCTACGCCCAGCTCCGGAGCGCCGAGGACACTCGCAATCAGGAGTACCAGGCGATGTCGGCGCGCGCCCAGTCGCTGCAGGCCGACGTGTCGAGCGCGACGAGCTACGTCGAACCCGAACTGCAGGAGCTCTCCGCGGACGACGTCGAGGCGTTCGTCGAGCAAGAGCCGGCGCTCGCCGAGTACGAGCACTACTTCGACGACGTCCTCCGGATGAAACCCCACACCCGCTCGAAGGAGATAGAGGAGCTGCTGGCGGACCTCTCGGAGGTGACGGGCGCGCCCAGCGACATCTACAGCATGCTGACG
>Ga0207797_1003263_pt1 | contig 10878 bp, 14 predicted proteins | sample PRCRCaboRojoPR_6_FD_187275 | JGI IMG/M metagenome (GOLD analysis project Ga0207797, IMG submission 187275) | Marine sediment microbial community from Cabo Rojo, Puerto Rico - PR CR 10% Liquid 1 (SPAdes) | ecosystem: Environmental > Aquatic > Marine > Coastal > Sediment | place: Cabo Rojo, Puerto... | reverse complement strand
GGCGGCCATCGATATCGTCGTCTGTGCGGTCGACGAACGGACGACGGAGAAGTACGGGAAGCGGGGCAAAACCCGGTACGTTCCGATGGAGGCCGGTCACGCCGGCGAGAACCTCTCCCTGCAGGCCGAGTCGCTCGGACTCGCGACCGTTTCTGTCGGCGCCTTCTCTGACGACCGCGTGCGAGAGATCGTGGAGGCACCGGCGAATCAGCGACCGCTGTACATCTTCCCCGTCGGCGGGCGGCAGTCATGACGACCGCGAAGTTCGTTGCGTCCAGCTGTCCCGCTCCGTCACGCCGACAGCGCCGCATCTAGTCGCGCTTCCAAATCCCGTAGATCCTCGCGCAACTCCTCGCCCTCCTCACCGTGTAGCTCTTCGATCCGTTCCGCGAGCCCTTCCAACCGCGAGTACTTCTCGTCCGCTTCGACCTGGGTCTTCTGGACATAGGCCTGTTCCTCGATGTCGTATACCTCGTCGTCTTCGAGATCAGTCGCGGTCAAGACGACGTCGAGTTTGTCGGGATCTACCCCGAGCACCCACTCGCGGGGGATCCCGTGCTCGTCTAGGGCGTCGAAGATTATCTCGTCGTCCTTTGGCCGCCGGCGCTCGCGTGTCGTCCGACGTATCGTTCCGAACCTGCCGTGCAGCTCCTGATCCGCGCCGAGGCGGCTCAGCAGCGACTCCCGAGCAGTCTGTCGGAGACGATCCGCCTCGTGTTGCACGTCTGAGAGGAGGACGTACAGGTCGGTTAGCGTGCCTGTCTCGAGCGTCTCCGGGTCGACGGGGTCTAACGTATCGAGCAGGTCTGCCAGGAGGATCGCATCGTCGTGGAGGCGCTCCGGACGGGTACGAGCTTCTGCCGGCGAGATGAGAAACGGGCTCTCCCCGCCCTTCTCGCGTTCGGGAAGGTATGCGATTTCGTCGTCCTCGACGCCCACGTCAGGTAACAGCGTCAAGATCGTTGCGTATGGTTCGACACCGGGCGGGAGTTCGTCAACGGCGAGTGCATGCGCCTCTAAGCGATCGGCCAGAACCGCGAACTGTTCGCGCCAGAGCGGACGCTTCTCGCCGCTATCGTCGAAGCGGATCTCGAGACGGTCGGGCGACAGTTCTCTGACGCGAAACGGTCGGTTCGAGACCGGCGTCACCAGTTCGGTGCCCGGCTCCAGGGCCGCACACCGCTGTTGGATAGCGTTCCAAAATTCTTCGTTTCCAGCGTTCATGGTGCAAATTCTATGCGTTCAGAATAAAAAAGCGTGACCTCGACGCGTGACGGTATTTCTGGATTCGCGAATCCCGCCACGGTCACGATTCTCGGGATGATGACCATGAGCGAAGGCGTCCGCCGCACAGGTGTCATCCAGCGACTCTTTGAGGCCACCGGCTGCATCCGACAGCAGTACGAGCAGACGAGACGCTCTCACGAACTGCCGCCGCCAGAATTCCGAACCGTCAGAACGTCTTCGAGCGTCGGAATACCGCCGCGAGCGCCCTCCTCGCGCGTCGAGAGAGAGGCAGCGATCGTTCCAACTTCGACGGCCTCCTGCAACGGGGTTCCCGCTGCGAGTTGTGCGGCCAGAAAGCCATTCAGGACGTCGCCAGCACCAGTCGTATCGACCGCCCGAATCGACGGCGGCGTCACTGTAAACTGTTCGTCGGCTTCGACAACAACACCGTCAGCACCGCGTTTGCGAACGAGGACGCCGCTAAATTCCGAGAGAGAGTGTTGGAGCGTTTGATACTCGCTGGCGTTGGGGGTCACGAAGTCGACAGCATCGCACCGCAGGAGTGGTTCGATTCCATCTGCAGGCGCAGGGTCGAGAATGACGATCGGGCGCGACGGTTCCCCAGCAATATCTGACAGGAGTGTCGCAACTGGCTCCGTCGGAATCTCGTTCTGCAGCAGGAGACACTCGGCCGAGAGAATCGTCTCGTATTGCGCCCGAATGTAGGCACTGTCGATGGTATCGTTGGCTCCTGGCCGGACGATGATCCAGTTATCCCCAGTTGGCCCGACGAAGACGTAGGCAGTGCCGGTTGGTTCGGTCGTCGCTGCAATTCGGGGCGTACCGACACCTGTGTCTGTGAGTTGACTGATGACACCGAACTCACCGTGATCAGAACCGACCTTTCCGAGCATCTCGGTCGTCGCGCCGGCTTTTGCCGCGGCCACGGCCTGGTTTGCGCCTTTCCCGCCGTGCTGTATCCTGTTGCACGCCGTGGGGAAGTCTGGTGGAAGCTCCTCGATCTGAACCGTCTGCCCCCGCTCAGGAAACCAATCATATCGGTCTTCCAAGCCCGTGATTTCCGAATGCGATACCTGTCGGATCCTATCGAGATTGATGCTTCCTAAACTGACGACCTGTGTCATGTGCTGTTGCACATGGTTGTCTCGGAAATCCGTAAATAGTATTCGTTCGTCCCGCCGTGTCGACTGGCGGAAAAACTGAAGTACTCGCCACTGCCCACTTCGAAGCGGCAGTTGCACTCGCGTCCCGTCTCGCGGTGAGTTCCTGCTCTGGTCTCGGAACCGGAACCCATCTGTCAATGTTTCCGGAGAGATCCGTGACGAATGACCATCGTGCAATCCTGCTGGGTTGCCCATATCGCCCTGTTGACTCTTGACCAGTCTCGAAAACAGTCATGCCAGTCCGTTCCACCATACACCAGCAACTATGTTATACTACGCGCTCCACTGCCGATGAGATGTTTCTGGCCCTGTTGAAACCCTTGCTGAGAAACAGAACGAGTGAGTAGCGGAGAGGAGATGGATTCCCTCCCGAAATCACACCTCCTTCGATTCGTTGAACGTGCTGTGGTGTTAGCTCGTCGTGCCGTTCCACGGTTCTCGTCCCCCTATTCTCGGAAGCGTTTCACGCTCCGCCAACATGTGGTCTTGCTCTGTCTGAAAGTGAAGAAGACGACCACGTATCGCGACCTCGTTGACGAACTCATCGAAATGCCGCGCATCCGCGATGCCCTTAAGCTCGACTCGATTCCTGCACCCTCAACGCTCTGCAAGGCCGTCGACCGCTTGGAAATGGCTGTCTGGCGTGTCCTGCTGAACATCTCACTTGCTGATCTACCCTTGAACGGTGTCACTGGGATCGATGCGTCCGGGTTCGAACTGGCGCATGCCTCAGCTCATTACACGAAGCGAACAAACCTCACCATCTAGCAGTTGAAGACGACGCTGTTGGTCGATACGGCGACCAATGCAGTTCTCGACATTCACGTGACGACGACACGTAAACACGATACACAGATTGCGCCACAGGTGGTGAAACGCAACGCAGCGTCCATCGCGGTTCTGACTGGTGACAAGGGATACGACGACCAGACGCTCCGGCAACTCGCCCGTGACCACGATATTCGCCCACTCATCAAGCACCGTGAGTTCACACCCCTCCAGAAGGCGTGGAATGCTCGGCTGGACAGTGACCTCTACCATCGACGGAACATGAACGAGACGGTCAACGCGGCGATCAAACAGAAATTCGGTGCCTTCGTGCGGTCACACCTCTGGTGGAAGCAATTCCGTGAACTCGTCATCAAGTGCGTCGTTCACAACATGGAACGATGCCTCGCTATTTCGGGGGAAGAGAGCGAATGTCCCTAGTGCTGAGTGGAATGGACTGCTGAATATAGAGAGGCTGTGTCCATCACCTCGGAGCACTGAGTAGTCGAACCTCGCGACCCCGGTCGTCAAAAACTGTCCACACAAATCCTCCGTGGAACCGGGCATCAAGTACTACAAGAACTTCGTGATGACCGATCATAAGAGGTTCTTTGATTCCTCCCCCGTGAGAAGCGTCTACAAAGGCTATACCCACTCTCGTTGTACTTTTTTATAGGTTCGCCTGTGAGCGGGCCATCAGGAAGAGAGAAAACATGCTATTCATACAATACTGGGAACTCAACGAGGAGAAGGAGGCAGAAGACATACTGGCGGCCGGCGAGACCCTCATGGAGTCGGGACTGTGGCCGCCAGAGGGCACCGAAATCATCCGATGGGATATGGCGAACGACTACTGGGGAATTACTGTCTTCGAGGCCGATAGTTACGAGGCCGTCGACCGCGGAACCGAACTTTGGCGGATTGCCCTCCCGGGTATATTCACTGAGACCCGGACGGCGGCTGCTGCCCCCGTGGGCGAAGTGATGGCACAGCACGCCGAAATGATCGAGAAGGTGCCAAAGCGGGAGTAATCGTCGATCGTTCGGCGGTTTCCACCGTACACCCACTCGGCACTATCCAAACACCGTCTCTTTGCTTCCCATGCCCGTTTGCTGGATTTGCGCTCGTATTCAGCACGCGGCCTGAAATCTATCACCGTTTGAGGGTTTCAACAAGGCCATATTTCTCTATTTCAGACCGCTCCGGGGGTGAAACGGTTCAGGCCCCGTCCGGAACGACGACGACCTCACGGTCGCTTGTTTCCACAAGTTGCCGGCCGACACCGCTGAGATGCTCGGCGTGGTCTCCGTGTTCGCCGATGACGATCATGTCAGCATCGATCTCGTCGGCGTACTCTGCGATTAGTTCGGGCGGGACGCCGTGCCGGACGTCACCTTCGATGGTGATACCGGCTTCTTCTGCCATGCGGGAGACTTCGGTGACGCACTCGTGTCCGTGGTCTTCCGCCTGGATGGTCTCGTATTCCATCGAGCTGAGAGTCGGCTCGCTGAGTTTCCGCTTGTCGACCACACAGAGAACGTGGAGGCTCGCGTCGCGTTCGGTCGCGAGTTCGACCGCGCGTTCGGCAGCAGCGTGGGCGTCTTCGCTCCCGTCCGTCGCGAGGAGGATCGTATTCACCATACGTAACGTCCAACGGCAAGCGAAATAGTTGTTCTGATGTCGTTTATTTCTGCGAATTAGTTGGTGTGAGAACGTGAGAGCCGAGCGTCGGAGCCCCGCTTAGTACGACCGTACTGCTGTCAATACGCCATAAGCTTCTTCTACTCCATGACGGCCATATTCGCGTAATTGTATCCTTCTGATTATCATACACTTGTGAGTGCCGCTTCTGCGACACGATCCATCACCCTCCGTATCCGTCGAGGGGTCACCGTGAGTAAGCCGACTGTACAGGCCGTTCGCATCGCAGTAATTGTCAATAAGTGCGAATTTCATCTGGGCGTATCTCAGCCTCTATATTGTAACGCTCCCGAGCGCGTGCTCCGCAAAGATACAGTGACACTCCTGACAGTATGGGGGGGACGGAGTCGGAGAACGACCGTCGGTCGGTGTGGTGCTGCGAGTGCGAATATCCGGAAACAGAACCGTCAGCAGGCACCAACACAGGTATCGAGGGGTTCGGATGAGCGAGATACGGAGAGGTCACCGATTTCCCCGCGAGTATCGAACTCGGCTTCGAGTCCCTCGTGCACCCGATAGCCTCTCCGCGCTCGCTCTGTGACTGACTGGCGACAGGGACGCACTGCTTGACGACAGTTCGAGGGTCTGACGTCGAACGGCCTTCGCTGCCGTGCAGACGCAGGAACGCCACACCCCCACGATTTAATCATTCGCCCACCCGATGTTCGAACACTATGGCCGCAACAGTGTACCTCCAGGAACCACTCGGCGACGGCGAACACCGGATCGAGTGCGAGGACGTCAAAGTCATCGGCGAAATCGTCTGGGCGACGCCCGACGGCGACGGGCAGGAAACCGTCATCCCACTGTCGAACGTCTCCGGGATCAGCGGCGACAACGTTACACAGGAGGTGGAAGCGCTCGAAGCGCCGGGCGGTCGATTCACTGAATTAGTGACTGACATCTGCTGAGCCGACACGTCGAGACGAGTGGAGACGGCTTGCGACCCGTCCGCTCTAACAGGGGCTCGGAACTCTGGCGCTCGTACTGGCATCGGCCGCATCAGGACGAACACAGCGGCAGCGCGACGGTCTGCTCATCACATCGTTGCGACCGAAAGCAGCGCCTCGTCGTGGTCGGGAACGTGGAACTCCCGTCCGTCAGCATCCGAAGGTGGCACGGTCATCTGTGCTGATCGAGGGCCGTCTCATTCTTCGAGGAGCCAGCCGAAGCGTTTCTCCCAGTACTCCTCGTTCGGTGGCTTCTTGCTCCGGCCGTAGGTCTTCTTGTCCCGGATCTGTCGCTCGAGAACGTCGCGGGCCTCGTTGAGCGCCTGGCTCGCACCGTACCCCTCGCCGGACGCGATGAACAGACCGCGGTCGGTCGAGAGTCGAATCCGGGCCAGAAGCAGCGGCGTCCCGCGCTGTTTCTCGTCGTGCTCGTGGAGGTGAACCTTCGCGTCGAGTACGTTCATGCCCTCGTCCTTGCTGTCGAAGCCATCGACCATGGCAACGATCTCGTCGTAGGTCACGTCGTCTATCAGGTCGGTGCCGTAGACCTGGACAGCGCGATTCCCTTCTGCTTCCCACGTGAGCGCATCGAGAACGTCGGTCTTCGTGACGATACCGAATGGGTGCCCGTCCTCGCTCACGATCAGCGATGACGCATCGATAGCGAACATCTCGTCGACCGCCGTCTCCAGCGTGGCATCGGGGTGAATCGTGCGGACTGGGGACACCATGAGATCCCTGACCGGGAGATCCAGCAATCGCGCCCGTTCGCCCTCGCGGGCACCGAACCCCCCGCGGCGGCTCCGGCCGGCGCTTTTCGACATGTCGCCACCGACGGAGTCTGTGCCGCTCGCCTCGCCGCCTTTGCTCTGGTCGACAGACCGAACTGTGAACTCTGTCAGGTCGTACAGACTCAGGATTCCCAGTGCCGTGTCGTCCTCGACGACCGGCAGATGGGTGAAGCCGTGCTCCCGAAACACGTGCAACGCGTCGCCCAGCGTCGACTCCGGGTCGACCGTGACAAGTTCGCCCGTGTATGCTTCGGCGACGGTGGCCGCATCGAGAAACGACTGCACTCTCCGGAGGATCGCTTCGGCAGTCACCACGCCGACCAACTCCGTGCCTTCGAATACCGGGAGCACGTGCGAATCACTGTCGATCATGAGCTGAGCGACGCGACGAATGTCCTCGTCCGGCGCCAGCCGCGGAACGTGCCAGACGAGCGAGCCGACTTTGGCGTTCGGTTGTCGATTCGACGTGGCGAGCTGTCTCCTGGTCACGATCCCCTCGAACGTGTCGTCGTACACGACGACACCCTCGACGGCGGGGTCGTCGAAGATCCCGACCAGCTTCGAGACCCTCGTATCTGGCGTGCATTCTTCGTAGTCGCTCGAAACGATGTCAGTAATATCCATTGGTAGCTCCGAATTTCTCAGTTGTATTCTTGCGAGTCCCTGGAGGGGTTCCCGAAGTATCTCCGCGTTGCGAAGCGGCGTCCGTACCGGCGGTGTTCAGTGGTGTTGGTAGCTCTGTCGCCGTCGGAAACACTACGACCCCTCCTCGAGATACTCGATCGCCTCCTCGTCAGAGACCTGTGCGAAGTCGGCGTAGAACTGACCGACACCGCCGAAGGAACTCGGCGTCTCCAGGCAGACGACCTCGTCAGCCATGTCTCGCAGTTCGTCGATAGAGTCTGGTGGCCCTACGGGGACTGCAACGATGATCCTGGCAGCATCTGCGTTGCGCAACCGCTGGATGCAGGCTCGCATCGTCGACCCCGTCGCCACGCCATCGTCGACGACGAGAACCCGTTTCCCGGCGAAATTCGGCTCGGTACTCGCAGTGCGGTACCGGTCGGCTTTTTCACGAGCGTTCTCCGCTTCTACCTGCCGCTGTTGCTCGAAGTACTCCTCGTCAACTCGCGACCCCTGAAACGCGGCTTCGTTTCGCCACACGCTGCCGTCGGTCGCCACCGCACCGATGGCGTATTCCGGATTGCCAGGCGCACCGATTTTCTTTGCCACCACGATATCCAGCGGGAGGTCGAGGCTATCCGCGACGGCCCGTCCCAGCGGGAGCCCACCGCGCGGTATCGCGACGACGATGTCCGCACCGACCCCTCGACGTTCGACTTCCGCTGCGAGTTCCTCACCCGCTTCGGTACGGTCTCTGAATGTTCGAGCCATGGCTCTGTCTAGACAATCGACACTCACTGACATGTTTGCTCCGCATTTTCTCAGGACACTGGAACGAGCAAACACATCAAGTTCGCCGACGTGGTAGAAGCCACATGGCACAGGACGCTGATACTGTCATGTCCATCCCGGTCGACGACGTGACACTCGAAGGGATGCTCGACGTCCCGGAGGGAGCAACCGGACTGGTCGTGTTCGCACACGGGAGCGGTTCCAGCCGCAAGAGCCCGCGGAACAACTTCGTCGCGGAGGTCATCCGCGAACGGGGTCTCGGGACGTTACTGTTCGACCTGCTCACGGAAGAAGAAGACCAGATTCGTGAGAACCGTTTCGACATCCAGCTGCTGACGGATCGGCTGGTCGCCGTCACCGAGTGGCTCCGGACTCGCGAGAGGACTCAGCAGCTGAACCTCGGCTACTTCGGCTCCAGCACGGGGGCTGCGGCAGCCCTTCGTGGGGCCACACGCCTCGGAAACGAGATCGACGCCGTCGTATCCCGCGGCGGACGCGTCGACATGGCCGCGGCGGTTCTCGACGACGTCGAGGCACCGACGCTGTTCATCGTCGGCGGCGCCGACACACAGGTACTCGAACTGAATCGGGAGGCGTACGACGAACTCACGTGCGAGAAAGACCTGCACGTCGTCGACGGAGCCGGCCACCTGTTCGAGGGCGAAGGTGAACTCGAGGAGGTCGCGCACGAGGCGGCTGACTGGTTCGCCGACACGCTGCAGTGACGTGGGCTGCCATCACACTTCGAGTCGGCTCACGCGATCACAACCGCTGTAACTGTCTCAGCTCACTCCGAATAGCCCTCCTGCAGGAAGGCCCCTTCTGTCTCGTACATCGAGACTAGCTCCTCGATGAACTCCTCGGTTGTTTCGTCCTCTTCGAGATGTTTCTCCAGGCGTTCCTTGAGTTCGTCACTGATTTCGAGCGTGTGGGTCATGGGTATCGGAGTGGTTCGCGTCGATTACTCAAACGTGGTCTATATTGAAATAGTTGTGCGGTGCGGTCGGCCGGAGTGCGAGCAGCCCAGACGTCGCCACCGCCGGTGTCCGGATCGACGCGACCTGGGGACGAGTCGCTCCGACGATGGAGCCGGGTCGGGAATACTCCGTCACAGACCCTTCCTCGGGAGCGTGACCGAGTGCGTTTCACTGGTACATGCTCGGGGTCTGAGGTTGCTCCCGTTCCTGCTGTTGCTGTTGATACTGTCGGAGCTGTTCGGCCACCTGCTGTTTCCGCTGGCGTATCTCTTCGGCCTGTTCGAGCAGTTCCTGCGTATCGATGTCGAACTCGACGAGCGGTTCGAGAGCGTTTTCGATAACGGCGCGGGCGGCTGCGGGATCAGGGATGTACGGGTTCGACCGGACGATGAGGATCGCCGCCGGGACGTCACCGTAATAGCATTCGGCAAGCAACGCACCAGTTATCCCACCGACCACGCCCGAACCCTCGGCGAGCGTGATTCCCGCTTCGCCGAGTTCGGTTTCCAGTTCGTCTGTCGTCGCGACACCGACAACGTCTCCGATGTCGTCTTCTGATTCCGCCGGGAAGCCAGCCAGCAGCACTGCCCGGTCGAACTCCGCAGCCAGGTCGTTCAGCACGCACTGGCTCAGTGACTCGAAGGCTGTGGGTGGAATCGGCAGGTCGCTCTGGAGGGTCATGATGGCAGGGTCTGGGCCCGCGTAGACACGCACGCTGTCGCGAACCCGGCCGTCGTTGAACGCAGCGACGGGCGGAAAGTCCTCAGAGACGATCCTGCCGTGCTGTTGCAGTTCCAACTGGGTCGTAATCTGGTCGACAGCGATGGAGGCGACCATCCCGAGTCCTGGGAGGCCCTCTATCAGTGTCGGCGACTCCGCTGTGAGTTCCGTCGTCTGTTCGAACCGCGTAGTGGACGTATTCTCAGGCATGGGTCGACACCCTGTGTGAACGGACGCCAGCAACGGCCATATGACCGACGCTCGTTGCAAGTCGCTGAGAACGGGGCTCTCGGTTCGCGCTCATCTGACGACCGTTACCGGGATCGACGCGCGACGCATGACTGTCTCCGCGACCGAACCGAGCAACACTCGGGACAGGCCTGACCGGCCGTGGCTCCCGATGACGATGACGTCGATGTCGTGTTCGTCCGCGAAGTCGAGGATCTCGTCGGCGGCCTTGCCGACTTGTGCCACCGTTTCGATCGCTCTGTCGTGTTCGGCTGCCAACTCGTCCGCCTTGGAGAGGAGTTCGTCCGACCGCTCGTGTGCCCGTTCTTTGAGTTTCTTGTCCCCGACGAGCGCTTCGGCGCTGTAGCTCTCCTCGACGTAGTCGATGACGTGGAGCGCCGTGACCGGAGCAGCCGTGTACACTGTCAGGGCGTGGTCGAGTGCCTCTTTTGACAGTGCCGTTCCGTCGAATGCCACGAGCACTCCATCGATGTCGGACATAGTTGGGATACCGGTTCGAGGCCGGTTATAAGCGGGGGCTCAGCGAGTCGAGCCGGGGAATCTCGTCGGCATCAGTACGGGGGCGACTCCGCCTGAATGACGCCACCCAGGTTCGACAGCTCGGTAGCGAGCAGCAACATCACGTCGTCCAGAGTGATGATCCCCACGAGGGTTCCGTTGTCGTTGACGATGGGGAGCCGTCGCACCGATGCATCCGCCATCGCGTTCGTGACTTCGAGCAGTCCCGCGTCGTTCGTGACCGTCACCGGATCCGGGGTCATGATGTCTCGTGCAGTGGCAGACGACGCAGTCGTGTCCCTGGCATCCACACGTGTCGCGATGTCCCTGTCGGTGACGATACCGACGGGCTTCATGTTCTCCTCGATGATGATACTCCCGACACCCGCCTCTGCCA
>Ga0207797_1003262_pt1 | contig 10881 bp, 10 predicted proteins | sample PRCRCaboRojoPR_6_FD_187275 | JGI IMG/M metagenome (GOLD analysis project Ga0207797, IMG submission 187275) | Marine sediment microbial community from Cabo Rojo, Puerto Rico - PR CR 10% Liquid 1 (SPAdes) | ecosystem: Environmental > Aquatic > Marine > Coastal > Sediment | place: Cabo Rojo, Puerto... | reverse complement strand
CTGATCCGGGTCGTAGTCGCCTCTACCGTCGCTGGTCGTGATGAACACCCGGCGCGGGTCGTGCGGGTCGACCGCGACGATTCCCTGGTCGCCGTAGGGGTACGTGATCGTCTTCTGGGGCTCGCCCGTGTCCGTGTCGACCACTACGGTGCTACCATATTCGGACGACTGGCAGCCGCTGGGCGCATACAACGTGTTGCGCCCCTGCGCGACGGTCACACTCTGCAAGAAGACCCAGCAGATCGCCTCTCCCCCAACTGCGATACGGGACTCTTCGCCGTCCACTGTGCCGGTGAAACGGAGCGCGCGCACCTCCGAGGGATAGCTGTTGTTATCCGCCAGGTAGAGCATGGCCTCCTGGTGATCAATGGCCAGCGAATTGCCCTGAGTTGAGATCCAGTTACACGTAGTCTCCCCACACATACTGGCGCGGTAGGAGTGGCGCTCCACGGTCGCCACATCCTCGCCGTCCGGCTGCATACGCACGACATCCAGGTTGCCGTGGGGGGCGCTATCCACGACGAACGTGGTTGGGCCGATGCCCGTGCCTTTCGGTTTGATGGCCACGCCCTCGATATGGTAGAATCCGTCCACCGGCTGGGGGTCGTTGAACGCATCGTTGATGGTGAAGAACCCCTTGCGCTCCCGGTTGGAGAGGATGTGAACCCGCGCCTGCTCGTAGCAGTTGGAGCCCCAATCGTCGCACTCATCCCGTTCGCCAAAGGCGTAGACCTGCCGGTGGTAGGGGTCGTAGAGCAGGGGCCCCACCCGCGAAAACCCGGATACCCGAACGCCTTCCCCGACCGCTTGCAGGGTCTCCGCGTCCACGAACTCCACGTGCCGCCACCCGTCCGCGTCCTGGGCGACGTCGTAGTAGACGAGATCGTGCTCCCGCCCACAATTGTAACCGGCGCAGGTGACCACCAGGTCGTGCGGTTCTCCGGCCGCAATTGAGCCGACGAAGGAGAGGGCCTGCTGCGCCCGCTGCGGCTCTATCCCCGGATCTTCCACCGGCTGCCCCTGCGCCACGCCGCCAACGAGCAGCATGCCGCTCAGGAGCATCGACCCCAACCCCTTCCACACGCGTGTATTCATGGCTGATTATCCCTTCCGCCCCTATTCTGTGCTTAATGGTTCCAACGGGGCTGGTCGGGAGACCGGCCAGCCCCAACACGACGGGAGCAGCCCGCAGCTAGCGGGCCCTCGAACCAGAGAACTCCATAGACCAGTCAAGTCCAGACCACCCATCAAACGACACGCCGCCCGACACGTTTTCCCCGTCGAATGTGCCGGTCCCCCAACGTTTGCCGTCGTTCCAGAGTATGAAGCTCCCATTCTCATACGTGCAGCGTACTGAGGCCGTGGTGGAAAGCAGAGAGTCCGCCGGCAACTCACCAATATTGGGATCTACCGTCTTCCGATACTTGAGCAAGCATTGGTTATCGGGATAGACGTAGAACACGACCAAGCCTGAGCTGCCCGAAGAGTCCGAATAGGTCCCCTCGTATAGCCACTCTCCTGTGTTGGGAGCGTCTTGCTCTGATTCTCCACCGCCCCCGGCTTTCTCCTCAGACTCTCCACCGCCCCCGGCTTCCTCCTCGGACTCTCCGCTGCCCCCGGTTTCCTCCCCGGACTCTCCACTGCCATCGGTTTCCTCCTCAGGATCCTCAGCACCGGGTGCGTCGACCGCGCCGGGGCACTCGAGCAGCCGCTGGGCTGCCCGGAGGGCATCAGAGCGGTCCAGGTCCGCCTCGGCCTCCACCAGCTCCCGCAGCTGCTTGCACGCCTGATCGATCAGGAAATCGGCTTGCTCGTCGGACGACAGACCCTCGATCTGGGGATTGTCGATCCAGGCCTGCTTGACCATCGAGATCGCAATAAACGCACCGATGGTGTCGGGCAGGGGCTCCAGGTCTTCAAGCCGTTCCAGGCCCTCTGTGACCACACCGTACGCCTCTTCCCCTGTCTGCGCCTGATCTCCCGCCGTTGCGCTTTTCAGCACGCTGAAGCCGCCCAGGACGATGTCTAGCGCGTCCCCGAAATCATCCGAAAACTTGATCACGTCCAGGATTGGACGGTCACTCTCGAGCAGGATCCGCACCGCCTGTCTCGCCTTGGGATCGAAGAGCGCCACGCTCTTACTGGGATCCGGCGGCCAGTTGGACCCGCGCATATACGTACCTCGCAGCTTGCCCATCCCGATCCTGCTCGCTCCCGCCGACAGGCCCTTGAGCAACATGTTGACCTGGAACTGTCGCCACTGCTCCTCGAGAAAGGCCGCTTTCCTCTGTCTCTGCTGCCGCTTAACGGCCTGGATGTTCGCGTTCTCCTTGACCATATGAAGGGTAGTAAGAAGCAGGTCGGCCTCGGCCTCGGCAACCGCATCCCCTTCCGAGCGGGCTTCGGTCCGTTCCTCCTTGATGTCAGCCTCCTTCTCGCGCAGCAGTTCGTCTGCCGCGGCGGCATAGCTGTCATTGCTCTCGATGTCGTACATTTCACTGAAGGTCATGCTTTGGCCCGCTACGCTCAACGCTAGCGTTACAGCCCCCAGGATGCTTATCACCGTCACTGACATTATCGTGCCCTCCGTCTTTTCATCCAATCACGGTTTGATCGCGGTTCGATCACGGTTCAATACCCAGTCGATCGCGCTATACGAACCCGCACGTTGTCACCGCAACAAGGCACAGGTTCGTAGCAACCAGCATTAGCCGCCACTCCCACGCACTGAAGGCCGAGTGGCTCACCCTCAGTCACCTACCCACCTCCGTCGGCGCCGTCGGTAGCCGTCCACAGGCCGCTGCGCATCCGGCCCGAGACGACGAGTGCGCGGCTGTCCACCCGGGCGTCGACCGACACGTCGTAGAGATTTGCCTGGGGCGTGATGGTCACCGTGCCGCTGGCCTGCGCACGCGCTTCAGAGCCATCGAGAGCGACCACGCTGGCTACCGCGTCGGTTCCCAGCGTGTAAGCCCCCTCCAAGCTCGACCGTTCCAGGTCAAAGACGACCTCGGTGCCGTTTTCAGTCGTGCCCTGGCCTCGCGGGGAAAGGGACAGGCGGTACGTGCCTGGCTCGTCGCTGGGGGAAAGGATGGCCCCCAGACGATCGTCGCCCTCCCCCAGCGTCCCCACAAACAGCTCGGAGACCTGAAGCACCTCCTCGTCTATGGCCACCCCAGGATCGATGCTGGCCATCGCGAGCTCTCCGTCCACCGTGATCATGGTCCCGCCCCCGGCCAGGGTCCACAGGCGGGCGACCTGGTAGTCATCGTTCCAGCCCGGCAGGACGAAGGCCGACATAGAGAAGAGGGCCGGTCCCGCCAGGCTGACCACCCGTTCGGGCGTGGGGTCCTGGAGGATCTGCCAGGGATAGGCAGCAGGATGGGGAATAGAGGCGCTCGCGTCGATCGCCGGCGGGGGTACCTCAATCCCTCCCTCGTAGGTGCCGTCCGCGAAGATGACCTCCTCCCCGATCAAGAAGTAGGTCCACTCCTCGACGATAGAGCCGGTGATCGGGTCCAGGTAGACGGTGAACGCCTGGGGTGGACCGATTCCGTCGAGCACCGCGCGTTGATCGGGCGATACGTGCTCGCTCCAGTCGGACTGGGTAGCGTCAGCGGTCGGGTCGGGCCGGGTAGCGTCAGCAGTCGGGTCGGGCCGGGTAGCGTCAGCAGTCGGGTCGGGCTGGGTATCCTCGGCGACGTCCCAATCATAGGTGACCGCCCCCAAGACGCAGAGCGCGAGAAAAGCGACCACGCTCAGAAGTACGACAACCGCCACACCCTTAAACAGACATGACTTGCCGGCGAACCATCGCCGGAGGGTGGCAGGTGGGGTGGCAGGCGAGGCGGGAGGCGGGGCGGGAGGCGCGGTCGCCGACACGGGAGGTTCTGCCGCCCCCGAGTCTCCGCCAAGGACGATGACGCTGCTGCCGATAGCGATCCGGTCGCCCGGTTCGAGATCGGTGGAGCCCACGACTCGCTCCCCATTGACGATTATGCCGCTGGCGCCGCCGAGATCCTGGATGGTCCAGCCGCCGGCGTCCGGCGCGATCTGGGCGTGAAAGGGAGACACCCCTTCTCCCGTCAATACGATGTCATTGGTCGGATCACGCCCGATACGCGTCATTCCCTGTAAGGGAATCGGGCGACCGCGGTCCGGTCCCGCTTCGATCACCAGACTCGGGCGTTCGACGGGCGCGCCACACTCGGGGCAGAAATTCGTGCCGGACGCCAGCTCAGTTCCACATTGTGTACACTGCATAGTTCCCCCTCTCCGATAGTGACCCGGGCATCATCCAAGACGCTGAGAAATTATGGGGGCCAGGGCTGGGGTGTGGGTTGCTCGACAGCTCCTGGCCGAGTTGGATCTCGCCGTCTTGAGGCGCACGCACGTCCGGGTGCGAGCGATCCAAGTACGCTGGCGTGTCAAGTTCCTCTATGCATGACGGCAGGGCAATCACATATGGAAGGAGAAAGCGCTTAGATCAAATGCGATTCCCCTGTGCACGACGGACGACCGACTTCGGAACAGGCTCTACGAGGCGCAAATCGGGCCTGACAGAGAGGCAGGCTCATTGATGCTCCATTGGTTTCACGGCCAGTATACTCGATTTGGTGAGGGGGTCAAGTACGCGCGAGGCCCAGGGGAGAAGAAAGAGGGGATAAGGGAGCGAGATGTTCTTGGCTAGGCGCGGGCGGCCATCTACCGGGAGCGGGTTCAGGAGGGGTCGTCGGATATGGTATGACGAGATCCAGATCTATCACGATTGTGAAGGGGTATCGTTCGGCGAACTGCTAAGCTGGGAGCGCCGAGCGTTCGCGGCCGCTGGTCGACCTGAGCCTATTCCTCTGGTAGTTTGTAGCCTCCCTTGTCTACTACGGATAGTCCATTACTGTCGGCCGTGCCTACGCTTGATCGGCTGCTTTGTAGCTTTTGAAGTCCTCGGGCGCAGTGCGTCAACGCAAGGGCGCAGAGGGGTGAAGGCGCAAAGGAACGGCGGAGGGGAGATAGGGGCAGAGGGAGAGAGGGAGACGGGCTCCGGTGCGGCAATCCAGGGGATTAGAACGCGGATTGCAGGAAAGTATCGGATAGTCGGGTATTGGATTACGCCACATGGCACGACATTAGATTGGAGGGTTTGTTTTCGGGTCTGCTGTGGCGCCGAGGAGGCAGGGATGCCGGTCGCGGCTCCTGAGACGTAATGGCTGCGGAGAAGCGAAACGAAGCGCGGTGTGGCTCTACTTGCCGGGAGCGTGCACCGTCAGCATGCTTTTCACTCTCCGGTTGAATATGTCTCGCGCGTCCAAAGCTGGAAACTAGACAGTCTTGGCTAGATCCACGGCCGCCCTGATTACCCCTGGGCGCTCGTCGAGCCAGCGCCGAGCAAGGTCATCACCTCACGTGGGCCATCCAGCAACGGCCGCAACCGGTTCAGCACGTTGCGGCCAAGGACGGTGTCGTCCCCCAGTTCATCGCCGACAACGTAGATACCGGACAGCGTGAGCTCACCGATCATCAAGTCGACCAAGTAGAGAAAGACGGTACGCCGTTCGCCCCACTGGCTGCGCAAGCTGGCCTCGAACGCCCGTCGCGCCTCGATGCGCCGGAGATAGCGAATGGGAACTATCGTGCCATCGGCACCTGTGTCCACGATCGCGCTCAACTCGACACGTAGATCGGTTGTCGAGAGCATCAGCGTGACGTCGCACACTGGGACAGGCGGATCGTACGAGGCGTCGTAGGGGTGGTCGCTCACGGGCTGGCCTCGATCCTTCCGCCGATCCAGCGCAGATCTCGCCGCGGCCGCGGCGTAACGGGGGCGATCAGAACGGGCAGCTCTCCGAAGTGTGCTCGCACCCTTCTCTCCAGACGCGAAGCGTCCTCATCGTGATCGACGACGCTACCCTGGTAGACCGCGACATGTTCGCCTTCGTACTTCCGCACCAACTCATCGTGCATCTCCCAGAAGGCCTCCGTTTCAGCGTGAATGGCCTCTCTTTCGAGCTGATCCAGGTGGGTCTGAACGGCCGTCTCCAGCACCTTCTCGGCCGGCTGGGCCTGTTCGGCCGCCAATCGCTTGATCTGTTCTACTAGACTTGGCTTTCTCAGCTCGATGGTCACGATTCGCCTCCATCATTCTCGTCTCGTCGACTGGTATCGCACCACTATCTTTTCATGCTTCATTGTACTCGTATCGTTAGATCCATCAAATCGCAAGTCGGATTGCTCTGTCTCAGTGCATCTGATGCCCAGCCGAATGCCTCGCTACGATCCCTCTGAGGTTGGTCATCACAAAACCAGGCACCCTCCGTCACGCATAGACGGAGGGTGCGTGGCTAGTCCTATCTAGAGCACCTTCGGTCTGCATCTTCGGCAGGATTTGAACCTACAACTTTCTGGTCCGCAACTCTTCAGGTTGGGCACACAGCCCACGGGCCCGCGGTATTCCGCCTCTTGCGGAATGCCGCCAACCTCATCCTCGGTGAGCCGCTCTCCGGTCGCAGCACTTCTACACTAGCATGCTGGTCGTAGCACGTCAGGGCTGCCGATCAGTGACCGCGGAGTCTCGGACTCGCCGAAAGCCGAAAGACGTCAAGACGGCCTGCTACCAAACGGTCCGTATAGCTGACAGACGTATCGCCCGATCTCTACTGATCAAGCGTACACCTAGATTCAGAGCCGTGGCCGCGATAATGCGGTCGGGCATGTCAGGGACATCGGACCGCGGCCCTTCAGCCACGGCGTTCGCCACCTCTGCCGTGAGGGAGGCCAGGATGAGACCAGTCGTTCCAGCCTCCAAGGCAGCATCCAGCTGCGCCTTGAGATCAGCCGGGATACGTCCCTTCTCCTGTAGGTAGATGATCTCCACCAGGCAGATTGTGGGAACATAGATAACCAACTCTCCACGATCGCAAGCATCGAATGCCGCCCGAGCGTCAGAGCCAAGACGAGGGCTGTCCTCGAGGTACCAGATCAGCCCGTGGGTATCGGTGACGGCATCGGGCATTAGATATCCTCCCGCGGGAAGCTGCCCCACATCTCCCTTCGCGCCTCGGCGATATCCTCTTCGGTTATCTCCAGCCCCCGCCACAACCCGCGCAGGGACCTACGCTCGGTCGGTTGGGCGCTCTTCAGTTCCCGCTCGATATCTGGAACGATCCGCTCGATCAGACGTGCCTTGTCCACTGGCGAGAGCTCCCGCACAGAAGCCAGTACCTCCTCCAAGGTTACCGAGTGGTCCATCATCAGCCTCCTCCTGCCCGTCCTCCAACTCCAGTATTGGTCCCGGAGCATCGCCACGTCATCATCAAAATCAGCCACGTGGTTAAAGGTATTATACTTCCGTCAGCTAGATCAACAAGTTGCCTTCATCACCGGTCGGACCTGAGTCAAGAAGAAGTCAGACGCCCTCGTCTTCGCGCAACGGAGGGCGTCTGGCCAAACCCATGCTCAGCTATATCGCTCCCTAGTACTCTCGGCAGATACAGAACCCGCAACCGTCTAGTCCGCAACCAGACGCTCCGTCCGGCTCACCAGCCCGCAGTATTCTGCCAACAGCGAACTAGTGCCAAGCGCACCTGTGGCGCGCCACTCTCCGGTTGAATGAGTCTGGCGGTTTCGCTACTGGAGACCAGACGCTCTGCGCCACTCAGCTTGTACCCGGTCTGCTGGTTCTGGCAAGTCGAGCACACGGTTCCGCAGGTCAGGCCCGCGATCTATCTACCGCCGGGGCGAGGTAGCTCTGACAGCATCAGGCCTCTACCTCGTGAAACGGTATGGAAACGCTCCGTCGGTACACTTGGAGTCGGCACGGATAAGGTCCGATAGGAAGAGCGTATCATCAAAGGACAAGGAGATCCAGTCATGTTTAGCAAAAGGCTTCCGCTTATCGCCTTGCTCGTACTGAGCGCCCTGACGCTTTCGCTCATCAGTGGAGGCGCCACCGCACAGGAAATCGAACCGCAACGTGACGCCAGCGTGCAGGAAGCGGGGCGTATACGTCGCTGGGACGGCAGGAGCTGACGGCCGCGCCCTATGCCCTCGGTCTCCGTCCGGGGGCCACCATCTCAGGCACGATCGCCGATGACCACATTCTGGAAGTGGTCAACCGCTATGACAGCGGCACCATTGGCTCAGCCATCATCGGCCGGGCCAGCGCCGACACCTCACCCGCCATCGCCGCCTATCACGAGGGAACCGGTCACGCGCTCTACGGCTCAACGTCGAGCGGTTATCCCACGATCGGCGGCGTCAACGATGGCAGCGGTCAGGGTGTCGACGGCCGTAGCGAACAGGGGGTGGGCGTGCGTGGCTTCACCAATAACAGCGACGGTACTGACGGCAGCTACGGCGTGGTCGGCGTGCAGACGGGTTACTCCGTGTCCGATTCACCGGATACCTTCTGGAAGGGGGGCGGCTTCTTTGGCGGCGACGATGGGGTGGTCGGTTTGACCAATGAGAGCGGTGGGTTCGGTGTCTTTGGTTACAATGCCGCCGCAGCAAGTGGGTCCGGGTGTGCCGGCCGGTTCATTTCCGAGAATGGGAACGGTGTCCGCATCTCGAGCCCTGATGGCACGGTTGGTCTGCAGGTTTCAGGCGGTAGCCTGGCGGTCGACAGTAGTGTGAAGAACGCGGTCGTCCCCACCGATCAAGGGGAACGGCTGCTTTACGCGGCGGAGGCGACGGAGGTCGTCTTCGCCGACCACGGGTTCGGCCAACTGAGCAACGGGACGGCCTCGATTGCCATCGATCCCCTGTTTGCCCAGACGGTCAATCTGGATCGTCCTTACCACGTCTTTGTCCAGCTGTACGGGGACGCTGAGGTGTACGTCGAGAACCGCACCGCCGCCGGTTTTGACGTCATGCTGCGCGAAGGAGACGATAGCGTGGCGTTCTCTTATCGTATCGTAGCCAAGCGGCGGCGACTACACCCTGCGCGGGACCATCGGCCAGGCGGACGCTGGAACGCTCTCCGCCGGCGACCTGACGCTCGTCGGCGGTTTCTGGGCCGGCGCACCATCGGGGGCCTACTCCGTCTACCTGCCGCTGGTGATCCGCCAGTAGCGCGGAAGGGGGACCGAAGGGCTCAAAGGGGGTCGGCAATGAAGGCAACGCGAGGGCGCAAGGAACGACGGATGGGACGAGCCACGGCTAGAACGCGGATCGGACTGGATGGTTCTTCTCGCAAGGCATCGAAGCTGTCGGAGGATCGGACCAGGAATGGGAGAACGAATGGACGAATGGGCGTCTTTGGGCGTAGGTGGTAGTCTCGGGGAGGCGACTTGATAGGCAACGGGCTTGGGGCTCGCCTGCGAAAGCTGGCGGCACGCTGGGGTTCGCGGAAGTCAGGTGACCGGCACTTCAAAGACGGCTCCGCCAAGTGCCGGTCACCTTGAGGAGAGAAGTGGCGATTCCTCCACGCCCCTTCGCTGCGCTTGGTTCGACGACGCTCACCACGGGCCGCTCCGGTCGGAACGACAGTGTTGAAGGGTTCTCGTCCTCTGAAGGGTGTGCGGCCTGGCTGAGGGAGCCGCAGCTAGCGAACCCTCGAACCGGAGAACTCCAGGCCCCACGGCGCGCTGCCCGATACGCTATCCTCGTCGAACGTGCCGGTCGCCCATTCGTTGCCGTTGACCCGAAGTATGAAGGCTCCGTTCTGGTGGGTACCTGGTACGGTGTTCCAGAACGCGCTCGGCTGAAAAGCGTCGTTACTGGCGTCTGCTGTCTTCCGGTAGCGGAGCGTGACATCGCCGCCGTCGTGAACGTAGAACTCAATCTCGCCTGAGCTGTCGCCGGCGTGGGAGTAAGTTCCCTCGTATACCATTTCTCGAGCGGGTGCGACGTCCTCCGCAGGGGCCTCCTCAGTGGGCGGCTCGGCCTCCTCGGGGCTCTCCTCAGTCGGCGGCTCGACCTCCTCGGGGCTCTCCTCAGTCGGCGGCTCCTCGCCCCCGGGGTCCTCGGCGCCAGGTGCGGCGACGGCACCGGGGCACTGCAACTGCCGCTGCGCCGCCTGGAGCGCCGCCGCGCGATCGACGTCGGGCTCTGCTTCCACCAGCTTCCGCAGCCGCTCGCACGTCTGTTCGCGCAGGAAGTCCTCTTGCTCGCTCGGGGAGAGACCGGCGATCTGGGGATTGTCGGCCCGGGCCTGTTTGACCAGCGACGCCGCAATGTAGCCACCGAGGGTGTCGGGCAGGGGCTGCAGGTCCCGGATCCGTTCCAGGCCCTCTCGGACCTGATCCCACGACTCCTCAGCCGTGTCTGCCTGATCCTCAGAGCCCGTTGCGCCTTTCATCACGCTGTACCCGGACAGGACGACGGTCAACGTGTCGGCGAGATCATCGGAAAACTGGGTCACCTCCAGGACCGGACGATCCCCCTCGAGCATGATCCGCACCGCCTGTTTCGCCCTGGGATCAAAGATCACCGCGCTCTTGCTGGGATCCGGCGGCCAGTTGGTCCCGCGGACGTAGGCATCCTGCAGCTTGCCGAACCCCATCGTGGTGGCTCCGGCCGACACGCCCTTGAGCATCAGGTCGGCCTTGAACTGTTGCCACTGTTCCTCGAGAAAGCTGTCTTTGGTCTGCTCCACCTGCCGCCCCACGGCCGCAACGTTGGCGCGGCGCTCGACCAGGTGAAGGGTCGCGAGAAGCGCCTCTGCCCGGGCCTCGGCGACCGGATCCTCCTGCGAGCGGGCCTCGGCCAGTTGGGCCTCAATATCGGCCCGCTGCTCGCGCAGCATTTCGTCCGCCGCGGCGACGTAGCCGCGATCGGTCTCGATGTCGTAGATGGTCTTGGCGTTCATACCCGCGCTCGCCACGCCCAGCGCCAGCGCTACAGCCGTCAGGATGCTTACCACCGTCATTGTCTTGCCCTCCGTTG
>Ga0207797_1003261_pt1 | contig 10881 bp, 8 predicted proteins | sample PRCRCaboRojoPR_6_FD_187275 | JGI IMG/M metagenome (GOLD analysis project Ga0207797, IMG submission 187275) | Marine sediment microbial community from Cabo Rojo, Puerto Rico - PR CR 10% Liquid 1 (SPAdes) | ecosystem: Environmental > Aquatic > Marine > Coastal > Sediment | place: Cabo Rojo, Puerto... | reverse complement strand
GAGGAGAAGGAGTTCTACGAGAGCCGGGTGACGGAGGAATGGGAGGAAGCGCTGGCGCCGCTCGGCACGGACTGGCGCAAGCCGTACCTCGAGACAGCGCCGTGGCTCGTCGTGTGTTTTGCGGAGCAGTACGGAATCGACGAGAACGGCGAGAAAACGAAAAACTACTACGTGCAGGAGAGCGTGGGGATTGCCTGTGGCCTCTTCATCACGGCGATTCACAACATGAGGTTAGCGACGCTCACCCACACGCCCGCCCCGATGACCTTCCTGCGTGATCTTCTGGATCGCCCCTCGAACGAGCGGCCCTACATCCTTTTCCCGGTGGGCTACCCCGCCGAGGATGCCACGGTGCCCGACCTCAAGCGCAAGTCGCTGGACGAGATCGTGCAGTGGAATCGGTAGAGGCGTGGAAGCGTGGAGGAATGGATGCATGGAGGAATGGATGCATGGAGGTGTGGAGGCGCAGTTGGTTCGCCTCCGCGCATCCATAGCCTCCGTGCGTCCAGAGCCTCCAGGGCTCGACGCTCTGCCGGTGTTTCTGTAGGTTGTTGGCCCGCATTGCTCTTGGGACGATGCACTCAGTCTCATGCCCAATTCGTTCTCCGTCGCCGGTCACCTCGTCCACCTCCACGACCGTAAGATCTACCCGGCTGACGTCCACGTCCGGGGCGGCGTCATCGACCGCATCGAGCAGACCGAGGATGTGCCGGACCGGTATCTGCTTCCGGGCTTCATCGACGCGCACGTCCACGTCGAGAGTTCGATGCTGCCGCCATCGGAGTTTGCGCGGGCGGCGGTGGTGCACGGCACGGTAGGCACGGTGAGCGATCCGCACGAGATTGCCAATGTGCTCGGCGTAGCGGGGGTGGAGTACATGATCGAGGATGGTGCGCAGGTGCCCTTCCACTTTGCCTTCGGCGTCCCGTCGTGCGTCCCGGCCACGCCCTTTGAGACGAGTGGGGCAGAACTGGGTCCGGACGCGGTGTCTGCGCTGCTGGACCGCGACGACGTGCCCTACCTCAGCGAAATGATGAACTACCCCGGCGTCCTCAAGGGCGCGCCGGACGTGCTGGCAAAAATCCGGGCGGCGCAGGTGCGCAACAAGCCGGTCGACGGCCACGCGCCCGGCGTACGGGGCGACGACGTGCGGCAGTACGCCGCGGCGGGCATCGAGACGGACCACGAGTCGTTTTCGATCGCTGAGGCGCGCGAGAAGATCGACGCGGGCATGAAAATCGCCATCCGAGAGGGCTCGGCGGCCAAGAACTTCGATGAGCTGATCCCGCTGATGGACGAGGCCCCGGACTGCCTCATGTTCTGCAGCGACGACCGTCACCCCGACGCCCTCGTGGAGGGCCACATCGACGGCCTCGTCCGTCGTGCCATCAATCGCGGCTACGACCGCTTCGACGTGCTTCGCGCGGCCTGCGTGCACCCGGTGGAGCACTATGGGTTAGACGTGGGCCTGCTGCGCGAGGGGGACCCGGCAGACTTCATTGTCGTGGACGACCTCAAAGGGCTGAACGTGCAGCGGACGTACGTGGAGGGCGAGCTCGTGGCGGCGGACGGCGAAACGCACATCGACCGCGTGCCGTCCGACGCACCGAATCACTTCGAGGTGGGGCCGGTCGAGCCGGAGGCGTTTCGCGTTGCGGCGGAGGGGCCGCGGGTACGCACCATCACGGCGGTCGACAATCAGCTCGTGACGGGGGAGGAGTTCGTGGAGACCCCGACCGAAGGCGAATGGGCCGTGGCCGATCCGGAACGCGACGTGCTCAAGCTGGCGGTGGTGAACCGCTACTCGGAGACGAGCGATACTGGATTGAGGTCAGCACAGGCCCCGGCGGTCGCCTTTATCCAGGGCTTTGGGCTCGACCGCGGCGCGCTCGCCTCCAGTGTGGCGCACGATTCGCACAACGTGGTGGCCGTGGGCACGAGCGACGACGCCCTCGCCCGGGCCGTGAACGCGGTGGTGCGGCAGGAGGGCGGCATCAGTGCGGTCGCGGAGGGGACCCACGTGCTCCCGCTCCCCATCGCGGGCCTCATGAGCGACGAGTCCTACGACGTAGTGGCCCGCCGCTACACGCGTCTCAGCAACTACGTGCAGGCCGAGCTCGGCAGCCCCATGGACGCTCCGTTCATGACACTCTCGTTCATGGCCCTGCTCGTCATCCCGCAACTCAAACTCAGCGATCAGGGACTCTTCGACGGCGACACGTTTGGGTTCGTCGATCTATTCGTTGAGTGATGCACTTCGGCTACCGGATCGTGTCGCCAGAGGGGGCGGCGCGGTCCTCGTACAGCACGCGGGCGGTGGTGCGGAACGAGATGCCCTGCGTCGACTGCGTCGTAATCATCACCGTCTCCACGACCGGGGGCGGGACAGGCTGATCAGCGTGCCAGCGCACGATGAAATTGGCGCCGACTCCGCCTCGGAGGTCGCTCTCCTCGACGACGACAGACGTGGAAGCCAGAGGACCGAGCGTACGCGCCGCGTCCAGATAATTTCGCACGTGCTCCCCGTTGCTGTCGTAGTACTCGATGGTGGAGAGCGTGAGGGGCGAGTCCGGGCTTGTGTTCCGGATGCTCAGGGTCGTCGTGAGGTTGATCGAACGCTGCGCGTCCCGGAAGTAGATGTGGGAGTAGGCGGGCACGTACAGCGTCTGACTGCGGACGAGCCGAGCTGGAGTGCCTCGATCTGAAGCGTCTGCCGGGGTTGTCGAGAGGCTGTCGAGGAGGGAGGAGGGCGGATCGGCGGTAGTCGTGCTGGGCGGGTCGGACGGGCCGCAGCCGGGTAGTGTCAGCCCAAAGAGCAGCCCGGCAAGTAGGGCACGACGGAGAAATCCCGGACTCGGGAGGAACATGAAACGGGGAGGCGTCGGGTCAGAGAGCGGTTCCGGAAGGATAGGTCGAAAGTATCATCCGAAGGGACGCTCAGTTCCCCGATCCGGGAGACTCCTCGTCCCGAAGCTCCACCGCCGATCCAGCAACCTCAGCGGACAGGCCGGTGTAGGCGAAGATGCCCGCTCCGATCACCGTCTTCAGCCCTCCACCATCGTTGCATCCTGATTCAGTTGGGCGGCAGGCTCTCGGGCTCCGGTTTGGTCATGAGTCACCCGTTCTCCGACACTAAAAGCCAGCGCGATGCGATCGCTGCAGGAGGACATTCGAAAAGTGTCTATGCCTCCCCTGCTCCCGTCTATTCCGATGGTGAGTATGAGCGTCCGTGCGTTGGGAGCGGGGACGAGGCTCCCACACGCCCAGACGCCCAATCGCTCACACCGGCGGCGCTTCGTGGATGCTATGAGCAATTACGGATCGGACGATTTTTTCTCACGTCCGCCGATAAATTACGCCACCTGCAACTGGGGCCCAGCTTCGGCGATCTCCGGCGCCGCGTCCTCTTCGTACTTCTCGAAGTGGTCATTGAAGAGACCCACGAGATGCTCGGCCTTCTCGTCGTAAGCGGTCGGGTCGTCCCACGTCTCGCGCGGCATCAGGATGTCGTTCGGCACATTGGGGCACTCGGTGGGCACGTCCAGGCCGAAGACCGGCTCCGTTTGCTTCGGCGCGTCGAGCAGTGCGCCGTCGTGGATGGCGTCGATCATGGCGCGGGTATACTTGAGCGGCACGCGGTGCCCGGTGCCGTACGGCCCGCCGGTGATGCCCGTGTTCACGAGCCAGGCCTCGGCGTCGTGCTCGCGGATCTTCTCCGCCAGCATCTCGGCATACTTGTCGGGCGGCCACACGAGAAACGCCGCGCCGAAGCAGGCGCTGAACGTGGCCTGCGGCTCATCGACGCCCACCTCCGTGCCGGCCACCTTTGCCGTGTAGCCGCTGATGAAGTGGTACATGGCCTGCTCGGGACTAAGCTTGCTCACCGGCGGCATCACCCCGAACGCGTCGTAGGTGAGGAAAATGATGTTGTCCGGGTGGTCGGCGACGGCCGGGATCTTGGCGTTGTCGATGTATTCGAGCGGGTAGGAGGCACGGGTGTTTTCGGTAATCGAGGTGTCGTCGTAATCGACCTTCCGGGTTTCCTCGTCGTAGACCACGTTCTCCAGGACGGTGCCGTACCGGATGGAATTGTAAATCTCTGGCTCGGCCTCTTCCGTAAGACCGATGGCCTTCGCGTAGCAGCCTCCCTCGATATTGAAAACGCCGTCGTCGCTCCAACAGTGCTCGTCGTCCCCAATGAGATCGCGGTTGGGGTCGGCGGAGAGGGTCGTCTTGCCGGTGCCGCTGAGGCCGAAGAAGAGGGACACGTCGCCCTTCTCTCCCTCGTTGGCCGAGCAGTGCATCGATAGCACGTCGCGCTTGGGCATCAAGTAGTGCATCACCGTAAAGACCCCCTTCTTCATCTCCCCCGCGTACTCGGTGCCAAGGATCACCATTTCGGCTCGCTCAAAGGACAGGTCCACGCTCGTCTTCGAGCTCATGTGCTTCGTTTGCCGGTTGGCGGGAAACTCGCCCGCGTTGTAGATCACAAAGTCCGGCTCGCCAAACTCCACCAGTTCCTCCTGCGAGGGCCGGATCAGCATGTTGTGCATGAAGAGGGCGTGGTAGGGCCGCGAGCAGATGATGCGCACCTTCAGGCGGTGGGCTGGGTCCCAGCCGGCAAACCCGTCCACCACGTAGATGCGCTTGCGGGTGTTGAGATAGTCCTGCGCCCGCTCCTTGTTGATCTCAAAGGTGTGGTCGTCGATCTCCATGTTGATGGGCCCCCACCAGATGTCATCCTCGCTGTCGGGGTGGCGTACGATGCGCTTGTCGGCGGGACTCCGGCCCGTTTTTTTTCCGGAGCGAATGGTGAGGGCGCCGCTGTGTGCGATGGCCGCCGACGGGTCGAAGTGAATGGCCTCCTCGTAAAGACGCGCCGGATCGGCGTTGCGGAGGGTCGTGTCGGCGTTGATGCCGTATTGGGAAAGGTCGATGCTGGACATAGGGAACCGAAGGTTTATGCAGGCGATGCGAGCGGTAGGGATCCCACAACATACGAAGAGCAACGCCTGAATGTGTAGCCGATACGTCGAATAGGTGTGGGGGAACCCATTGAATTTTTGTCGGGATGTGCCCCGCTTCCAAAGAGCCCTTGCAAAATGTCCCTTTGGGCGTTCTCTTGTACGATGGATCGGACGTACCACTTCCGCTTCACTTCCAGCATGCTTGCCCACGAACGACGTCTCTGGACGGACGGCTTCGAGCGGGTCGCCGGACTCGACGAGGCTGGGCGCGGATGCCTCGCCGGGCCGGTGGTGGCCGCCGCCGTCATCCTGCCCGCGGAGGTGGAAATCGGGGCCATTCGGGACAGTAAATCCATCTCCGAAGAGCGGCGTCTCGACGCCCGTCAGATCGTCGAGGACAAGGCCGTCGCTGCAGCCATTGCCCGGTGTTCTCCGGCAGAGATTGACGACCGCAACATCCTCCAGGCTGCGCTCAAAGCCATGCGCCGGGCGGCGTCCGACTGCGAGCCCCCGCCCGACTTCGTGCTCGTCGACGGCAACCAGTGGGATCGAGATTTGGTCGAGGCACCCTGGCCCCACGAGACGGTCGTCAAAGGAGATGCGAAGAGCCAGTCCATCGCCGCCGCGTCCATCCTCGCCAAGACAGAGCGTGATGCCTTGATGCGGCGGCTCCACGAGGAGCACCCGGAGTACGGCTGGGACTCGAACGTGGGATACCCCACGCAGCAGCACTACGACGCACTCAGTGAGCACGGCGCGACGCCGTACCACCGGCAGTCGTTTACGCTCTTTCGTGACTGATCCCGAATACCGAGATCGATCTCGTGTAGCTTATTGCAGCGGGTGGGAAGAGACCTCGGAGGTGTCATAGGCGCTAAACGTGCATCCTCGTCTCTTCCGCAGCGAACCGGAAACGAGCGGCAAAGCTCCCCGAGGTCCTGTTTTGCCGTTTCTACACAAGAGCGCCCAGGATTCACCGTCTTTCCTGGAACGAGAACGTCGCTGGGCGCACCTCGCGACGAGCATATTCGAATCACGTTTGGAAGAAGGGGCGCCGCACCTGCCACACCGCGAGGCCCATCATGAGGAGCGCGAAGCCGGCCGTGACCGCGAGGCACACACCCGGACCGGCCAGCACGGCGGGGGTCTCCGCGAAGCCGTGAAGTCCGTGCCGCAGTCCGCTCACGGCGTAGGAGACCGGGTTGGCCCATACGAAGACGCGCAGCACCGGCGCCGCTCCTTCCACCGGAAACATCGCTCCCGATAGAAACCAGAGCGGCAGCAGGAACAGATTCATCACCGCGTGGAAGCCGCGCGTGGTGTCCATTTCCCACGCGATGGCGAAGCCGAGGGCCGTAAACGCTAGGCCGGTGAGCAGGCAGATTGCTACGACCATCCCGACGCCGAGCCAGCCGGGGGTGAGAGCGACGAACGGCAGGGCGCCTAAAAACAGGAGGGCCTGCACCGTGGCCAGTAGCGTGCCCCCGAGCGTGGTGCCGAAGACGAGTGCCGTGCGCGAGGTCGGCGCCACTAGGACGGCTTGCAGGAAGCCGGAGGCCCGCTCCTCTACGATGGAGATGGTGGAGAAGATGGCCGTGAACAGCAGCACGAGCGCGAGGATGCCCGGAAACAGGAACGCCACGTAGCTGCCCGCAACGCCGCCCCCGGGGGGCTGAAATGTGTTCTGGAAGCCTAGTCCCAGGAGCAGCCAGAGGGCGAGCGGTTGGGCGAGGGCCCCGAGCACGCGGCTCCGGTCACGCACGAATTTCAGCATTTCGCGGGCGGTGAGAGCCCCGACGGTGCGCAGCGCGCTCATATTAGGGATGGACGGTTGGAAGAGTGGAGGTGTGGACCCAGGAGATCAAAGCATGTGATTCTCAGGCCACACGCAATACGAAATACGCAATTCGCCGACAGGGCTATTCCTCTGACCCCAGTGTCCGAGTGAGGACGCGCTCCCGGTCGTCGTTCGGGGCGACTCCGGCGTGCACCATGAACACATCCTCCAGGGTCGGCGTGCGGAGGGTGGCACTGCGGATGCGGTCGCCCACCGCCTCGTAGAGCGACGAGAGGAACGCGGGTGGGTCGGCGGGAGCCACCTGCACAGTGGAGCCGACAATGCGGGTGGGCACGCCGAACTGCGCTTCGATGCGGTCGCGGAGCCGGGTGGGGGCGTCGGTCTCCAGCCAGATCGTCTCGTCGCCCAGGTCGGCCTTAAGCGTCTCGGGTGCGCCATCAGCGACGAGAGCCCCGTCCGACAGAATGCCGACGCGGTCGCAGCGCTCCGCCTCGTCCATCAGATGAGTCGCCACCAGCAGGGTCGTTCCCTCCACCGCCCGCAGTCGCTGCGTGGCGGTCCAGAAGGTGCGCCGGGCCGCAGGGTCGAGGCCCGAGGTGGGCTCATCGAGCAGCAAGAGATCCGGTTGATGCAGGAGCCCCCGGGCAAGGTCCACCCGGCGACGAAGCCCCCCCGACAAGTCCGCCACCGCGTCGTCGGCTCGGTCGGCCACGTCGAGGCCGTGGAGCAACGTGTCGATGCGGTCGCGACGATCCGTGCCGTGTAGCCCGTACAGCGCCGCCTGGAACCGGAGGTTTTCGCGGACCGTCAGCGTCCCATCGAGCGCCTCGTCCTGAAAAACCACCCCGAGCCGTCGCCGCACGGCCTCAGGCGCCTGGGCCACGTCGATTCCAAACACCTTCGCTCGTCCCTCCGACGGCGGCATGAGCGTCGACAGGATGCGGAAGAGCGTCGTCTTGCCACTGCCGTTGGGGCCGAGCAGGCCGTAGAGCGTGCCCGGCGCCACCTGGAGTGTGACGTCCCGCAGGGCCCGATGGTCTCCGTAGCGGTGGGTCACCCCCTGAATGTTAACGGCGGAATCTGTCATGAACAGTGCATTCGATCAGAGAATATGCAGTCGCCTCCGGACTCGTGCAACCGACCGCCGTCCGCCGACGGCCGGCCGCGGTCCTCAGATGAACCAATCCACCATCAGGAGCGCCACGAGGGCAGGGATGTAGAGCACCGATGCCTTGAGGACACGCTTCGCTTTCTGCCCGGTCCGCTCCCCGTTGAACAGGATCGTCGTCCACAGGAACCACAGCCCAAGCGGCACCACGCCCACGCCGTAGATCCAGCCCGCGGCCCCGGTGAGGGCGGGGAGGAGGCTCACGGGTACGAGCAACGCGGCGAAGCCAATCATCTGGGCCGCGGTGGAGTCGCCCTCCGGCTCCACCACTGGCAGCATGGCGTAGTCGCCGCGCTCGTAGTCGTTGCGGTACATCCAGGCGAGGGACAGGAAGTGCGGCATCTGCCAGCACGCGAGGATGCCGAACACTGCCCAGCCCCCCGTTCCAAGATGCCCTGTGGCGGCGGTGTAACCCCCGAGCGCCGGCAGCGCCCCAGGCACGGTTCCAATCAGCGTATTCCACTTCGTGACCCGCTTGAGGGGGGTGTAAACGAAGAGGTAGAGCACGGCGGTCAGCGCCGCGAGGATGGCCGTGAGGGCGTTGACGAGGGGGCAGAGGATGCCGACGGCAAGGCACACGAGGAAAATCCCGACGCGTCGGGCCACGTCAGGATCGACGCGCCCGGCGGGCAGCGGGCGGGCCGCCGTTCGTTTCATTAGTGCGTCGTACTGCCGCTCCAGCACGTGATTGAGCATGCCCACGCCCCCCGCGCAGAGGGCCGTCCCGAGCATGGCCCAGAACAGCACCCCACCGTCCAGGCCCGCGGGGGAGCCGACGAGAAAGCCCGCAAACGCCGAGAGCGTGACAACCGACGAGATTTCCGGCTTGGCTAGCAGAAGATAGTCCCGAAGCACCGCACTGAGCGACCGGGCAGACGCCTGCGCGTCGGCTGACGTGCGGGTGGCCGAGACGGCCACGGGCGACTCCGACGACCCGTCAGACGGGGATTCCATGAACAGCGGGGACCAAGCAGGAAGAACAGCGAAGGAAGAAGCGGGAGGCAGGGCGGACTACGACCGTGCCCGGGCCAGGGACGGTTCCGAAACCTCCGGGGCGGACTGGCTCGTCATCTCGTGCTGAGCCGTGGGGTCGTTTTGCCGGGACACGAGCAGGGCCATCACGACCGACGCGCCGAACAGCAGCGCACCGACCACGAGGTGCGCCACGGTGAGCACCACGTACGCGACGATGCCGCTCTCTCCGGCCGGTTCGTACAGCGTAAGAAGCAGGGACGCGAGCCCGAGTGCAAACTGGAGGCCCATGGCCCCCGTCAGCGTCCAGGCGGTGCGCCGGATGGACGGCACCGCGTCAAAGTGCTTTTCCGCGATCACCAGTACCCCGAGGACGACCCCCACCACTACGAAGGCCCCGGTCACGTGCAGTGCCGTGTAGCCGCCGCTCATGCCCGCGCCGGGGTGTCGCAACATCGCTCCGAGCACGATTTGCAGATAGATCACGACGGCGGCGGCGTAGGACCAGGTCCGGAGGCGCCCCGCCGCGTCCGAATCTGACAGCACGCCGTTCCGGTGTCGCCACGTGTCGGTCACGAACAGCGTCATCGCCACAAGGACCGCGAAGAATAGTTGTGCGACGCAGGCGTGGACCATCGCCAGGTCAAGCGAGACCCAGAGGACCCGGAGTCCCCCGAGGATGCCCTGAACCACCACGAGCGCCACGGCCCCGAGGCCGAGCTTCCGCATCCAGGCCCGCGGATCTTCCCACCAGGTCCACGCGGCGAGGATGACGGTAAGCATCCCCACGAGGCTGGCGATGAGGCGATGGCCGTGCTCCGCCAGGTACGCCGGCACTTGCCACCAGCCCTCGACCGGGTTAAGCAGGTTGTAGGAGCCGAGCGAGGTGGGCCAGTCCGGAAATGCCATCCCCGCGCCGATGCTCGTCACCACCCCGCCCCATGACAGGAGCAGGACGGTCGTAAGGACCGTGGCCACCGAAAATCGACGGCGCCAGGTCCAGTCGGAATGGCGGGAGCGGGAGGAAGGCACGGCCGTGAAAGTCGTTGGGAAACAAGTGTCTGACCCATTGTGGAGCCGTCCCGCCGGGACGTCTCTACAGGGCCGATTCATTCTCAACACAGTGGTGATTCTACCACGGGAGGGGGCACGCTCGGTTCCGTAAAGAGGGCGCGAACGGAACCATCAGTAGGGGCTTTCCTACGCCTTGCGGACCGTTGCATGCCTTCGACGGCGCGTCGTTCTCCGCACTCGCTATTGTTACGGATTTCTCTCCCGCCATGGCTACAGATGATACCCTTATCGCGTCCATCTCCGGCATCCGCGGCATCGTGGGGCAGGGATTAGATCCCTCCGTCCTCGTGCAGTACGCGGGGGCGTTCGGCACGTGGTGCCGCGATCGGGCCCTGGAGGATGGGCGTGCTCCACGCATCGTCGTGGGACGCGATGCCCGGCCGTCCGGCGAGGCCTACGCACAGGTCGTGATCGGGACGCTGCGCGGGATGGGGTGTGACGTGGTCGATGTGGGCCTGGCCTCCACACCGACCGTCGAGATGTCCGTGCTTCGAGAGAACGCCGCCGGAGGGGTCGTCCTGAGCGCCTCCCACAACTCGGAAGAGTGGAACGCCCTCAAGCTGCTGAACGAAAAGGGCGAGTTCTTGAGCCAGATGCAGGGAGAGACCATCATCGAGCAGGCGGACGCCGCCGAGGCCAGTCCGGCGACCTACGCCGATCTGGGCGACTATCGGAGCCACAACGCGCTCCCGGACCACATCGACGACATTTTGGCGCTCGATTACATCGTCCCCGAACGGATCGCCACGCAGAACCTGACGGTGGTCGTGGACGGCATCAACTCGGTGGGCGGTATCGCTCTGCCGCGCCTCCTCCATCGCTTAGGCGTGGCCGAGGAGCACGTGCACTGCCTCCACTGCGAGCCGACCGGCGAGTTTGCGCATCCCGCCGAGCCGCGTCCG
>Ga0207797_1003260_pt1 | contig 10886 bp, 10 predicted proteins | sample PRCRCaboRojoPR_6_FD_187275 | JGI IMG/M metagenome (GOLD analysis project Ga0207797, IMG submission 187275) | Marine sediment microbial community from Cabo Rojo, Puerto Rico - PR CR 10% Liquid 1 (SPAdes) | ecosystem: Environmental > Aquatic > Marine > Coastal > Sediment | place: Cabo Rojo, Puerto... | reverse complement strand
TCAAACTTATCTTTCCAGTCCTGCTGATATTTTCGGCCGCGGTCCACGGCCTGGCGGTAAAACTCGAGCACATCCTCAGGAATGTAGAACCGCGGTTCCTGCGGCCAGTCCAAACGCTCCTTGGCCGCTTCCAGCTCAGCTTCACCAGGCGGTTCTCCGTGGGCTTCTTTGGTGCCCTGCTTGTTGGGCATGCCGTAGCCGATCTTGGTCCGGCACATGATCAGGGAAGGCCGGGGGTCTCCCTGGGCTTCCTGGATGGCCTGATCGATCGCTTCGACATCATTACCATCCTCCACCCGCAGCACCTGCCAGCCGTAGGACTCAAAGCGGGTTCCGGAATCCTCTGAGAAGGCCAGGGCGGTATCGCCGTCAATGGAAATATGGTTATCATCGTAAAAATAAATCAGCTTACCGAGCTGCAGGTGGCCGGCCAGCGAGGCCGCTTCAGAAGACACACCTTCCATCAGATCCCCGTCGGTCACAATCCCGTAAGTATAATGATCGACAAGCTTATGATCCGGCCGGTTGAAATGGGCTGCCAGGTGCGCTTCCGCGATCGCAAAACCGACCCCGTTCCCAAAGCCCTGGCCGAGCGGACCGGTGGTGGTTTCCACACCCGGGGTGAGCCCGTATTCCGGGTGCCCCGGGGTGAGGCTGCCCCACTGCCGGAAATTTTTAATTTCTTGCAGCGGCAGATCATAACCGGTCAGGTGCAGCAGGGAGTAAAGCAGCATCGAACCATGTCCCCCGGACAGCACGAACCGATCCCGGTCATCCCAGGCAGGATCCTCCGGATTGTGCTTCAGGTAGCGGGTCCAAAGCGTGTAAGCCACTGCAGCTGCTCCCATCGGCAGACCCGGATGTCCGGAGTTGGCCTGCTGCACAGCATCCGCGGATAAAAAGCGGATGGTGTTGATCGCACGCGCTTGAAGATCTTCCTTCTCTGACATAACTGATAACTCCTCGGCATTTTTAATCGTTGAAAAGACACTCTTTTATTCTACCGTAAGCTCGTTCAGATTTTCTTTTTTCACCATCTTTTAAGGCCGATTCTTGTTTTCTGTTAACAATCGGTCTTTGCTGAATCTCAACCGACCCCGGCCTTGAAATTCCTGATATATCAGCGATATACAACTGATATATAAGAAAATCCAGCGCATTGCTCCCCTTCGGATAACTAATAGTTATCGCCGTATGAGGAAGATCGTTCAATTTGTGATATACTTCACTTGTCTGAAAACCCCTCAGATTTTATACTTTCTTCACAATTTTATAGGGCATCGTTTCAAAATGCCAATCTCATCAAGGTCCCATGCCAAAAGAGACATCTGAACGATCTTTCTAGGAGGAAGTCATGAGCGAAACCCTGTCTGCACGGGCCCCCACCTTTTATGACGAGGTGGTCGCAGAAACCAATGGGCTGGGCGGCGAATTAAAAACCTGCATCCAGTGTGGAACCTGCGGTGGATCCTGCCCTTCCGGGCCGGATATGGATCACACCCCGCGGGGCATCTTTGCGATGATCGATGCCGGCCACAAAGAGGACGTCCTGAAAAGCAACACGCCCTGGTACTGTGTGTCCTGCTATTACTGCGTGGTCCGCTGCCCGCAGGATATCCACATCACGGATATCATGTACGCCCTGAAGCGGCTGGCCATCAAGGCGGGTTATTACCAGGAAACCGCCCAAGACAAAGCCCCCGAGTTTTCAGAAACCTTCATCGGTTTCGTCGAAAATAACGGGCGCAGCTTTGAGCTCGGCCTGGCCACCCGCTACCATCTGCGTTATCACCCGCTGGATGCCTTCAAAATGGCGACCGGGATGGGATTAAAAATGTTTACTAAAGGCCGGATGGATATCCTTCCTCCCAAAATTAAGAATATCTCGCAGCTGAAATCCATCCTCAACAAAGCCAAAGAGTTAGGAGGTGCAGCATGAAGTTCAGCTACTACCCCGGCTGCTCCCTGGAGCGCAATGCACGCTCCTACCACCAATCCACGATGGCGATTGCCGAACCGCTCGGTTTGGAATTCGATGAAGTTGAGGATTGGAACTGCTGCGGAGCGACCGAATACTTTGCCATCAACAAGATCCCAGCGTATGCCCTGGTCAGCCGCAACCTGGCCCTGGCAGCAGGCCAGAACGGCAGCCGGGAGCTGGTTGCCCCGTGCAGTGCCTGCTACATCAACCTCAAGAAAACCGACCACGCCCTGGCAGAATCTCCGGAGCTGCGGTCCAAGATCGACCAGGCTCTGGAAGCGGGCGACCTGGCTTACCAGCCCGGCAGCCTGAACGTCCAGCACCTGCTGGAAACCATCGTCAAAGAGGTCGGTTATGAAGCGGTCGAAGAACAGGTCACCAAACCGCTTTACAATTTACGGGTAGCCCCGTATTACGGCTGCATGGTGCCCCGCCCCTCTGCCATGGAAAGCTTCGATGATCCGGAGCACCCCATGTCCATGGATAAACTGTTCGAAACCCTGGGCGCGATTGTGGTGGATTTCCCGCTCAAAGCCCAGTGCTGCGGCGGGCACATGACCCAGATCAGCGAAGAAACGGCCCTGGAGATGATCCGGCGCCTGCTCAAAAACGCGGACGATTACGGCGCGGACATGATCGCCACAGTCTGCCCGATGTGCCAGCTCAACATGGATGCTTACCAGGATGCTGTCAACCAGCATTTTGGCACGGATTACAACATCCCGGTGGTGTACTTCACCCAGCTGATCGGCCTGGCTTTCGGCATTTCCCCGAAGGAATTGGGATTCGGCAGCGAACTGATTTCCGCCGATGCCGCGCTGGCAAAAGTTACGGAGGAGCCGCCCAAAGAGAAGCGCCGAAGACGAGTGAAAAAGAACGCTGGACTCCCCATGCCAGTCATGCCGGAGGAGGGCTAAACGATGAGCGAACATAAAGAACACAACCATCCCCAGGAAAAAGTGGGCGTGTATGTCTGCCACTGCGGTTCCAATATCGCCGGAACCATCAACTGCGGTGAGGTTTCCGAATGGGCCAAGGACAACCCCCATGTAGAAGTTTCCCGCGATTACGAGTTCATGTGCGCGAGCACCGGTCAGGAGCTGATCGAAAAAGATATTCAGGAAAAGGGCCTCACCCGGGTGGTGGTGGCCTCGTGCTCACCTCACATGCATGAAAAAACCTTCCGGGAGGCCACCGAACGGGGCGGTTTGAACCCTTTCCTGTTTGAAATGGCCAACATCCGGGAGCACGGGTCCTGGGCGACCAACGACAAGAAAGCGGCCACCCAGAAAGCCAAGGCGCTGGTCAACGCCGCCATCGATCGGGTAGTTCACCACCAGCCCCTCGAAAAGATCCCGGTAGAAATCAACCCCAGCACCATGGTAGTAGGCGGAGGCATCGCCGGGATTACCGCGGCGCTCGACCTTGCGGACGCCGGACATCATGTATACCTGGTGGAGCGGGAAGGCACGATCGGCGGTCACATGGCCCAGATCGACAAGACTTTCCCCACCCTGGACTGCTCGGCCTGCATCCTCACCCCCAAGATGGTCGAAGCCGGTCAGCATGACAACATCACCCTGCTGAGCTACAGCGAGGTGGAACAGGTCGACGGCTACATCGGCAATTTTCAGGTCAAGGTCCGCAAGAAAGCCCGCTGCGTGGTGGAAGAAGACTGCACCAGCTGCGGGATCTGCGAAGAAAAATGTCCCGTCCAGGTGATCGATGAAGGCTACGGGGCCGGTCTGGGACACCGCAAGGCGATTTACCGGGCTTTCCCCCAGGCAGTTCCGGGATATCCTGTCCTCGACAAAGAGAACTGCATTTACTTCCAGACCGGGAAATGCCGGGCCTGTGAGAAATTCTGCCCGACCCACGCGATCGATTTCGACCAGGAAGACGAAATCCTGAATGTCGATGTCGGCAATATCATCTTGGCCACCGGCTATGAACTCTTTGACGCCCGAAAAATTCCTCAGTACGGTTACGGCCGGTTGGAAAATGTCTTCTCCAGCCTGGAATTCGAGCGGATGATCAACGCGTCCGGACCGACCGGCGGCCATGTGGTGCTCCGGGACGGCAAGACCGAACCCGAGAGCGTGGCCATCATTCACTGCGTCGGTTCCAGGGATAAGAACTACAACGAGTACTGCTCCAAAGTGTGCTGCATGTACTCCTTGAAGTTCGCCCACCTGGTGCACGAACACATCCCAGGCGCCGAAGTCTACAACTACTATATCGATATGCGCACCCCCGGCAAGGGCTACGAGGAGTTTTATAACCGGCTGCTGAAAGAAGGCACCCACTTCGTCCGCGGCAAGGTCGCTTCGATTTCTGAGGCGGATTATTTGCCCGGGGAAGAAGGCAAGCTGATCATCCAATCTGAGAATACCCTGCTGGGCAAACAGCAGCGCAAACCGGTAGACATGGTCATCCTCAGCGCAGGTATGGATCCACAGCCTGATGCGGAGGAAATCGGCCAGCTCTTCAAGGCCGGCTGCGGGAACGACGGCTTCTTCAGTGAACGCCATCCCAAGCTCGCTCCTGTGGCGACCATGACCGACGGCATCTTTATCGCCGGGGCCTGTCAGGGCCCGAAAGATATCCCCGAATCCGTTGCCCAGGGCGGCGCAGCTGCCTCGGCCGTCGCTAAGCTGATCGGCCAGGGCACGGTGATGATGGAACCCATCCGGGCCAGCGTCCGGGAAGAGGAATGCTCCGGATGCCGGATCTGCAACACCATGTGCCCCTATAACGCGATCGAGTTCGACGAGGAGAAGGAAGTCTCCCGGGTGATTACCGCGCTCTGTCAGGGCTGCGGAACCTGCGTGGCTGCCTGCCCGAGCGGCGTGATCGATGGAGCACACTTCACCAACACCCAGGTGCTCTCCGAGATCAACGGCATTCTCTGGGATGTCCAAACCGAACATGAAAAGGCAACCGCCTAGCAGGAGGATAAGATGACTGAACAATTTGAACCGGTAATCGTCGGTTTTCTTTGCAACTGGTGCTCCTACCGTGCTGCGGACCTGGCAGGAACCTCACGGATCAAATACGCCCCCAACATGCGCCCGATCCGGGTGATGTGTTCAGGACGAGTGGACCCGCAGTTTGTCCTCTCCGCCCTCCGCAACGGCGCGGACGGGGTGCTGATAGCCGGCTGCCATCCGGGAGAATGCCACTACGTTAACGGCAACATCAAAGCACTCAGACGATTTACCCTGATGAAAGACACCCTGGAACAATGGGGAATCGAAGATGACCGGGTCCAGCTGCTCTGGGCTTCAGCCTCGGAAGGGGCCAAGCTGGCAGAAGCTGTGAACCGGATGACTGAAGAAGTCCGGGCTCTGGGTCCGCTGCGCTGGTCCGAAAAAGTGCTCACCGGCAACGGGGCAGCGCAACCAGCTGTGAAGGAGGCATGAGATGACTGAAAACGGCAAACCCAAACTCGCCATGTATTGGGCCTCATCCTGCGGCGGATGTGAGATCTCCGTCCTCAACATCCACGAGAATATTCTCGCGGTGGATGAGATCTTTGACCTGGCCTTCTTCCCGTGCATCGCAGATTTCAAGGTCTCGGACGTGGAAGGATACCCTGACAACTACATTGATGTCTGTCTTTTCAACGGGGCGATCCGCAATTCCGAGAATGAACACATGGCCCAGCTGCTGCGCCAGAAATCGAAGGTGATGGTCGCTTACGGGGCCTGCTCGCATGTCGGATCGATCCCGGCCCTTTCAAACCTGACGTCCAGGGAAGCCACTCTGAAGAAAGTCTTCCTGGACAATCCTTCCCTGGATAACCCGCACGAAGTGCTTCCCCAGACCTCGGTGCACACCCCGGAAGGGGAACTGACTCTGCCCGAGTTCTACCATACGGTCAAAAAGCTCGACCAGGTGGTTGATGTCGATTACTATCTGCCGGGCTGTCCGCCTGAACCGCCCCAAATCTGGGCTGTCCTTCAGGTGGTAGCCGGCGCCCTGACCCAGGGCGATCCGCTGCCCCCCGCCGGCTCTGTGGTAGGCGCAGGAAATTCCGCGGTCTGTGATGAATGCGACCGGGTCAAGCACGAGAAAGCCATCGACCGCTTCTACCGACCCTACGAAATCCAGCCCGATCCGGAGCAGTGCCTGCTTGAACAGGGCATCATGTGCATGGGATTGGCCACTCGTTCGGGCTGCGGCGCCCTCTGCCCCACCGTGGGCATGGGCTGCCGGGGCTGCTACGGACCGCCCGCCGGCGTGGAAGATCAAGGCGCCAAGATGCTTTCTGCAGTTGCCTCCGTGATCGCCGCCGGAGATGAAACCATGGAAGAGGATGAACTGGAGACCCTGATCCAGGAAGCGGTCGACACCATCGCTGATCCCTCCGGCACATTTTATCGGTTCAGCATGTCCCACTCGATCCTCCAGCGGGTGAAGGACGCCAATGGAAAAGGAGCTGCCTAATGGAAAGAATCACCATTGATCCCATCACCCGACTCGAAGGCCACGGCAAAATCGAAATTTTCCTCAACGACGAGGGCGATGTCGCCAACGCCTACCTGCAGATTCCCGAACTGCGCGGTTTCGAACAGTTTTCAATCGGCCGGCCGGCCGAGGAAATGCCCCGGATCACCAACCGGATCTGCGGGGTTTGCCCTGAGGCTCACCACATGGCGGCCACCAAAGCCCTCGATGATCTGTTTGACATCGAACCCAATGAGACCGTCAAAAAGCTCCGGGAACTGTTTTACTCCGCATTTTACGTCACCGACCACACGGTGCACTTCTACGCGCTGGGCGGCCCGGACTTCGTGCTCGGACCCGATGCCGACCCTGCCGAACGAAACATCCTCGGCGTGATCCACAAAGTAGGCGTGGATATCGGCAAGCAGGTGATCGCCTGCCGGAAACGCAATCATGAGGTGATCGCTATGCTCGGCGGCCGGGGCATTCATCCGGTGGCCGGCCTGCCCGGCGGGTGGAGCAAGGCCATGACCGAAGAAGAGCGGGAGCAGATCGAAGGCTTCGCGGAAGAAAATATTGATTTCGCGGAATTTTCTCTGCAGCTCTTCCATGATCTGGTCCTGGAAAATGAGGATTATGTCAATCTGGTCCTCTCGGACACTTTCACCCACCAAACCTACTACATGGGCACGGTGGATGATGACAACCTGATCAACTTCTACGACGGCTTGATCCGCGTGGTCGGCCCTGAAGGTGAAGAACTGATCAAGTACCCGTCCAAAGACTACACCGAGCACATCGCGGAACGGGTTGAACCGTGGTCCTATCTCAAATTCCCCTACCTGAAATCGGTCGGTTGGAAAGGCTTCGTGGACGGCAAGGACAGCGGCGTGTACTGCGCCACCCCGCTCTCGCGCTTGAACGCTGCGGACGGGATGGCTACCCCGAAAGCCCAGGAGCACTTCGAGAAGTTTTACGAGACCCTGGGTTCCAAGAAAGTCAACGGCCGCTATCAGCCGGTCCACCATCGGCTGGCTACCCACTGGGCCCGGTTGATCGAGCTGCTCTATGCTGCGGAGCGGATGCTCGAGCTGGCTCAGGACCCCGTGATCACCAACCAGGATGTCCGGCCGGTGGTCACCAGCACACCCACGGAAGGCGTCGGCTCGGTTGAGGCACCCCGCGGAACCCTCACTCACCACTACACCACGGATGAGAATGGGATCCTCACGGATGTCAACCTGGTCGTGGGCACCACGAACAATTACGCCCCAATCGCCATGTCCGTCAAGAAAGCCGCCCAGGGCTTGATCAAGGGCGGAGAAGTCTCTCAGGGTCTGCTCAATCAGGTGGAAATGGCCTTCAGGAATTACGATCCGTGCATGTCCTGCGCCACCCACTCCCTCCCGGGTCAAATGCCGCTGGAAGTCAAGATCCATGATGCGGATGGAAACCTGGTTGAAACCCGCCAGCAGTACATCGATTGATCTGAATCTGATGAGCTTACGGTAGAATCAATAACCAGCACCCGGCTGCACCTTGCCGGGGCTGGTTTTCTTTTTATTTCGCTGAGCTTGGACGGCTGACTATGAAAATCCTGATTATCGGTTTAGGCAATCCCATCCTCACAGATGACGGCGTGGGGGTTAAGGTCGCTTACGCTTTGCAGGATCGAATTGATCCTGAAGAACACCCCGAGATCACCATCACTGAAGCCAGCGCCGGCGGAATCCGGCTGATGGAAACCATGCTGGGTTACGATAGGGTATACCTGATTGATGCTTACCTGCTTCAGGAAGAAAATATGGTCCCGGGACAGATTCACCGTATGACCCTGGCTGATCTGCGGTCGGTCAGCCCGACCCAGCACTCTACCTCGGCTCACGACACCTCCCTGGTCACCGCCTTGGACACCGCGGAATACCTCGGGTATCAGGTGCCCGAAGAAATCATCATCTATGCGGTTGAAGTGGAAAACATCCTCGAGTTCGGCGATGAGCCCACCCCCGCTGTGGCCGCTGCCATCCCAAAAGTGGCCGAGAGCATCCTCGCTGAACTCGATCTCCCCCCACACGATTCCTGAAAACCCCTCGACCGATCTTCTCCCGTGATCGGCCTTCCAGGACTCAACAAATGTAAGATTTTCCTGCGAGGAATGACACCTTTTTGAGGTGCCGGATTGTGTTATATTTAATGCATCTTCCAGGGTTCTGCCTGATACATTGACCTGATGAACAGCCTGACAGGCCGGAACGCTTTCCTGAATCTGCACCTTATCCCGGGCTGGAAAACACATCCCTGCCCGGGCGCTGACCTGACATCCAAATCAGTCCTGAGGCTTACACAACCCAAAGTAACCAGCAGTTGAATAACTCCCAGAGGTATACCCATGAACCATACCTTTCGAACGATTCTGCTGACCGTGCTGCTGATTTCCATCGGCCTGTTTTCAGCGGCATCCGTCCATGCCCTGACAGCCCAGCCTCCCGCCGGCGGGAATCTATCCTCCCAGGGTGAGCCGCCGGCTGGAATGACACCTGAACCGCAGAAGGACACCTGCATTCACTGCCATGTCTCAGGCAGCTTTTCCAATATCTGGGTGCCCACCCTGCGCTGGCTGACCTTTGGCTCCGCCGGGCTGCTCCTGCTGTTCGGGGTCACTCGCAGTGCCAGCGTGTGGCGGCAACGGGAAGCCTGGACTCCTCTCCCCCAGCGGGTCAAGGCCTGGATCGATGAGCGCTACCAGCTGTCTGAATTTCTGGAACCGATTCTGTCCAAGCCGGTCCCGGAGTGGCAGCAGCGCTGGTGGTACTGCCTGGGCGGGCTGACGTTCTTCTTTTTCGTGGTTCAGGCCGTGACCGGCACCATGCTGGCCTTTTACTATAAACCCACCCCGCAGGAAGCCTACGCCAGCATCCAGTTCATCGAAAACGAGGTCCTGTTTGGTTCCGCCGTCCGGATCATCCACCACTGGTCAGCCAACGCCATGATCATCATGGCCTTTGCCCACATGGCCCGGGTGTTTATCATGGGTGCCTACAAGCCGCCCCGGGAGCTGAACTGGATCGCCGGGGTGATCCTGCTGACCGCCACCCTGGCTTTCGGGTTCACCGGTTATCTGCTGCCCTGGGATCAGCGGGCTTACTGGGCCACCACGGTGGGAACAGATATCGCCGGAGCCATCCCCGTGATCGGGGAACTGTCCTTGATCTTTCTGCGGGGAGGCTGGAATATCACCGCGGTCACCCTGAGCCGATTTTACGCCCTGCACATCATGATCCTGCCGCTGGTCACAGTCCTCGCCATGCTGATGCATTTCCTGATGGTCAGACGGCAAGGAATTATGAAACCGCTTTAGATCATTCTTCAGGAGAAAACCCATGGCTGAAGAAAAAAACCAGGAAACCAAGACCGTCCCCTTTTATCCCGACCACATCACCTATGAAGCCAAAGTGGCTTTGGGCTTCGGGGTGCTGCTGGTTGCACTGGGCGTGTGGGGGCTGTTCAACCCGCTCGGATTGGGCCCGCCGGCTGACCCGATGGACACCCCGGCTCATGCCAAACCGGAATGGTACTTTTTATTCTTATACCAGCTGTTGAAATTTATCCCGGAAACCATCGGCGCTACGGCGCCGGTGCTCGGCCTGATCGCTCTAGCGTTCCTGCCGTTCCTGGATCGAAAGCAGCAGAAGACCACCCGGGCGATGCTGATCCGGGGTGGGATCACACTGCTGGTTACGCTGCTCCTTGTAGCCCTATCAGTCTGGGGGGAGGTAAGTTAAATGAGCGAGGTTACCCGCCGAGATTTCCTGGACATCGTGAAAAAAATCCTGGCTGCCACGGGATTAACCGCCCTGCTCAGCCCGGTGATTGCCTTTTTCTATCCTCCCACCCTGGAAGAAACTCCTCCCCACCCGGTCGAGATCGGTCGGGTGGACGATCTGCCGGTCGGGGCCGGTCTGACCGTGCCTTACGGGCGTTATCCAGCCCTGGTGATCAACACCGAAGAAGGCCTCAAGGCTTATTCAGCCGTGTGCACCCATTTTTCCTGTATTGTGAAATGGGATCAGGATGACGAGGTAATTTACTGCCCCTGCCATGCCGGCTTTTTTGAACCGCTGGGAGGCGAAGTGCTCTCGGGTCCACCTCCCCTGCCCCTGAAGCCCATCAAGATCACCATCGAAGACGGCCAAATCTACCTGGGAGGAGAAGTATGACCACAGCCAACCGGAGGATCTCCCACCCTTGGAAGCGGATCAAGGATGTCCTGGTGTACGCCCTGGGCCAGGTCCGAACAGTGGAAAAAATTTACCCAGGGATTATGCACCTGATGATCTTCTGGGGGGTGGTCATCCAGATCATCGGCACCGCGATTAAGATCATGCAGATGGGGCTGTTCGTGCCTTTCACCTGGCCGCTTTTTTCCCAGCCGGTGTATTTCGGTTACGAGCTGATC
>Ga0207797_1003259_pt1 | contig 10889 bp, 7 predicted proteins | sample PRCRCaboRojoPR_6_FD_187275 | JGI IMG/M metagenome (GOLD analysis project Ga0207797, IMG submission 187275) | Marine sediment microbial community from Cabo Rojo, Puerto Rico - PR CR 10% Liquid 1 (SPAdes) | ecosystem: Environmental > Aquatic > Marine > Coastal > Sediment | place: Cabo Rojo, Puerto... | reverse complement strand
ACGGAATTGTTAAATTGTCACATTGTCAAATTGTTATATGATTTAACTGCTAAATTAGATGCATATTCATTAAGATTTTTATTTGACAAATATTTTCATAATCTTATTTCTCATTCATTTTGGATGTTTAACAATGTAACAATTTAGCAATTTAACAATCTTTTCTCCCAATCATCCAATCCCGCCTTCACTGCGTTCCGGTTGCTTACGCAAAAGCTTCAGCGACAGCGTGCGGCCAGGCACCCGGTCAATCCTATACTCCATCTTTCGCCCTTCTTATCTGCTCATTCGTGGTGAAGTTGGTCGTTACATGGTGGCCTTTCAGTGGCAGAATCTTTTCGTGTATCGCATCGATCATGCTTTCCGGTGTAGGCAGGAAGTAATTCTCCTGCTCATAGGGTGGAATGATCCAGTTTCGTGCCCCGACTACCACCGGTGGTCCATCCAGGTCATCAAAGGCCATTTCAGAAATGTTTTCAGCCATATCCTTTAAGAAGGAATTCCTGGAAGATGCGTCACTGGATAACAGAATCTTTCCGGTTTTCTTAATGGATTGCAGAACCGGTTCGTAATTAAATGGCACCAGTGACCGGGCATCGATCAGCTCGGCTTCCACATCGTATTTTTCTTTCAGGGTGTCTGCCGCCTTAAGAGCTGTGTAGAGTGTAGTGCCAACGGTCAGTATGGTTACATCCTTGCCTTCCCTCTTGATATCAGGTTCCCCGAGGGGGATCTCGTAATATTCTTCCGGTACACCCTCTTCTTGGAACCATTCTCCGATGCCATAGATGCGCTGACTCTCAAAGAAGATGACCGGGTCGGTGCCCTGCAGGGCTGCATTCATCAATCCTTTGGCATCGTATGGAGTAACCGGGAATACCACTTTTAGTCCGGGGATATGGGCAGCCAGGGAGGACCAGTCTTGCGAATGCTGGGGTCCGTATTTGTTTCCTACCGAAACCCTTACAACAACAGGCATCTTGATGACATTTCCGCTCATCGACTGCCACTTGGGAAGCTGGTTGAATACTTCGTCACCTGCACGTCCCAGGAAATCACAGTACATGATTTCTGCAATGACACGGCCGCCTGCCATGCCATAACCAATAGCCGTGCCCACGATCGCACCTTCTGATATTGGTGCATTGAATAGCCTGTTATAGGGAAGTGCTTCGGTTAACCCTCGGTAAACGGCAAACGCTCCGCCCCAGTCCCTGTTTTCTTCTCCGTAAGCAACAAGTGTGGGATCCGTATAGAATTTATCCAGTATGGCCTCAAAAATCCCGTCGCGAAGCTGATAGGTCTTGACTGTGGAATGCGGGTTCCCGCTTTCGTCCAAACCGTAGCGATGGCGTTTCGCAATCTGTTTCAGCCTTGGATTTTCCTCCTTTGCAATCAAAGTTTCAGGCTTCCGGTCTTCCATCTTATCAATGGATTGATTGGAAAACATCATTTTACCCACGAGGTTGGGATCCTTGTCCAGTTCCAGGCGTGGGGAAACTTCCTCATCAATGGCCAGGTTGTAGATTTCCTTTAGTTTTTCAATGATTGAGTTCTGGGTAGAATTCAGTTCTTCTTCCGAGGCCACCTGGTTGCCAAGCAGCTCGTTTTTAAAGCTCTGAAGTGAATCCTCTTCCTGCCATGCTTCGATCTCTTCCTTCGTTCGGTAAGTGGAAGCATCGGATGGAGAATGTCCACTGATGCGGTATGTGAGCGTATCAAGTAACACCGGGCCTTTTTTCTCTTCAAGAATTTCCTTCTTTCGCCTAAAAGCATCAATAACAGCTAGAGGATTGTATCCATCGATGCGTTCGGCATGCATCATATCGGGATTTACGCCTGCACCCACACGGGCAAGGGCTTCAAATCCCATGGTTTCACCTTCAGGCTGGCCTCCCATTCCGTACTGGTTGTTCATAAAGTTGAAAATGATGGGCATGCCTCCCTGGTAATCACCCGTCCAAAGTCTTTTGAACTGGTTCATGGAGGCAAAGGTCATGCCTTCCCAAACCGGCCCGCAACCCATGGAAGCGTCACCAATATTGGCAACTACAATTCCATTCTTTTGATTGACTTTTTTGTATAGGGCCGCACCTACCGCTATATCACCAGAACCTCCTACAATTGCATTGTTCGGGTATATGCCGAAAGGGGTGAAGAAAGCGTGCATCGAACCGCCTAATCCTCTATTGATACCGGTTTTTCTTCCAAAGATCTCAGCCAGGGTTCCGTATAACAGGAACTTGATGGCCAGATCCTTTACGTCTCCTTCATGATTTTTTTCTACCACCTGCAGTATGGCCCCGTCGAAGAATTCTTTCATGATCTTCATCAGTTCGTCATCCGAAAGCTGCTCGATGGCAGAAAGCCCTTTGGCCAGAATTTCCCCGTGGCTTCGATGTGAGCCCAGGATAAAGTCATCCACGGTGAGATTGTATGCCATACCTACCGCCGCGGCTTCCTGGCCGATTGACAGGTGAGCCGGACCCGGGTATTTATATTTTACCCCGTGGTATTCCCCTGTAGTTTTTACCATGTTCAGCAGCGATTCAAATTCACGAATGACCGTCATGTCACGGTAGATCCTTTGTAACTCCTCATTGCTGAAATTCTTTTTCTCTTCTGAAATGGATTTTTGATACTGGTTAATGGGGATTGTACCAAAAGTAATCTTGCCGGGTTTCCTGGCTTCATTGGGATCTATAAACTGAGATTTCGGCATAATTTTATGTTTTTATATTTTAATGTTTTGTATTAATTCTATTTTAAATTATTTGTTGCTGATCATCAAATCCTATTTATCAATAATAATTGAAAAATTAATATATTGAATCAATATCTACTCATTTTGTAAATGCTGTTTCCTTGAATATTTCTGATACCGTTGGATGAGGAAAGACCATTTCCTGGAATTCCTTGATGGTTAGCTGTTGTTCGATGGCCATTGCTCCGCCAAATATGATCTCCGAGCCGGGAGAGCCCAGGACATGGATACCAAGGATATTCTCATATTCCTTTCCAACAAGGATTTTGCACATTCCGTTGACCCCTTCATTTTCGATTACATACCTACCAGCATAAGCCATTGGCAGGGAGCGAACCTCGTAAGAAACATTCCTTTTTTTTGCTTCCGCTTCCGTGAGCCCCACGCCGGACACCTCCGGATGAGTGTATACCACTGCCGGCACGGCTTCATACCGCATCATATCCTTATTGCCCATAATATGGTTGACTGCAACTTCACCTTCCCTGCTTGCTGTATGGGCAAAGAGGGAATAGCCCGTCACGTCACCTGCCGCATATACGTGGGGTGTATTGGTCCGGCAATATGGATCGATCTTTATACCACCGTTATCAAATTCTATATCCAGCTTTTCAATGCCCGGAATTTCTATAACCGGTTTCCTTCCTGCACTCAAAAGGATATGGTCTGAGGTGAGCTTTTGTTGCTCTCTATTTGCTTCAAAAGTGATTTCGTTATTGTTCATTTCCGTTACTTTGGCAGACAACTTGATATCCACCCCTTTTTTAGCAAGGGTTTTCCTCAGCATTGTTGCCAGTTCACGATCCATCCCGTTAATGATCTCATCAAGCATCTCGATCACTGTGACCTTAGTGCCCATGGTGGCGAAAAAGTCGGCAAATTCAATACCGATCACACCACCGCCTATGATGGTCATTTCGTCTGGTATCTCTTCTATCTGAAGGATTTCCCTGTTGGTATATACCTTATCTTTTTTCAGCCCGGGGATGGGAGGAAAAAATGTCTCGGAGCCGGTAGCAATGAGCAGGTCTTTGCATTCAAATATCGCATCGCCGGCCTGTATTTTGATATGATCCGGATTTCTTTCAAATATAACAGCTTCTTCCATCACCATCTCCACCTGGCTGTTCTTCAGTTGTGATTTGATCCCTCCAACCAGCTTTTTGACCATTTTGTTCTTGCGTTGCATGAGCCGGGTAATATCGTAAGACACCCGATCCAGGTCAAGACCGTACTTTTTTCCCTCTTTGGCATATTCATAAAGCTTGGCCGTATGCAGAAGCGTTTTGGTGGGGATACATCCTTCATTCAGGCACACGCCACCAATAAACTTTTTGTCGAACAAAACGGTGGATAAGCCTTTTTTGCCTGCCCTTTCTGCAGCTACATAGCCCGCGGGCCCGGCACCGATTATTCCCAGATCATAAGTCATGTTTAATTAATTTGCTAAAGGTTTCTATATTATATATATTAATAAAATCTTAAGCACCAAATCCTAAATCCTAAATTCTAATGTTCAATCCGGCAGCTACCGTAGACTAAAACACTTTATAATAAATTAATTACCATTGAACCGAAAATATTTACGAGTTTTCTTTTCATATTTGATTGTTTTGAAATTTGTTTATTTGGTCATTTGAAATTGTTTAGAATTTCGAAATTAGATATTAGAATTTCATGTTCTGCTAAAAAATGCACGAAAATAAAAAGTAAGTTACACAATATTACTTAAATTCCTTGTCTGGGTTTTGGTCATTGAATATTTGGATTTTGAAATTGTTTGATATTTGATAATTGTTATTTGATGCTTCATATCCTATATTATTATGATATGAAAAATTGATTAATTAAATATTGGTTTCAAACGTTTCTATTTCTTCCTTGATGGTTTTCAGGAACAATGATGCGGGTCCGCCATCGATGGCCCGGTGATCGTATGTGAGTGACAGTCCAATATAGGGAATGAAACCAAAGGCGCCGTTACCCAGATCAGCCGGACGGTTTATAATCGTGTTTACACCAAGTATGCCCACCTGGGGCAGATTCAGGACGGGAGTAAACATCTCCACGCCATATGCACCTAGGTTGGAGACAGTAAAAGAACCAGCCTCGCTGGCTATCAGTTCGGGATCGATATCTCCCTGCTTACATCGGTCAGAAAGGGCCTTCATCTGATTCGACAAGCCTTCCAGGGTGAGGTCATCCGCGTTCCTGACGACCGGGACCATCAGCCCTCGGTCTGTATCAACAGCAAAGCCCAAATGTACCTTATTGAAAGCCTTGATATGGTCCTCTCCGAAATGAGCATTGGCATCGGGATGTTTTTTCAGTGCCCGGATTACCGCGTAGCAAACCATATCATTTAATGTAATATTGGGGGTAAGCCCTTCTTCTTTTTTGGCCTTGATGGTTTTTCTAAGCTGTAGAATATTTCGTGCATCGGCGCTGGTATGGTGCGTTAGCTGGGCTGAATTCTGCAAGGAGGCATGCATGCTGGAAGCGATCAGCTTCCTCACGTTGGTCAGCTTCCTAACTTCATAATCTTCCCGATATACCCGGTCGGTAAGGTCTTTGTCGGTAACCCTGCCTCCGATGCCTGTCCCTTCCTTAGAAGCCACTGCGCCGGATTCTTCTGCTTTCTGGTAGGCCAGGGACGTTGCTTTCTGTCCTTCCTGGATGGCCTGCCGGATGTCACGTTCAATTATACGACCATAGGGTCCTGATCCTTTAAGGTTTTGATAGAGTACCCGGTTTTGTTCAGCCATCTTTTTCGCCCTTGGTGAGATGGCGGTTTTGCCTTCAGGTCTGGTAGTCTCTGGCTCCGGAGCTGCTTCCGGTTCTGGAGTTGTTTCCCGTTTAGGTTCTTCTATATGTTTCTCCTGTTTTTCTTCGGCAGGTGCTTTTTCCTCTGCCTCTGGCTTAGCGCCTTCCACACCTTCATGGGGACTGAATTCCCCAACCGGTTCACCTTCCTCACCCAATACCGCTATATTGGTAAGCACGGGAACTTCATCTCCATCCTGGTAGAACTTTTCAAGGAGTATACCCTCCTCTTCAGCTTCATAATCAAAAGAAGCCTTATCTGTTTCATAGGTAAAGAGGATATCGCCTTCTTTCACATGTTCACCTTTTTCTTTGTGCCATTCGGTGAGTATGCATGTTTCAACTGACTGACCCTGCTTGGGCATCATGATTGGTGTTGCCATATGGATACTGTTTGAAATGAACTATATACTTGTAAAGACAAGATCATAAAATTTAATCTACCAAAATAAATGATATTTTTGAGAAATAAAAATAATTTACGTAAATTCGTAAAAGAAAATTAATAAAACTTGTAAATACAAGTAGAGAAAAAGAAACATGCATCGTTATGGAAGATATTAGTATACCCCAGTATCGAAAAATATATGAACTACTTCGCAGTCATATAGAAGAAGGTGTCTATAGGGAGGGAGATTTGCTGCCCAGTGAGAATGAACTGTGCAAACTGCATAGCCTGGCCCGTCCTACTGTAAGGCAGGCCCTTGATGCTCTTGTAAAGGACGGATATATCAGAAAACACAGGGGGAAGGGAAGCATAGTTTCCAGGAAGGATCCCAAAACGATCGGCATTTTGTCCATCGTGGGTACCACCTCGGCTGTGGGAAGGGAGAATCTTCAGACAAAAATCATCACCCCGCCCACCTTGGAGCAATGGGAAGAGCCTTTTTTCTTTACCCTTTCTCAAAGAGAACAGGAATCGGGATGTATCCGGCTGGACCGCCTGCGGCTGGTGAAAAACGTACCTGTTTTTTACGACATTAACTATCTCCCCAACATTAACCTGCCCAGGTTCACTTCCAGAAATTTAGAGAACAAATCTTTGTTTGAGGTATTGCGTAAAAATTATAAGATAGATGTTATTGGTGGAGACCAACGTATACGGGCTATCCCTGCAGCAAAAAAAGTTGCCGGATATCTGAAAATACCGGAAGGCCATCCTGTGCTTGAGCTTCAACGTAAGCTGGAGACCAACCGGAACGGGTATTGCTTCTATTCTGCCCTTTATTGCAATACAGAGGAATATTCATTGTACGGAAAATTCTAGGTGTGATCTTATTTATTCCTGTTATAAACAGAAAGGCAAAATTCAATTTTTTCACCATTCGTCTTCCGCTTTTTGGTTATACTCCTGCATTTTTATATTTTTGGCATTAAAAGCATCAAATTCTAACAAATGATAATAGAATCCAGGGCCTTTGCACGGGCAGGACTACTAGGAAACCCCTCCGACGGTTATTTTGGGAAAACCATATCCATCATTATAAGAAATTTCGGCGCCAACGTCACCCTTTACGAAAGTCCCGAGCTTGTCATTGAGGAGCAGGAAGTAGACAAAAATCAGTTCCGTAACATCCACCAGTTGATAGATAGTGTAAATGCCACGGGTTACTACGGCGGTACGAGGCTGATCAAAGCTTCCATTAAGAAATTCGGTGAGTATTGCAGCGATAAGGGTGTTAAGTTGAACAGTAAAAATTTCACCATTCGTTATCAAACCTCCATTCCCCGCCAGGTTGGTCTTGCCGGGTCAAGCGCCATTGTTACAGCCACCATGAAAGCCCTGATGCGCTTCTATGATGTAGATATTCCAAAGGAAGTGCTCCCAGGGTTGATTCTCTCCGTCGAGGTGGACGAGCTTGGAATCAACGCCGGTCTCCAGGACAGGGTAATCCAGGTTTATGAGGGATGTGTCTTTATGAATTTTGATAAGGAATACTTTCAAAAGAACGGCCATGGATATTATGAATCGCTCGATCACAGGCTGCTACCCAATCTATACCTGGCTTATAAAACGAACCTGAGCAAGGTCTCTGGCAAAGTGTTCAACAATGTTAAGGAACGATATTACCAGGGAGACCCGGAAGTGGTCGGTACACTAACCGAAATTGCCGAACTGGCAGAAGATGGAAAAAAAGCCCTTGCCAACCGGGATTATCAAACATTGAATCAACTGATGGATAAAAATTTTGATCTTCGGAGCAAGATCATGAACATTTCAGAAACCAACAAGGAGCTGGTAAGAACCGCCCGCGAATGCGGTGCCTCTGCAAAATTTTCCGGTTCCGGCGGGGCCATTATAGGTGTGTATGAAGATGATGAGATGCTGCGCAGGCTGATGGTTCATCTGAAAAAGATCAACGCGAGAGTTATCAAACCCTTTATAATATAAAATTTATGATCAAAAAAGCTGTTATACCGGCCGCAGGCTTTGGTACGCGTTTTCTGCCTGCAACCAAAGCCCAGCCCAAGGAGATGCTTCCTATAATCGATACGCCAACCATACAATATGTGGTTCAGGAATGTGTGGATTCGGGCATTGAGGATATTCTGATCGTATCCGGAAAAGGGAAACGATCCATCGAAGACCATTTCGACCGGAATTTCATGCTGGAGTCCCGTATTCTGGAAAAGGATGATGAGATTCTATACGACCAGATGAAACACATTGAAGAGATGGCAAACATTCATTATATCCGGCAAAAGGAACTGAAAGGTTTGGGAGATGCCATCTACCATGCAAGGTATCATTGCAGCAATGAGCCGTTTGTTGTATTGCTGGGAGATACAATCATAGATTCTGTAATTCCCGTAACTCAGCAGTTGGTGGATATTTATGCGCAGTATCGACAAACCATTGTTGGAGTTGAAGAAGTGCCTGAAGATAAGGTCTCCCGCTACGGCATTGTAGGAGGAGAGAAGCTGAGCAACCGAATCCTTCAGCTTGAAAAGATGATCGAAAAGCCCGAGACAAAAGAAGCACCCTCGAACTTAGCCATCGCCGGAAGGTACGTGTTGACCCCGGAAATCTTTCCCATCCTTGAAAAGACCGATCCGGGAAAGGGAGGCGAGGTGCAACTGACCGATGCCCTAAGAAGTCTTCTTAAACAGGAAGACATTATCGCCTATACCGTGGAAGGGAAACGTTATGATATAGGTAACAAAATAGATTTTCTGAAAACGACCGTGGAATTCGGGCTGAAAAGGAAGGAATTTGCCGAACCCTTTAAAGCTTTTTTAAAAGAGATATTAAAAGAAGACCAATAAATATATCCTAAAATTACAACTATGAAAAAGAATTTCTTCCAGCGAATGTTTTTGAAGCTGATCGGTCTGGCTTTTGTCATGGCCGCGTTTGCTTGCAATCAAACCACCGAAAGCGAAAAGCAACAGCCCAACGTGGTTATGGTATTTCTTGATGATGCAGCTTTTGCCGATTTTCAACCTTTTGGTGAAACCCGCTATCCCACTCCCAATGTCAGTGAGCTGGCAGAGGAAGGACGCAGCTATTACAATTTTTATGTACCGGTGGCTGTTTGTTCGGCTTCCCGGGCAGCGCTGTTATCGGGTTGTTACCCGGGACGAACCGGTGTTTTCGGAGCACATGGACCCAACCAGGAATGTCTTGATCCCCAATTTGCAACCCTTGGTGAGGTAATGCAGCAAAATGGTTATGTCACTGCCAGTTTTGGGAAATGGCACCTGGGTGATGTGCCTGACCAAAGACCACCGGCAAGGGGTTTTGATGAATCCTGTGGCCTGATGTATTCCAACGATATGTGGGCATATCACCCGGAAAATCCTGATCATTGGGGTCAATGGCCATTGTCCTACTGGGAAAATGGTGAGATAAAGATTGATTCTATGACCCCCAAGGATCAAAGAAATCTTAGCACCTGGTATACGGAAAACGCGGTTGATTTTATTAACCGGCACAATGATGAGCCTTTCTTCCTTTATGTGCCCCATTCGATGCCCCATGTGCCGCTTTTTGTCAGTGATAAATTCAAAGGTGAATCCGGTCTGGGTCTATACGAAGACGTGATGATGGAACTGGACTGGTCGGTTGGCCAGATCATGGAGGCTTTAGAGGAAAATGGATTAGAGGAGAATACCATGTTCATTTTTATCGGCTCTGATAACGGTCCCTGGTTGAGTTATATGGACCGCTCCGGGAAAACCCCTTACCGGGAAGGCAAAGGTACTACCTTTGACGGGGGCGTGCGCAATTCATGTATTATAAGATACCCGGGTCATGTCGAGGCCAATACCACTTCGCACAAGGCTTTTGCCTCCATCGATATTTTACCGACGATTTGTCATGTAACCGGTGCTCCGCTTCCTGAAAATGAGATTGACGGAAAAAATGTATGGGATCTGATCACACACAAACCCGGTGCAGAAAATCCCCATGATTATTATCCTTTTGCAAGGCATTCCAACCTGGAGGCAGTGATTAGTGCTGACGGACACTGGAAATTACACCTGCCTCATTCCTACAGATCCCTGGATAAAGGAGAAGGTGGTACATATATAAGGAGGGGTGTCAGAGGACTCCAGCCCGATTCCAACCTGGCCGAACAGATTCGCAGGCCCCTGACATACACCCAGCGCAAAATTGATACGGCACTTTTTAATATGGTACACGATCCCTATGAAAAGCGGAATGTTTATCACAGATACCCGGAGGTGACTGACCGGTTGATTCAATATGCAAAGCAACATAAGGAGAAGTTTTATGAATAATTCTTTGATCTGCATGTTATGAAAAAAATATTCATATTTCTGCTGTTGGGATCATTGGTTTGTTTTAATCAATTATCTGCACAAGTAAACAAAAATGCTCTGTCAGATCTGGCAAAGATTAAGGAAGGTGTGAAATCCAAGCGTGTCAGCAGCTACGATACCACCGGGGGCAATAACGATCGCTTTGAGCACATTAAGGATGGAGAAACCCGCACCCTCTTTGATGTGGATGGTGCCGGTATCATCAACCATATATGGATTACCATTGCGCCGACCCCCGAAAACCTGAGCCGGAACGATATCATCTTAAAAATGTACTGGGACGGCAATGATTTTCCTTCTGTGGTATCACCCATTGGACCCTTTTTCGGACAGGGTTGGGAGGAAAGCTACAATTATTCAAGTCTGCCCCTGGCTGTAGGTCCCACTGAAGGCAGGGCGCTGGTGTCCTATTTCACCATGCCTTTTTCCGACGGCGCCCATATTGAGATCGAAAATCAGACCGGGAAAGAGATTGGTGCTTTCTATTATTATATCGATTATAAGGAGTTAGAAG
>Ga0207797_1003258_pt1 | contig 10890 bp, 10 predicted proteins | sample PRCRCaboRojoPR_6_FD_187275 | JGI IMG/M metagenome (GOLD analysis project Ga0207797, IMG submission 187275) | Marine sediment microbial community from Cabo Rojo, Puerto Rico - PR CR 10% Liquid 1 (SPAdes) | ecosystem: Environmental > Aquatic > Marine > Coastal > Sediment | place: Cabo Rojo, Puerto... | reverse complement strand
CGGTCGCCGGTCGATCATCCCGTTCCAGACCGCCCGGACCACGTCGTACCGTTCGTCCCTCGGCAGGAGGACCTCCCCGCGGAACCCGGCTCGAAGCGTCTCCAGTTCCCGCTCGATGTCGAACACGTCTCCGATGGATGGGGACGACATACTACATCATTATTAAATATAGTTACGGAATTAAAAACGTAGCTAGATGATTGCTATCAGATCACCCACGCTGGACGTGGGCGATCGGACGGGGCTCCGGGAACCCGGGACGGGACGACCGGAATACGCGTCCGCAGCACGGCCGCGGTCCAGTCCGAGACCTGGTAGACGAGGCGACGCGACGCGTCCGTTCGTAGCGACGCCCTCCGGGGGCGCCGTGCGTTCACCCGGGAGCCCGTCCGGGTCGAGCGCCCGCGGGGCGTGGCCCCCGGATCCGTACGGGTTCGACGGGCGCGGCCATCGGTCGCCGTCAGGCGTGTTCGTGAACGGTCGTCTCGAGGCTGAGCGAGTCACCCACCGCGTCCGTACAGGACTCACAGAGGAGCACCTGTGCGATGGTTTCCGGGGACGACTCGCCGAGCACGTCGACGTCGACGGCCATGAACGTCTCCTCGGGGTCGAACAGGGTCCCACAGCGGTCACAGTGGAGGACGGTCATCCGCACCCCTTGGTCCGACACCGGATTAAACCTGCTGTCGTCCTGCGGATCTCAGGGGGCCTTGACGTAGCCGTAGCCCTCGTCCTGGAGGCGGGCGAGCGCGCCCGACCCCGACGGAACGACCTCGACGCCCGGTAACAGGTCGTCCTCGGCGTGCATCCCCCGGAGCGCGTTCCCGCAGGCGCACAGCTCGACCCCGTCCTCGCGGAGCTGCTCGACGCGGTCGGGCGCGGAGGCGGTCGCTTCGACGAACATCCGCACTCCACCGCCGTTCGCCACGATAACGACCTCGTCACCCTCCTCGTAGACGGTCTCGTCGTAGAGCATGTTCAGCACGTTCACCATCGCGTGCTCCTGGTCGGCCGGTGCCGGACTCGAGACGTGAAACACGGTTCGCATGGGGGACGACTCGTCACGGACGACGAAGGCCCTTTCCTCGATCGAGGGGGCGGACGGCCCTCCAGCGGACGGGACGAGGAGGTAGCGCACCTCGCGGGGGCGCCCCGGAGAGGCCGGTGTGACCCCGTCGGGTCAGCTCTCCGTCCCGCTCCCGGCGCCCGTCGGCCACCGCGACAGGACCAATCCGACCAGCCCGGCGGCGAACCCGGCGACCCCGGCGGCGAGAAGGATGGTCGGGTAGCTCCAGACGGCCGCGAGGCTGGCGACGACGACCGGCGCGAGCGTGCGTCCGAGGAAGGTCGTGCTGTTGCGGAGGCTCAGCGCCTCGGCGCGCACCTCGCCCGGGACGAACTCGCTGACCTCGTCGTCGATCGCCGGGAGCGTGAGCCCCCACCCGGCGCCGAACACCACCCCGGCGAGACCGATCCCGACCGGCGACCCGGCGAGCCAGGCACCCAGGAGGCCCAGGGCGGCGCTGGCGAACCCGAGGACGATGAGCGACTCGTCCGACAGGTACCGCCTCAGCCGGCCGGTCTGGGAGGCGGCGACCGCGGAGGCGACGAGGGCTCCCGTGACGACCAGCCCGATGGCCACCGGGCTCGTGCCGTACGTCTCGAACAGCAGGAACGGGATGGCCGTGAACACGGCGCCGAACAGCAGCACCTCGATGGCGAACGCGGATCCGTAGAGGAGCGCCGCCTCCCGGGCCGAGAGCGAGGCGACCGCCCGGCGCAACGAGTCCAGGCCCCGACCGCTGTGCTCGACGACCGGTTCCTCGAGGGTGCGGTAGGCGAACAGCGCGACGGGCAGCCCGAGGAGGTACAGGACGAACGGGACGTTCCACGCCCGCGTCGCGAGGAACCCGCCGACGACCGGGAAGAGCGCCGCCCCGGCCGAGAGGACGGCCGTGTTCGTCCCGAACACCGCGCTGCGCTGTGCCCCGTCGAACGCGTCGCCGATGAGCGTCACCGTGGCGATGAAGATGCCGGCCGCGGCGGTCCCCTGGATCACTCTGAGTGCGATGGCGACCGGGTAGCTCGGGGCGACGGCGATGGCCGCTCCGGCGAGACTGAACCCGACGAGACACGGGACGAGAACGGGACGCCGGCCGATCCGGTCCTCGAGGAGTCCGATCAGCGGCGAGAGGACGATCCCCGTCACGAAGTACGAGGAGATCATCAGGCTCGTCCGCGCGTCGGTGAGGCCGAACCGGGCCTGGATGACCGGGAGCCCCGGACTGATGAGGGCGATTCCGAGGGGCGCGAGGAGCGTACTCGCGAAGACGACGCGGACGGTCGGCGATCCCCACGGGACCGACGCGCTCTCCCGCCCGAGTCCCCCTCGCAGGTGCCGTCCCATCGGCACCGACGCATCGACCATGGAGCCACGTCCGTGGCCGGACTCTCGCTCGACCATGGGTAGTACTCGACGTGTCAGGGGATAACGGTCACGCGACGAGCGAACGAGTCGGACGGGGAGGGCCGTAGAGCCAGCATTCGGCCCGCTCGCCCACGAAATCGCTATTCCCACACGGAACGTAAGTGCGGGAATGCGAGCGGGTTTCTCGGGGAGAGCGTTCGACTACCAGACGCTCCGGGCGATGGCCTACACGACCTTCGGCGGGGCCGAACCGGGCGAGGTGCTGGTGACCGCCGAGCGGATCGACGACGGCGACACGGAGTCGTGGCACCGGGAGTGGCGCCGGACCGCCGCGCGCGTCGAACGGTCGGCCGACGAGGCGATGGACGGCGGACACGCCCGGACGGCCCGGTTCGCCTACCTCCGGGCGCACAACTACTACCGGACCGCCGAGTTCTTCCTCGACACGACCGATCCACGGCGTCGCCCGACCTACGAGCGGAGCCGCGAGACGTTCCGGTCCGGGATGGAGCTCCTCGATTCCCCTCCCGGGGCCGTCGGGATACCGTACGAGGACACGACGCTCCCGGGGTACCTCTTCGAGCCGCCGGCCGGGGAGGGGCCGTTCCCGACGGTCGTCTGTCTGGGGGGCTTCGATTCGCTCGCGGAGGAGCTCTACTTCATCTGTGGGGTGCCCGAGGCGCTGGCGAGGGGGTACGCCGTCCTGCTCTTCGAGGGACCGGGACAGGGAGCACCGCTCCGCTACGAGGGCCTGACGGCCCGCCCGGACTGGGAACACGTCGTCGGGCCGGTGCTCGACTTCCTGGACGGGGAGAGCCCGGTCGACTCCGACCGCGTCGGCCTCGTCGGCGTCAGCTTCGGGGGGTACTACGCGCCCCGGGCGGCCGCGTACGACGAGCGCATCGCCGCCTGCATCGCGTTCGACCACATGCACGACCTGTGGCGGGCGTCGGCGTACGAGAACCCCCGGCTCGCCGAGGCGGTGATGCGAGCGCCGGACGTGCTCGTGGACGGCCTGGCGTCGCTGGGAGCGCGATTCAGCCTCGAGGCGCGCTGGCTGATGGGGAACTCCCGATGGGTGTTCGGCGTCGACTCGGCGGCCGAGCTCGGGCGGACCCTCCGCGAGTATTCGCTCTCCGACATCGCGGGCGGGATCGAGTGTCCGATGCTGGTGCTCGCGGGCGAGGACGACCACTTCGTGCCGCTCGGACTCGCCCGGGAGTTCGTCGACGAACTGACCGCTCCGACCACCCTCCGTGTCTTCAAAACCGAGGAGGGAGCGGAAGAGCACTGCCAGGTCGGGAACCTCCGGCTCGCGACGGGGGTCATCTACGACTGGCTGGACGGGACGCTCGCGAACGGCGGGTAGGCTACGCCGGGCCTCCCGACGGCCCGTCGGGATCGGACTCCCACGCGTCGTACCGGCGGACGAGGGCGCCCACGTACCAGAACTTGAGCGCCATCGAGGCCGCCCCGGCGAGCGCGGCCCGGACCGGGCGGCGGCGGTACGCGGCCACGAGCGCGTATCCCGTCACCGGGACGTTGAGGAGGTTGAGCACGTTCGGATACGAGCGGTCGAGGACGCCGTGGGCCTCCTCCTCGGTCCACCACCGCTCGGCCAGGACGACCCGGGTCATCCACGCCTCGTCGGTTTCGGGGGGAGAGAACAGGAGCGGGTTGAGGACCGCGAACGCGACGACCGCGACCAGTAACCGGAGGTCCCTGCGGTAGATCGCGTAGAGGAGCGCGGGGATCGTGAGGGTACGACTCCACCCGCTCTTCGGGTTGGAGTGTCGGCGCCAGAACGTCTCCGACAGTCCCTCGGGGGTGTCGACCATGGACCTCCAGAGACGGAGGGAACGTATAAACATCGGCGTGGTCGGCGGCCCCCCGATCCCCGGTCGAGGGACAGCCACCTCCGCGTTCGTTCGGGTCGTCTCGTCGGGTCGCTCCGGTCGATCCCGCTCCTACCGACCCGGTACTACCGATCCGGCCGTTACCGCTCGTCCATACACTCGACCACGGCGTCCCGCAGCGCGAGTTCCCGGGGATCGTTCCAGAGTGGCGGTCCCCATGCGGTTGGGCGCGTAGGCGAAGCCGAGTTCCCGTGTCGGGTCGGCGAACGCGAACGAGCCACCCGCGCCCTGCGCCCCGAACGCCTGCGGGCTCCCGAACTCGAACGCGCCCCACGGCTTCCAGTAGCCGAGCGAGTAGGACGTCTCCGTCTTCAGCACGACGTCGGTGCGACCGCCCTCGGGCGGGTCCGGCTGCCCGGTGAGCTCGTCGAACGTCCCCGCATCGATACCGATGTGGCCCCCGCCCTCCGCGAGCAGGCCGTAGACCCTCGCAACGTCGCGGACCCGTCCGATCCCGTTCCCGGACGGGATCTCCACGCGCCGGTACGCGGGGTCGTTCAGCTCCGCGGGCGTCCCGATGTCGAACGGGCTGAGCGCGCGGCGCGTCACCGACCGGGGGTTCGCGAGGGCCAGCACCATCCGCCACGGGAACCCGCCGACGGCGGTCAGCATCTGGACCGGGCGGAACCCCACGACCTCGGCGATGCGGTCCGCGGGAACCGCGTCGGGGAGGCCGATGTAGAACTCCACGTCCAGCGGTTCGGCGATCTCGGTCGCGAAGTACCGGCCGACCGTGCGACCCTCCGTGTCCGTCCGTCGCAGGAGTTCGCTCTCGTACCACCCGAGCGAGAACGCGTGGTACCCGTGTCGGCTGCCGGGTTCCCAGTCCGGACGCTTGTTCGCGAGGAGGTCCGACAGGTACTCCCCGTCGGCGATCCGCTCGGAGGTGAGCGTCTCCTCGATCGCCGCGACGCCCGGGTCGCCGGGCGGTCGCAGGTCGAGACCGGTAGCGAACGGTGCGCCCGGGCAGAGACGACAACGGAAACGGGAACGGGAACGGGAACGGGCGTCCCCACGCTCGACGAAGAGGTGGGCAGAGGCCCCCGACGTCGTGTTCCTGGTCGGGTTCCGGAGGAGACTGCACGGCCCGGCCACCGTCATCCGTCGACGTCGGGGTCGGACGGATTGTCCCACCGTCTGGGTAGTCCCGCTATCTTGATGTACGATGGTGTCAATCATTCTATCATGGCGATAGACACGAGAGAGAGCCTGCAGGAGCACCTCCAGTGGGCGATCCAGGTCGAACTCTCGACCATCCCGACCTACCTGTACGCGATGTACTCCATCGAGGACCGGGACTCGGACCCGTACAAACTGATCCGGAGCGTCGTCGTCGAGGAGATGCTCCACGCCGCACTCGCCGCCAACCTCACTGTCGCCGTCGGCGGGCAGCCCCGATTCTACGACGAGGACGTGATGCCGTCGTATCCGATGGACCTCCCGCATCACGAACCGCCCCTGCGGATGAACCTCGAACGGTGTACCACCGAGTTCGTCGAGCGGGTCTGCCTGCCCATCGAACACCCGAAGCCTGTCGACGCCATCCCGGAGGACGACGACTACGAGACGATCGGCCAGTTCTACCTCGCCATCGAACGGGTCATCGAACGACTCGACGAGGAGGGGACTCTGTTCGAGCGCCCGCGAGTGGAGCGACAGATGATGAACCCGCGATACTACGCGCCGGTCGAGTACGACGAGGAGGACAGCGGGGGGCTCCACCCGGTTGACGACGTCGACAGTGCCCGTCGAGCGATCGAGACGGTCGTCCACCAGGGCGAGGGGCTGCGGGACGAACACTGGGCGGACCCCGGACACCACGAGATGACTCACTACTACAAGTTCGAGAAGATCGCCGACGGTACGTATCCCCTCGGGGAGGTCCGTCCCGTGCTAGAGAACCCGACCACGGAGGACTTTTCCCCGGAGTTACGGCCCGTCTCCGAGCTGTTCGACGCGGCGTACAGCTACATGTACGTTCTCATGGACGAGGTCTACGCCACGACCGACCGGGAGGTGAAGGACCGGCTGGTCAACGACCTGTACACGGTCATGTCGGGGATGCTCTCGCCTCTGGCACGGTATCTCACGAGTCGTCCCACCACCGACGGCGGCGAGGAGCGGGCGGGTCCGACGTTCGAGTTCTACCGCTTCGAGGACACGTCGAGCCCGGTGGCCCAGATCCGGGAGCTGACGACCACCGTAGCCAAGAGCCACGGCGAACTGAGCCCCCTCAACGGCGTCGTGGAGAGCCTGCACACCCTGCCCCGCCACGCGGACGCCTGAGACGCCTCCACTCTCGGCGCCGGGGGATTTCTCGACGCCGACGCCTCGTCGTGAGGCGATCGAAACGACTGTCGCGAAACTGCCACGGACCGCTTCGACGACGCCCGGCGCCCGATCGAACGGGTCCGCGAACCGGTCGACCCAGTCGCCGAGCGATACACGGGGCTGGTTCGCTCCGACGACGTGCTCGACCGCTCGGCGAGGGCCGCCCGCTCGTCGGCCTCGTTCACGAAACCGAAACGCGGGGGACTGTCGACTACGTTTCGCCCGTCTGCGGGTACCGCGGACCGATCGGTCGGACGGGCCGCAGATAGGCTTAATACCGCCGATAGCATCATCGCAAATCATTAACGAATGGGGGCGATCGGCCACCTCACCAGGGCCTGGTGGCGGCCGCCGAGGGTGTACTCGGAGGTCGAAGAGGGCATCCGGCACGCGACGTGGTTAGAGCTGTTCTTCGACCTCGTGTTCGTCGTGGCGATGGCCCAGCTCGGCAGTTACCTCCACCACCACCTGACGGTGGTGGGGTTCCTCCGGTTCGCCGGGCTGTTCGCCATCGTCTGGTGGGTCTGGCTGGGCGTCAGCTACTTCGCCGACGTCTACGACACGAACGACCCGATGTCGGTCGGACTGATAGTCGCGGCGATGTTCGGGGTCATCTTCCTCTCCCAGGCCATCCCGGGTGCCCTGCACGGCGGATCGTTCGCGTTCGCCGCCGCCGTGTTCCTCCTGCGTGGTTTCCTCACGGTTTCGTACCTCCGTGCGCGGCACCTTCGCAACCACGTCGACCCCGACGAGCGTCGGTTCCTCACGACGTGGATCTGGCTCGAGATACTGGTGACGGTCGTGTGGGGGGTCTCGCTGCTGGTCCCCGAGCCCGGACGGTTCGGCCTCTGGATCGCCGCGTGCGTCGTCGGCGTCGCCGGCCTGACCGTCGTCTACCTGAGCTGGGAGACCATCATCGCGCCGCGGACCTCACACTGCAGCGAGCGGCTGGGTCTGCTCACCATCCTCGTGCTGGGCGAAACCATCCTCGGCGTCTCGGTCGGGATCTCGGTCGCGGCGTTCACGCCCGCGGTCCTCCTGGTCAGCGCCCTCGGGTTCGCCATCGCCGTCTCGGCGTGGTGGCTCTACTTCGCCCGCTACGACGAGCGGGTGTACGAACGGACGCTGCTCGCACGGAGCGAACACTGGCGCAAGCGGCGGCCGCGTGGCATCGTCCACGTCTACTCGCACGTGCTGGTCCACGCGGGGATCGTCGCGGCGGGAGTGGGCATCGCGGTGGCCCTCGAGGCGGCCTTCACGGGCCACTCCCTCGGCGCGGGTGGCCGGGTCGCGCTCTGTGGCGGCCTCGCGGTGTTCATTCTGGGCAGCGGGATCAGCCACTGGATGGCCCCCGCGTCGCTCGACGGACGTGCGGTCGCGGGGCGGGCGAGCGTCGTCGCCCTGTTCGGGCTGCTCGCGGCCTTCGGTGGGCCGCTCTCGCCGACCGCCCTGTTCGGCCTGCTCGCGCTGTCGATGCTCGGCCTGATCGCCTTCGAGGGGATCACCTCCGGAATCGACGTCGCTCCGACGGTGACCGAGGGATGAGCGTCATCTCGTCCCTCGCGAACGGCACGCGGACGCCGGCGTCGGCCCGGCGGGAGGGATCGTCGTGAGCGTGACGGACTGGGTCGGGCGCGTCTGGCAGCGGCCACTCACGGTCTACTCCGAGACGGAGGAGAGCCTGCGCCACGCGACGTGGTTGGAGCTGTTCTTCGACCTCGTGTTCGTCGTGGCGATGGCCCAGCTCGGCAGCTACCTCCACCACCACTTGACGGTGGGCGGGTTCCTCCGGTTCGCCGGGCTGTTCGCCATCGTCTGGTGGGTCTGGCTCGCCCTGAGTTACTACGCCGACACGTACGACACGGACGACACGATCTCGCACGTGCTCCTCGTCGCGACGATGTTCGGGGTCATCTTCCTCTCCCAGACCATCGACGGCGCCCTCTCGGGGGGGTCGTTCGCGTTCGCGGTCGCCGTGTTCGTCCTCCGGGCCGTCCTGACCGTGAGTCACCTCCGGGGGCTGTACATGGACTCGGAGGCGAAGCGGTTCGTCCGCTACTGGATCGGACTCGAGGTGCTGGTGACGGCCGTCTGGGGACTCTCGCTGCTGGTCCCCGAACCCGGACGGTTCGGCCTCTGGATCGCGTCGTTCGTCATCAGCACCGCCGGTATCAGCGCCATCTACCTCGGGTTCGAGACCGTCGAGACCCAGGTCTCGCACTTCTCCGAGCGCCTCGGACTGTTCACGATCCTCGTCCTGGGCGAGACAATCATCGTGGTCGCCTTCGGGACCTCGTTCGTGGAGGTCGACGCACGGACAGTCCTCGTCGGGAGCCTGGGGTTCGCCATCGCCGTCTCCGCGTGGTGGCTCTACTTCAACCGCTTCGACGAGGGCGTCGTCGACTGGGCGCTCCGTGGCGACCCCGAGAACTGGCTGCAGACGAGACAACGCGGCATCGTCCACATCTACGGGCACTACCTCGTCCACGGCGGTATCATCGCCGCCGGGGTGGGTGTAGAGGCCGTCATCGAGGCGTCCCACGCACACCACGCGCTCGGCGCCGGCGGCCGAGTGGCGCTCTGCGTCGGCCTCGCGGCGTTCGTCCTCGGGCTCGCCGTCGTCCACCGGACGACGCCGGAGCCGCTCGGAAACCGGGTGGTCGTGGCACGGCTGGTCGCCGTGGCGCTGTTCGTGGCCCTCGCGGTCGGTGGGTTCGTGGCCTCCCCGGTCGCCCTGATAGTCGTGGTCGTCGCGCTCCTGAGCGCGCTCGTCCTGTTCGAGGCCACCCGGGAGCTCGAAGGCGAGCGCGGGGGCACGGGGGTGTGACTTCGGACACCCCCCTCCCCCTTCGACCACGGAGCGGGACCGCCACGCAGTTTAAGCCCTGCGGTGACAATCGTTCACACTACCCACAGTGGTGAGAGATGAAGGAAGTGTTCACGATGTGGCGGGACGGGCGGATGGTCGCGCTGACGGCGGTCATCGCCGCCGTGTACATGACCGCGCTCATCCCGTTCAAGGGGCTCGTCCTGATCGAGGGGTTCACCGAGATCAGGCCCGCGAACGTCCTTCCGGTCGCGTTCGGTCTGATGTTCGGGCCCGCGGCGGCCTGGGGCTCGGCCATCGGGAACCTGCTCAGCGACGCCTTCGGCGGGACCCTCACGGCCGGGAGCGTCTTCGGGTTCCTGGGGAACTTCTTCACGGGGTACGTCGGGTACAAGCTCTGGGGCCACCTCGGGCGGCTCTCCTGTGATACGGAGCCGACGATGCGCTCGCCGAGCCAACTCCTCGAGTTCGTCGTCGTCTCGTTCGTTGCCGCTGCGGGGACGGGAGCGATCATCGCCTGGGGGCTCGACCTCCTCGGACTGTTCCCGTTCTCCGTCTTCGCGACCATCATCACGGTCAACGACTTCCTCGCCGCCGCGGTCATCGGGCCACCGCTGCTCTACGTCCTCTACCCCCGGATCAGGGACGCGGGGCTGCTCTACACGGACCTCATGGACGAGCGCCACCTCCCCGACGTCCCCCCTCGACAGCGACGGATCGCCGCGATCGGCCTCGCGGTCGTCTCGGTCGCGTGGCTGGTCGTCGGCATCGCCATCAGCGTCGGTCTGCAGGGCGTCCCGTTCGGTGTCGCGTTCGGCGACGTCGCCCCCGGGACCGGTGGCTCGATGCTCCAGGCGGTCGTCGGCGCGGTCGCGTTCTCCCTCGTCCTCGGGTTCAGCGCGCTCACGGCGGACGAGTTCCGCGGCCGGCTCGACTGGAGAGGGAAGAAGCGCGTAGAGCGTGGCGAGTGAAGCCGAGGGAACCGACTGGCCGATCCCCGTTCGTCCGCGCCCTCTCCTTCGACGACTAGAGGAGAACGCGACTCCACTCCCTGTCGGGGTTCGTTCGAGTGACTCCGTCGTCGGAGCGATCGGTCCCCGGGCGAGTTCTCGGCACTCCAGTCGAGGCCGGCATCCCGACGGTGGGTCGCCGACGGGCCGCGGCGGCGGAACGACTACTACCCCTGCTGGAGCTATCGGAACCATGCCGCTCCCGACCCCGGCCGACAGTCACACGCGCCTCTACGAGCCGACGAACGAGGTCGACACCCCGGCGGTGCTCGTCGACCTCGACACCATGGAGGCGAACCTCGACCGGTACGCCGACTTCGCCGACGAGCACGGCGTCCGCCTCCGCTCGCACGTCAAGACCCACAAGACGCCCGCGCT
>Ga0207797_1003257_pt1 | contig 10892 bp, 5 predicted proteins | sample PRCRCaboRojoPR_6_FD_187275 | JGI IMG/M metagenome (GOLD analysis project Ga0207797, IMG submission 187275) | Marine sediment microbial community from Cabo Rojo, Puerto Rico - PR CR 10% Liquid 1 (SPAdes) | ecosystem: Environmental > Aquatic > Marine > Coastal > Sediment | place: Cabo Rojo, Puerto... | reverse complement strand
GCTATACTACTATTTCCGGCTGATGCATCCGGCGATTCCAGAGGACAATCGGCGACAGGGCCTCTACCGGAAATTTACCGTGGAGACATTCAGCCGCTGGATCCTCAGGACTGCGGAAGATGTCACCGTCGTATTTTCGATTTGATCAAGACCGCCGGCGGCAAACATCAGATCGATTGTAAAGCTTGCCACGAACGGTTTCACATCTATCGACCGGGCAAAAACACCTATGAAGAAATCATGCCCAAATGTGAAACCTGTCACGAGGAAGTGCACGGGCCGAAGCTGGCGAGATGCCAGGATTGTCACAGCGAACCTCATGCACCAAAAGAAATTCCCGCCGACCGGTCCCTTGAACAGGGCTGTTACGTATGCCATCCTGAACTGGACCGGGAAATGAAAACCCACGTCACGCAACACACGGAACTCTTCTGTCATTCCTGTCACCACTCGAAACATGGATACGTACCAGAGTGTGCCGAATGCCATCGCCCCCATACGGAGGACATGACGCAAGTCGACTGCATCAATTGTCATCCCCCCCACAAAGCACTGAACATCAGCTATTCGGAAGACATCGACTCTAAGATGTGTGTGGGATGCCATCGAAACGAGTACATGATGCTTACAGAGACGCCGTCAAAGCACGTCAACGTCGCCTGTGCCCAATGCCACCCCACACACGGTGCCGCCAAGAAATGTCGCGCCTGTCACGAACAACCTCACGGGGAGGAGCTGTTGGAGAAGTTCAGAATCTGCGGCGAGTGCCACGGCCCGGCACATGCCGTAGTGCTGGAGTGAAAGATTGGTTATTGGTTGTTGTTATCGTTATTGGTTATTGGTTATTAGTTATTAGTTATTGGTTATGCGTTACCTGTTTGGTCCCAAGAGACAAGGACAGTTACTGTAAGGTCAAAAGAGCGATTGTGAGGTCATTTATCGCAGCCAAAGGGCACGAGCTTTTGTAGATCAAGAACAAACCACCATTCACGAATAACCAATAACTGATAACTCTTTTGAATTTACAGATCATGTCATGACTAGAAAGACAATCCTTCATCTACATCTCGCTCTCGTTCTTTTCGCTCTTACTCTTCCGAAGGCCACTTTTGCAGCTGACTTATTGCAAGTTTTGGCGCCGGAGAATTTTCAAAAATTGTATGGCTTTCCGGTCACCGTAGAAGTGGAACTTGGGGAAGAGGCGGAGGCATCGACGTTTCAGGCGTGGTTGAATGACCGAGACGTGACGGCCGCCTTCAAAAAGTACGGGCACGGGATGAAGGCCGTCTTTTATTTGGAAGACGGTCTCAGATACGCCAAAAGTGACGAAAAAGCAAAGACCCCCAACATCCTGCAAACGAAGGTAGACCCCACAGGCCCTGGTAAAGGTTTGAATTTGAAGATCTTTTTTTTCTTGCGGCTCGGCACATTGACCGCGATCGGGCCTGAGGGCGGTACCGTGAAAAGCCGGGACGGACGAATGCAATTGGATATTCCGGCGAATGCCCTTTCATCAACCACCCGGATTGCCCTCAGCAAATGGCCGAACCGCATCAACAATCAACCGATATACCAGATATCTTCCCGGCGAACTGACTTAAAACGACCGATATCCATTTCCTTGACGTACGAACCCGCGGACTTGCCCCGGAATGTGAGAGAAGAAGACCTTCTGATGATGTGGGACGGCGACTTCCTGACACCTCTGCCAAGTCAGGAAGGAAGCGCAGAGAAAGACGTAATGGTAGGTCCTGTACCGTTCCTGACAAGAGCCCGCGTCTTTCTATCTCATTACGTGAGTACCGAAAGCAAGTTGAGCGACATTCCAATAGCCAATGGAGTTACGCTTCCCATCGGCGATGACGGCGATGCTCCGTACGACTGCGGCAACGATAGAGAAGTAAGGACAGATCATACCGCGCACTCTCCAAACCGACTGATTTGGAAGAGTTGTCCGAACCCGGACCAGCCGAAAATCAGCCTCAAAACAGGCGATGCTGAGTGTAGATGGCAGACAAAAACTCTCTTTGCCCAAAGAGAAATGGAAGGCGTATTTTCTACCGGAGAAGAATGGGAGTTTGCTTGCCGGCAAAATGCGCCACCGGTTCTTCCCGTTCGTGCCATAGCAGACGGACTTGTCGTATACAATCAGGGGGAGCCGGGGGATGCCATTGTCCTGGCGCACCGAATGAACGGTGTTCCCTTTTTGTCCATCTATACCAATCGAGTAGAAAGATCGCCCTGCCCTGTGAGGAGTTTGGTGAAAAGAGGCGACGTGATAGCAAAGATCGGCAGAACCGGTATCGATCCGGCTCTTTTGCATGTTGCAATCGGCCGACAGTCTTTGCTCCGTGTAGAGGAGGAGACGGGAAGAGTCAAGATTCCTGCGGTTTGGTTCAGACACTGGACTCAAGAAGATGTACGTAGCAAATACTACAATCCGACCACCTTTTTGTTACACCTGACCGACAAATATCGGTGGGATTTTGATTGTGACGGAAACGATGAGGGCTGGATCGTCGAGAACACCAAGCCGTACGAGGAGGGGAATCGCTTTCGAGTAAAAAACGGAATGCTTACCTTCAAACCGAGGAAGGGACCGAGTCCGGGAAGCGTTCAGCTCATCAGCTACCCGCTTGACCTCGAGGCGGCCGTTTTTGATTCCCTGTTTATCACGATGCAGGCGACTCATCCCATCAAACGGGGCGCTGTCTACTTTGCAACGTCTGAAACTCCCGACTTCTCCAAGGCCCGGGCGGTACCTTTTGACATCGTCGAAGACGATTTTCATGAATACAAGGTTTTCCTGGCCGACAACGAAGAATGGACCGGCACCATTTCCGGAATTCGCGTGGAATTCGTTACTCCCACCACTGATTCGGATTCGGAAATCCAGATCGATTCGATTCGATTCGGTCGGGGCTTTTTGTCCAAAATCCCCGACACCGGCCAGATCCTATGCTATGACGCCGATCATTCCATCCCCTGTCCCGAGCCGGGAGAACCTTTCTATGGACAGGACGCCAATTATCAGATCCATCGGCCAGACTATGAAACGGGGGACATCGAGGGTACGGACGTCATCATCGACACGGTGACCGGGCTGACTTGGCAAAAGGAGCCGGACGGCGTTCGAAGGAACTGGCTGGAAGCAATCGACGCTATTCCTACAGGGAAAGATTCGGAGTGGAGACTCCCTACCAGGAAGGAACTGCAAACCCTTCTTTACTATGGACAAGCTCCATCCGGCATCTGCATCGACAGCGCTTATTTTGCCACGGTTTCCGATCCGCCGTGGATGAACTGGTCCGCCACGACCGAAGCCTTTCTCTCCAAAGATGCCTGGACGGTGTCCTTTGGGGACTGTCGGGTGGACTATGTTTCCAAAGATGAGCTGAATTATCTGCTTCCGGTGATGGGGAGAAGATTGGAATTCGCCAGGTTCAAGGATAACGGCGATCACACGGTAACCGATCTGAGTACCGGTCTCATGTGGTACCGGAGAGAAACGGCGGCAATGGACTGGAAAGAGGCCCTGGCTTTTTGCGAAGGCCTCGCAGCCGCCGGCCACACCGACTGGCGACTGCCCAACATGAAAGAGCTTCAAACGATCGTGAACGACGGTGCCCAAAGCCCCGCCATCGATAGGGTCTATTTCCCGGGCTGCCGCCCCCTCATCTATTGGTCAAGCACCACGAATGCGAAACACCCCGAGTTCGCCTGGTACGTGGACTTTGACGACGGTCATATCTATGGAAGCGGATTAAAGACCCGTGAGTACTACGTGAGGGCAGTGAGAACCGTGTATTAGGAAATCCAAAATTCGAATATCAAAATCCGAATAAATGCGGAAGGACATATTTTCAAGAGAATGATGGTCGCCGCAGGCATAGATCCAGTTATCGGTTATCAGTTAATCGTTACCGGGGCCGTTCTAGCACCGCCGTTTGGAATTCCCAAATTCAGGATCCCAGGATTCTTCATTAACCAATAACCATTAACCGCTAATCCAACAACACCGCCAATCACGGCCGAACATTAAGTCTTCCCCCGCGTCCCTGCGCCTCTGCGAGAAACAATCTGTGTGTGTCTGAGGCTAATTTTTACTTAATAGGCTTGGTTCAGTCGGATAGTGGTACCCTAAATCCACCACGCCGGAATCTGCCACTCCGTCCGTCCGGGTCGTGCCATTGGACAGACCCGCTGCGGAAGCCTGAGCGCTTCCCCGGTCGACACAGGGACTTTGGGCGGGTTGTCCCGATGAACGTTGACTCAGGTAGTAGGCACCGGTCTTTTCAGCAGAGCCCGTCTCCGCAAACAAGGGGTCTTTTGATCCGTCCTTGCTGCCCGGCGTACAGCCCACATAGCCGGCATCTCCTTCAGGGTTCCAGACATTGTTGTGACTGCTTTCAATGGTCGCGCCGGGAAACGGAAAGAGTTCCGTTCCCGTATAGTTCACTACATTGCCGTAATGGTTGTTTGTGACGATATTATCTTTTACGACCGCCGTAAATTCTCCCTGGTGGGGATACCCGAAAACGATACCCCCCGCTCGTTCGTCTTTGGCAAATTTGTGGTTGTTGCCGTCGACGGTGTTGTTTGCGATTACCACACGGCTCAAATTGAATGAAGTAATGCTGATGCCGACCTGGTGATTGTTGAATATCAGATTGTTCTCCATTACGACATCCTCTCCGGCAAATCTACGCACCGTAGAGATGGGACTGACCACGATGCCACAGACGTTGTCGTAGATCCGATTGCCCACAACGTGCGGGGAAGCAACCTCCCGCACGCCAACACCCAGCCGGTTTCCATATATCTCGTTTGCCTCAATCCGCGGTGCTGCAAGCCCTCTGGAACCGACACCGACGACACGGTTATCGTATATACGGTTGTTGTATATATGCGCCGTGCTCCCCCGGCCGTTTCCGATGCCGATGGTATTTCCATAAATTTCGTTTTCGTGGATTTTGGCCTTACCCGTCAGGGCGGCTCTGCCGTGCACACCAATAGCGTTGTGATGGCACCCGGTAATCTTGTTTCCCACAATGTCGGGAGAAGAATCCCAGATGTTGATCCCGTGGCCCATGGGTCCCTTGCCCCCGCCAACGATCATGAACCCTTCAATTCGTCCTGCTTTGTCTCCCAGATAGGGGATCATAACGGTATTGGTATTCCCTTCTTTACTTCCCCCATCAATGGTCGGCCACCCCTTACCGATGAGGTCGACGCTTTTATCGACAATCACATTTTCCTCATACACACCTGCTTCGACCACAATATCGTCACCGTCATCGGCGGCGTCAATCGCCGTCTGAATCGTCGGATACTGAGCCGGCACGTTTCTCTCTCCATTTGTTGCCCGGTGCTCCGTACTCACATAGACCGTGTCCGGTTCACTCTCCACCTTACCGTCGCTCACAACCAGTTGTACGGCATAACACCCCAAGGCATCCACGGAGAAGGTAGGACTCAACGAATCGGCATCAGAGAGGGTCGCCCGGCTTCCGGCGGGTCGGAACGACAGTGTCCAGCGATACGTTAAGGGATCTCCATCCGGGTCCTTGCTACCGCCCCCGTAGAGTTTGATGACATCCCCCGTATAGATATTGGAAATGAGCTCCCCGGCATTCGCCTTCGGAGGGTGATTATCGAGCACACTGACCTGAATGGTGTGGGGTTGGCTCGATTGTCCCCATCGATCCGTCACCACCAATTCTACCACATACTTGCCGGGAGCATCCGCAACGAAGCCGGCCCGAGGCGCTTTGGCACCGGAGATGCCGGCATTGCTCCCCCTCGGCTTCGAAACCAGTTTCCATTGATAACGGATCCTGTCTCCGTCCGGATCGCGACTATCGCTGCCGTCCAGGATCACCCGCTCCCCCACATATACTTCCTGTGATGGACCGGCCTGCGCCTGCGGGGCCTCATTGGCCTGCCGTTTTTCTGCAACGGCAAAAGGACCGCCGTAGGCCCCCATATCATTCCGAGTACCACCCAGAGAGGAAGGAAAGTGCTCATCGTTGTATGCAGCATCCGGATCACCGGCGTCAATGGCAGGGGAACCGGCCTTCAGGCGATAATCGTGGTGGAGCGGATCCACAAACAGCGGATCGGCGATTATGTCGTGATTCTGGGAGAAGCTGTCCTCGTCCTCATAGCCGCCGTACTGGCGACGAACACACCAGAGGTAACCGGGATCGCAATCCCCCGTTGCGTTATTGGAGAACAGCAAATTGTATGAATATCCCTCTCCGAAGGTTCGAATCCCTGCATCGTCATTGTAGGCCAGTATGTTATTTCTGATTGTCGGTACCTGGGACGAATCCTCTACAACGACACCTGACCGAGTGTTCCCCACGATTGTATTGTTCACGATGAGAAAGGGTACTTTGACACATCGGACACCGCCCTGTTTGTTTCCATAAAGCAAATTGTTCTGGATCTTGCCGGTAGCCATTCGGCCGTCGATGCCGGCCATGCCGTTATCAAATATACGGTTGTTTCGTACCGTAATCTCAGATTCCATCATGCCGCCGCTGCCGATTCCCGCCATTTGGTTGTCGTGGATCTCGTTTCCCTGAATGACGAGCTTGCAGCCGTCTTCCATGTAAATGCCCGCCTCTTCACTGGCGACAATCACATTGTTGGTGATGACTGCACGACTGTTGCTGCAGTATATACCGGCCGGGGCGTTATCCTTTAACGTGTTGTTCATGATTCTCGGAGACGTCGCATCGCAGTGTATCCCAGCACCCACCGTGGAATCCCCCAGATCGACTCGGGTGGCATGAAGGATGGTAAACCCATCGACGGTGGCGTCGTCGGCACCGAACACCACCCACCCCCCTTTATGGGCACCGTCCAATACAGTCACGTGGGCGGATATATCTCTCCGTGAGAAATCTTTGTTCCATCCCCCTTGTAAGATTACCCCCTCCTTCAATTTTACATTTTCAAAATAAGTACCTTCCGACACCTGAACGGTGTCTCCTCGCTTTGCCGAATCAAGCGCCGCCTGTATGGTGTCGTGATCCCCAGGAACACGAATTGTGCCTGCCATGGCCTGGCTTGCAAATAACAGCAAGGTGATGAGAAAAATAGGAAAACTCCCGCTCAAATAACATGTACGGTTACGCTTGATCATGTAATTTCTCCTCCTGGTTGGTGCAAGCATACGAAAATGCAGAGCCAACATTTAATTCAGTCTGTCAGAATACTCCGAAGTAAATATCCATGAGATACTGGATACTGGTTTCTGGATACTGGATAAAAAAGGAACGGTCAGTATCTTTTTCAAACATCCAGTATCTTGGATCAGCATCCAGGATGCCTGCCGCAAACGGGATTCCGCCCCCGTTCCCGCCAGAATCTAGTATCTAGTATCCAGTATCAATACCTCTGAAACATCAAACTTTCGTCAATCCTCTTCTTCATGGGGAGGCTTTATCCAAGCGGGAGCCACCTTCCGCCTCCGGACCGCCGTAAGCCCCCATGTCATTTCGCGAACCATCGAGGTCGGTATAAATCGCAGCCGGGTGCCCGGCATCGATGCAAGGGGATTCGGGTAACAAACGGAAATCGCCCTCTTCCGGCTTCACAAACATAGGGTCTGCGGATAAGTTGCTGTTAACTCTCAGAAAATCACCATCGCTGATATTTGTGTGATCCGGTCTTGATGCAGGACCGAACGATTCAGAGTAGAGATCATCCGTATTTTTCCATATAATGTCGTTGATGATTTTTGTGGCGCCACCATCAAACAAGATGCCCCCGCCGTAGCTTGCCGCGCGGTTTTCCGTAATTGTGCAATTCACAATCGAACTCAACGACTCATCGCAGGAAACACCGGCACCGGAAAGGGCCGTGTTTTTCCATATGACAGTGTTCATGATTCGAGGGGATCCTTGATACGAATGGAATCCACCTCCCGTGTTGGCGGCATGATTGGCTCTCATCCGACTTCTGACCACCGTGGGGAAGGCCTTGAACGCAAAGACCCCACCGCCGGAAACCTCCGCACGGTTTTCCGTAAAGATAACCTTGTCTATGGTTGGCGCAGACATCTCATCACAATATATTCCACCGCCGTGAACAGCCCTGTTTTTGGTGATCACACAGTCAATGATGGTCGGCGAAGAGGCCTTTCCACAGTATATCGCCCCTCCTCTCAGAGAGGTTTCGCTTGCTTCTGACAGGCGTGTGATCGTAAATCCCTGAATCTTCGCATTACAGCTTTCCGGAAACGTAACCACCGGCCCGTCGCCGCTGCCCTGGAGTATGGCCGTATCCGGACCAAATGAACTCTTCAGAGTGATCGATCCCTTGGTAAACGTAAGGTTACCGGTGTATAGATGGTACGTACCCGACGCAACGACGATGGTGTCACCCGCCGTTGAAGCGTCAATCGCCTGTTGTATGGTCAAGTGGTCATTGGGCACTTTCAACAAATCGGCCCACGATCGATTACTTGACCCACCGATCACAAGAAGTACGAAGGCCGTAACCGTCCATTTTAGCGAAAAATGGGATATGGTTAAAGTCATATAATTTTTCACCGCAACGTACGCAAAGTTATTGATTGTTGTTTGCCTGCCAGGCCACGAAGTCGATACCGGCCGTCACATTATTATACACGTGATTTCGTTTGAACACTGCCTGGGGAACATTCAGCACCCGCATTCCCGCACGTAAATTGCCGCTGATGTCGTTGTCCTCCACGGAAATTTCCTGCAGATTGAAAAAGGAAATTCCGGTTCTCCTGTTGTTTGCGATGACATTGTATTGAATGCGTGCCTGGTCTACTTTGGACAGACGTATACCGGCTCTTAGATTGCCGAAGATCTTGTTACTTTCGATGATCACATTCACATTCGAATCGACCTTACCCAAAGCGCGCAGTCCCAGGCCCGCCCGTCTGTTATAGTATAGCGTATTGTCCTTGACAATTAAGGGGTCGTCATGGGAATCGAGATTCAGGCCGCCGATTCCCGCACCGTTTCGGTAACATATGTTGTTTTCGATTCGTGGCCGGGCATACTCTCGCATGCCGATACCCGGCGCATCGTCTTCCCCCTCGCCGGCGCCGGGAAATCGGTTTTCGAAAAATTCGTTGTCAACGATTACGGCAGCTGAATTGGCACCGTTCGATATTCCCGGACCATGGTTGTCATAACTTACGTTGTTTCGAATCACGGGCTTGGCAACCGTTTCCAAGGGCGGTCCCATTCCAATGCCGAGACCCGTGCAGAGTACGCCCCCCCAGCTCCGGTTTCCGGACACAATGTTGTTCACAAAGACGGGAGAACATCCCCGGATTTCCACCAAGAATAGATTCAACCCTGATCGGTATTCGGGCATGTTGGTGATGGTAAAACCGTCCATTCTCATGGAAGCCGTCGTATCCTTCGGAAAACTGACCAAATACCCGGGCGTCTCGATACCTTCACCATCGATAATCGTTCGCAAGGTTCGCCGTAACACCTTTTTGTGTCCCGGACCCTCCACCAGTTCGTCGCCGTCTTCACCGGCGAAACTCACCAGGTTGACCCCCTCTTTTATGCTGATTCGCTCGTTATATCGACCGGCCTTCACATAAATCGTATCGCCGTATTGAGCGAATTCCATGGCATCACCTATGGTAATGTAATCATCGGGAACAAGTATGTCTTCGGCTGATACACTTCCGACCGTCATGCCGAACACGATTAGAATGATTAACCACCGGTTCGTCATTGTCTATTCACCAACCCCGTAAAGACAAGAGCTCCAAGCCCCAATCCAAGCTGCAGATATTCTTCCACAAACAACCAACAAGCAAAAACCACGCCCCCAATAACGGGAAGCCGAAAACCATCATCCTGCGGTCAATGAAAACAAAGAATAGAAGACTCCATCATTGACTATCACATTGTCAACGTCATTTCATCTCACCTGTATGGAGCAGTTTCGCCTCCCTATCCGGATGCGATAAGTCTTGATTTTCGAACGCTTTCTTGATAGCCTTACAAAAGACTAAGGGATCTATCTCATCAAAATATAGTACGGAGGAATTGTGAAAAACAAATTGATTTTATGTATCGGCTACCCGTTCCTCTGCGACCGGGGGCTTGGATACCACGTGTCAAAGATCTTGCAAGAAAGGGAACTCCCTGATGATGTAGACCTCATGGAGGTTGGGGAGTCCGTATCGGAGTTCGATTACGCCATTGACGGCAGGGAAAAGATGGTGGTCGTCGATTCGTTTCAGACGGGAGATCCACCGGGAACTGTCGTACGCCTGAACGTGGAGGATACCCCGATGACGGTCGATGGAGTGACCGATCTTGGAAAATATCACCTCATAGATACGCTGGATCAGATAAAATTGAGTGGTCGGTGTCCCGAAACCGTCTGTATCGGGGTCGTGCCAAAGGACATTAAAACCGACACCCCTCAGCCCAGACTGACGCCTGAAATCGAGGCCAAAGTGCCCGAGATTGTGGATAGGATTTTAAAAGAAGTGAGCAAGTAGTTATTGGTTATCAGTGATCGGATCTTAGTGGTTGGTTATTACCTCTTCTTTCAAATAATCAATAACTGATAACAGATAACTACATCAAAAAAGTCATACCGGAGATTCAGCGCTGCTACGATTGATCTCGCCTATGATGATGGTTCATCCTTCCTCCCGCATTGCCAAAGACAAAAAGGCTTCTCTATCTTCGGAATACAAGATCAATCCCTTCTGTTCCAAGTAATCCAGGACCAGACGAACCGTATCATCGGGCAAACCCAGGTCATCCGCGACCGCACCGAGGCCTTGCGCTTCTTCGACCGCCGAAAGGTATATTCGCCGCTCTGTATCCCGAAGCAGATATTTCTCGGCGCGACCGTCTCGACACGCG
>Ga0207797_1003256_pt1 | contig 10896 bp, 14 predicted proteins | sample PRCRCaboRojoPR_6_FD_187275 | JGI IMG/M metagenome (GOLD analysis project Ga0207797, IMG submission 187275) | Marine sediment microbial community from Cabo Rojo, Puerto Rico - PR CR 10% Liquid 1 (SPAdes) | ecosystem: Environmental > Aquatic > Marine > Coastal > Sediment | place: Cabo Rojo, Puerto... | reverse complement strand
CGCAGAGTTTTTGCGGGCTTCGCCCACTTTAAAAAGGGCATACGACTCCCTCTGTCCAGTGTTTTCATGTTCCCTCCCCCTTGACGGGGGAGGGTTAGGGTGGGGGTGACTGCGTCTCTGCGTCTCTGCGCGAGGAAAATCTATATTCCCCGCAGGGGACCCTACGGTATTATTCCCTTCCAAATACATGATTTCATGGATTGAGAAGGACAAGAAAGAAGGCTACAAGGAGTACGTAACCCACTGAAAGGTAATAAAATCGTGTCTGCTATCGTGACATTGACAATGAACCCCGCCATTGACAAGAGCACCGGCGTTGATCACGTAACGCCGGAACGGAAATTACGGTGCGGAAAGCCGCATTTTGAACCGGGTGGAGGCGGCATCAACGTGGCCAGAGCGGTGAAAAAACTGGGAGGTGATGCACGGGCCGTGTTTCCCGCGGGAGGACCATCCGGAGAGCTGCTCAAGATGTTACTGGAAGAAGAAGGGTGCCCCCAAAAACCGTTCGGCTCGCAGAGCTGGACGCGAGAAAATCTGACCGTCTATGAAGAGACCAGCGATCGGGAGTTTCGGTTTACCATGCCCGGGGCGGAACTGGCGCAAACGGAGTGGCAGGCATGCCTGGATATGCTTTCAGACGTGGACCTCAAACCGGATTATATCGTGGCGAGCGGAAGCCTTTCCCGAGGTGTTCCGGACGATTTTTATGGACGTGCGGCGAAGGTGTGCCAAGATCTCGGCATACGATTCATTTTGGACAGCTCGGGGGAACCCCTGACGGCGGCCATGGGCAAAGGGATCTACCTGATTAAGCCCAACTTACGTGAGCTGGAAGAGCTTTCCGGCGATCCGGTTCGAAACGACAACCAGTTGGCGGAAACAGCCGATCGGATGGTACAGGAGGGGCAAAGCGAGGTGATTGTCGTTTCCATGGGGGCGGCCGGGCTGTTTGCCGCCTGGCAAGGGGGATCGCTGCGATTAAACGCACCCACTGTTCCCATCAAGAGCCGGGTAGGGGCGGGGGACAGCATGGTTGCGGGAATCGTGTTGAGTCTCTCGCAGGGGAAGGATTTGCCGGATGCCCTGCGATTCGGGCTGGCGGCGGGTTCTTCCGCCGTTATGAGTCCCGGGACAGAACTTTGTCGTCGAGAGGATACGGAACGGTTGTATGGGTGTCTGAAAGGAAACGACGACGCCTGCGGAGAAGAGGAGTCATGACATTCGGCAAAGCCGGGGGTTTATCCAGGTTTACTAAGGGGCCGTTGAAACGGTGAGTTCCCGGGAAGTCACCGCAAATAGGTCATAGGAGGGGAAAATGACGAAAAAGGAAATCACCGCGATTGTGGCATCGATACTGATCGGTCTTACCACGGTATGCCTGCCTGCATGTGACAGCGAACCGGAGGAGTCCGCCGATCATGTCAGGGATGAAACCGTCCCGGATCGGCCTCCCGCCGAGGTGTTCGAGGAGGAGCAAACCCCTCCCACAGTGAATCAAGACAAAAAACAGGAGATGCTGGAACGGGGGCGGGAGAGAGAGGATCTGTAAGCAGGGATGCTGTCATTTACTGTTATCTTCCTGGATGCCGGATCGAAGCCTGCCCAGGACTCGATCCGGGGTCCGGCATGACGTGATGAAGAAGCGCATTCGTAGTTACGAGACAGCCTCGTCAGGGGGGGGCGTGCCGTATACCGAATGGAAGTCCACATCCCCTCAGCGTCTCCGCAGCTCTGCGGGCGAAAAACGTTACACAACCAAGGGATATCCTCTACCCCTATTTCACTGCTGTCTCAGACTGCTCGAACGCCGCCTGCATGTCATCGAATAATTTTTGCAATTCCTCCGCGTGACTCTTCCACTCTTCTTCCCCGGCTTTGGACAAGCTTTCGAACCTGGCTTGGGCCTCCTGCCGTTTCTTGCGCAAAAAATCAAGCTGCTTCAGTTTCCCCGGTTCCGGCTCTCGCTGTCCCCGTACGCCCAAGTCATCGATCTTCTGCGCCCATTCATCCAAAACTTTTCGGGTAAACGCTTCATAATCCTGCTTGGTTTCCATTTCCTTCTCCTTTCCGGGAAGTGCTTCTTATGGTTGATTATGCCTCTATTTATGGACAAGAATCGGAGGGAGGTAAATGGAGTATTTCATGTATATTTCCGGATTGCCGCGTATCGCGTCCTTGTTCGGCCGATCCTGGCTGTCGTGGCCTTCTTTTCGCGGACCGTCTGGGATGTTTTTCGTAGGCGGAAGGTACTCCTCCGAGAAGGAAAGAATAGGTGTTTTCCCCTATTTCATTTGGAATCGGTATGTTCTAAAGAATGAGTGGAAAGGGCAAATTGGATGGCGGAAAAGGCCCCTTTTCGGGGCATGGAACCGATGAAGTTGCGAAAGGAGGAATCGGTATGGACGAGAAAACAGGATCTTGGATCGTGGCGGTGCTGTTGTTTCTGTGCTCCCTCATTCCGAGCGGGCTAGCCAAAGCGGCGGGATATCCGGCGACCCATCCTACCGTGTGGGCTTTTATGATCTTTTTCTGGGCGGCGGCGATTGCAGTGATTTTCCTTCCGTATATTCGAGGAAGTTCCGGGTCACCGGAAACGTCGGAAAGTCACGAGTAAGAAGGATTCTTGTCCAAAAAGGAATTCACGCTGAGTCGCAAAGATCAGAGGAAGGCGTGGCCGAGTGGAAGAAGACCTGAATCTTGGATAAATCCATCCACTATTAAAAATCAGGGGAGTTGAGAGTCAAAAGTATGCTTTTGAAGACCTTGCTGGACAGAAATGAGTAAGAAGAATGGGGTAGACATGGGAGCAGTTGGATTTCAACGACGAAATGGCGGTATGGGTCGGAGGGTATGTATATGAGTGAACGGGAGATGGAATACCGGTTGAACGAGCTCCAAAAAGAGCTTTCTGCTACCGGAGAGGACATGCTGGAAAACAAACGCTCCTTTCAGGCGGCGATCGACACCCTTAAACTGGAAGTTCGGGCACTATGGCTCTGCTTGGATATGCTCCACTCCGACCAGAAAGACAAGATATGCACTTTGAAAGAACAGGTGCTGAAAGACGTCGATCCGGAGCATCTTTCTGAACTGTGCAAGGAATAGGGCTGAAAGGGGTGGACCAGGCGCATGAGTTTGACAGATCAAGAAATCAAGAAAAATGTGGTTGATCAACTTTGTTGGGACAGCCGGGTGGACGCTTCCAACGTTTCGGTGGAGGTGAAAGACGGCAAAGTCACCCTGAGCGGCACCGTCCCCACATATTTCTCCTTGTTGTCCGCTGCCAAGGATGTCTGGGAAATGCCCGGCGTGACCGCGGTGGACAACATGCTAATGATCCGGCAGACCCCGAGCCAACAGGCGCCTGACGACAAACGGATCCTGGCAAACGTGGAAAACAAAATTTACACCAATCCCGATATTGATATATCGGAAGTCCATGTCTCGGTGAAAAACGGGGAAGTAACCATCACCGGAACCGTCGATGCCTACTGGATGAAGCTTCACATAGAAGATATGGTTTCCCAGGAAAGCGGTGTGACCGCGATTCGGAATCAGTTGGCCGTGGTGCCCACGGAAGTCTATCCCGACCAGGATATCGCCAGATCCGTTATTGCCACATTGGAGCGAAGCGCACTTGTCGACCCAGCCGAAGTCACGGTGGAGGTAAAAGACGGGGTGGTCACCCTGTCGGGGTCCGTTTCTGACTGGGCGGCCCGAGATAACGCATACCGGGCCGCCGTCAACACGGCGGGAGTGGTGGATGTAATCAACAATCTGCGCATCAGTCGGTAGAAATTCAGCGGACTGGGAGGACAAATACGTGTTTATAAAAGGAGGGGAGTTATGGAGCTGACAACAGATGCGTTTCAAGACCAGGGGAGAATCCCCGATCGTTATGTCATGCGGGGGGCCGGAGGAGAGAATGTTTCCATTCCCTTGAAATGGACGGATCCACCGGACGGAACGGAATCTTTCGCCCTTACCATGGTGGATCCTCATCCCGTGGCCAACAACTGGGTTCACTGGATGGTTATCAACATTCCGAAGGATGTTCGGGAGCTGAAAGAAGGGGCTTCCGGATCCTATATGCCGCCCCGCTCCGTAGAACTGATGAATTCGTTTGGGAAACCCGGATATGGCGGGCCGCAACCGCCGGCCGGTTCCGGGGAGCACCCGTACGTCGTCACCATTTATGCATTGAAGGAAGAGAACGTGGACCCCGGTGAATCCCCGAGTTTGTCCGATTTCCTGAGCCGGATCGAAGGAAAGATCGTCGACCAGGCGACCGTCACGGGTGTTTTTGAGAAATAAGACAAGGCGGCCGGTTTGGCCGAAATGCCCGGGGTCCCATCCGCCGAGGGAGGTATAAATCATGAGCCGACCGGAAGACTTGCTCAAGAACGGCGATGGATTGTTGATCGTGGATGTACAGAATGATTTCTTTCCTGGATGGAAGTTGCCTGTCGAGGGAGCGGACGGCATTATTCCCGTTCTCAACGAGTGGATTTCCGTCGCCCGGAAAAAGCAGATTCCGATTTACGCCTCAAGGGATTGGCATCCGGTTCGGCACACCAGTTTTCAGGACCGTGGCGGGTCCTGGCCGACCCATTGTTTGCAGGACAGTCCGGGGGCCGCGTTTCACCCGGAGCTGAAGCTTCCCGACAACACCGTCAAAGTCACCAAGGGGGTCCGTTTCGACCAGGACCAGAATTCGGCATTCGACAAGACGGGACTCGCCGAACAATTGAAGAGCGATGGGGTGGCCCACCTGTGGATCGGCGGCCTGGCCCTGGACGTGTGTGTGGTGGCCACCGCTTTGGATGCACGCAAAGCGGGTTTTGGGGCCACCCTGATCCGGCAGGCCACCCGGCCGGTCAACGCCCGGGAGGGTGAAGAAGCGATTCGCCGGATGGAGGAAGCCGGAGTATCGATTCTGGAGGGATGAGGACAGGGACAGGCGATCATGTCGAATGTTATCCAAAAGGAAAAGTAGCTATTTTGGTGTCCCTGTGATAAGGTCGCAAATCGAATTCATGTCAACCTGCACGGCAATGGGGACGAAGAAGTGCCCGCTTCAACTGGAGGACCTAGCGCCTGCGAGAAAACGCCATCTTCGCTCGGGTTGATCTTTTTCGATCATTTCTACGCTCGCTTCACCGAAACGCCAAAAACACGGCAAACGCCTCAAACAGTTGGCGTTTCGTAACGCTCAGTTTCTCTAAAAAATGGTTGTAAGAAACGATCAAAGTCGTTTCTATGGAAGTTCTCCGAAAGGCTCCTAGGACCGCCGGGATGCTCCACCATGAGGGGAGATCGACATGTCTGCCAAGACCAAGGTGTTGGTCGTTGATGATCATGAGATCGTAGCCAAGGGAGTCACTGAACTACTGAATGCCCAGGCGGACTTCGAAGTGGTCGGATGGGTGTCAAGGGCCTCGGATGTGTTCGGCATGGTTCATTCCCTCAAAGCGGATATCGTCGTCATGGATCTCCTCATGCCGGGCAATGGCATGGAAACCACCCACCGTCTCCTGGATGGATATCCGGATGTCTCGGTCGTGGTTTACACCATGTTTTCGGACAAGGAACATATCATCCCCCTCTTTAAGGCCGGTGTCTCCGGATATGTCTTGAAGGACGACTCCTTCGACGACCTTGTTATGGCGCTGAGGACCGCGAAAAGAGGGGGGGTATATTACAGCGCCCGGGTCCAGGCGGTCGTCCAGGACCAGATCTTGGAGCTGGAACTGGGAGACGCCAAGAAAGTGATGGACATTAAGGACGGTATTGCCGTTCTCACTCCCCGTGAAAAGGAAGTATTTCCATTGTTGGCCGACGGGGTTTCCATTCAAGAGATCAGTAGACGATTGGCGATCAGTTCCAAGACCGTCGAAACTCACAAATACAATATCATGGAAAAGCTGAACGCAAAGTCCATGGCCACCCTTACCAAGATCGCCTACAAAAAAGGACTCCTGAAATTGTAAACGGTGGATGATGCCAAAGAGGTGTCCACGCGCAATATACAGGATATCGTGTATGTACGATTCCTCGAAATTGTATAAGGTATTTGGATGTCATTTACCGGGGCATGTCTGCCGGGGGGGTGCCGTGAAAGACCCCCTCAGGCCGTAGTGATGGAACGGCCGATCGAATGGAGCGAGTGAGGAGAACACACCATGTCTCAGCTGATTGCCTGCCGAAATTCCCATGGTGTTCTTATGGGATCGGACGGTCAAGCGCCGGTTTTTGAATTGGATGGTAAGGTCCACCAGATGGAGGTCGCCCGGATGGTAACATTGAGCCCGTACACCATTATCCTGGCGGGAGGCGCGGCCGACGGGGTGGAAATGTGCGATACGTTGAAACAATTTATTTCAGATGAGGGAATGGAGGACGTTCAGGATATCTATGGAGCGGCGCTTCCCTTTCTGGCAACGGAATTTGAGCGGGTGATGCGTAAGAAATGTGAAGTGATTCCCGTTGACCCGGTCCACCAGGTACATTTTATCTTGGGTGGCGTGACGTTTCAGGACGAACAACAACCATTCCGATTGTATTTGATCTGGACAAAGCAAAAACAACCCAGACTGGACGGGGACGAAATCGGTGTGGCCTTCAGTATCCCCCGTCTCATGGGGTTGGAGTACCGGCTGGAGAGAAGCTGTCACGGAAATGTCCCCTTGGAAGACCTGGTGCCCGAGTTGAAATCGAGTATGGAGGAGCAGTCCAAAGAAAACCCCGAAATCGGTCCGCCCTACTCCTATGCAATGATTACCAAAGAAGGAATCAAGGACTTGGGATAGGGTCTCCACCATTTTTGCTGCGAAAGCATTCGACGCATGATGTCTTTTTTAGCTTATCAATTTCGAGCCGGAGGCTTCCATCTGCTGTGTTATGAAAGGCTCGCAATAGCACAACTATGGCTTCGCCTTTAAGTGCCTTGCGCTGAAATCCTCCGGCTCGTGCAAAATTCAGGTATTAACACACCAAAAGGAGGTATGTATCATGGCTACGGTTGTTATCGATGAGGAAGAATGTGTAGGTTGTGGATCCTGTGAAGAAATCTGTCCGGAAGTATTCAAAATGAACGAGGATACGGAAATAGCCGTGGTGATAAAGCCTGAAGGCGGGCCGGAGGATTTGATTGAAGAAGCCATGGAAGCCTGCCCTTCCGAGTGTATCCACTGGGAATAGTGGATGGCGCAGATTCACCCTCACCGAACCCCTCCTCGGTCACTAGGGGAGGGGTTTCATTTACTTGTGCCCATCTGCAGGAATCGTGTGAATTCTAAAATGCGGTTATCTGAAAAGTTCAAGTCAGTGTTCCTGGCGGCCGAATGGGCATCGATCCGTAAGCCGGCCAAAACTCGCCGTTAAGGCTGCGTAAGGACGGCCGCGGACGAAAAAGAGCAGGCACACGTGAATCCCGGTAATTGCCGGGTGCTAACTAGATCGAGTCACGGCCGTCCAACGCGGCCTAAGCGGCTCAGACAGTTGCCCGGGTTACGGCTCGACACCCATCCGGCCTTCGTTTGGTGGGTGAACTTAGCTTTCTGGATAACCGCATTCTAAAAAAAATCCTTATGAACAAATCTGAGAGTGAAAACGCCCGCGAAGCGGCTTGCGAAGTCGGATTTTCGACCCATACGGAAGTCAAAAAACAGTTACCGGATATTGTCGAGGATATCATAACCACGTGTGACGACGATGGCTGTTTCGATCACATCGACGCCGAGCTGATCCCCTCTCGTAATGCGGTCATCGATATCATCTATCGCCTTCGAGAACTTCTTTTCCCCGGATACTTCAGCAAGGACACGCTGGATCGGACCAACATCCGGTACGAGATCGGCCGCCTGGCGGACACGGTGTACCGGGAGTTGTCGCAACAGATCACCCGAAGCCTCCGTCACGAATGCCGCCGATATGAACAGCCATGTGTGGAATGTGAGGAACTGGGGTACAAAGAAGCGGCTACATTTCTCAGGGCAATCGCGCCGATGCGAAAAGCCCTGGGGCAGGACGTCCGGGCCGCATACCAGGGAGATCCAGCGGCCAAGAGTTATGACGAGATCGTTTTCAGCTATCCAGGAATCTTCGCCGTTACCGTCTATCGTGTTGCCCATCAGCTCTTCAAGCAGGAGATCCCCGTGATTCCCAGAATGATGACCGAGTATGCCCACGGTGTTACGGGTATCGACATCCACCCGGGTGCAGACATCGACGAGAGTTTCTTTATCGATCACGGCACCGGTGTGGTGGTCGGCGAGACGACCGTAATCGGCAAGCGGGTAAGACTGTATCAGGGGGTCACACTCGGGGCCCTTTCACTGCCCAGGAAAGCCGTGGACGATCTCCGGGTCCAAAAACGGCACCCCACCATCGAGGACGACGTCATCGTCTATGCCGGCGCGACCATCCTGGGTGGGGACACAGTGGTCGGAAAAGGCTCCGTCATCGGCGGCAATGTCTGGATCACCGAATCCGTCCCCCCCAATACCAAGGTCTGGAGATGAGGGTCGGGCCTCGAGAAGTAATTGCAAACACAGGAAAAAAGTGTAAAAAAGGAGCTGTTTGAAGGTCTTAGAAGGTCGTTTTTTGTAGGAAAAAGTAAGGTCTAAGCAAATAGGGAATGAACATCGAACATCGAATATCGACTGAAACGGGAAAGCTCTAAGTTTATTTGCCCGCAGGGACGTGGGGACGCAGAGTTTCTGTGCTTGGCAAGCGGATGGTTAGCGTTTTTATCTGTGCTGAGAGCTATGGTCCGCCAGGGACTGACTGCCCAGATGATGTTTCCCCTGCGTCCCAGCGTCTGGGGGAGATACATTTTTTTCCTCCCGCTAGACGCGGAGACGGCGTGTTGTGCTGATAGTCCCGCCCTCTGCCGGATATATAGGTAATCAAAAAATACGTACGCTTTTTCACAGGAGGCCTCCATGACTCGGCTTTTTTCTTCGATTGACAAGACGACGGGCGATACGCCGCTGGTACGGCTGAATGCACTGGCCGGGGGACTGGAAGCCCCGATATTTGCCAAACTGGAGTTTTTCAATCCTCTGGGGAGTGTGAAGGATCGCATCGGTATTGCCATGATCGAGGCGGCGGAGCAGGAAGGGCGTCTGTCCAAAGACACGCTGATTGTCGAGCCCACCAGTGGAAATACCGGCATTGCTCTCGCCTTCGTGTGCGCCGCCAGAGGGTATCGGGTTTGCCTGACCATGCCCGACACCATGAGTATGGAACGGAGAAAACTCCTTGCCCACTTGGGGGCGGAGCTGGTGTTGACGCCGGGCGAGGACGGGATGAATGGGGCCATTTCCAAGGCGGAGGAAATTCTTCAGCAGACAGAGGACGCCTATATGCCCGATCAGTTCAGCCATCCGGCCAATCCTCAGATACACCGGGAAACCACTGCGGAAGAAATCTGGCGGGACACGGACGGCGGCGTGGACATACTGGTGGCGGGTGTGGGAACCGGGGGTACCATCACCGGGGTGGCGGAGGTGATCAAGGAGCGTAAACCGGGCTTCAAGGCCGTAGCGGTGGAGCCGAAAAACTCGGCGGTCCTTTCCGGGGGCAAGCCGGGTGCACACAAGATTCAAGGAATCGGGGCCGGTTTTGTTCCCTCCGTTCTGAACCGGGAGATCATTGACGAGGTGATCACCGTGGACAACGAGACGGCGTTCGATGTGGCCCGGCAGCTGGCCAAACGGGAGGGAATTCTGTGCGGTATATCTTCGGGCGCGGCGGCATGGGCGGCAATAGAAGTCGCCAGGCGGTCGGAAAACGCAGGCAAGCAAATCGTAACCGTCATCCCCAGCTCGGGGGAACGATATATGAGTACGGAGCTGTTTAGAGATATGTAAAGTGATACTTTAAGAGTGTCAGGTATATGGATCGATTTTAAGTTTGTTTCTGCATTTTCCCCCTCCCCCAGCCCCTCCCAAGCCAGGGTAGGGGAGTTTTTACGCCGCGGTGACGCGAAGGGTCTCGCCGCCAGCTTTTTGCCCTCCCCCTTGACGGCCTGCGACGAGCTCAGTCGAGCCGGGGAGGGATAGGGTGGGGGTGACAGCGTCCTGTGCGTCCCCGCGTCCAGTCCCTTTACATTTACCATTTACGCCTTACTTTATTTTCAATATGAAAATGAAATCGATAACGATGACCATATTGCTCCTGACAGTGGGGATCGGTTTGGGGCAATGTGCGAGAAAGGATACAGCCGGTGAATCCGGAAAGGGGTCTGTGGTGAATGCAAATAGAGAAGATCTTGCCAAAGCTACCTTTGCGGGTGGTTGTTTTTGGTGTGTAGAGGCCGATTTTGAAAAAGTGGAGGGTGTTGCAGAAGTGATCTCGGGCTATACGGGAGGAGAGGAACCAAACCCGAGCTACAAGGAGGTCGCCAGTGGACAAACCGGACATGTGGAGGCCGTACAGGTCCTCTACAATCCCTCTCGGGTTTCTTATGAAGCCCTTCTGGATGTGTTCTGGTCTCATGTGGATCCGACGGATCCCGGCGGCCAGTTTGTGGACCGAGGACTCCAGTACACGACGGCCATCTTTTATCACGATGAGGAACAGAGGCGACTGGCGGAACAATCCAAGGAGGCCCTGGAACAATCCGGACGCTTTCAGGAACCGATCGTCACTGAAATCAAAAAGGTAGACCGGTTCTATCCGGCGGAAGACTACCACCAGGACTATTACAAAGAGCACGCCCTTCGCTACAAGTTGTATCGCTGGAATTCCGGACGCGACCAGTTTCTCGAAAAGATCTGGGACGAGGGAGGTAATCCGAAGCCGGCCCGATCGGAAGCGTCCAAATACGAGATACCTCCCAAAGAAGTTTTGCGCGAACGCTTGACGCCCATGCAATACAAAGTAACA
>Ga0207797_1003255_pt1 | contig 10896 bp, 7 predicted proteins | sample PRCRCaboRojoPR_6_FD_187275 | JGI IMG/M metagenome (GOLD analysis project Ga0207797, IMG submission 187275) | Marine sediment microbial community from Cabo Rojo, Puerto Rico - PR CR 10% Liquid 1 (SPAdes) | ecosystem: Environmental > Aquatic > Marine > Coastal > Sediment | place: Cabo Rojo, Puerto... | reverse complement strand
CAGGCCGCGCCTGGCGTCGCGCTTTTGCATCTCGTAGAGCAGGGTGGTCAGGATGCGCGCGCCCGAGGCGCCGATGGGGTGGCCCAGGGCGATGGCGCCGCCGTTGACGTTGGTGATGTCGGCCGGCAGCTCCAGGTCGCGCACCACGGCCAGCGACTGGGCGGCGAAGGCCTCGTTGGCCTCGATCAGATCCAGATCGCCCACGCCCAGCCCGGCCCGCTCCATCTCGCGGCGGATCTCCAGGGGCGGCAAATGCACCGGCTCGTCCCCCAGCCGGAACGCGCCCCAGTGCACCACCAGGAGGCGCCGGGCCCTGAGCTCGCAGAACGCCCGCACCGTCTCCGCCGGGTTGATGTGGCTCTGGGCCATGAACCAGCGCGGCTCGTACGCCCCCAGGTTGAAGACCGCCAGGTCGATGTCGAACGCCTCGCCGATCTCCCCGTACCGGTCGAAGTAGGCTGCGTCCCCGGAGAGAAAGACGTTCCGCCCACTCCCCCCCCGAATGAGATAGGCGCCCCAGAGGTTGCGGTTGGGGCCCGTGATCGGGTTCCTCATGGTCCAGTGCCTGCAGGGCAGGAACACGACCTCGCCCCGGCCGGCCGCGTGGGTCCCGTACCAGTCGAGCGGGGTGCGGTTGCGCATGCCGAGGTCCTCGAAGATCCCGTCGTAGCCGAGGGGCGTGACGACGTGGGTGTCGGGGTCCAGGGTGCGGAGGCTGTCCCGGTCCAAATGGTCGTAGTGACCGTGGGTGACGAGGACGTGGTCCGGCCGGGGCATCCCCTCCAGGCCGGACCGGATGGGGCTGAAGTCGGTCAGCCAGAACAGGCCGAAGAAGACCGGGTCCACCAGGTAGACCGTGTCCAGGTCCCGGACCAGGACGCAGGAGTGCCGGAGGAACATGACCGAGCAGTCGCCCTCCTCGCGGAAGGGCCTCCAGTCCAGGTCCAGGGGACGGACGACCTCCTCCGCGTACCGGTCCTCGAACGCGTTCCGGCTGAAGAGCTTCCACCGGAGGAGACGCCACAACCCGCCTCGGGGCTCGGCGCTGAAAGGATCCAGGAACCGATCGCGGCCGTGGTGCAGCCGCCGGCGGGCGATCTCCCGCAGGGAGAGATTGCGTGCCCAATCCACCAGGCGCTTCCGTTCCTCGGGAGCCATGGCCTGTCCCGATGTGGCGCAGCTCGGCATGACAGAGAGCAGGAGCCCGTATGCGCTCCAGGCGGAGGTCCGCCTCAGGAACGCCCGGCGGGTGACTGGAGCGTCTCCGGACGAAAAGGGAACTGACCTGTTTTTCATCCGGTTATTATAGGGGTATCCTCTGAATGACTCAACCACTCCCGTTCTCCCCCGGGACGCCTGGAAAAGGCGGCTCGAGGGCCGTCGAGCTGCTCGAAGTGGTCACAGCGGGGTCGAGCAGATGCCGCACCGGTCGCAGCGGCCTACCCGGCACTCCGGCGACTCCCTCTCCGCCAGGGCCAGCCCGTACTCCCGGGCGAGGTGCTCCTTGCGGACGCCGTGATCGATGTGGTCCCAGGGAAGGGTCTCGTCCAGCCCCCGGGGGCGGTGGACGAAGAAGTCCGGGTTCGTTTCGCTGTGGCGGAAGGCCTGCTTCCAGCTCCCGCCGAAGCGGTGGGCGGCCAGGAGGATCCTCCCGGCCCTACGATCGCCCATGGAGAGCAGGGCCTGGACGTACGCCCAGCGCGGTACGTCAAAGGACACGGTCACGCCGCCCGTTTTGGCCAGGGCCTGCCTCAGCTGCTTCTGCCTCTCCTTGAGGTCTTTCACGGACGCCATGGGAAACCACTGGAACGGCGTGAACGGCTTGGGCACGAAGCAGTTCACGCTCAACCGGATCCTCCCGATGGTTCCCCTTCCCCCGGACGCGCGGACCATCCGGTGCCGGATCCGCTTGACCAGCTCCGCGATGCCGGCCACATCCTCCCCGGTCTCCGTGGGGAGCCCGATCATGAAGTAGAGCCTCAGGGAGAAGGCCTGCACCGAAGCGATGCGCCGGACCGCCTCCAGGATCTCCTCCTCGGTCAAATGCTTGTTGATCACGCGTCGGAGCCGCTCCGTGCCCGCCTCGGGGGCGACGGCGATGCTCCTCTGCCCGGCCCGCGCCAGATGCTCCAGCAGCTTCGGGCTCAGGGAATCCGCCCTCAGGGAGGAGACGGAAAACGATCCTCCGCGCTCCACGATCCGGGCGGTCAGGGCCTCGATGCCCGGCGTGTCCGACACGGCCGGGCTCAGGAGCCCCACCCGGGGCGTGATCGAGAGCGCCCGGTCCACGCACACACTCAGCTCGCTCTCGGGGCGGAACCGCGGGGGACGGTAGACGTGCCCGGCCGCGCAGAAGCGGCAGGCCCGACCGCACCCGCGGCCGAGCTCCACCAGGGTCTTCTCCCCGAACTCGGTCTCCGGCGTGCTGATGGTGGAAACGGCCGGGGCTCCGGTCCCGGCCGCCCTGGCCGGTTGAATCCGTTCCGGGACGCCGTCCTCCAGGGGCTCCAGGACCTGGAGGGTCCCGTCGGCCCGGTAGCGGGGGCGGTAGAGGGAAGGGACGTACAGGGAAGGGAACTCGGGAACAAGCGCTCTCGCGGCTTCACGGCGGGTGCGGCCTGCGGTCGTCGTCTCCCGGAAGCGTGAGGCGAAGCGCCGGAGCACGGACTCGGCCTCCCCCAGGAGGAAGGCGTCGAAGAAGGGGGCCAGCGGCTCCGGGTTGAGCATGGCCCGGATGCCGCCGCCCAGGACGAACGGGTGGGCGTCGCCCCGTTCCTCCTGGAGGACCGGGATGCGGGCCCAGTCCAGCACGCGGAGGACGTGGAGATCGTCGTTCTCGAAGGAGAGGGAGAAGGCGATGAGGTCGAAGCGGGACAGGGGGGAAAGGGACTCCATGGAAAGGAGCCCCTTTCCCCCCTCCGGAGGGAGGGATGTCTCCGGTTTGTCGGGATAGAAGACCCGCTCCGCCACCACGCGGTCGTCCCGGTTCAGGATGTCGTAGACGACCTGGAACCCGAGGCTGGACATACCCAGAGCGTACCGGTTGGGGTAGACCAGGGCCACGGAGAGGCGTCCGCCCCAGTCCTTCCGGACGGCGCCCGTCTCCAGGGCGAGCCGCTTCCGATGAAGCGCTGCTTGTCCGCCTTCCACGCCTCACTCCCGGGCATCCGGCGGCCGGGTTCCCCCTAGTACGCCTTGGACTGCTTCGTCCTCAGGAACGTCGGGAAATCCAGGCTGTCCTTGGAAAAGGCCCTGCGCAGGAAGCCCCTCTTCTGCTCCCGTTCGTCCTCCTGGATGTCCCCGAAGGGGTTCTCCTCGACCCTGTTCCGCATGAAGGCGGGGACGTCGAGGTTGTCCTCGTCCAGCTCGTTGCCGTCGAGGGCGGACCCGCTCCCGGTGCGCACCGTCCAGGCCCCCTCCACCTCTTCCGGGCTGGCGTCCCGCACGCCGCAGGCCGGCTCCTGCGCACCGCCGGTCCGCTCCTGCACCCGGTCGTTGAGCCGGATGACCTTGCTGTACTGCTCCCGGTCGATGCCCGTGGCGATGACCGTCATCTGGACCTCGTCGCCCATGCTGTCGTCGAACACCAGCCCGGAGAAGATCTCGGCCCCTTCGTCCACCTCTCCCTTGATGTAGGTGAAGGCCTCGTCCACCTCTTCCATGGTCATGTCCGAAGGCCCGGTCAGGTTCATCAAGAGTCCCCGCGCCCCGCTGATGGAGATGTCCTCGAGGAGCGGGCTGTTGATCGCCTCGCGCGCCGCCTCGATGGCGCGGTTTTCGCCGCCGGCCCGGCCGGTCCCCATGATGGCGGTGCCCATCTGCTCCATCACCTTTTTCACGTCGGCGAAGTCCAGGTTCATGAAGCCGCTGCTGTTGATGAGGTCCGAGATGCCCCGGACGGCGTTCAGGAGCACCTCGTCGGCCCGCACGAACAGGTCCCTGACGGTGCTGTTCTTGGTCCCCACGGACTTGAGCCGCTCGTTCGGGATGATGATCAGGGTGTCCACTTCCTGCTTGAGCTTCTCCACCCCCTCCAGGGCGCGCCGCATCCGCTTGTCCCCTTCGAACTTGAAGGGCTTGGTGACCACGGCCACGGTGAGCGCACCGGACTCCCGGCACTCGTGGGCGACCACGGGGGCGGCCCCGGTGCCGGTCCCGCCGCCCATTCCGGCCGTGACGAAGACCATGTCGGCCCCCTCCGCGGCCTCGCGCACGTCGTTCGTGCTCTCCTCGGCGGCGGCCTGGCCGACCTCGGGATCCGACCCGGCGCCCAGGCCCCGGGTGAGGGCCGCGCCCAGCTGGATCTTGCAGGAGCAGGTGGATCGCTCCAGGTCCTGGCTGTCGGTGTTGGCCGTGATGAAATCCACGCCCTTGAGCTTGGCTGAGATCATGTTGTTGATCGCGTTCCCGCCGGCTCCCCCGATGCCGAAGACCTTGATCTTCGCGCTGTACCGGCTCTCCTTCTCCTCGACAAACTCGAACTTCATGACGTCCCTCCTTTTCATGCGTTTGAAGCGCCCGACATTCTTAGATGATATCCTTGAACCACCTCTTCATCCTGTCCATGACCCTTCCGAAAATGTTGGTGTCGCGGATCCTGAACTTCTTGCCTTCCTTGCTTCGTTTGGCTCCGTAGAGCACCAGCCCCACGGCGGTTGCATACATGGGCTTGTTCACCACCTCCACCAGCCCCTTGATCTCCTTGGGGTAGCCGATCCGAGCGGGCACCTTGAACACGGACTCGGCCATCTCGGCGATGCCCGAGAGCTCCGCAGATCCGCCCGTGACCACCACCCCGGAGTTGATCGACTCGGCGAACCCCGACCGGAGAAGCTCGTTGTGGATGAGGGTGAAGATCTCCTCCACCCGGGGCTCGAGGATCTCTCCCAGGATCCGCCTGGAGAGGACCCGCGGCTTTCTCCCGCCCACCCCGGGGACCTCGATGGTCTCGTCCTCCCCGATCAACGAGCCGACGGCGCAGCCGTACTTCATCTTGACCTTTTCCGCGTCCTTGCGGGAGGTCCGCAGGCCGATGGACAGGTCGTAGGTCAGGTTGTCCCCCCCGAGGGCGAGCACCGACGTGTGTTTGATGGCCCCCTTGGAGAATACGGCCATGTCCGTGGTGCCGCCCCCGAAGTCGAGCAGGGCCACGCCGAGGGTCCTCTCCTCGTCCGAGAGCACGGACTCGTTCGAGGCCAGGGACTCCAGCACGATGTCCGCCACGTCGAGCCCCGCCTTGTTGGCGCACTTGATGATGTTCTGGGCCGACGTCACGGCGCCGGTGACGATGTGGATCTTCGCTTCCAGGCGAACTCCGGACATGCCCAGGGGATCCACGATGGCGTCCTGCTCGTCGACGATGAACTCCTGGGTGAGCACGTGGATCACCTCCCGGTCCATGGGAATGGCCACGGCGCTGGCGGCCTCGATCACCCGCTCGACGTCCTTTCGGGTCACCTCTTTTTCCTTGAGCGGGATGACCCCGTGGCTGTTGAATCCCTTGATGTGCCCTCCGGCGACCCCGGCGTAGACCGTGCTGATCTCACAGCCGGCCATGGTTTCGGCTTCCTCGATCGCCTCCTTGATGGAGTTCACGGTGTTCTCGATGTTGATCACCACCCCTTTCCGGAGGCCCTCCGACGGGTGGCTCCCGATGCCGATGATCTCGATTCCGTCCGGTTTCAGCTCTCCCACCACGGCGCAGATCTTGGTGGTCCCGATGTCCAGTCCTACGATGATCTCCGAGGCCATGCTCTGAACTCCTTCCCTTTCCGCGATCGACCCGCCCCGCGAGCCCCGCTCAACGCGGCCCACCTTCCGGGGCTATCCCCTCCGAAAGGAAACCACCGCTCCGTCCCGGTAGTGAAGGTTGATCCCGGTGACCCTTTCGACCTGCCGGGTGTCGCGCAGGTGCTCGACGATTCGGTTCAGATCGTCGATCTTCTTCTCCAGGTCGGGCACGCTCACCTGCACCATGGCGGGCAGGGAACGGAAGTAGAGCGACACGTTCCCGGCGTTGCGCAGGTGGACCTCGGAGATCTCATCCTTCATCCAGTCCTCCCCCCGCCGCTCCAGGACCTCGAGCACGTGGGCCGCGAGCTTGAGGTTCCGGTCGCGCTGCTCCTCGTCGTCGAACGCGCCGGTGATGACCGGGAAGTCCACCGGCTCCGCGGGCTCCACCTCCTTGAACACGTCCCCGTTTCGGTTCATGTAAAACAGTCCGCCCGTGGAAACGACGGCCCAGGGCTCCTCCCGCACGGCCCGGATCCTCAGCGAGTGAGGATACCGCTTCTCCACCTGGACGGATCTGACCCAGGGGTGGCGCTCCAGGTTCAGCTCGAGCTTTCTCAGATCCACGGCGAGGAGGGTCATGTCCGAGCGAAGCCCCGATATCTCCAGGAGCTCGCGCTTGATGTGGTTCTCCACCCCGGAGATCTCCACCCGTTCCAGGCGGATGTAGGGCGAGTGGAGCAGAAACTGGTACCCGGCAAGAAAGAGCACGCTGATCATCATTAGACACACCAGCAGGCAAGAGACCTTCAGGAAGGACGAGCCCGCCCAGCAGATCACCTGCCAGACCGTCGCCAGGATGTGCCGCTCCCGCTCTTCCGTCTCTCGCTTCGTCATGGATTCTCGGTACGCTCCGTGGTGCTTCGCCGTTTCCCTTCAAAAACCCACGGTCCGGATCTCCGGCTCGAGCTCGATCCCCGTGCGGCGCAGCACGGCTTCCCTCGCCAGGTTCATCAGCGAGAGGATGTCCTCCGCCGTGGCCCCTCCCCGGTTCACGATGAAGTTCGCGTGGAGCCGGGAGATCTCCGCCCCGCCGATCCTCTTTCCCCTCAGCCCGGCCTCCGCCACCAGCCGCCATGCCTCCCCCCCGGGCGGGTTTCGAAAGACGGACCCCGCCGAGGGGAACCGGAGGGGCTGAGTGTCGCGGCGCTTCTCGAGGTTTCGGTCGATCCGCTCGCGGACCGCCCCCGGGGCGTCCCGCCACACGCGGAAGTCCGCCCTCGTGACCACCGAGCCCTCGGGCAGGCTGCTCCAGCGGTAGGAGAAGCGAAGGGCTCCGGCCGGTAGCACGGCGACCTCCCCCGCGCCTGTGAGGAGCTCCACCCTTCTCAGCGCCTTCCCCGTGTCCCGGCCCCGGGCCCCGGCGTTGGTGGCCACGGCCCCGCCCGCCGTTCCCGGAATGCCGGCCAGGAACTCGAGCCCGCCGAGGCCTTCGCGGGCGCAGCGGTCCAGGATCCGCCGGTTCGTCGCCCCGCCTCCGGCGCTCAGCTTTTCCTCTACCCCGTTTCCGCTCACCTCGGCCAGCGCGCCCCGCAGGCGGATGACCACCCCACGGACCCCCCGGTCCGAAACGAGCAGATTGCTCCCCTTGCCCACGACCACCCAGGGAATGCTCTCGGCCCTCGCGTAGGCGTGTGTGCGTCTGAGCACCTCCAGACTCCCGGTGCGGACCATTGCGTCCGCGTTGCCTCCCACCCGAAACGTGGTGTAGAGACGCATGGGTCGATCGAACCGGACGTCGGGGCCTGCAATCTCCATGAGCTTCCTTCGATGCCCTCTCTCCACGGTCATCCCTGGAGCTCTTCCATGAGCCGTTCCCCCACGAGGTGGACGTCGCCCGCACCCAGGGTGACGAGCACGTCTCCAGGCTGCAGGGTCGCCCGCAGCCGTTCCCGGATCCAGTCCAGGTCCCGGCCCTGAATCACCTCCCGGTGACCGTGCTCCTTGATGCCCCGGCAGAGCCTCTCCGAGTCCACACCCTCGATGGGCGCCTCTCCCGCCCCGTAAATGGGAGCCACCACCAGGACGTCCGCCTGATTGAAGCTCAAGACGAACCGGTCGAACAGGGCCCGGGTCCGCGAGTAGCGGTGCGGCTGAAACACGACCACCAGCCGCTGCTCGGGCCAGCAGGTCCTGGCCGTCTCCAGGGTGTGAACGATCTCCGTCGGGTGGTGTCCGTAGTCGTCCACGAACAGGATCCCGGCCCGCTCCCCTTTCACCTGGAACCGCCGGGCCAGTCCGCCCAGGTTGGCCAGTCCCGCCTTGATGTCCTCGAGGTCCAGCTCCAGCTCCAGCCCCACCGTGATGGCCGCCAGGGCGTTGAGCACGTTGTGCTTTCCCGGCATCCCCACCAGGACCCGGCCCAGGGCGCGGTCGCGGTGGAGGACCTCGAACGAGGAGACGAGCTCCCGCATCTCCACCTCCCGGGCCTGCACATCGGCCTGAGAAACCATGCCGTAGGTGAGGTAGCGCTTTCGCAGGCGCGGGAGAATTCCCTGGATCTCCTCGTTGTCCAGGCAGAGCACGGCCGAGCCGTAAAAGGGGATCTTGTTCACGAAGTCGACGAACGTGGTCCGGAGGTTGTCCATGGTCCCGTAGTGCTCGATGTGCTCCTGGTCCACGTTGGTCACCACGGCGACGGTGGGCGAGAGCACCATAAAGGACCCGTCGCTCTCGTCCGACTCCGCGACCAGGACGTCCCCCTGGCCGAGCTTGGCGTTGGATCCTCCCCAGATGTCCAGGCGCCCTCCGATGACGACCGTGGGGTCCAGGTCCGCACTCGTGAGGATGGACGCGATCATGGAGGTGGTGGTGGTCTTGCCGTGGGCCCCGGCCACCGCAATCCCGTACTTGAGCCGCATGAGCTCGGCCAGCATCTCCGCCCTGGGGATCACGGGGACGAACCGCTCCACGGCCTCGAGGATCTCCGGGTTGTCCGGGGAAACGGCCGAGGAAAAGACCACCACGTCCGCCTCGGAGGCGTTCTCCCGCCGGTGACCGAGCGAGAGGGAAGCCCCCATCCCCCCGAGCCTCCGTGTGACCTCGGACTCCTTCAGGTCGGAGCCGCTCACCTGGTACCCCAGGTTGAGCAGGAGCTCGGCGATGCCGCTCATGCCGATGCCTCCGATGCCCACGAAATGGATCCGCTGTACCTTGCCGAACGGTCTCATCGTCCCCTCGCACCCCGGCCTTCGGAGCCGCGGCTCATCAACGCCTCGAGCTGATCCACGATCGCTTTCGTCGCTTCCGGCCTCGCCTTTTCCAGGGCCCTTGCGGCCATTCGTCGAAGCGGCTCCCGATCCGCGGCGTAGCGGATCAGGAGATCGGCCAGGGAGGCGCCGTCGAGATCCTTCTGAAGGAGAAGGACCGCCCCTCCGGCGTCGGCGAGGGCCCTGGCGTTGGTCACCTGGTGGTTGTTGGCCGCGTGGGGAAAGGGAATCAGGATGGACGGCTTGCCCAGGGCGGCCAGCTCCGTCACCGTGGAGGCGCCGGCCCTTCCCACCACCAGGTCGGCCCGTGCATACGCCCCGGCCATGTCCTCGATGAAGGGCGTCACCACGCCCCGGAGCCCCCGTTCCGTGTACATCCCCAGCACCCTCTCGTAGTCGGCGTCCCCGGTCTGGTGAACCACGCGGACGTCCACCTCGCGGCGCTTCACGAGAACCAGGGCGTCGGCCACGGCCGTGTTCACCGCCCTGGCCCCCTGGCTTCCACCCACAACCAGGACGCTCAACGGCCGTGCCGGGTCGACGGGACGGGGCTCGACCCGCAGAACCTCCTGCCGAACCGGATTGCCCGTGAGAACGAGACGCCCCGCCGGGAACCCCGCCCGGCTCTCCTCGAAGGAGATGAACACCCGGTCCACGATGCGGCAGAGAAGCCGGTTCGTGAGCCCGGGGTAGGAGTTCTGCTCCTGAATCGCCGTGGGAAGGCCCAGGGTCCGGGCGGCCAGGCAGACCGGGCCCGAGGCGTAGCCGCCCACGCCCAGCGCGGCTTGCGGGGCGAACCGCTTCAGGAGGCGCCGGGCTTGGAACAGGCTTCGCGGAAGCCCCGCGACGGCGGCCAGGGCCCCGGTCCAGCCCCGGCCCTGGAGAGGCAGGACCCGGATGGAGAGCTGCCGGTATCCGGATCGCTCCAGGATTCGCGTCTCCATCCTGCGCTCCCCCGTCACGAAGAGGACCTCCGCGCCCGGGCGACGACGCGTCATCTCCCGGGCCGTGGCCAGGCCGGGAAAGAGGTGCCCGCCGGTCCCGCCGCCTGCGATGACCAGGCGAATCCCGCGATTTGCCTCCGTGACGCTCATGCGTTCTCTCAACTCCTCTGGGCGATGCTCAGCAGGATTCCCACGCCGAGCAGGTTGACCACCAGGGAGGACCCCCCGTAGCTGATCAGGGGAAGGGTCAGACCCTTGGTGGGCAGAAGTCCCATCACCACGCCCATGTTGATCATCACCTGGAGCCCGAGAAAGCAGCTGATGCCCATGGCCAGGTAGCTGCTGTAGAGATCCCTGGCGTTGAGCGCCACCCGGATCCCCCGCATGATGAGCAGGGCGAAGAGGAACACCACCGTGGCCACGCCCAGGAGCCCCACCTCCTCGGCGATGATGGACAGGATGAAGTCCGTGTGGGGTTCCGGGAGGTAGAGGAGCTTCTGCTTGCTGTTGCCCAGCCCCACCCCGAACAGCCCGCCCGAGCCGAAGGCCAGAAAAGAGTGGATGATCTGGAACCCCAACCCGTGGGGGTCCTTCCAGGGCTCCAGGAACGCCCACCAGCGGCGAAGCCGGTACGGCTCCATCCAGATCAGGAAGCCCACCACGGGGGCGAACGCCAGCAGAAGGGCCACGAGCTGGTACAGGCGGACCCCGCCCACGAAGAGGAGCATCACGAGCCAGCAGCCGATGATCACCGCCGTTCCCAGATCGGGCTGGAGCACGATCAGCGCCATGAAGACCCCGGCCACCAGGAGGTGGGGCAGCAACCCCTTGGAGAAGGACGCCATGTCGGGGCCCTTCTTGGCCATGGAGTAGGCGACGTAGACCGCCAGGGAGAGCTTGGCGAGCTCCGAGGGCTGGAAGGAAAAGCCGTAGAAACGAAGCCAGCGGCTCCC
>Ga0207797_1003254_pt1 | contig 10897 bp, 7 predicted proteins | sample PRCRCaboRojoPR_6_FD_187275 | JGI IMG/M metagenome (GOLD analysis project Ga0207797, IMG submission 187275) | Marine sediment microbial community from Cabo Rojo, Puerto Rico - PR CR 10% Liquid 1 (SPAdes) | ecosystem: Environmental > Aquatic > Marine > Coastal > Sediment | place: Cabo Rojo, Puerto... | reverse complement strand
AAGGAACATGTAGGACTTTATGGATAAACCCAAATTACAAGGGAGATTAGATTGGGTTTTCTCAACGGAAAACAGGTATATTCCTCAATACTAAGAACTAAAAAAGTACCGGCGGCCCCAAAATACCGCCGGTACTCACTTCAACTTAACCCAAACCCTAACCCAAATCTATAATTATATACTCAAAAATCGTTCCAGCTGTTGGTTTTATTCAGTCAAATTTTATCTTTTTATTCGCTATTCCAATCCGGTGGATCCTGATCCAGTAAATGCCTGACAAAAAAGTCCTGCCGTTTCCTGGCTCCATACAGGCCTCCCAGGGTATGTCCCTTCCCGGGAAGCACTACCAATTCAAAATCTTTCCGCTCCTCTATTAAAGCATCAGCTACCTGCATGGTGGAGGCGGGATCCACATTGTCATCCGTTTCACCCACAATAAGCATCAGGTCACCCTCCAGATTACCTGCATTGACAACATTGGACGATTCCTTATATTGAGGGCCCACAGGATAACCCATCCACTGCTCATTCCACCACATTTTGTCCATGCGGTTATCATGGCAACCACATGAGGCTACACCAGCAGTATAAAAGTCAGGATGAAACAGCAAACCTGCAAGCGCATTCTGGCCCCCTGCTGAACTTCCAAAAATTCCTACTTCAGAAGTGTCCATATAGGGATATTTGTCCGCAGCAGCCCGAATCCAGCGAATGCGATCCCGAAATCCTGCATCCTTCAGATTTTTCCAACAAACATCCAGAAAATCCTTAGAGCGGTTGTTGGTACCCATGCCGTCTATCTGAACTACGATGAACCCGAGCTCAGTCAGATCATTAATATACCAGATATAGGGATTGAATGATTTCTGGACATAGGAACCCTGGGGACCGGCATAGATGTATTCTATTACAGGGTAGCTTTTTGTGGAATCGAAATCCGAAGGTCTGTATATGTTGCCCCAGATATCGGTTTCCCCGTCACGGCCTTTGGCAGTAAACACCTCGGGGCGCGACCAGCCGGCATCTATCAACTCAGAGATATCCGCTTCTTCAACATTCATCACCACCTTTGCATTCCTGGTTTTTCGCAGAACCGTTTTTGGTGCCATGTCGGCCCGCGAAAAATGATCCACATAATATTTCCGGTCGGCTGAAAAGGTGATTTCATGATTACCTTTTTCTGGCGTGAGCTCCGCTAAATCGGTGCCATCGAAATCTATCTTGTAATAATGGATCAAATAGGGATCTTCACCTTCATTCCTGCCGCTGGCTTTAAAATAAATTTCCCTTTTCTTCTTATCTATCTCCACGATATCACGAACCACCCACTCTCCTTCCGTTATTTGATTTTTCAGCTCTCCTGTTTCACCATTGAACAAATAAAGATGGTTCCAACCATCACGTTCCGAAGTCCAAATGATCTCCTCCCCGTCATTGATATCCCGGCGCATCAACTTGCCATCGCTGCTGTAATCCACAAATGTTTTGCTTTTCTCTTCAATCAGGATTTTTGTATCTCCTGTTTCTGCATTCACTTCCACCAACTGATAGAGTTGGTGTCCCCTTTGATTGAATTCAAAGGTAAAACCCCGGCTGTCGGCCCACCATTCAATCCGGCTTAATTCGTACTGATCTTCAAATGGCTTTCCATTAACGGGAATCTTTTCTTTTTCTTCAACATCAAACAGCTTGGGTCTTTTGATGGGAAGTGCATCGCCGGGCTTCAGGTATTCGCGCTTATGAAGTTCAGGCTGTAGCTGATCTTCCGGCGCAGATTCAACGAAATAAATATTTCGCTTCTTATTTTGCCGCACTTTGTAGGTGGCCAGCTTCTTTGAGTCGGGCGACCATCTAACGTAGGAAGAATATACATCCCCTTCTGAACCGTCATAACTCAATTGATGGGTCTTATCTGAAGTGGTATTCCTGATCCACAAATTGTAATTCCTGATAAAAGCCACCCAGTTGCTGTCGGGCGAAACAACGGGAGAATTGCTTAAATGATCCCTGCTGTTGCCCCAGTAAGCATCGGGATGACTCCGGTCCCTTTCGGGGCCGTAATCTTTTACCTTCTCAAGTTCATTGGAAGACAGGTCATAATTCCATTTGATGTTGTCAAGATGAAATACGATTTCATCCATATCCTTATTAAACCGAAGATATTCCAAAGGTAATGAATAGGGCAGCAAGGCGCCGCCGGTCGCTTCGTTCAGTTTTTCACACAGTTTTTCCTGGTCAAAGGCCTGCTCTTTGGTTCTTCGGTCTGCGTCAACAATGTAATAGATCTCTCCCTTTTTCGTATTTACCTCATACCAAAAATGGTGGGTATCCCTTATCCAGGAAGGATCCACATGAGCATGGTAAACCAGGTCGTTATACTTGCTTAAAGAATCGCCTTTACGGTAATCTCCTTTAGTAACCTGGGAATAAACACTTGTATTTCCCAAAAGAATAAAAACAGAGAAAATAACACAGATTATAAAAGGTTGTAGCAACTTCATATGAAATGAATCTTTTAATTAGAGTATAAAATGGACTGTTTGTATTCAATAATAAACAACTTTTTTTTAAGGATTTTTATATTAAATTGGCCCACAACGTAATTTCCTTAGTACTTCACCCAGATAAAATCGATGCCTATTTCATTTGCACCTTCTTCACGATTTTCAATGACTAACTCGTGGAGGCCTTCTTCCAGTTCAACGCTTTGAGAAACATGATTCCTTGAAACCACCGCATGTTCCTGGTATAAATCAACCATGGACTGATTACCAAATTTTAACTCCTTACCATTGACCTGAACGGAAATGTTTCCGCTATGAGGAGAATGAGCAGCAGTCAGGGCAATATTTACGGTAGTATCCTTTACCACCGGAATATTCAGCCTCAATCCCTCCCCTTTCTTATTTGATTTCCAAAGCATATATTCTCCTTTGGTCCATATATATCCTTCTTCAGGTGAGATCATTGACGGATCCTCTGCCAGGTTTTCTGCCTCATAGAAAATCGAACCGGCAGCTCCAAAGCCTGCTTCGGCCTGATTCCAGCCAGGTAATTCAGGCATCTTCACATCCTGTTCTGAAATCTCCCTGTGATCATCCTTGAAGTGCGGGAAGGCATATAAATAGGCAATCCGGCCGTAGAAAAAACCGGGAACTTCGCTATGCGACAAAAGCTCCATATAAAAATCAATCCGGTTTTCAAAGGGCACATCATCCAGAACCTGATACCGGTAATTGGTTACAAATCCTCTGTTTCCGGGTCCGTCGTTACGTGGCTGGCCGCAAAAGGCATGATCGAATATGGCTCTGGATGACCATGAATAATTGAAATAATCTTCCGAGCCGGTTCCGAAGGTGGAAGGTGTCTCTTCTCCATCAATAAAGATCTTTTCATCGCCTTCGCCCCACCAGTTCCCCCAGCTGGTCGGTACGCGGGCTGGGTTCATAATAAAAGCCGAAGCTCCTACCAGTCTGCCTTTCCCTGAACCCAACACATAAGGAATGTCAAAAGGATTTTCACCAGAGGATGTCAGGCTATGATCGGCACGCCAGTGTGCTCTCAGATGCATGGATTCACCCTCCTCCCATTCGTATTCTTTCAACCGAAGGGAGGTAGATACGGTTAAACCCTGATCAGACAGATTGTCAACCTCTACTCTGACTTTCTCTCTGAAAGGCATAACAAAGCGGCATATCATGGAACCATCAGGCTTTACCGTAAAAGGTAACGAACTGTAAGGATCAATCCCGTGGGCAGTGCCGAAGAAATCCCCTATGGGCGCCTGGACCTGCGGAACGGAAGCTCCATCAAAATAAATATTTAAAATCCCCTGTCGTAGGGCTTGCTTCATCTTATCTGCAGTAAGCTTCACTTCAAATCTTTCTATCGCTTTTTCACCTTTAAGCGTGATCAAATTCCTCGTTGCATGGGAAGGCAGGTGCTCGCTTGCAGATATAATTTCTGAACCCTCATAATTCCATTCTTTATCGGGATGTAAAAATAAACGCCTTGTCTTGTCAAGCGATTGTTTAAATTCATCCAGATCATCCGGGGAAAAGGTTTCCACCCTTACATCCTGGTTGTACAGGCGCATCTGGATATGGTAAAAATGCAGCTTTTCCAGATCGCCTTCCCATTCTATACGGCATCGCTCTGAAAAAGGAATGGGAAGATAAAACGCATCATACTGCCGCAGGCTGTTCTGGTAGCTTTCCTGTGGTTCTTTTCCGGACAGAGCCTGAAAGGTTCTCCAGAAAAAGTCTTCTGCTTTCCCTTCGAATACCGGCTCTTCCATGTCATCCAGGTAAACACTGATATTTCCATTGATTCTTGCTGACCAAAGCCTCACAATAACCCCAGGTCTTTGCACATCACAGATCAGGTATTTGCCAATGCCATCTTCACCAGGTTCTTCCAACACTTTTTTAAAACCAGGGATCGGCTCTCCACCAAAGCCATCACTGTTGGCAAACCATCCGGGTTCATAGGGCGAAGTGCTCCGCCGGTCATAGGAAGAGAACTGAACCGTTTTATAAGATTCATCGGGAAATCTTGTTAACCGCTCGAGGTTGGTCATTTCATTGATTAATCCTTCCATGGTTACTGACTGCGACTGAACTGATACCCCAGGAATGAGAAAAAGAAAACTCATCAGGACGATAAGATATGGTTTGTGGCTTTTCATAATTGCGTGGGTCTTTTGTTCAACATTAAAAAAATAAACAAACAGAAAGGTTCCCGGCGGAACCAGTTTATAGTTGACCCGGCATTCTTCTTGTGGAAAATGAATGCCGGGTTCTCATTAGTATTTAGAAAGTAAATGGCTTCCTATTCCTTCTCAAATTTAGCAACCCAACCTCCGCCGGGTGCCATATGAATGCTCAGATCATCTGAAGCATTTACCGTTTGGGTTTCCTTTTTGTAATCCTCTGCATGCCGGTCGGCATTGATGCCGTCGCGGAATATTTCCACAGCATAATCACCGGAATCAAGGAATGAAAGATCAAGCTCCAGGTCACGCTCGTTCCAGTCGGTCATGGCGCCCAAATACCAAACATTCCCTTTCTTCCTGGCCACAGCAACATACTCACCAATTTCTCCCTCCAGTACCTTTGTATCATCCCATTCAACGGGAACCCCGGAAATGAATTCCGTGCATTCTTTTTCCTCCCTGTAATTGCTTGGGCTATCTGAAAGCATTTGAAGCGGACTCTCAAAAATAACATACATCGCCATTTGGTGAACGCGGGTTCCCAGGCTCATGGGCCGGGTAAATCTGGAACAGAAATTGGCTTCCTGTGCATTGTGCATGGCGCCGGGCGTGTAATCAATGGGGCCTGCAAACATACGAATAAAGGGGACTGTTACATCATATTCGGGGTTGGGAAGCGCACTCCACTTATTGTTTTCCATTCCTTTCACTCCTTCCCTTGTAATAACATTCGGATAGGCCCTGCGCATTCCGGTGGGCTTATAGGAACCGTGGTAATCCACCAACAATTGGTGCTCTGCTGCCTTATCAGCGATCCGTTTGTAATAATTGACCATCCACTGATCATCACGCTGCATAAAATCGATCTTCAGTCCTTTTACACCGAGTTCCTGAAACCAGTCCATGGCTTTGTCCGTCTGATCGTCAAGGGCCTTCCAGACCATCCAAAGGATCACTCCCACATCTTTGCTTTCGGCATATGAGGTGATCTCTTCCAGGTCAATATCGGGATTGACATCAAACAAATCTTCTGTATTCGACCAGCCTTCATCCAGGATAATATAATCAAGACCATACTCCGCTGCAAAATCAATATAATGCTTGTAGGTTTTCGTATTCACACCGGCCTTGAAATCCACACCACGGATATTGGTGGCATTCCACCAGTCCCAGGCAACATTGCCGGGTTTAATCCAGTCGGTTTCCTTCAATTCACAAGGTTTTGCAAGCTTAAAAACAATCTGGCTGGTGATCAGATCTTCATCTTCTTCTGCGATGGATAACACCCGCCAGGGAAAAGACCGCTGTCCATCAGTAATGGCAAGATAATCGGCCCTTTCTTCTGCCACCACAGTACGGTCATTAACCTGACGTTCTTTGGTTACATACTGAGGAAAAACGCTGGTTAAGGTATTCTTCCCCCCAGACTTTACATACATTCCGGGATAATCCCAGAGGTCAGCCTCGGTGAGAGCAACTTTCGGCCCATTGGAAATTTCCAGCACAGTTGGGTATATCCCCATGGTATCGGGCTCCAGTTCCGAAATGCTTACCTTGTCATAGGTGCTTTCCTGGTGGGTGATGAAGCCCTGTACACCGGCAAAGTACATGGGTAAATCTTCATCAAAGCTGAACCTCACTGTTTCTGACTCCACTGTGATCTCATCATCAAAATCCGTTACAAAACGATAGGCCACTCCTTCATTGTAAGCCCGGAATATCACAGAATAATTGTTTTCAAATTCAATATTCAGCTCATTGTAATGATTGCGTATGGACGACTTCTTTTCAGAAACAACGGGGTCTATCGATTCATCAATTGTTTGCCTGGAAGTATTCACCACGGTTGCCTCTTCCCCGAGCGTTCCATGATCTCTAACTTTCAATGCAAGAGGTGACTGATCAAGCACTTGATCTCCTCTGAAATATACCGAATAATGGGTTTCACCATCTACCGATATCTCAACTTCAACTCTCCCGTCAGGAGAGGTAAGCTCATAATCCTGGGAAAAACCATTTAAAGATATCAACATCATGAAAAAAGGGATAAGCAGGATTCGTTTCATAATAATCATGGTTTTGTGGGTTAGTTTATGAAGCATAGATGGAATAAAGGTAAAAAAAATTTGAATAAATGATTTGCATTACTTATTTTCGGCATGAAATAAAGTTCCTTCATAACCCCTAAAATTTCTGCACCATGAAATCTACAAACCTCATCACACGTGTTTTTCTTTTATTTACGCTAACAGGAATTCTTAGCCTTTTTATTTCGGGTAGCTTATCTGCACAGCATAAAACCCAGGCTTACCAGCCCGAATGGGAATCTCTGATACAGCATCCCACGCCAAAATGGTTCAGGGATGGAAAGTTCGGCATCTATTTTCACTGGGGTGTATATTCCGTACCCGCTTATTCAAATGAGTGGTATCCGCGGAACATGTACAGAAAAGAAAGTGATGTATTCAAACATCACCGTGAAACTTACGGACCGCAAAGTAAATTCGGTTATAAAGATTTCATCCCCATGTTCACTGCAGAACATTTCGATGCCCAAGAATGGGTAAAACTGTTTAAAAAAGCAGGCGCCAAATATATAGGGCCCGTAGCTGAACACCACGATGGTTTTGCCATGTGGGACAGCAAACTCACCGACTGGGATGCTGCCGACATGGGGCCGCAACGGGATATCACCGGTGAGCTGGCAAAAGCAGCCCGAAAAGAAGGACTGAAATTTCTCACCTCCTTCCACCATGCTTTCAACTGGAAATACTATGAACCCGCATTTCAATACGATGCAAAGGATCCAAAATACGCCGGCTTATATGGAACACCTCATGCACCCGGAACGCCTGAATCAAAAGAATTCCTGGAAGACTGGCTGGGAAAGATCATTGAAGTAATTGATAATTACCGTCCAGACTATATCTGGTTTGATTTCGGCTGGCAGGAAGAGACTTTTGAGCCCTACAAAAGACAGTTTCTCTCCTATTACTATAATAAGGGAGAAGAATGGGGAAAGGATGTAGTTGTTACCTACAAACGTGATCACCTGCCGGAAGCTTCAGCAGTACTTGACCTGGAAAGAGGCCGGCTCGACAGTCTGCGCAGGAAACCCTGGAATACAGATACATCAATTGACAGAGAATCCTGGTGTTATATTGACAATCCCGATTACAAATCGGTCAATACCCTGATCGATAACCTGGTTGACAGGGTAAGCAAAAACGGCAACACTTTGCTGAATATCGCACCCCGCCCGGACGGAACCATACCCGAGCCTCAAAAGGAAAGATTACTGGCAATGGGTGAATGGTTCGATGTCAACGGTGAAGCCATCTATGGTACACGCTACTGGAAAAAATACGGTGAGGGACCTACCCAGATTGAAGGAGGAAACTTCATAGATGGCAAAAAAGTGGTCTATACCGCAAATGATGTCCGCTTTACAGTAAAAGACAACGTGCTTTATGCCATTGCGCTTGCCTGGCCTGAAGATGAGCTTACCATCAAAAGCCTGAAGGAGCTGGATCCTGACAAGATTGAATCCATCACCATGCTTGGTGACGGGGATGAGCTCGACTGGCAGATGACTGAAGAAGGGCTGGTGGTAGAACCCCCCAGGAATAAGCCCTGTGAGCACGCCTATTCATTTAAAATACAATATAGCGAACGTTTCTGGATACCGCATATGTAGTTAATGTATAATTCTAAAACCAGGTTGATGGTAAGAACAAGAAAAATATTTGCCACTAAAACTCCAACACCACATGCTTCGGAGCAAGGGTACCAAATTCTACTAAAAAAGATATACCCCTTAATCTAATTTTGGTGTTCTTTTGTGTTTTGGTGTTTTAGTGGCGGAAAAATAATATCAATGAACTCTCTAACTTACTTGGAACATATCATTTAAACCTCTTAATATTAAAATCAATGAAAAAAATCCTGCTTGTTATTCTGTTGGGTCTATTTATAGGTCAAACAGCAAACGCCCAGAAGAAGATCTGGGATGAAACCGAAGCTGAAAAAGCCGAACGGCTCTCCTGGTGGAGAGAAGCCCGCTTTGGCATGTTTATTCACTGGGGCCTTTATGCCCAGGCCGCCCGTCACGAATGGGTGAAAAAGCGCGAACGGATTTCCGATGAAGAATACCGGAAATACTTCGAGATTTTCAACCCCGATCTGTTCGATCCTGCAGAATGGGCAAAAAAGGCAAAAGCCGCCGGGATGAAGTATGCCGTGATCACCAGCAAACACCACGAAGGTTTTTGCATGTTTGACTCCGAGTACACCGATTATGACGTGATGAGCACACCTTATGGTAAGGATATTATAAAGGAATGGGTGGAAGCCTTCCGGGCAGAGGGCCTTGGCATTGGTTTTTACTATTCATTGATTGACTGGCATCATCCTGAATATACCATCGACCGCATACATCCCCAAAGCGCACAAACGGAAGAAGAATATGAAAAGCTGAACAAAGACCGGGATATGTCAGTTTATCGAGAGTACCTAAAAAACCAGGTACGCGAGATACTTACCAGCTATGGCAAAATTGACATTTTGTGGCTGGATTTCTCCTTCCCGGGCAAATTTGGCAAAGACCGAAACGACTGGGGCTCGGTGGAGCTAATGAAAATGGTTCGCCGGCTTCAGCCTGAAATCATTGTAAACGACCGGGCCGACCTGAAAGATTATTGGGGAGGATGGGATTTTACTACCCCGGAACAGTTCAAAGTTCAAAAATGGCCGGAAATTGACGGGGAAAAGATCCCCTGGGAGACCTGCCAGACCTTTTCCGGATCGTGGGGCTACTATCGCGACGAGCATACCTGGAAAGACAAAAAGCAGCTTCTTGTTTTGCTCATCGAATCGGTAAGCAAAGGTGGCAACCTGTTATTGAATGTGGGCCCCACTGCAAGAGGAACCTTCGATTACAGGGCCCAAAATGCCCTCGGTGAAATGGGAGAATGGATGAAATACAACAGCCGCTCAATTTACGGTTGTACCCAGGCACCCGAAAAATTCAATGCCCCAGATAACACCCTGCTTACCTACAATGAAGAAAAGAACCGTCTGTATATCCACCTGCTTGATTATCCATTGAAAAACTTTCTGCTGGAAGATTACAAGGACAAAATCAAATATGCCCAGTTCCTGCACGATGCATCGGAGCTGCAAATGTCGGAACCCTATGGCCACTGGGTAGAACAGGAAACAGGAGAGAATGATGTGAACCTGATATTGCCTGTAAACAAACCCAATGTTGAAATACCGGTGATAGAGGTTTTCCTGAAGGAATGATGAATAAAGAAAAGCACAAAATATTATTTTTTGCAATTTTCGAAAACAAAAAAACAATGGTTCTATGTTAAAAGGAATTTCACCGATAATCAGTCCTGAATTGCTGGAAACCCTGGCCCGGATGGGCCACGGGGATGAGATCGTCCTTGCTGATGCCCACTTTCCGGGCGAATCTATCAATTCAAAAGTCATACGTGCCGACGGGCTCAAAATACCCGACTTGCTGGAAGGCATCCTCCCACTTTTCGAACTGGATACCTATGTGGATCATCCGCTGGTGATGATGGCTGCCGTAGAAGGTGACCAGTTGGATCCCAAAGTGGAGAAAAGCTACCTGGAGCGCATTCACAAAACCAATCCAAATGTGCCTCCGATTGAGCGCATCGACCGGTTTGACTTCTACGACCGTGCCAAAAAAGCATTTGCGGTGGTAATGACCGGGGAGACCGTGAAGTACGGAAATATTTTGCTTGTGAAGGGAGTGACACAATAATTGGTAGCATTTACGAAATTAAAGATTTCGAATAAATTACGACTAACAGGAATGTTTTTACAATTCTTGAATATTCACAAAAACACCAAACAACAAGTAACAAATTACAAATAAATTCCAATGGTCAAAATCCCAATGACTAAAACTAATACCCACCGATTCGGAGGTTTTGGTATTTTGAAAATTGGATATTGGTGCTTATTTGTTTTTTGGAATTTGTTATTTGGTGTTTTTAACACACACAAAGATCAAATAGTTATAAAATTTTGCCAAACACCAGTATGATGTTATATAAGAATTTATTTGTATTCGTCTAATCCTAAAATAAAAACTATGAGCAGCACGAGCAGTAAACCCATTGTACCGAAAGATCTGATATTGCCTTT
>Ga0207797_1003253_pt1 | contig 10898 bp, 10 predicted proteins | sample PRCRCaboRojoPR_6_FD_187275 | JGI IMG/M metagenome (GOLD analysis project Ga0207797, IMG submission 187275) | Marine sediment microbial community from Cabo Rojo, Puerto Rico - PR CR 10% Liquid 1 (SPAdes) | ecosystem: Environmental > Aquatic > Marine > Coastal > Sediment | place: Cabo Rojo, Puerto... | reverse complement strand
GGCGGCCGCCAGGCGCTCCTCGTCCCGGCCGTTGATCGCCACGTCGACGCCCTCGCGGGCGAGCGCCGTCGCCGACGCCTTGCCCAGGCCGCTGCTCGACGCCGTCACCAGTGCCGCGTCGCCCTCGATCTCCAGGTCCATGGCGTACGGACCTGCGCGACCGACCCTCAAAACCGTTGATGTGGCGGCCGGGCTCGTCCGGCCGTTCAGTCGACCGGCTCGAAGCGTGCCTCGCCGTCCTCGAAGACCAGCCGCGACCGGCCGACGACCTCGACGTGTTCGGGGGGGTCGCGGGCCAGCGCCGGCGAGACCCGGAACGACGAGAGGTGACCGGTGTCCCGGATCCAGGCGATCCGTGTCGTCCCCGGGTCGTACGGGCCGACGCCGGAGACGGCCGCTGTCAGCGCGAGCTCGTCGGTCGGGAGCGCCAGCGGGAGCCGCGCCTTCGAGAACGACGAGGAGGTCAGCGCGTTCGCGTACACCTGGTCGAGGTCGAGCGCCTCGACGACGTCGACGGTCGTGAGGTCCGCGAGGCCGATCCCCTGGCCGTTGCCGTGCGTCGCCTCGGTCAGCCCGAGGACGAGGATCCGCTTGATCCGGGGGGTCTCCGGCTCGTCGGCGTTGAGCACCTGGTAGCGCCCGATGACGTTCGTGTCCATCCCCGCCCCGGAGACGTCCTTCCCGATCCGCTCGACGACCAGCACGTCCAGGTCGTCGTAGGGGAGCGTCGGCATGTACTCGTAGGCGCGTTCGAGCAGGGCCGCCTCCGCGTCGGGGAGGGCCTCGCCGGGGATCCCCTCGATCTCCGCGGTTTCGTCCTCGAAGTTCTCGACGATGGCGACGCCCCCGAGCAGATCCACCTCCTCGCGGATGACCTCGAACGCCGAGCGGATGACGGGGACGTACCCCTCGACGAGCGCCCGCTCGTGGACCGCGCTCGCGCCCTTCTGCTTCCCGAGGCCGATGGTGGCCATCTTGGTGAGCCCGCTCTCGAACGGACCGGTGAAGTTGGTGTGGGCCTTCACGCGGTTGATGACCACCGTGGCGTCGGCCTCGAGGGCGGCGGCCGCGAAGTGGACCGGCGACCCGAGGTCGGACTCGCCGAGCACGACCGTCTCCATCCGGGCGTCGATCGGACCCCCGACGGACTCCTCCGTGACGCCCATCGCCGCGAGCACCTCCCGCTGGCCCTCGGCGGTGGCGCCGCCGTGGCTCCCCATCGCCGGGACCACGAGCGGGTCGAGGTCGTGCTCGCGCAGGCGCGTCACGACGGCCTCGACGACCGGGACGAGGTCGGTGATACCGCGGCTCCCGACACCGACCGCGACGGTCGCGTCGGCGGGCAGATCCGCGAGGGGCAGCGCGTCGACCGCCTCGCGGGCCGCCCCGGGGACGTCGTCGAGCTCCGGCGTCGGAGGATCGTAGCGGACCTCGTGGAACCGCGGGAGCTCGACGGGGTCGAGCACCGCGGAGACGGTCGCTTCGTCGGGGAACTCCATGGGCGCGTCTCGCCGGTGACACGCATAAACCCAGCGCGCGCCCTGCGGGCACAGGTCCGCCGAGCCCCGACCGGAAGCCCCGAGCCCGGCCGTCGGTCGACTCTGGCTCGCCGGGGGCTAGCGGAACTAAGAGGCTGGCGGCGGACGGGACGTCCACATGTCGCTTCGAGAGGGCGGTACGAACGGGGTAGCGGACGAGGGGGCGTGGCGATGAGCGGGAGCGATACGGACCCGGACGTCCTCGTGCTGCGTCGGGGGGCCCACGGGATGTCGAGCGAGCGGTACGCCGAGGAGCTCCGCGAGCGGCTCCCCGACCACGATATCCGCAGGGCGCGAACGCCGGCCGAGGAGCGCGAACTGATCGCTCGGGTCCCGGTGGCGACCGGCCACGGGCTCGACGAGGGGCTGATCGAGCACGCCGACGGCCTCCGGCTGTTCGCGTGTGCGGCGGCCGGGGTGGGTCACCTGCCGCTGGAGGAACTCGAGGAACGCGACGTCGCGGTGACGAACGCCTCGGGCGTCCACGGGCCGAACATCGCCGAGCAGGTGATCGGATCGATACTCCTGTTCAGCCGCAACCTCCACGAGGGGATCCGGCGCGACGAGCGCGCGGAGTGGCGCCACTTCCAGGCCCACCACACGGAGCTGGCGGACTCGACGGTCACGGTCGTCGGTCTCGGCGCCATCGGGGAGGCGATCGTCGAGCGGCTGCGGCCGTTCGGGCCCCGGATCCTCGGCGTTCGCTACACCCCCGAGAAGGGCGGCCCGACGGACGAGCTGTTCGGCTTCGGCGAGGAGTCGTTCCACGAGGCGCTCGCGGAGACCGACTACCTCGTGCTGGCCTGCCCGCTGACCGAGACGACCAGGGGACTGGTCGACGCGGCGGCGTTCGACACCCTCTCGCCGGAGTCGGTGGTGGTGAACATCGGCCGTGGGCCGATCGTCGAGACGGACGCGCTGCTGGACGCGGTCGGGGACAACGCCGTCCGGGGCGCGGCGCTCGACGTGACCGATCCCGAGCCGCTCCCCGCGGACCACGAGCTCTGGGGGATGGGGAACGTCGTCGTCACGCCGCACAACTCCGGGCACACCTCGCAGTACTACCCGCGGCTGGCGGAGATCGTCGCCGGGAACCTGCGCCGGGTCGCCGAGACCGGGAGCTACGACGAGCTCCGGAACAGGGTCCGCTGACGCGAGCCGTCCTCGGCACGGCCCTCTCCGGCCGGTCCCGGTCCGGGAGGGCGGTCGCTCGCCCGCGCCCTGCAAGGTTTATACGTTCGAAACCGCCTACTCCGGGTATGGCTCACGGGCCCGAGGCGGTGCACGAACTCATCGAGGAGTCGGGGTGGTCGTACCCGGTCTCCGTCCGGCGGCTCGAGCGGAAGCACGCCCTCGCGAACGTCCAGCTGGACGAGTCCGGGAACTCGGCGATGCTCTCCGAGCTGTTCGCGCGGGGTGACTTCGACCGCTTCGAGAGCCGGAGCGACCTGGAGGAGAAGGTCGGGTCCGTCATCGAGGCGGAGCTCGCGGCCCGGGAGACGGGGATCTTCGAGCGCATCAAACGCACGTTCGTCCGCCGCTGACGATGAACAAGCTCCGTGGGCTCTCGCTCGGCGGTCCGGTGCTCCTCCTCGTGGCGAGCGCCTGGGCCCTCCTCCGGTACCCAGGGTGGGTGCCGTTCGCGGTCGCCGCGACCCTCGGGCTCGTCGTCGCGGGACTGCCGCGGGGTATCGCCTCCGGGAAGCTCTGGCTGCGGCGCCTCTGGCGGCGGCTGAGCGACGTCCGTTCGGACGAACCGCTCCGGGACGCCACGTTCGTCTCGGACGCGCCGGTCGAGGACCCCGCGGCCGAGCTGTCGGCCATCGCCGAGGCGGTCCGCGGCGCCGACGGCTTCGACGGGGTCCGCCGCGAGGCGTTCGACGACGGCGAGGGGCTGGTCGTCACCCACGCGGGCTTTCACAGCTCGTTCGTCAGGCTCACGGGGCGGGGCCACCTCGCCGTGACGGGTGCGTCGAAGCGGACGCGCCGGCTCGTCGACCTGATCGAGGCCGCCCGGCCACACTCGCTGTCGGACCGGACGAACAACCCCCTGCGCCGGCCCGACCGGGTCAGGGGTGCCCCGCGGGTGTTCCTCGCCGTCCTCCTCGTCGCGCTCCTCCTCGTCGGCGCCGGCGCCATCGCGAACGGCGCCTACCCGGCCGACGCCTACACCAGCGGCGAGAAGGCCGTGTTCGTCGTCATCGACGCCAGGGCCGACGTCCACCCCGGCGTCTCGGGGACGGACGCGGCGCTCTCGAAGGCGGAGTTCGTCGTCTCGTCGCTCGAGGAGGAGGCCGTCGAGGTTGCGTGGGAGTCGAACAGTACCGATCTGCTGGCCGAACACGGCCAACAGTCGCTGCGGATGAGCGAGGACGCACGCGCGCTGCTCGCCGACGCCCGGGACGACTCGCTCTCGGCCGCCCAGGCCGAACGGGCCGACCGGATCGAGGCGGACCTCCACGAGGCGGAGGCGGCGATCGCCGCGGCGCTCACCCGGCGAATCGAACGGTCGCCACTGGAAGGGGAGACGACCGAGCTCCGGCACGCCCGCGACGCCCTCCGGGCCGCGGCCGATCGCCCCGCCCGGGTTCGGACCCGGGACCGGTCGTCGATCCGGGTCGGGGTGCCCGTCACCGGTTCCCCCGACGGAAAAGGCTATCATCCCGCTCCGTCTCGCCACGGGCACCCATGGAGATAACCGAGGTAGAGGCGTATCCGGTCTCGATACCGCTCGACAGTCCCGTCTCGTTCGCGACACGGACGATCGAGGAGCGGGACCACGCCATCGTCCACGTCCGCACCGACGAGGGGCACGAGGGGCTGGGCTACTCGCTCGGCTACGGCGGGGCGCCGCTCGTCGCCGACGCGGTCTCGGACCTCCTCGCGCCGATGATCGTCGGCGAGGACCCGCGCGACACCGAGCGGCTCTGGCGCGAGATGTTCGACGGCACCGTCCAGATCGGCCGCAAGGGCGTCATGGTCCGGGCCATCTCCTGTGTCGACATCGCGCTCTGGGACGTGAAGGCCAAGGCCGCGGGGATGTCGCTGGCGAAGCTGCTGGGCGGCGGGACCGAGCCGATTCCGGCCTACGCCTCCGGCGGCTACTACCGCGAGGAGAAGGGGCTCTCGGGGCTCCGCGAGGAGATGGAGATGTACGTCGACCGGGGTCACGACGTCGTGAAGATGAAGGTCGGACGGCTCCCGGTCGAGGAGGAGGTCGAGCGGGTGCGGGTGGCCCGCGAGACGATCGGTCCCGACCGGACGCTCCTGATGGACGCCAACGGCAAGTGGAAGAACAAGCAGGAGGCGGTCCGGGCGTGTCGCGCCTTCGGCGAGTACGACCCCTACTTCATCGAGGAGCCGGTGATGCCCGACTCCGTGGACCTGATGCGGGAGGTCAACGCCGCGCTCGACTACCCGGTCGCGGCGGGCGAACTCGAGTTCTCGCGGTACGGCTTCGCCGAACTGATGCGCGAGGACGCCGTCGAGATCGTCCAGCCCGACGTGACAGTCGTCGGCGGGGTCACCGAGTTCATGAAGGTCGCCCACACCGCCGCCACGTTCGACATCCCCGTCGCGCCACACTACAACTGGGACCTCCACGTCCAGCTGCTTGCGGCCGTCGAGAACGGCCTCTGGGCGGAGTACTTCTACCGCGAGACGGACGTCAAATCGTTCGACGACGTCGTCGATAACCCCGTCACCCCGGAGGACGGCGCCATCGAGGTGCCCGACCGTCCGGGCCACGGCGTCACGCTGGATCGGGACGCGCTCGACGAGTTCCGGGTCTAGAACGTTCCCGCGTCCCCCTCCGGAACGTGCCCGAACCGTCTCCCGTGACGTCCTACGGTCGAAGCGGGCGTCTCACGGACGGTCACGTCCCCGAGCGACCACCGAGGGGACACGAATGCCCCTGCGGCTCCACCCCCACGGCGGTGGACACGGCCAGAACCGGGACGGCCCGGCGGTCGGTCCTGTCAGAAGACGGCACCGCAGCTCGGGCACGTCTCCGCATCGCGACCGACCTCGGACCTGCAGTTGCTGCAGTACCGCCTCGCCCCGGTCATGAGTCGCCGACCCACGGGGCGGTCGTCCTCGGGACCGAGTTCGGCCCCGCACTCCCCACAGCGGTCCGGAGAGTCGTCGTGTTCCGACGGGCAGGCGGGACAGACGCGGATCGTCTCCGGTTCCGGCTCCGGTTCCGACCCGTCTTCGGGCCGGTCGCTCGTCGTCAGGACGACCAGTCCGTAGAGGATGGCCCCGAACAGACCGGTGAACAGTGTCAGGACGGCCCAGAACCCGCCGTGCCGACCCCGTCTACTCGCGTCGATCGAGACGGCGAACGCGACCGCTCCCCAGACGGACACGACGAGGAGCAACTCGCCGGCCATACGTCCCCCTTCACGGTGAGGAACAAAAGCCCGTCCTCGACCGCCGGTCGTCCGCCATCGTTCCGGCCGAACACCGCCGACCTCCAAACCCAAACGCATACGTCACCCCCCGTAAACGACTACCACACCGCGATGAGAGACTACTCAAACCACGCCACGAACCGCGGGGAGGGCCGCGACGTCGAGATAACCGACATCGAGACCTGCGTGATCAAGGGCAACTTCGAGTGGAACCTGGTCCGCGTCCACACGGACGCGGGCGTGACCGGCATCGGCGAGTCCTACCGCGGGGGCGGCGTCACCGAGATCATGGAGTACATGAAGCGGTTCCTGATCGGCGAGAACCCGCTCGACGTCGAACGGCTCTTCCGCCGGATGGTCCAGGAGACCTCGGGCCACAGCGGGACGACCGGGAAGATCGTCACCGCCGCGTCCGGCATCGAGATCGCCCTCTGGGACATCGCCGGCAAGGTGCTGGACCTCCCCGTCTACCAGCTATTGGGCGGGAAGTACCGCGACGAGGTGCGCATCTACGCCGACTGTCACGCCGGCGAGGCGTTCGCCCTCGAACACGGCTATCACTCCCCCGCGAGCGACGACGCGTACGAGGTGGAGGCGTACGCCGAGGTCGCCGAGCAGGTGGTCGAGGATGAGGGGTTCACCGCCCTGAAGTTCGACCTCGACCAGCCGTTCGACAACCACCCCGACCCGTACAACGGCCGGGTGTCGAACGGGGCCATCGAGCGCAAGCGGGAGACGGTCGAGGCGATCCGCGACGCCATCGGCTACGACGTCGATCTCGCGTTCGACGTCCACTGGGACTACTCGCTCGACAGCGCGAAGCGACTCTGCCGGAAGCTCGAGCCGTACGACCTGATGTGGCTCGAGGACCCCGTCCCGCCGGAGAACATGGACGCCCAGCGCGAGGTGACCCGCGTCTCGCGGGTCCCCATCGCCACCGGCGAGAACCGTTTCCGCGTCCACGAGTTCAAGGAGCTGCTATACGACTTCGGCGTCGACATCATCACGCCGGACCCGACGACCTGCGGCGGGCTCGCCGAGTCGCGGGCCATCGCCAACCGTGCCGAGGAGAACTACATCGTCTTCTCGCCGCACAACGTCTGTGGCCCCATCGGGACGATGGCCTGTGTCCACCTCGGCGCGTCGGTCCCTAACTTCGACGTCCTCGAGTACCACGCCCGCGACGTCGACTGGTGGGACGACCTCCACGACGCCGACGAGCCGCTCATCCGGGACGGCTACATCGAGGTGCCGGAGACGCCCGGGCTCGGTCTCGACATCGACGAGGACGTCGCCCGCGAGCACCTCCACGACCCCGGCACGATGTTCGGGTGACCTCGCGCGACGAACGGCCCGCCGCCCGTCGGACCGTTCGAGCTCCGATCGCCCGCCCCGATCCCGGTTCCGGCGCTCCGATCCCGGTCCCGTAACCGAAAACCGTTTGTAGGTAGTTGGGGAGTCCCTACCACAGTCCATGAGCTTCCACGTTACCGTCGAGTACGACCGTCGAGAGCCCGGCGCCGACGCCATCGGTGGGCTCGAACCCCTCTACGAGGACCCCGAAGTGGAGATCGGCTACCTGTCGCGCGACCGCGGTCCGGAGCTCGAACCGGAGGACCTCGCGGGGGTGGACGCGTACGTCTCGTACTCCCACGACATCACCGCCGCGTCGCTCGAGGGGCTCGAGTCGCTGAAGCTCGTCACGCGGTGTGGCGCCGGTTACGACAACTTCGACCTCGACGCGCTGACCGAGCACGGCGTCGTCGCGACACACGCCCCACAGGGCCCGACCGCCTCGGCCGCACAGGCGGCGACGGGGATGATCATCGCCTGTGCTCACAACTTCCCGCGGATGGAGCACGGCCTCCGCGAGCGCGGCTGGGACGTGCGGGTGCCGGAGAACTACGGCTTCGAACTCCAGCACGCCACCGTCGGGTTCGTCGGGATGGGCCTCATCGGCGCGAAGGTGCTCTCGAACCTCGAACCGTTCCGCGAGGACGGCCTGGAGACGCAGGTCTACGACCCCTACATGCCCGACGAGCGGGCCGAGGAACTCGGGGTCGAGAAGGTCGACCTCGACACGCTGTTCGAAACCTCCGACGTCGTCACGATACACGTCCCGCTGACCGAGGAGACCCACTACATGCTCGGGCGGGCGGACTTCGAGCGGATGCAGGAGTCGGCGTACCTCGTCAACACCTCCCGGGGCGGTATCTACCCGGACGAGGAGCTCGCGACGGCGCTGGAGGCGGGCGAACTCGCCGGGGCCGCCATCGACGTCTTCGAGGGCGAACCCGAGGTCGAAGGAAACCCCCTGCTCGACATCGAGGGGATCCAGGTCACGCCGCACGTCGCGGGGGTGACGACCGACGCCATCCGGTACATGCACGAGCTGATGTGCGAGTCCATCGTGAACCTGAAGAACGGCGAGCCGCCGATCAACGTCCTCAACCCGTCCGCGTACGAGGCGCTCACCGGCGAGGAACTCCCCGAGGAGAACCGCTCCCCGTCGTTCAGAGGGTAGCGTCGGGCGGGCCGAAACGGGACGCGGCCGATCCCCGACGCCGGAAACCGGTTCCTCCCCCCGGGTCTCAGCGGGAGAACTCCGACGCCGACTCCGCCAGTCGGCCGACGTGTTCCTCGTACCAGTTGTGGATGACCCGGGTGTCGGTGTTGAGGTTGAAGTCGCGCACGCCGAGGTCGAGGTAGTCGGCGGCCTCGTCGGGGTGGTTGATCTCCGCGCGTGGCGCCACGCCGGTGTCGAGCGCGGTCTCGATGGTCGTCAGGGCCGCCTCCCGTACCTCGGGCGCGTCGTACTCGCCGGGCTTGCCGATGCTGAGGGAGTAATCGGCCGGGCCGAACTGCACCATGTCGATCTCGTCGATGGCGAGGATCCCCTCCAGGTTCTCGACGGTCTCCTCCTTCTCGACCATGACCGCGATCACGGCGTCCTCGCACCACTCGACGACCTCCTCCGGCGAGGCGTAGCCGCCGACGTAGCCGTTCCGCCGGTCGGAGCGGACGCCGTTGTCCCACTCCGGTTCCGGCCGGACGGCGGCGACGGCCTCGCGGGCGTCCTCGACCGTTCGGACGTCGGCGAACAGGAGGTTCTGGATGCCGGCGGCCATCGCGCGCTGGGCGACGAACGCCCGGTTCTCGGCGTCGATCTTGATCATCATCGACAGGCCGGAGAGTTCGGCCGCCCGGGCCATGTTCTCCAGATCGCGCAGGTCGTACGGCGCGTACTCGGCGAGGAACTCGACGTAGTCGAACCGGTCGGTCTGGCCGATGATCTCGAGCAGCCCCGGCCACTGGGTCTGCATCCGCGTCCCGATACTGATCTCGTCGCTCTCGATCCGCTCTCGCAGGCGGTTTTCCTTCATGACGGCGTCACGCCGCGGTCCGTCAGGCCCCGACAAAGCTCTTCCGCCACGGGGCCACCGGCGTCGGGTTCGACGGCCGGTAGCTCCCGTCGGCCGGGGTCGCGGGGTCGACCTCCGGCCCACCCGACCGTTTATGGTATCGAGTGACGAGGGGGAGGTATGCGAGCCGCAGTCCTGCGCGAGTACGGCGAACCGCTCGAGATCACGGACGTCGAGCGTCCGAGCGCGGCCGACCACGGGGTCGTGGTCGACGTCGAGACGTGCGGCATCTGCCGGAGCGACTGGCACGGCTGGCAGGGCGACTACACCGGGATGGACCTCATCGGGCAGGTCATGGGCCACGAGCCAGCCGGGACGGTGATCGAGGCCGGCGACGAGGTCGAGTACTTCCGGGAGGGCGACGAGGTGGTCGTCCCGTTCCGCATCGCCGACGGGACGTGTTCGCGCTGCCGGAACGGCCACACCCACGTCTGCGAGAACGGGCCGTCGCTCGGGTTCGACCCCTCGGTCCCGGGTGCGTTCGGCGAGGAGATACACTCGCCGTGGGCGGACGTCAACCTCAGCCTGCTCCCCGACGGCGTCTCGACGGTCGAGATGGCCGGACTCGGCTGCCGGTTCATGACCTCGTTCCACGCGCTGGCCCACCGCGCGGACGTCTCGGCGGGGGACTGGGTCGCGGTCCACGGCTGCGGCGGGATCGGCCTCTCGGCGGTCGACGTCGCGACGGCGCTCGGCGGGAACGTCGTCGCGGTCGACCTCGACGACGAGAAGCTCGACACGGCGCGGAGCTTCGGTGCGGTGGAGACGGTCAACGCCCGGGAGACGGAGGACGTACCGAAGGCGATCCACGATATAACCGATGGCGGGGCGGACGTCTCGGTCGACGCACTCGGCATCGCCGAGACGTGTCGGAACTCGGTCGCCTCGCTGGCCCACTTCGGCCAGCACGTCCAGATCGGCCTCACCACCAAGGAGGAGGGCGGCTACGTCTCCCTGCCGACCGACGAGATGGTCCGCAAGGAGCTCGAGTTCATCGGCTCCTACGGGATGCAGCCCACCCGCTACGACGAGATATTCAGGATGGTCGAGCGAGACCGCATCCACCCGGGCGACCTCGTCTCGAAGGAGGTGTCGCTCGACGACCTCAACGACCGCCTGGCGGCGATGACGGACTTCGAGACGCGGGGGATCGAGGTCATCACCGAGTACTGAGGCCCGGGTGTCCGCGAGTGACGGCGGTGCCGAGCGCACGCCGACGACCGGTCAGACCCGGATCGTCGACCCCGGCGTCCGTCCGGTCACCCCCCCGCCCCGGACGACGAACTCGCCGTCGACGAGGACGTGTTCGATACCCCGCGGGTACTGCGCCGGGTCGTCGTAGTCGGCGTCGCTGCCGACGGCCACCGGGTCGAAGACGACCAGGTCGGCGTCCATCCCCTCCCGCACCAAACCCTTCGACTCTATGCCCACGATACGGGCGGGGAGCGAGGTCATCTTCCGGACCGCCTCCTCGAGCGTCAGGAGGTTCTCCTCGCGGACGTAGCGGCCGAGCACCCGCGGGTAGG
>Ga0207797_1003252_pt1 | contig 10899 bp, 5 predicted proteins | sample PRCRCaboRojoPR_6_FD_187275 | JGI IMG/M metagenome (GOLD analysis project Ga0207797, IMG submission 187275) | Marine sediment microbial community from Cabo Rojo, Puerto Rico - PR CR 10% Liquid 1 (SPAdes) | ecosystem: Environmental > Aquatic > Marine > Coastal > Sediment | place: Cabo Rojo, Puerto... | reverse complement strand
GGATACATTTTCGATACCACTCCAGCATTTCTTTGTGGGGTGAACGGCCGACCTCTTCCCAGTTCAGTTTCGACCTTTCGAAAGTCTCTTGGGATTGTGGATCGGGGATGTCCGTTTCCTCCCATCCGAAGGAGGCGAACTCGCTCCGGCGGCCTTTCTTTACCGCCTCTCCCAGACCGGGATCCTGATGGTCCGTAAAATACTGAAACGGCGTAGCGGCGGCCCATTCTTCCCCTTGAAATACCATGGGAATGTAGGGCGCGGTGAAGACCAGAACGGCCGCGATCTTCAATCGGTCCGGGCTCACCAGGTGACCCAGGCGTGTGCCGGTGGCTCGGTTTCCCACCTGATCGTGGTTTTGAATATATCCGAGAAAACGGTTTCCGGAAAGGCCCTCCACGGGACGTCCGTGACGACGGCGCCTGTATTTCGAGTATTGACCGTCGTAGACAAACGCCGACGTAAGCGCCTTGGCCAGTTGGGACAGGGCACCGAAATCGGCATAATACCCTGCCGTTTCACCCGTCAAAACGGTGTGGAGGGCGTGATGAAAATCATCGCTCCACTGGGCGTCGATACCGTACCCCCCGATTTCCCGGCGCCGTACCACACGGGGGTCGTTTAAATCGCTTTCTGCAATGAGCGCCATGTGCCGCCCCGTTTCGGTTTTTAATGCTTCGACCTCTTCGGCAAGCGCTTCCAGAATATGTGTCGGCGACGTGTCCACGATCGCATGGACGGCGTCGACACGCAGGGCATCCATGTGATAGTCGCGGAACCACATGGCAGCGTTGTCGCAGAAAAACCGCCTGACCTCGTCGCTTTCCGGGCCGTCGAAATTGATCGCTTCCCCCCAGGGAGAGCGATGCCGTTCCGTCAAGTAAGGACCGAAGTGCTCGAGATAATTGCCCTCCGGTCCGAAATGGTTATAAACGACGTCGAGAATGACGGCCAGGCCCTTCTGATGGCAGCGATTTACAAGGTGTTTGAGTCCCTCCGGGCCACCGTAGCTCTCATGGGGCGCATAGAGGTCCACCCCGTCGTATCCCCAGCCCCTGCTTCCGGAAAAGCCGTTCACCGGCATGAGTTCTACGTGAGTAATTCCGAGGTCGATCAAGTGATCCAGGCGTTCTTCCACCCCTTGAAAGGTGCCCTCCGGCGTAAATGTCCCGACGTGCAACTCGTATACGATGGCGGAAGAAAGGGGCGGTGGCTGCCATCCTTTGTCTTGCCATGTGAAGCGGTTGTGGTCGAGAATCCTGGAAGGACCGTGAACCCCGAACGGCTGCCGATAGGATCGAGGGTCGGGAAGCGGCTTGGAGCCGTCCACGATGAATGCATAATCGGCGCCCGGTTCCGCCAGTTCGCTTTCCACCTGCCACCAGCCCCCCTCCGCTTGTGACATCTCCAGGCGTTTTCCCTCGATCTCCACCCGTATATTTCGGGCTCTTGGCGCCCAGACAGACAATCTACCCATGGCTATTTTTCCATTCTTGAAAGAAGGGCTACCGGAAATCGCTCGAATAGATCCTGCAGCCGTTGTTTGCCGTCGGGCATTGGGTCGCCGGTCAGTTCATTTCGCCAACTTCCCGGAGGGAGCGTGATCGACGTGTCTCCCCACTGGTCGCGAAGTCCGAGCAAGAGACGGGGAACGACGGTGACCACCTCTTGACCACGGACGAAGGATACGACATGCCGCGCCTTCGCTCCTTCCGCAAAGAGGGGGGCATAGGTTCCCGAATGGAAAACGGCGTCCAACCGCTTTCGCAGGGCCAGCGCCCGGCGGATCATCCAGAGTTTGGGCAAGCCCTCGGACATGCGTTCCATCGTCTCTTCGGGAGACAGACGGTCCAGTTCGACGAGCAGTTTGCGGCGATGGTCAAAGTCCACCGGTCTGCGATTGTCCGGGTCGACCAGGCTTAGATCCCAGAGTTCACTCCCCTGGTAGATGTCGGGTACGCCCGGTGCGGAGAGTTTGATGAGGACTTGGGCCAGGGCGTTGATCCTGCCCGGCAGAACGAGCGGTCTCACAAATCTTCCGAGGTCCGAACGGAACCACGTGTCCGCCAGGATGGCGTTTACGAACCGCTTCAAACCGTCCTCATAATCGGGATCGATGTGGCTCCAGGAGGTGTGTTCCTTGGCTTCTCGGGCCGCCTTTTCGGCAAAGGCCCACATGCGCTCCGTTTCTATGGGCCATGCACCGACGAGTGTCTGGTACAAAAGGTATTCCATATTCCTGTCCGGCCAATGATTCACCTTGTGTGGTCCGTTGCGGTGGGACCATCGACGGACCGTCTCGGCCCAGAGACGGGGCACTTCCGAGAGCAGGGCCAGGCGGGCACGCACATCTTCGCTCCGTTTCGTATCGTGTGTGGAGGTGGACAGCATGCCGTGGGGATGGGTGGCGGCTCTTTCCGCCAACGCCTTGTGGAATTGATCCACCGAAATCCCGAAGGTGCCCGGGTTTCCCCCAACCTCGTTCAGGGCCAGGAAGCGGTTGTAGCAGTAAAAGGCGGTGTCTTCTACGCCCTTGGCGGTAACCGGTGCGGTGAGCTGTTGAAATCGAAGAACGAATTCGGTTTCCGCCTCTCCCCTGTGTTCGAGAAGGAGTATGGATTGTACAAAACCGAGTAAATCCCCACCGTCTTCGGAAAGGGCATTCTTGGCCTGATCGGCGGCGGCGAGGATGTTTCGTCTGTCTTCGGTCCTCACTTCTTCATGCCATGGCATGACGTAGGAGCGATAAACGGGAAAACAGGCGATCAGTTCCCGTAACACCTCGCTCACTTCGGCACGAGTGTAGTCCCGGAATCGGGGATGTCTTCGGCATATGTCCAGGAGCAGTTCGGTGAGATGATTCACATCGCCGCCCAGGGTGTCCTGCATGACCTGATGCTTCTTTTCTCTGACCACCACGTCGTAGGTGCCCGATCTGCCGGTAAACCGGTCGTAGAAGTCGGTCAGCGGCGCCTCTCCCGCCCGATCCATGAGGACCTGGGTCACCAGGTACATGAAATCATAGCCCGTGGTCCCTTCCACCGGCCATGTGTCGGGAAGTCCCTCTCCGGGATGCAGGATCTTCTCCGCAATGATCCACCCCTCCGGCTTCAAGCCCCGCAGCCTTTCCAGATACCGCTGCGGATCGCGAAGCCCGTCCGGATGATCCACCCGGATGCCGGCCAATATATCCGCTTGCAGCCATTTTTGGATCAGCCGATGGGTGTCGAGGAAAACGGTTTCATCTTCCACCCGCAAACCGACCAACGTATTGATGTCGAAGAACCGGCGGTATCCCATTTCCTCAGACGCCCCCCGCCAGTAGGCGAGCTGATAGTTTTGTGACTCCAGAAAGCGGTCCAGGCGATCGGGATCGTGGTTGATTTTCTCGATTTCCCGATCCACAGCCCCCCGGATGTCGGCGTTTTCCTCCACCAGCCGACCCAGCTGAGCTCGAATCACCTTCATGTTCCGGTGGCGCCGGTGTTTATGTTCGTGTTCCGATATGTCCAGAACGGGCAAATGATTGAGAAGGTCCGCCGCAAAGGCAAGATCGTTGGATTGACAGGCCTCCGCCGCCTGGTGGAGAAGGTTTCCCAGAGATTGCAATGCCACGGGAAAGCGGTGCTCGTAGTAATGAAGGGTAAAACGACCTTTCTGGTGGACGATTTTTATCTGCCCCGCCTCCAGAACTCGACCATAACGATCTCCCAGAATCGGTAGAAAGATCTTGTTGCCCAGGCGGGTCTCGGACGGGTTCCAATCCACGTCGAAGTAGCTAGCATAGATACTGGACGGACCGTTTTCGAGAACATCCCACCACCACGCATTTTCCGGTCCCGTGATGGCCATATGGTTGGGAACGATGTCGAGTATCTGTCCCAGATCCTGCGTTTCCAGGGCCTGATAGAGATGTCGGTGTCCCGCCACACCACCGAGTTCTTCATTTACCTTGGTTGGGTCGACCACGTCGTACCCGTGTGTGCTGCCCGGTGCGGCCTGAAGATACGGAGAGGCGTACAGGTGACTGATGCCGAGTTCCGCCAGATAATCCGTTATGGCTGCGGCGTCTTCGAAGGAGAATCCGGGGTGAAACTGGACCCGGTATGTGGCCGTCGGAATCATGGCTTCAGGAATCCTTCTTCAGCAACACCAAGGACCGTTCCTGTACCCAGACCTTTCCCCGGGCGGCCCGGGTCTTGGGACCGTTCAAAAACCCCCCCTCGGCGGTGTCGAAGACCTGTTTCCAGTGGTGAGCCCACTCCCGTGGGGGCAGGGTGAACCGGATGGGTTCATAATGGGCATTAAAGAGTAGATAAAACGTGTCGTCTTCCACCTTCTGCCCGTACAAATTGGGGCTGGTGATGGCATCGCCGTTGAGAAAAACGCCCAGAGACTTGGCGTAGGCCTGTTGCCAGTCTTCGTCGGTCATTTCGTCCCCGTCGGGAGTAAACCAGCCGATGTCCCGCAACTGTTTCGTTCCCCGTACCGCTCTGCCCTGAAACCAACCGCGCCGGCTGAATACCGGATGGTTCCTGCGAAAGGCGATCAGGCGGCGGGTAAAAACCAGCAAGTCTTCGTCCACTTGATTCCAGTTGTACCAGGACAATTCATTGTCCTGGCAATAGGCGTTGTTGTTGCCTTTTTGGGTTCGCCCGATTTCGTCGCCGCCCAACAGCATGGGGATTCCCTGGGAAAGAAAAAGCGTGGTTAAAAAATTGCGTTTCTGTTTTTTTCGCAGGATCCGTATGTTCCGGTCACTCGTCGGCCCTTCTTGGCCGCAGTTCCAGGATCGATTGTGATCCTCGCCGTCCCGATTCTCTTCCCCATTGGCTTCATTGTGCTTCTCGTTGTAAGAAACCAGATCATTTAGCGTAAATCCGTCGTGGGCGGTGACAAAATTGATACTTGCATAGGGAATTCTGCCGGTACTTTCATAGAGATCGGAGCTTCCCGTAAATCGATAGGCGAACTCGGCGAGCATCTGGTCTTCCCCCCGCCAGAAATCCCTGACGCAGTCCCGGTACTTGCCGTTCCATTCCAACCACAAGGGTGGAAAATTGCCCACCTGATAGCCCCCTTCACCGACATCCCACGGTTCTGCGATCAGTTTTACCTGGCTGACCACCGGGTCCTGCTGGATAATGTCGAAGAATGCGGAGAGCTTGTCTACATCGTGCAGCTCTCTGGCCAACGTGGCGGCGAGGTCGAAACGGAAACCATCCACATGCATCTCCAGTATCCAATACCGCAATGAATCCATGATGAGTTGAAGGACGTGGGGATGGCGCATATTGAGGCTGTTTCCGGTGCCGGTATAATCCATATAGTGGCGCAGGTCCTCATCGACCAATCGGTAATAGGCGACGTTGTCGATCCCTTTGAAACAAAGGGTCGGACCCAGGTGATTGCCCTCGGCGGTGTGGTTGTAGACGACATCGAGGATGACCTCGATTTCCGCCTGGTGGAGGCTTTTCACCATCTGCTTGAATTCTTGGACCTGAAACCCGGGCTCTCCCCGACTCGCATACTCATTGTGTGGAGCAAAATAACCAACGGAATTATACCCCCAGTAATTCCGGAGCCCCCGTTTGATCAGGTGGGGATCATGAACGAACTGGTGCGTGGGCATCAACTCCACGGCGGTCACGCCGAGATCGGTCAAGTAATCGATCACCGCGGGCTGACACATACCGGCGTAGGTTCCTCGCAGATCGGCGGGAACATCGGGATGTTTGGCCGTGAACCCCTTGACGTGCACCTCATAAATGGTCGTTTCGTGCAGGGGTCTCCGAAGGGGTTGGTCGTTTTCCCAGTCGAAAAAGGGGTTGATGACCATCGATTTGGGCATGAATCCCGCGCTGTCCTCTTCGTTCGGTTTGCCTTCCGGGTCGTTAAAATTATAGGAAAAGACCGCCTGGTCCCAATTGACTTGGCCTTCAATCGCCTTGGCATAGGGATCGAGGAGTAATTTGGCGGGATTACATCGATGTCCCTCATCGGGAGACCAGGGACCGTGAACCCGAAACCCGTACTGTTGACCGGCCTGAACATCCGGCAGATACCCGTGCCAGCAAAAGCCTGTGGACTCCGGCAGGTCGACTCGAGTTTCCCGGCCCTTTTGGTCGAAGAGACACAATTCCACGCGTTCTGCAACTTCGGAAAAGAGAGAGAAATTCGTTCCCATCCCGTCAAACGTGGCCCCTAGGGGATACGGTTTTCCCGGCCAGATTCTAGTCATCGGTACCTCGCAACAAGAAGATTCACAAAAGATTTCGGGGTTCCGCCCTGCATCCGCCAAACGTTTGCATAACCAGCAAAATGAGGTCATGCAAATGCCTACTCCTTATCCCTCACTTTGACCCAAAAGAAAATACTCGATTTACCCCATTTAGAAAAAGAGTGTCTTAGGCTATTCTGAGTTGTGGTAAATAGAAACGTAGGCAATTTTTTCGCAACGGAAGGATGGGTCATGTTCGGCAAAGGCGTTCGGCTGTTCCGATTATTGGGATTTGAAGTAAAAATCGATTTCAGCTGGGTGATCATCGCTCTATTGATTGCCTGGTCGCTTTCAACGGGCCTGTTTCCGTATCAAGTCAAGGACTTGTCGACCGGCACCTACTGGGTAATGGGAATCGGTGGAGCCATTGGTCTGTTTCTTTCCATCATTGCCCACGAGTTTTCTCATTCCCTGGTGGCCCGAAAGCGGGGCATTCAGATGAAAGGGATCACGTTGTTCATCTTCGGTGGTGTGGCGGAGATGGGCGATGAGCCTCCCGACGCACGTTCCGAGTTTCTGATGGCGGGTGTGGGCCCCCTTTCGAGTATCGTCATCGCCGTCCTCTTTTATGCCGTATATCGCTTGGGCGGCGCTGGATTGTCGGTGCCCGTGCAGGCCGTTGTGGGTTACCTGGCATACATAAACGCCATTCTCGCGGGGTTCAATCTGGTACCTGCTTTCCCCCTGGACGGAGGGCGCATGCTCCGTTCCGGGCTCTGGGCGTGGAAAAAGGATTTCCGATGGGCCTCCCGTACAGCGGCCAACATCGGATCCGGTTTTGGTGTCTTTCTGGTTGTTCTGGGCGTACTGAACGTGGTGTCGGGCAATTTCATCGGCGGCATGTGGTGGTTTCTCATCGGAATGTTTTTGCAAAAAGCGGCCAAGGCCTCTTATGAACGGGCGGTTACCCGGCAGGTCCTGCAGGGCAGACGGGTGGAAGACTTCATGAAATCGGACCCCGTGACGGTTTCCGGATCCCTGTCGCTCGAACAATTCGTCAACGACTATGTCTACACGTATCATTATAAGATGTTCCCGGTAACGAGTGACGGGGGAAAGCTGGAAGGGTGCATTACGACGAAACAGGTCAAGAGGGTTCCACGCGAAGAATGGGAAAAGACCACGGTCGGTGAGGTGACGGAAGCCTGCGGCAACGCGAATTCCGTCTCCCCGGACATTGGAGCCGAGGAGGCCCTTTCCAGAATGCGCACAAACGGCACCAGTCGAGTCATGGTGGTTGAAAACGGCAATCTGGCGGGAGTCCTTTCTCTGAAAGACCTGATGGACTTCTTATCGTTGAAGGAAGAGCTCGGAGACGGGGCGCGATCATGAAGAACCCGATCGTAGACGATCCGCTGTCATGTTTGCGGATAGAAGAACTCTCCTGACAGCGTTATGCAGGCCCTGTGGCACAGAATAATCCGATGGCTCGGCCGCAGCAAATGGGCCATCCGTTTTCTCCACCTCAGTGAGTCGAAGCCCCATCCGAGCTCGAAGGGCCTGGTAATGATTCAGATCGACGGCCTATCCTTTACGCAGCTGAACAAGGCGCTCAAGCGAAAGGAAATGCCGAATATCGAGGGTCTCCTGGGCCGCGAGGGCTATGACCTCAGGCGGCATTATTCGGGTCTGCCTTCCAGCACGCCCGCCGTTCAGGCGGAGCTTTTCTATGGAATCAAGACGGGAGTGCCGGCTTTCGGTTTTGTCGACCGTCAATCCGGTGAAATCATCCGGATGTTCGAGCCGGCCGCCGTACACGACATCGACATAAGGCTCCGAAAGGAAGGACGCCCCCTGTTGCAGGGAGGTAGTTCCTATTGTGACAATTACACCGGTGGCGCTTCCGAAGTTCACTTCTCTCCGTCATCGCTCGGATGGGGGGATTTGTTGAAAAAGGCCAATCCGCTTGCCCTTCTGTTTCTGGCCCTTTTGAATCTGTACAGTCTGATGCGGATCGTGGTGCTCTTGTTTGTCGAGTTCTTTCTGGCCGTGTACGATTGCATCAGAGGTCTCATGGAAGGACGCAATCTGATCAAGGAATTAAAATTCATCCCTACCCGGGTGGCGATTTGCATTCTATTGCGAGAATTGGTAACCATTGGCGCCAAGATCGACATGGCTCGGGGCCTACCGGTGATTCATGTGAATTTCCTCGGCTACGACGAGCAGGCGCACCGTCGAGGCCCCAATTCCCGATTTGCTCACTGGGCGTTAAAGGGCATCGATGACGCCGTCGGGCGGATCCTGCGGGCGAACTCCGGGTCGGCGAACCGGGATTACGATGTCTGGATCTACTCGGATCACGGCCAGGAAGACACGGTGTCTTACGAGGTTACGCACGGCCGTTCGGTGGAAGACGCGGTGGCGGAGATCTTTGAAAAGCAATGGGAAGAGAAAGCCAGATCGGTGGCCGATGTTCGAGGAATCCAGTTACAGCGGGCACGCTTGCTTGGCGGAGACTGGATCCAGCGGTTGTTCCCGATCGGACAGGCGGCCAAGGAGGAGAAACACGCTAATTTGACCGTGACTGCCGTAGGCCCTCTCGGTTTTGTCTATTTTTCGGAGACGCTCGAGGAGACGGAGCGGATTCGTCTGGCCCGGGCCATGGTGGAGAAGGCCGAGATCCCGCTGGTATTGACGGCCTCGGGAAATCGCATCCGGGCATGGACTCCCGAAGGTGAGTTTTTCCTGCCGGAGGATAACGCAGAAATTCTCGGGACGGACCATCCGTTTCTAAACGAGATAACCGAAGACCTGATGAGCCTTTGTCATCATCCCAATGCGGGACAGTTTCTCATCTCGGGATGGAGACGAAACGGCGGGCCGGTAACATTTCCGGTGGAAAATGGGGCTCACGGTGGGCCCGGGCCGGAAGAAACCAGCGGGTTTGCGGTTCTCCCTCGGCGGATTTTCCGTCACTGGCGTATCAAAGGGTATCTGCGCCCCAGCGACCTCCGCCGGGAGGCCCAGGCCGTTCTGGCGGTTCAAGGGAAAGGGTAGTATTGGAGAGCGGAGGTTATGCAAGTTTTTGGGGGCTTGTTCAAGTGAAATATTCGGGGGACGATAAGGAAGGTGGGGGCCCCACGAACGAAACCAGCCAATTGGGAGCGATATGAGCGACATTCAAGGACCGGCTTGCCAACCTTTTGTAGTTCAGGACTGTGCCCTTGCGGCCATTGCGACAGGACATCGGGCGTACAACCTGCGTGAACTGAGAGACAGATTGTTCGACATCGATCCGGAAAGCATTTATTACCATTTCTGGGGCGGTCTTCTCCGGCCCCGATTCGACGACCCGGAATATCACAACGACTTTGCCATCTGGTCGCACCAGGCTTTACAGGATGCCGTGCTGGCGGAACGACTGGGAATTATTAATCCGACCGATTACCGAGATATCGAACGGTTGCGGGAACACGTGATAGAGGTCATAGAGGAACGGATGGATGAAAGAGAGCAGGTTCCGGCTGCCGCCTCTGACAATCCCTTTTATTTCATGCGGTCTCAAATCGTCGTGTTTGACACCAACGATCGGATCATGCATCCGGAGGAGTTATGCTATAAGATACCGACCATGTCGGTGGGAAGCGTTTTTTATCATTTTATCGATGCCCTGAGACGCTCTGAACAGGATCAGGACGATTTTTGCGCCTGGTTGCAAGGCTGCTTCGGGAAAGAGTACGAAGACCTTTGTGCGGCACTGAGAGAGATCGACCCGTTCTTTTCCGGTTTGACACACCTTCGCAGCCGGCTGACAAACGTATTTTTGACCCATCTCGGAAGGTAAACCATTGTCGACTTTGCTGGAAACATATGCGGAAGTAGCGGGACACGACGTCGTAAATCAACTCCGCCAGTTGGCCGGTTTGCTGGATGGCCGCCGCGTCGTCCACCTCAATTCAACCCGAGAAGGGGGGGGCGTAGCGGAAATCCTGACCAAGCTGGTTCCGCTCATGAAGGAGTTGGGCATTGACACGACCTGGGAAGTGATTACGGGAGATGAGGACTTTTATCGCTGCACCAAGAGCTTTCACAACGCCCTTCAAGGCAGTCGCATAGACGTTCCGGAAAAATTGTTGAAGGTGTATGAGGAAACCAACCGCCGAACGGCGGAGGAGTTGGCGGACTTGCTCAATGACGCGGATGTGGTGTTTATTCACGATCCGCAACCGGCCCCGCTGTTGCTGCATACGCCTCGTCGAAAGGGAAAATGGATATGGCGGTGTCACATCGACCTGAGTCGGCCCCATCGAACGGTGTGGAGGTACCTGCGACACTTTGTTGAAGGGTATGACGCGGGTATATTTTCTCTGTCGAGTTTTGCCCAAGTGCTGCCTCATCCCCAATATGTCATTCCTCCGAGCATCGACCCGCTGAGTGACAAGAACATCCATTTGGATACCTCGGAAATCGAGGCGGTGTACGGCATGTTCGGCATCGATCCGAAAAGACCCTTGGCGGTTCAGGTGTCCCGCTTCGATGTCTTCAAGGATCCCCTGGGGGTGGTCAAGGCCTTCAAGATCGCCAAGAAGTATGTACCGGGCCTCCAACTTGTTCTGGCCGGGGGAAGGGCCACCGATGATCCGGAGGGAGAAGCGGTAAGACAACAAGTGGAAGAG
>Ga0207797_1003250_pt1 | contig 10900 bp, 7 predicted proteins | sample PRCRCaboRojoPR_6_FD_187275 | JGI IMG/M metagenome (GOLD analysis project Ga0207797, IMG submission 187275) | Marine sediment microbial community from Cabo Rojo, Puerto Rico - PR CR 10% Liquid 1 (SPAdes) | ecosystem: Environmental > Aquatic > Marine > Coastal > Sediment | place: Cabo Rojo, Puerto... | reverse complement strand
GTCTCGGTCTGGACGTCCGAGGGGTTGAGCTATGGGCGGGAGGGCGTCATCGCGGCGACCCTCCAGACGCAGGTGGCCTTTCCCGACCTCCGGCTCTACGGTGACGAGGTGATCTGGACCGGGGACGACCAGGAAGGGTTCCACACCTCCCATCGCATCACCTGGGTGGGTCACAACACGGGCCACAGCACGTATGGCCCCCCGACCGGGCGGAGGATCGTCCGTCGTGGGATCGCCAACTGCTTTGTCAGGAAGAACTACATCGTCGAGGAGTGGATCGCCCGGGATGAGATGGGGTTGGTGCTGCAGTTGGGGTTCGATCCCCACGAGTTGGCCAAGAAGATGGCGCGGAAGGAGGCGACTGGATCTTCAGCGCAAGAAACCCCCGCCACCGTCGAGCGCGTCACAGGCCAAGGGACCCCAGAGGAGATGCCGGCTCTCGCAACTGATGAGGGCTTCGACGTCGAGGGTTTCGTCCGTCGCAGCTACCACGAGATCTGGAACTGGCGCCTGTTGAACAAGATAGACGACTACTACGTCAAGACCGTCGCCTGTCACACGGCTGCCAATCGGGAGTTGTACGGCCGAGGGGCGCTGAGGCGGTTCATTCTCTCGCTGCTGGCCGCCTTCCCCGATGCCTCTATGGCCGTCGATCACGTCTATTGGATCGGGAACGACGAGGATGGGTACCGCGTTGCTGTGCGGTGGACATTGCAGGGCACCCACACTGGGCCCGGCATCTACGGCGAGCCACGGGGCAAGCGGATCCGCGTGATGGGCATCAGCCACCACAGGGTCGAGGACGCCAAGATCGTCGAGGAGTGGATGATCTTCGACGAGTTCGCCCTGCTCAAGCAGCTCTACGCACCGGAGTCTGGGACGGGTTGACGTCTATAGCGGTAAGTCGGAGAAAGCCGGCGTGTCCGACTAACCAGGATTGGAAGAGGGATGACAGGGATAGAGGATGATGTCAGAAGAGAAGATGCGAGTCAATCACAAGACGCTTGAGGCGTTCGTATCGGCGCTGTTTGCCTATGCCGGCATGAGCGAAGCGGATGCGGCCTTTCACGCCAGGGCCCTGGTTCAGACGAACCTGTGGGGCGTCGACTCCCACGGTGTGCTTCGCGTTCCCGTCTACGTCGAGCGGCTGCGGTCCGGCGCCATGAATCCTCGGCCGGAGACGAGGATCATCCGAGGCGCCGGGGCGCTGGAAGTGATGCACGGCGATGATGGGCCGGGGTTCATCGTCGGGCGAGATGCGATGAATCGCGCGATGGAGCTGGCGGAGGCCCACAGCCTAGGGGCGGTGGGGGTGATTCACAGCAATCACTTTGGCGCAGCCGGCATCTACGCAAGACTAGCCGCTGATGGGGATATGATCGGCATCGCGATGACCAACGTGATCCCCAATATCGTCGCCCCCGGTGGCGGCAAGCCGGTGACGGGAAACAACCCGTTGGCCATTGCCGTCCCCACTTTCTCCGAGTTTCCTTTCGTGTTGGACATGTCGCTCTCCAAGGTGGCCGGTGGTAAGCTGCTCTTGGCGAAGAAGCGGGGTGAGAAGATCCCTCTCGACTGGGCGACAGACGCGGAGGGGCGGCCGACGGAGGATCCCGAGGAGGCCTTCGATGGTTTCTTGCTCCCGATGGGGGGTTACAAGGGGTTGGGACTATCTTACGTGGTGGATATCCTAAGCGGGTTGATCACGGGCGGCGTCTTCGGCGACGACATCAAGAGTATGTACCGTCATCGTGATGAGCCAAGCCTCACGTGTCATTTCATGATCGCCATCGATCCGCTCAAGCTGATGGACAAGGCAGAGATGGAGAAGCGGATGGCGTCTTTCTACGAGCGGGTCAAGACGTCGCCCATGTGGGATGAGTCGAAGGAGATGTACCTCCCTGGAGAGATCGAGTATCTGACCGCTCTGAGGCGAAGGGAGAGGGGCATCCCGATATCGCAGAACCTTTACGATGAGCTGACGGCGCTGGGCGAGGAGATGGGCACGGGCGTATCGTTGGGTGATCTCTGAGTGGCCCAGCGCAAGGTACTGGCTGTCAGATGAATGCTTTAAGGAGTGGACAAATGAGTGAAAAGACGTCTTTGTGGTGGCATGAGTTGCCCGCAACTGAGGTGATGAGACACGCCGAGGAGGAGTGTGATATCGCTCTCCTGCCCATCGGTGCTGTTGAGCAGCACGGACCGCACTGCCCGGCCGGGAGCGATGCTCTCAACGCCATCGGCATCGCGGAGAAGATCGCAGAGAAGACCGGGGTGATGTTGCTTTCCTGCCCGATGTACGGATCCCATCCCTATCATCACTGGGGTATGCCAGGCACCATACCGCTGCGCTACGAAACCCACATTGCGATGCTCACCGACATCGTTAAGGGCGCGGCGGTGGCCGGCTACAACAAGTTCATCATCCTCTCGGCGCATGGCCAGGTCTCGTCGACCATCGTCGCGGTCCATAAGCTGGGGTTGGAGGGTTACTTCACGCTCTCGCTCCACTGGTACGACTTCCTGCGCGACAACAAGGACGTGTTGGATGACTACATGTGGCACGCCGATGAGGCTGAGACCTCGGTGGCTCTCTACTTGTATCCGGAGTACGTGGATATGAGTGAGGCTGGCGAGGGGGGTGGGGAGCCGTTGATCGACTCCAAGTTCATCATCGCGCCTGGTCAGGCTCCGGAACCCGGCATGATGTACCACTTTGAGGGCACCTTCGCCAGGCCGGAGGTCGAGGAGCTGGCAAACGGCATCATCGGCAACGCGAAGGGCGCCACGCGTGAGAAGGGCGAGAAGCTCGTCACCCGGGTGGTAGATCACGTGGCCGAGATCATCGAGGACATCAGAGACCGCTACCCTGTCGGGGTCAGCCCACTGGCGTAGCTGGGAGCGCGACTAGGGCCGTGCGTCGGGAGCTGCCCGTATCGGGCGGCCCAAGTCGGGCTTGGCAGCTCCAAAGGTGCCGGAAAGACTGGCACCCTCACTGCGGCGCCCTATCGAAGGGATGAGGGTCGGACGGCATCTTTGGGGCCTCTAACGATGGGGGACGGAGCTATGAGACTGAAGGGCAAGGTGTCGATTATCACAGGAGCGACCAAGGGGATTGGACGCTCCTGTGCCTACGAGTTTGCGAAAGAGGGGGCCAGGGTGGTCGTCGTCGGCCGCACCGTCTCCCTGGGTGAGGAGGTGGCGGACGAGATAGGAGCGGACGGAGGGGAGGCCCTCTACGTGGCGTGTGACGTCAGCCAGCGCGATCAGATTGAGCAGCTGGTCGATGCCACTGTTGAGCATTTCGGGGGCATCGACGTGGTGGTCAACAACGCCGGCGTCAACCACAAGGCCGATTTCTTCGAGACCACCGATGAGGAGTGGGATTGGGTGATGAGCGTCGACCTGAAGGGGACGTTTATGCTGAGCCAGTCCGCGGCCCGCGTGATGGTCGAGCAGGGCCGGGGCGGTTCCATTGTCAATATGTCCTCGGTGATGGCAGAGCTGGCCTTGGCGGATCAGGTACCGTATTGCGCGGCTAAAGGGGGCGTCAACCAGCTCACGCGGGCGATGGCCCTGGCGCTGGCCGAGCACGACATCCGCGTCAACGCCATTGGCCCCGGTCCCGTCCTAACGGAGTTGATGAAGGTCGTCGTGCATAACGAGGAGAAGCATCAGGAGTTGCTCTCGCGCGTTCCGCTGGGTCGCATCGCCGACCCCCTGGAGATCGCCCGGGTGGCGGTCTTTCTGGCCAGCGAGGACGCCAGCTTCTTCACGGGCCAGACGATCTATCCTGATGGCGGGCGCATGATACAAGGGTATCCGAGAGAGATGGAGGAGTAGATCAGCCTATGGTTCCACCAAGAGTCGCCTTAATCACCTTTGGAGATGCCAGAAGCCACGAGTGGGAGCATCTCTTCCGTGGGCTGACCGAGCCGAGGCATGAGGAGGCTATCGCTTGCTTCCAGCACCTGCCGGTGCAGCTTCACGCTTCGCAGGAGGTCGCCCGCCTCAAGGGGGAGATCGATGGGCAGGTTGATGCACGCAAGGCCGAGGGCGCCGAGGCGTTCGTCGCCCACGTCCCCTGTTGGACCTCACCGAACCTGGTCGTGCGCGGCGTGCAGCGCATGGGCTTGCCTACGGTTCTGTTATCCAATAAGAGCCCGGCCACCCACGGCACGGTGGGATTGCTCGGCGCCGGCGGCGCTCTCGACCAGATCGGCTATCCTCATCTCAGGGTCCGAGAGAACTTCGTAGACGGGGATGAGAGCATCGCACAGAAGGTGCTCCCGTACGTTCGTGCCGCCGCCACCGTGGCTCGTCTACGTGGTAAGATGTTTGGCCTTTTCGGTGGGCGGTCGCTGGGTATCGACACTGGCACCTTCGACCCCATGCAGTGGCGGCGCCAGTTTGGCGTGGACGTCCATCACATCGACCAACTGGAGATCGTTCGTCGGGCCGACGACGTCTCCGACCAGGCGGCCGAGGAGATGACGACCTGGTTGGAGGCCAGTGTGGGCCGTGTCGCCTACGATGGCGACGCGCTGACACGGGAGAAGCTCGCCTATCAGGCTCGGTGCTACGTGGCCACCAAGACCATCATCGAGGAGATGGGGCTGGACTTCGTGGCGATCAAGTGTATGCCGGATCTGACCAACCACTACATCCCCCAGTGTCTCACCGCTGCTTTGCTCCCTGGTCCCTTCGATTTTGAGGGGGAGAAGGAGCCGACCGTGATGGCTTGCGAGGCGGACGGCGATGCGGCGCTGACGATGGAGATGCTCAAAGGCGTGTCTGGCGGAAAGCCGGTCCTTTTCGGCGACGTCAGCTACATCGATGCTGAATCGCAGACGTTTTATCTGCCCAACTGCGGGGGGATGTGTGCGTGGTACGCTGGCCGCTCTGAAGACGCCGCCGAGAACCTGAGCCGAGTTGAGCTTCGACCCTCCATGCGACCATCGGGCGGCGCGATTACCTACCTCACGGCTTCGTCGGGCCCGATGACCCTGGCTCGTCTCTACCGGAGGGCCGGTGAGTATCGCATGGCTATCCTCTCAGGAGAGGCCACCGAGATATCGGAGGACGCGTACCGGGCCTTCGTGGAGGCTCGGGGGACGCATCAGCTACCCACGGCTTTCGTCAATGTCTCGGTCGACGTCGATGCGTTCATCGGCGAGTTTGGCTCCAACCACATCACCGCCGTGGCGGGCACGTACGTCGAGGAACTGCGGTACGTGTGCGAGATGTTGGATATAGAGCCTGTGCTGATGACGGACGTGCCGGAACGGCGAACCCTGGGAACGTCTGGAGCGTAGGGGACAGGGAGCGAGTGTGTCTATGAACTCACGGGAGTGTTTCTTGGCGGCCATGGCCCACGAAGAACCGGAGTGGGTTCCGGTCGACTATGGCAAGCATATCGGGTCTTTCCACAAGAAGGCTTACGACGAGCTGAAACGGTACCTCGGCATAGAGGCTGAGACCCGCGTTCTGGATCGCATGGCCCAGAATGTCGTCCTGGATGAGGCCGTTTGTCAGAGGCTGGGCATCGATTTCCGCTGGGTGGTGCCGCACTGGGTCGGCGTCAGGGACGTGGAGATCGACGGAAAGGCCGGCTACATCGATATGTGGCAGACGCCCTATCAGTACACGGCGGTTGGCGACTATTACGCCGTGGTTGGTAACCCTTTGGACGACCCCGAGCTGAGCATAGCCGACGTCGAGGCCTTCGACTGGCCGGATCCGCACAACCCGGCTATGTTCGAGGGGCTCGGTGAGCAAGCCCGAGATTGGTATGAAAACACGGGCTACGTCGTCGGCGCCGATGGCATCAAGGTGGGGGTTCTCCAGACAGCCTCGCAGCTCCGGGGCTACGACAAACTATTCACAGACTTCGCCCTCAACTCCGGCCTGGCTCACGCTTTGCTCGACAAGGTCAGCGACATCATCAACGCCATGTACCGGGACTACATGGCCGTCGTGGGGCCCTACGTCCAGGTCGTCTGCATCACCGACGACCAGGGCACGCAGGACTCGCTCCTGGTCTCGCCGGAGATGTTCCGGGAGTTCATTAAGCCCCGTCTGCGCGAACAAATCGCCACCATCAAGGACGCTGCCGACGTCAAGGTCCTCTTCCATTGTGACGGCGCCGTGCTCCCTCTTATTGAGGACTTCGTCGAGATCGGCGTGGATATCCTAAATCCAATCCAGACCGTGGTAAGGGGCTTTGGAGACACGGAAGCGCTCCAGGAGACGTATGGGGATCGCATCTGCTTCCACGGGGGTATCGACGTCCAGCAGGTGATGCCCAACGCCTCGCCCGCGGAACTGACGTGCGAGGTGGCGCGACGGATCCGCGACCTGGGATCGGGAGGGGGGTACATCCTGGCTCCCTGTCACAACATCAACGTGGACGTGCCGGTGGAGAATGTGCTGACGACGTTCGATGCGGCGTGTGACTATGGCACGTATCCCCTACGACTTGAGAACGTGGTGGAGACGTGCGCATCCCGGGGTGACTTCTTCCTGGTCTCTGACGCAGAGGTTGTGGGTGAGGGTCCCGCCGTGACGCCGGTCGAAAGGCCCAGAGCTGAATTGTCCGGGGAAGGGATGGGGGCAGGCCCGGCGGCTCGGCACCTCGAGGTTATCTCGGAATCCGTCGTGGCAGGCGACCAGGCTGGCGTGGTTGAGGGGGTGGGGGAGGCGCTGAAAGCCGGTCACGACCCCACAGTGATTCTCAATGAGGGGATGATCGCCGCGATGGAGGCGGTGGGCGACCGCTTCGAGAAGGGCCAGGTCTTCGTCCCGGAGATGATCATCGCAGCTAATGCTATGCAGGCCGGTCTGGAGCGTCTGCGACCCAGGTTGATCGAGGCTGACGTGAAGCCGGTGGGAACCCTCGTCCTCGGCACCGTGGAGGGGGATCTCCACGACATCGGCAAGAACCTGGTGGCTATGATGTGCGAGGGGGCTGGCTTTGAGGTGATCGATCTGGGGACTGACGTCGAGCCGGCGCGCTTTGTGGAGGCGGTGCGCGATCATCGGCCAGACGTGCTCGGCCTGAGCGCCCTGCTGACCACTACCCTTCCTGCTATGCGCGACTCGATCCAGGCCCTGGAGGAGGCAGGGATTCGTGATCAAGTGGCGGTGATCGTGGGGGGCGCTCCGGTGACTCAGGGCTTCGCCGACGATATCGGCGCGGACCTCTATGCGAGGGATGCCTCGGCCGCTGCTCGTCGCGTCAAGAAGCGCCTGGCTGATGCCTAGGCCCTGGCATACCCCCAGCTAAGCGTGTGGAGTTAGTGTGCGCGCAGATATGAGAAGATCGCTGTTCTCATCGCCAGCCAACTCTGGCCCTGTAGACAAAGGAGATGAAAGGATGAGGAGTAACGTGTTTACAAATCGGCTTAAGCAGATGTTGAGAGACGGCGAGAAGACGGCGGGAGCTTGGATACAGATAGCAAGCCCCTTCACCGCGGAGATTCTGAGCCAGGCTGGCTTTGATTGGTTGTTGATCGATATGGAGCACGGCCCTGGAGACATTCTCACTCTAGTCTCTCAGTTGCAGGCTATGAAGGGCAGCGACGCGTCGGCGTTGGTTCGCGCGCCCTGGAACGACTTCGTGATCATCAAGCGGATCCTCGACACCGGCGTTCACGGGGTCCTGGTCCCCTACGTCAACACCAAGGAAGAGGTCGAGGCAGCCGTCCGTGCGTGCCGGTACCCGCGGGAGGGGATTCGCGGGGTGGCCGGCAGCCCTCGGGCTCAGGGGTATGGTCAGAACGTCATGGACTACCTGCGACGGGCGAATGAGGAGATCCTCCTCATCACGGCGGTGGAGACCCCGGAGGCGGTCTCCAACCTCGACCAGATCCTGGAGGTCGAGGAGCTTGACGGTATCTTCATTGGCCCGATGGATCTCTCGACGAATATGGGACACCTTGGTCATCCCGAGCATCCGGAGGTTCAGCAGGCGATCGCCACGGTCGAGCAGAAGGTGCTGGAGGCGGGAAAGGTCCTCTCCACGATCTCTGGCAGCTGGGAACAGGCGGAGCAGCTCTACGAGAGGGGCTATCAGATGGTGACCCTTATGGCCGACGGCATCTCGCTGGGGCGATTGGCCGCGGCAAAACTGGCGCGGTTCAGGGAGGTCTATCGCTGAGCGGCAGGTGAACGAACGTCACCGTCGCGCGATCGCCATATCCTGTCCGGACCGCGACGTGCTTGTCGGGGGGCTCAGGCGGGCGTAGCTTCCCCCTTTCCCCGTTGGGTTGTTTGCCACTCGGGCCATCTTACAGTATACTTCCACCGCCGGGTTGACCCCCGGCGGTGCTCACGTCTGGTGTGATTCCCGTCCTATGCGTGTACGTGGCGGGTCTGGGATTGATCGACGAAACGCCCGCCGACGATCCAGCTGGAGCGTGAGGGCTCGTCGGGTGAGTGGCTGTCTATGTCTCCTCTTCCCTTGAGTTGAGTCAACAGTTGGGAAGGCGAGTGGCTGACTGTGACGCTGCATCGACGATGGCAGGAGGTAGATTGAGCCAGGGTTTCTTTGGAAAGGCGCTCTTTGTCGATCTCTCCGAGGGCAGCATTGAGCTAGAGACGCTGTCTCCGTCTCTCTACCGGGAGATTTTGGGCGGCTATGGGCTTGGCGTGCGCGTCCTCTACGACCGCATGCCCGCCGGCGCCGATCCTCTGGGCCCGGACAACATCCTCGGTTTCGTCCCGGGCCTGCTCACCGGAGCAGGTGTTCTGTTCGGCGGTCGCTTCATGGTGGTGGGGAAGTCCCCCCTCACCGGGGGATGGGGAGACGCCAACTGCGGTGGACACTTCGGCCCGGTGCTCCGCTCCGCCGGCATCGATGGGCTCTTCGTCAGCGGCGTCTCCGAAGAGCCGGTCTACCTGGCAGTCGATGGAGAGCGAGTGATCATCGAGGACGCCGGTCATCTCTGGGGCCTGGAGACGGTGGAGACGGAGCGGCGTCTCCAGGAGGAGATGGGGCGGGGCGCAGAGGTGATGTCGATCGGCCCGGCGGGGGAGCAAGGCTCGCTCATCGCCGCCATCATCACCGACAAGGGCCGCGCTGCAGCGCGTTCGGGCCTAGCTGCCGTGATGGGGGCGAAGCGTCTCAAGGCCGTCGTGGCGCGCGGTCGGGAGCGCCTTCCGGTTCACGACAAGGGGGCCCTGACGCAGCTCAATCAGGAGTATGGACGGATCTTTAAAAGGGATACCTCCCCTCTCTCTCCACTCCTCTTCCAACTGACTAACACCGTCGCCCCGTTGATCCGGCTGCTGCGCATGAAGCCGACCGGTCCGACGGATACGATCATCCATCTGTACCGCAAGTACGGCACCAGCGGCGCCACCGCTCTCAGCACAGAGGTCGGCGACGCGCCGGTCTGGAACTGGCGCGGCGTCGCGGCTCGTGATTTTCCGCTCAAGCGGAGTAAGAAGATCAGCGACGAGGCCGTGTTCGAGCGCCAGGTGCGGAGCTACGGCTGTCGGTATTGCCCGGTGCGGTGCGGCGGCATCGTGCATATGGAGGGCGAGGTCCATACGGCGGAGGAGGCGCACAAGCCGGAGTATGAGACGCTGGCCGCCTTCGGACCCCTACTCCTCAACGACGATCTGGAGGCCATCGTTGAGATCAACAGCCTCTGCGATCGGCTGGGGTTGGACACGATTTCCACGGGGTCGACGGTCGCCTTCGCTATCGAATGCGCCGAGCACGGGCTGCTCGACGGGAAGCTGGGCGATGGCCTGGCGCTCTCGTGGGGGGACGCTGAGGCCATTGTCGAGCTGGTGCGCCGGATTGCGCTCCGCGATGGCATCGGCGACGTGCTGGCCGACGGCGTGAAGCGGGCGGCTCAGCGTATTGGAGAGGGGGCCGAGGCTTTTGCCATACACGCTGGCGGGCAGGAGTTGCCGATGCACGACGCCCGTTACGAGCCGGTGCTGGGCCTGGCCTATGCGGTCGATCCCACGCCGGGACGGCACAACACAGCCAACGGCGGTTTCATCGACGTAGAGGCTCTGCGCGACGTCTTCGAGGCGGAGGATATCTCTCTGTCGGGACGCTATGCGTATGACCAGAAGGGGACGGAGTTCGCGCTCCTCAATCGCGCCATGCAGGTCGTCAACTGCGCTGGCTTGTGTATGTTCTCGCTCATGATGGGGCGGCCTCCGGTGCGAGGCTGGGTCAATGCAGCCACCGGTTGGGGGGTGAGCCTCGAAGAGCTACTTCGGATCGGCCATCGGGTGCAAGTGCTCCGTCACGCCTTCAATCTGCGCGAGGGGCTGCCCGCCGCCGGCGTCTCCCTTCCGGACCGGGCTAAGGGCCGTCCACCGCTGGAGAAAGGGCCTCTCCGAGGGGTCTCCCTCGACATGGAGGCTATGAAGCAGGACTACTTCCGCGCGATGGGCTACGACGAGAACGGGGTGCCGACGAGGGAGCTGCTCGATTCGCTGGGATTGACCAGGGTCGCCGACGACTTGCGGGGCCTGAGACGCTAACGCTGTGGTCTTCCGGGCGCAAGGGACTGGTGGGGGAGTGCGTTGACGTCGCTGGGCGGGATGCTGGAACGGGAGGGGTAAGGAGGAGGGTTATGTCTAGGACGCCAGGTATTGACGTCTCCCGCTGGCAGGGGGAGATCAACTGGGAGCACGTGGCGACGGCGGGGTACCGTTTCGCGGTGATTCGAGCCACGGTCGGCAACTACAACACGGACTACCGGTTCTACGTCAACTGGGATGAGGCCAGAGAGGCCGGTCTGCTGATCTCGGCATATCACGTCGTAGCACCGGAGAGGCCGGTCGACTCTCAGATGGTGCGTTTCTTCGACACCCTGGATGGCCGGGTGTCTGACTTGCCCCTGGTGCTCGACGTCGAGTTGAGCCGTGGGGT
>Ga0207797_1003249_pt1 | contig 10905 bp, 9 predicted proteins | sample PRCRCaboRojoPR_6_FD_187275 | JGI IMG/M metagenome (GOLD analysis project Ga0207797, IMG submission 187275) | Marine sediment microbial community from Cabo Rojo, Puerto Rico - PR CR 10% Liquid 1 (SPAdes) | ecosystem: Environmental > Aquatic > Marine > Coastal > Sediment | place: Cabo Rojo, Puerto... | reverse complement strand
AAGCGCCCCCACAAAAGTCACGCACAAGAAGCAAACGTGCGAATTGGCCGCGGTATGGGTGTCCGCCAGGAACGAGTGTGGGGTAGCTTCTGCCATTTGGCAGCTTTCGCCGGGCTTATAATACCTTTCGGAGGTATGGTACTGGGCCCTCTGGCCCTCTGGTTGCTCAGGAAAGAAAATTCGAGGTTGGTGGACCGAGAGGGTAAGAAAGCGATGAACTTCCAGCTCTCTATGTTCGTCTATTTGCTCATGGGCCTGGCGCTGACCCAGTTCTACCTTGGATATGCTGTGCTGGCACTGTTGGTATGCCTGAATGTGGTCTGCATCGTTGCAGCTTCAGTAAAGACCAATAACGGCGAGGACTTCCAATACCCGCTCGTCGTCCGGTTCATAAAGTAGTCTCGCCCTTTTCAATCTGTCGCAGGGCGGATTGCTTGCCTATCTGGTTTCTCGCTGATTCCGGTTTGGAGCGGTCTGCTCAACGACCCTCTGAAAGCGCACGTACACTTTGTCCTGCATGCTGAACATCCTGACCGAAATCCTGCCATCGGTCCATTTCGTATTGCTCTCGGCAAAATGCCGATACTTGGAACTGTAGTGTCCTTTTAGAGTTTCATACAATTCATCGACCGTCTCCCCTTCTGCGGTCGGTATCTGCATCTCCACCTCAATTAGCTGGTCGTTACGAAACCTGAATTCGATTGCATGTTCATGGTCGGTATCTCTGTAATGTGTCAGAATGGGCTCACCATGATCAGTTGTCTTCCGCCCAATGGGATATAGCTGGGTTACCTCTGCCCGGTTCATGCTCCATTCCAGGTCGCGCAGCGCGCGCGGCAGTGAGATCCTCTTTGCTGTTCCTTCTGGATCTGTGTCTTTCACTCGGGTATTTTCCGAGCGTTCCCCCAGGCTCGGGTCAGGCTTTTCTGTCTTCTCTGCACCGTTCTCCCCCTCTTTCCCCTTTTCGCTGGGTTTTTTTGCCGACACAGCGTTACCAGCCGCACTTACAGCCTTGGTAGCCGCCGCTTTTACACTCTCTGGCATAAATTCGCCCCGGCCACTGTAGACTGCCCATCCTCCTACTGCTCCACCGATTACCAAAACGATGAGGACCAATCCTACGAAAAACCTCATTTTTTATTTCTCCCCAATGAACGAGCGGCAACGAAATCAGCGGGTCGCGAGTTGCCGGGTTCCTCCACGGAATTCTTGCCAAACTCCGGCTTTGCATCCCAACGGAGCCACGCTCTATTTCAATTTGCAACGTATAACTTCTGTGCAATACACGTGCCCGGTCGCCACTGTTTGTGTAAAAAAGACAGGATTTGCTACCGGAGAGCAAAGAACGCGGAGCGGCCCTTTTAAAGGTGAAACTTACGTTCCAAAAAGAGCATGGTGAATGCGCCTGCGCCCAGGCCGAGGGTGACGCCAATTCCGTTGGCCAGCATGTCGGCGGCCTGGAACGCACGCCCCACCAGGGGTTGTAAGCTCTCCGTAGCTACGCTCAACAAGACAGGGAAGAAGAACGCCGCCAGGATACGCCATTTGTGCCGCAAGCCCTGAAGTGCGAGCACCGTCAGCACAGTGAGAACACCATAAGCGGCCAGATGAGCGAAAAAATCTCGGCCTCCCAAGGTGAAGTAGCCAGCGGCCTCGTTGCCCTGAGGCAAAAATGTCCCTATGCCGATCAAGGTGGTCCAGGTGAAGAGGCAGACTCGCCACAGATGCACGAAACGACCGTTTTTAGCAGAGACTTCGTTCGCCAATCTGGACTCTCCATCTGGAGTTCATGAGAGCAGGAACGTCACAACACAGGGCAACTGGAAACCGGAACCGTGTGAAGGCAAATTGCCGGAGAGGATGCTGCTTGCTCGGCGGGCGCACACGAGATATGGTGTACCCGAAAGAGCTGTATGTATAATTGTATAAGCCGAGTCGATTCAGTCAAGGTAAAGGCTGACAATCAGAGCTAAATTTGTTACAATTATGAAGGGTTGCAGGAGGAGTCACGGTCGCGGCCTGTCGGTAGTTTTTGTCGCCGATAAGGCCGAGGAAAGTCCGAGCTCCACAGGGCTGGGTGGTGGGTAACACCCACCGGACGTGAGTCCGGGAAAGTGCCGCAGAGAACAAACCGCCCGCCCTCGGGCGGGTAAGGGTGAAACGGTGGGGCTCCTGAGCGACCTGCTGAGGAGCTTAATGTAAGAGCCCACCGCCCCGGCGGTGACGTCGGGGGCAGGGTAAACCCCACCCGGAGCAAGGCCAAATAGGGCAGGATGAGGTGGCCCGCCTCGCTACTACTGTCGGGTTGGCCGCATGAAGGCGCAGGCAACTGCGTCGTGAGATGAATGATTGTGGCCCCGCTTTTTGCGGGGGAACAGAACTCGGCTTACTCCCTCCTGCAACCCCGGCCCATGGCCGCTGGCAGGATGGCTGAAATGCTTCTGGCAATTGCGCCATATTTACCTTTCTCTCCTCTCTCTTCTTTTCAGAAAAGAGGTCTGCCTCGGTGCGCTCGATTCGTGCAATAAGTATCATATTCATTGCTTTTCTTCTCGCTGCTCCTTCTGCCGATGCTGAGTCAGAATCACGTACTCGCGTCACTGGCACGGGCAACAACCTTGTGCAGGATACCGTCCGAAAGGCCTCCAGACTTCGGCAGGCGGGCAAGCCTGACGAAGCGATTAATGTAGTGTCGAATGCGGTGAAGAACGCTGCCGATACGCACCAGGCGCAGCGCCTCAGGACCATTGAAGTGAATTTGCGGCTCGGCAGAGTACTTGATGCAGGAAAAGGTAAGGAAAAACTGGGGAAAGAACTGGACGCGTTGCTGGAACACGCATCGGGCCTGGACAAGGAGAAAGCTTTTCTGTTTTGCGGCCGTGCAAACCTCCGTATTGGAAACTACGACGAGGCCAGGACGTTACTGAATCGTTACCTGGAAGAGCATCCTGAACCGTCCAGACGGGAACTCAGACAGTTTCGAGAGGCAGCTCGGAAAAGACGAGGAGCCGCCAAAGCTGCCGGAATGAGCCACCCCAGGTTGCTGTATCGCTACTGGGCCACGCAGGTGCTCTGGAAGGTGAACCTGGTAGGAGAGCCAGTTCCCGATTTTGAGCTGACGACGCTGACTGATAAGCAGGTAACACCGAAGTCGTTCCAGGGAAAAGTCCTGCTGATAAATATCTGGAAGAGCTCCTCACCGCCGTGTACCAGTGCCCTGCCGGGACTCAAGGAACTGTATCGATCAAACCAGTCTGAGGGGATGGTGGTGCTGGGTCTCAGTCTCGATCGCAGCGAAGCAGCGCTCAGAGGTTTTCTGAAAGAGCATGAACTCCCCTGGCCGCAAGTTCACCTTGACGAAAAGAGACAAGAAGTAAGCGATCAGTTCTTCGTCCAGACTATTCCCTCCACCTACCTTGTAGACCGAAAGGGCATCCTGAGAGGCGTTGATCTGCGGGGTTCGGTGCTTCGGCAGAAGTTGAAAGAAGTGATGGGCGAATGATGGCGTCCCGACACGCTGAGTATTCTCTTCCATGTGGACGGAGATTCAAATGGCGCCGCAGTATGATTTACACATAGGCGTGGCGGGATGGTCTTATGAGGATTGGAAAGGGGTGGTGTATCCATCGGGGCAAAAGAGTAAACTCTCCTTTATGGCGCGCTATGTGGATTGCATAGAGGTCAACACATCATTTTACCGGCCTCTCAATCCGGGACTGGCGAACAAATGGATTGGCGAGGTATCCGACCACGATGAGTTTCGGTTTACCGCGAAACTCTACCAAAAGTTTACTCACGAGCTGGACAAACCCTACCCGGAATCTGAAGCTGTCGAGGCAGTCAGGTCCGGATTTGCCCCGCTATACGAAGCCGGGAAACTCCTGGCCGTGCTTGTGCAGTTCCCCTTCTACTTCCGAGATGGCGAGCAAAACCGAAATCGCTTGAAGCGCATCTCGGAGGACTTTGGGGATTTTCCGCTCGTTTTGGAAGTGCGTGATGCCTCGTGGGCCAAGGCCGAGACATTACGCTTTATCGATTCGTTGGACATGAACGTTGCGTGCCTGGACATGCCCCTGACCCGGAATTCTTTTCGGGAGAAGGCGATAGCTACTGGCCCCCTGGCCTACCTGCGTCTGCACGGACGGAACTATGACGCATGGTTCAGCAAAGAGTCAGAGCGGGACGACCGGTACAATTACCTCTACGGTGATGATGAAATGGACTTCACCATTGACCGCATACAACGTCTCAGGGACATGTCTGACCAGACGGTAGTTGTCTGGAATAACCACTTTCGCGGTAAGGCGGTTGTGAACGCTCTGGAGGCTGCAAACCGACTCTTTGGCGAACCGGTGGAGGTGCCGCCGCTGCTGCTGAAGAGCTATCCGCGGCTCAGCAAGATAAGCCGGGGCCAAGGCGGACCACTCTTCGAGCAGTGACGCTCAGGGCGCCGTACTGGTCCTCCACCTTCCCCTCGATGGCATAAGGTCCGTACCCCTCGATCTGCCGACCGAACTTTCTGCACTCGCGCGGAAACAGCGTGACCTCGAAAATTCCGCATTCATCCTCCAAAGTGAGGAACTGCATGGGCTTGTCGTTCCGGGTAGGTGTTTTCCGGTAAGCCGCAAGTACGCCAGCAGTTTTTACCTGCTCGCCTTTCAGAGCTTCCAGGTCTGTGCTTTTCACATATCCCTTTTCCCGGAGTGACGATCGTATCAGGCGCATCGGGTGATCACTTACCGTAAGTTCCATCACAGAAAGTTCATACGCCAGCTTTTGCCCGAGGTCGTAATCCTTCAGGTCAGGCGGCTCCAGCGATCCCGGGCCCATAGTCAGCAAGCTGCCCTCACCTGCTGTCTTTTTCATCGCCGGATACGCCGTCTTCAGTTCCCACATCAACTCGGGCCGATTGCGACCGGTGAAGTCGAACGCACCGGACAGTACGAGGTTCTCCGCCTCGCCCTTGCTCAATTTCACGCGCTGCAGGAAATCCATCACTGAGCGGAAAGGTGAACGCTGCCTTGCCTTCATGATACGAGCGATTGAACGCTCAGAAAGCTGTTTGACCTGACTGAGCCCCACACGAATATTGCTGCTCTCGACGGTGAAGGCCTGCTGTGACCGGTTGACCGATGGCGGCAACACGCCAAGCCCAAGCCGCCTGGCCTCCTCCAGGTGTACACGACGTGGATACATGCCCCAGTGGTGGTTCAGCACCGACACCATGAATTCTAACGGGTAGTGGGCCTTGAGATAGGCCAGTTGATATGCCAGGATCGCATAGCTTGCTGCATGCGCCTTGCAGAAGGAATAGGCGTTGAACTGCGCCATCTGGCTCCACATGTCGGCAGCAACTTTGCGGGAGACTCCGTTACGGACCGCTTTAGAAACAAAATAGCGGGACAATTCCATCATCCGCTCCGGGGACTTGACCTTCGAAATAGCCTTTCGCAGCAGGTCGCCCTCTTCGAGAGAAACGCCGGCCAGCGTAGAGGCCACTTGCATGGCATCGTCCTCATAGAGCATGATCCCATACGTATCATTCAAGACCTCCTTCAACGAGGGATGGGGATACTCCGGTTCATCGAGTCCTCGTGCACGGAGCGCAAACTCCTCCTTCATGCCATTGGACGCCGGCGCGGGTCTTATAAGTGCAAGCGCTTTCATCACCTCCTTGACGGAGGAGGCACGCAGCATCCTGAGCAGGTTACGCATGGCAGGCGATTCGAGCTGGCAGCAACTCAGTGTGCGGGCGTTCGCCAGAACTTTGGCCGTTTCGGCATCGTCGGCCGGTATTTGGTCGAGGACCCCATTGCCGTCAGCCCTCCGTTTCACCCGTTCCCGCGTCTCGTCTCGAATGGTGACTCCATGGTTGCCGAGAAAGTCCATTTTCACCAACCCGATGTCCTCTATGGCGTCTTTTTCATACTGCGTGATTACAATTCCTTTCGACGCTCTTTCCAGAGGAACGTAGCTGTCCACAGGGTTATCCCCTATCACCAGCCCGCCACAGTGAATCCCCAGGTGCCGGGGGGCACCGAGTATCGCCTGAGCTATCCGGGCAATTTGGGTGAGCGTCTCTTCGCCACAAGAAAGGCCCAGTTCGGCCCCGCTGCTGGCCAGGGCTTGTCTCACCGTGCCAGATGAGTCATGCGCAAGCTGCCGGCTCGCTTTGTTAACCACGTCGTTGGGAATGCCGTGACACTTTGCCACCTCACGGAAAGCAGATCGGAGGCGGAAGGTATTATGAGTGGATACCATGGCGACATGCGCGTCACCGTATCGGCGGTAGATACTTTCAATGAGTTCATCTCGTTTGATCCAGCACAGGTCGACGTCCAGGTCCGGGCAATCCTCGCGCTTCATGTGCAGGAATCGCTCGAACGGAATGTCGTATTCAATGGGATCGACCTGCGTGATGCCCAACACATAGGAGACAATAGAACTCGCTCCCGAACCGCGCCCTATCGTGGCTATGCCATGCTCCCGGGCGTAACTGAGAATGTCCCGCACCACGATGAAGTATTCGGTAAAACCCAGTTTTTCGATGATCCGGAGCTCGTGTTCCAGCCGTCGGCGGGCCTCGTATGTCACCGGATTGTAACGCTCCCGCAGTCCCCGGCGACATAGCGTGCGCAGGTAGCTGCGTGCTGTTTCGCCCCGGGGCAGGGAATAATTCGGAAAGATGGGCTCGCCCAGAGTGAGCTCAAGGTTGCAGTCATCGAGGATCCGCTGGCTGTTCTTCAAAGCGGCTTCGAAACCCAAAAACGTATTCCTGACGGCCCCCAGAGAGGGAAAGTAACTGGTGGGGTGGGCCATCTGCGCGGTGCTGAGTCGGGAAACAAGAGTGTTGTCGCGGATGGCTGATAGTGTACGGTGTACCGCGTGCTCCCCCTTATCAAGGAAATACACGTCCGGGGTGGCCGCTACGTTCAGGTCAAGCTGCCCGGCTTTCCGACAAATGCGGCGCCATCGCTCCCTGCTGCGATCGGGATGTGTAAGCAGTAGCCACAGGAAACGTCGATCCACGCGAGAGGTGAGCCGTTCGGCCAGAGCAGGATCCTCGGTCAGGGCATGGAGACCTTCCTGAAACTCCGGCAGGCAATCTACAAAAGAGAAACCCTTCCGCAGATTTCGGCGGCTAAGAATCCGGCAGAGGTTGGAATATCCCGCATGATTTCGCGCCAGCAACACCGCTCTCCCGGCATTCCAGGTAACCTCCGCCCCTATGACCGGCTTAATCCCGGCTTCTCGTGCCAGCTTATAGAAAGGAACTGCCCCGTACAGGTTGTTGCGATCAGTGAGGGCAAGCGCCGGAAGCTCCATTTCCTCCGCTCGCCGCACGAGCCGCTCTATGGAGGCCGTTCCCGTCAGCAGGGAATAGTTACTTCGTAAGAGAAGGGGTGCGCAGGCGATATCCATAGCGATCACCATCCAAATTCTTTCCGGCCTCGAACGACTTTCCAGCCACGATGACCGAGTGGCCGAACTTCTGCCGCAATCGGTCCAGGCACGAATACAGCCGGGCGAGCTTATCCGGGGTCTGCTGATCGAAAAGCTGTCCCTGCAATTGTCCGCCGGTGGAAAAATTCGATAGCTTCACTCCGATAGAATGCAGACTGGCCCGCCGGGTGTAGAGCTTCCACAGCCGCTCACGTGCGGTTTGGAAAAGTTCCTTATCCAGCGAGGTGGGAGATGGCAGTGTGCGGTTGGATTGATGCCCGCCGGAATCTGAATATCGGATCTGCACGCCCACCGTGCCGCATCTTAATCCCAGTTCGCGCATGGCCCGAGTGGCCCTTTCCAGCAGGTAATAGAGCATACCCTCGATTTCCGTCGCGTCGGACGTAGGTTCATGGAAACTAGTCGCCCGGCTAATGGACCGCGGTATCTCGTTCTCGTCAAGCACCCGGCTGTCGCGTCCCCGACACCTCTCGTGCAGCGCCAAACCATCCGAACCGAAAAGGACCCGAAGGGACTGCCTGTCCAGCGCGCGTAGATCAGCGATAGTTTTGATGTTGAGCTTACGCAGGACTTTCAGCCGCGCCCGCCCTATTCCGGGTAGCTCCTTCACCGACAAATCGCGAATAAAACCTTCTTCATCCCCCTGCTCAACCTTTACGAGGCCATTGGGTTTCTGCGAACTCCCTGCCATCTTGGCTATCATACGGTTGCTTCCCACGCCCACGCTCACCGTCAGGCCTGTCCGCTCATTTACAGATTGTTTCAGACTCCTGCCGATTTTCAGGGGCGGTCCCTGAAGAGCTTCGGTGCCTGTGATATCGCAGTATGCCTCGTCCAGCAACTCTTCTACGTGCGGCGCGATCTCGCGACAGCATTCGAAAACCCGACGGCTAAAGCAGCGATAGGTCGGATAGTGCCCTTCCAGCACTTCTGCGTGTGGACACAGTTTTTTGGCTTTTCTCAGCGGCATGCCCGCATAGAGACCATATTTTCGGGCTTCGTAGGAGCAACTGGCAATCACCCCGCTTCCCACAATCACTGGTTTGCCCTGCAGTGCAGGATTACGGATCTGTTCGACCGAGGCGAAAAAAGCATCTATGTCAACGTGTAATATACAGGAATTCATAGGATATCACTCATCCGTCCATCATCACGCACTCAAGCCACCACGTTCTATCGCGTTCGCGGAAACAGAGTTGAAACACGTCGTCCGACCGGTCGGTGCATACCGAAAAATACAAAAGCGTGTGTTCTTGTTCCTTATCCTCCCACTTAGAATTGACCCGCGTGATTCTGAAAGCCTCCATCTTCTCTCGTTTGAAAAGACGTGGTTTCACCACGCCGCCGGGACCGAAATCCGCCCGCACTCTTATCGGCTCGTGTAAACGACTTATCTGCATAATCATCCACCTCCGACGCGACAGAAGTTTCTCGCCTCATTTCTCATCCTTTTGTCAGTGACTACATCGTCTGACTTATGCTCATCCCTGGAAAGCCCGCACCACGCCTCGTACAACGCCCTGGATCGTGACGTCGGAAACATAAATCGGCTCCATGTCCGGGTTGGCGGGCTGAAGACGGATGCGGTCTTCCTCCTGGAAGAACTTTTTGAGAGTTACGGTATGGTCCGGTAGAAGCGCCACGACCGGCTGCCCGTTCCGGGCCTCTGATACCTTCTCGACTACCACGTAATCACCGTCAAATATGCCCTCTTCTATCATGGAGTTGCCACTGACCTCCAGCATGAAAAAATCCCCCTGCGCATCCAGATTCAGCAGATCGGCGATATCCAGAACTTGAGGCTCCTCCACAGATTCGATGGACTCCCCTGCCGCGATACGACCCAGGAGCGGGACTTCCGTTTTGCTTCCTGCTGCATACTCGGGATCAATTATCTCGATGGATCGGTGTGCGTAGCGTTGCCGACGGATAAATTCCCCATCCTCCAGCGCAGCAAGATATTGCTGGACCGTGGACTTCGTCACGTCCAGCCCATCCGCAATCTCATTCATGGTGGGCGAGTACCCCTTGCTTTCGATGAAATCCCGGATATACTGCAAAGCCTCAAGCTGTCTCGGTGTAAGCGTGCCCATGTAAATTTACCTCCTCTCTCTCGACTCTCCACATACATTATACGTACATTAACGGATAAGTAAAAGGAAAGACTCGTTTCCAGATAGCCTTATTATTCGGTGCCACGCTATTTGCAGAATTTGGCCTGTTTCCGGCCATTTTGGGCGGGGCTTTGAGGGGGTTTGTAGGTGGGTTCGACGGGATGTGAAAGGTTTTCGCAGGCTTTTTGAATTTGAGGGATTTAGGGCTGCTGGGAAGCAACTTGCAAGGTATAGCCTGGGCACGCGGGGGCAGAAGATTTGGCCTGCCTCAGCCTTCTACAGAGAGTCCCTTTATGTCTTAAAAATCCTGGCTCGCCAGCGGCGATCCACATACTTAAAACGGAAGAGCGTTTGCCCCATTTACGCTAACCCCGTACAATCAGTTGATCTTGATGTAATAGTACACGGCCGAATTCCTCGGGCGTGTCTCTGTGCCGCCTGCGGGCTCTGTCTCCCTGCCCTCTGTGCTCGGGCCACTTGTCCATTGGAGCGCATTCCTGCTTCCACCCGCCCTTTCGACCCCTTTCGGCGCGCCACTACCAAAATCCAGAACCTTCCTGGTAAATCCGTGTTTGTGTGCTTTGAGATCGTCCGCCTGATAATCGCCCGGCCTACGCTCGGCACCGCCAGGGTCCTGATTACCGTCCTTTCTCACCCTGTCGGTGTCGGACCAGTTCAAACCTCTCAAGAAGAGCCCCCTCAGGTCCGGAACAGCAGTCTGCACCTGCTTGGCATAGAGAGAACCCGGCACATCCCTGCCGTCAGCCGGGACCCAAACACTCCTGCTGGGTGAAAAGCCTCCGGGGTCTTCGGCCAATGCAGAGAATTTATGGGGGCCCACAACCGAAGGAACAATCGTGCCGATAGGCAGCCGTCTATTGAACGTAGCCTTGATCTCACCGGCCGTTGCCGGTTGGGCAGCAGAGAGCTGGATGTCGGATCCAGTTACGCCGCACACCCCGGCAATCAAAGCCGCGAGAATGCCCTGCCAGAGACTGAGTCTTGCTACTGTCACCTGCGATTCGTCGGACATGGCCACTAACTCCTGTTATTGGGCCGCGATAACCACTACTTGAGCTGCAGAGGTTGTGAAAGACTCGTGCAGCAATAGCCTGCGACGCACGCTTTCCCTGACAAACAGCCTCCTTACCAAACCAGATGCCAGCAGTATTCTTTGATCCGCGGTTCAGAGTAGCCGCCGAAGAATGCACGATGATTCCTTTTCCCGTAGCATCGGAACGCTTGCCGAATGCCAGCCCAGCGCAACTGCCTTTAAGCCGAGTCACATTCTCTGGTCCCCCCGGCCACTCACTCAGCCTTTATGACA
>Ga0207797_1003248_pt1 | contig 10906 bp, 8 predicted proteins | sample PRCRCaboRojoPR_6_FD_187275 | JGI IMG/M metagenome (GOLD analysis project Ga0207797, IMG submission 187275) | Marine sediment microbial community from Cabo Rojo, Puerto Rico - PR CR 10% Liquid 1 (SPAdes) | ecosystem: Environmental > Aquatic > Marine > Coastal > Sediment | place: Cabo Rojo, Puerto... | reverse complement strand
CCCGCCGCCGGTCGGCGGCCGTCAGGACCTGTTCCTTGCGGGTCGGGTCGATGCCGTCGTCGTCGGTGCCGGTCGTGATGAGTTCGACGCCGTCGTCGACGGTCAGTCGCTCGCCCGCCCGCGCCTTCGCCAGCGCGTTCTCGAAGGACTGGTCGGTCTCCGGGACGTGTTCGAACTCGAAGTCGTCTCGTGACTGCACCCCGGATTCCGGTGTCGTCATTGGGGACGAATCGCGCTCCGGAACCAAAAAGCGGTACGGTACCGGAACCGCGTGTCGCCGAGGGAGGACGGCAACGCCCCGGCCTCCGGCCGGCGAGCGACTCGCCGACGACCCGGCGGCTGCTCCTGCGGCGACCCGGTCCGGTGCTGTCCCCACCTGTCCGCTTTTATTCCCGGCGACCCCTTGGCACAGTATGACCCACGACGTGTCGTTCCTCGACGACCTCGGTCTCGAGGGCGACCACTCGACCGACGACGCGTACCGCGACGGTCACGCGGGCGACTGGGGCACCGACGACGAGCAGCGCGTGCGGCCGGACGCGGTCGTCTGGCCCGCCTCGACCGCGGACGTGTCGGCCGTCCTCGCGGCGGCCACCGAGCGCGGCGTCCCGGTCACGCCCTTCGCGGCGGCGAGCGGACTCGAGGGGGCCGCGACGCCGGTCGACGCCGGCATCAGCCTCGATCTCACCCGCATGAACGACGTGCTCGCGGTCCGGGAAGGGGAGTTCCAGATCGACGTCCAGCCGGGCGTGATCGGGACGGCCGTCGACGACGCGGTCGGCCAGTACGGCCTCTTTTTCCCGCCGCTGCCCTCCTCCGGAGCGCTCTCGACGATCGGCGGGATGATAGCGACCGACGCGAGCGGGATGCAGACCGTCAAGTACGGCGAGGTCGCCGACTGGGTGCTCGAACTCGAGGCCGTCCTCGCCGACGGCTCGGTGATCACCGCCGGGAGCAAGGCCGCCAAGACCTCCAGCGGCTACAATCTCAAGGACCTGCTGGTCGGGAGCGAGGGGACCCTCGGCGTCGTCACCCGGGCGACGCTCGAACTCGCGGGCATCCCCGAACAGATCCGCGGCGGACGCGCCATCTTCCCGACGCTCGGCGACGCCGCGGACGCGGTCTACGACGCCGTGCGGTCGGGCGTCGACGTCGCGAAGATCGAACTCATCGACGAGATCTCCGCCGCGATGGCGAACGACTACACGGGCACCGACCTGCCCGACAGGCCGATGGTCTTCGTCGAGTTCCACGCCGACCACGACGTCGAGACGGAGATCGAGTTCTGCCGGACGATCTTCGAGGCGCACGACGTGGCGGAGTTCGAGATGGCCGCGACCGAGGCCGAGATGGAGTCGGTCTGGGAGGCGCGCAGGGATCTGGCCTACGCCTCGCGCGAGTGGGACGAGGATCTGGAGCCGATGCAGTCCGGCGACGTGACCGTCCCCATCGGCTCCTACCCGGACCTCGTCCGGTACGCGAAAGACCTCGGCGAGGAGCACGACCTGATCGTCCCGACCTTCGGACACGCGGGCGACGGCAACGTCCACTACACCGCGCTGGTCGACCCCGACGACGAGGCGATGGTCGAGCGCGGGCGGGAGGTGTACCGACAGATAGTCGAGTACGCGATCGAACTCGGCGGTACCGCCACCGGCGAGCACGGCGTCGGACTCGGCAAGCGAAAGTACCTCGAACTGGAGCACGGCGAGGCGACCGTCGAGACCATGCGGAGGATAAAGCGCGCGCTCGACCCCGAGGGAACGCTCAACCCCGGCAAGATCTTCCCCGAGACGATCGACGGCGAGCGGGTGGCCGGCGAGTAGGCCGCCGGGAGAGGTGGAGTCAGACCGGCGATCGATCCCGGACGATCGGGGGCACAGCGTCGGTCCGGAACTGCGCGGTGTCCCCGGTGAGAGACGAGCGACGCCCTCAGGGCCAGAGACCGCGGGACTCTTTGGCGTCTCCGACGCGCGTGAGGGCGACGATGTACGCGGCGTCGCGCCAGCTCACGTCGGCCGCTTCGACCTCTTCTCGGACGTCGTGCCACGCGGAGAGCATCTCCGATTCGAGTTCCTCGTGGACGCGCTCTTCGGACCACTTGCGTCGGTTGATGTCCTGCAGCCACTCGAAGTACGAGACGGTCACGCCGCCCGCGTTGGCCAGAATGTCGGGGATCACCGGAACGCCGCGTTCGTTCAGAATCGCATCCGCGCCGGACGTCGTCGGTCCGTTCGCGCCCTCCACGACGATGTCGGCCCGAATCCGGTCGGCGTTGTCGGTCGTGACGACGTTGCCGACCGCCGCCGGGATCAGGACGTCGACGTCGAGTTCGAGGAGTTCCTCGTTCGTGACCGTGTTCGGTGCGCCCTGACCCATCACGCCCTCGGGCTCCTCTTCGTGTGACGGAATCGACCCCGTGTCGAGGCCGCTCGTGTCGTAGATCCCGCCGTTCACGTCGCTGACTGCGACGACGGTCGCGCCCCACTCGTCGAGCAGGCGGGCCGCGTTTGCTCCGACGCTCCCGTAGCCCTGGACCGCGACGGACGCCTCTCCGATCGGCACGTCGTAGTACTTCATCGCCTCGCGGGCGACGATCGCGACGCTCCGGCCCGGGGCCTCTTCGCGACCGTGACTGCCGCCGATGACGGGCGGTTTGCCGGTCACGACGCCCGGGATCGTCTCGCCCTGTTGCATGCTGTAGGCGTCCATGAACCACGCCATCGTCTTCGCGTCGGTCCCCATGTCCGGGGCGGGGATGTCCTGACTGGGTCCGACTTCGTCGCGTATCTCCTCTGCGAACCGACGAGTCAGGCGCTCTTTCTCGGGCGTGCTGAGGTCTTTGGGGTCGACGACGATCCCGCCTTTCGCGCCGCCGAACGGGATGTCCATCACGGCGCACTTCCACGTCATCCACATCGACAGTCCGACGCACTCGTCGGCTGTGACCTCCGGATGGTACCTGAGGCCGCCCTTGTACGGGCCGCGGACGTCGTCGTGTTGGGCGCGGAAGCCGGTGTAGACCTCGACGGTCCCGTCGTCTCGCCGCAGCGGGACCGAGACCTCCACGACTCGGGTCGGGTGGTTGAGGCGCTCGATGACGCCGGGGTCGACGTCGACGTGAGCCGACGCCTCGCCGAGTTGGCGGCGCGCCGTCTCCAGCGCGGACTCGTGTTCGGGCTCGTCGGCCGGTTCGGTCTTCTCGACTCGTTGTGATGTCATAGGAGAGTTACTCGAGGGGGGTCCCGCAGTTCCGCATCGGTCCGCCGCACTCCGGACACTCACCGGGGTGCGTCGCTACCAGTCGAGTGCTACAGTTGAAGCACTCGTACGCCGACTCCTCGCCAGATCTGGTGTGCACATCGCGACCCATGGGTTGCAAATATTGCTAACGCCTCCCCGAGCATAGGGAGTGCGGCTGAATAGTAAACCATGATTGAGGACGACACGGCTGACTATTCAACCGTTATATATCGGCGTTCCTGCTCGAAGAGCGACGCGAAGAGTTTGCGCTCGACCCGGTCGATGTGGTCGTAGAAGGCCGAGTGTGAGATGTCCAGTTTCGCAGCGACGTCTCTGCCCGTGACGCTTCGTTCGGCGTCGAAGTAGCCGCTGTGGTAGGCGACCTGTGCGACCTCCTTTTGCCGGTCTGTCAGCACCGATTCCGGCCGCTGGTCGTCCTCCATGGCTCGCGTTTGCTTCTGCTGGGAGACGAGTTCCACGCCCGTGAAGCGACGCGAGAGCATCTCGTCGACGGATCGGAGCGTCGGGGTGTCGGGGACGTCGATCACCAGGGAGAGCGACTCCGGGGTGGCTTCGAGTTCGCGTCGCGTGGCACCGTGGTTCGCGAGCAACGACGTCACGAACGAGCCCCTGATCTCGATCGTCACCAGTCCGCCGTCGTCTGCCTCGCGGATCACCTCGCCGCCCGCGACGTCTACAGAGGCCGTCGCCTCGTCGACGACCGCCTCCGGTGACGCACCGTCGATCGCGACGAAGACGAGCGTCGTGTCCGTCGCTCGCGAGATCTCGCTTTTCACCGTGAGCGTGCAGTCGAACCGGTCCGCGAGTCGCAGGAGGACAGAAGAGGAATCCCGCACGTCGTACGCGAGTCGATACACCGAGTCACTGCGGAGCGCCTCCTTTCGCTGGATGCTGTTTATGGCGGCTCCGATCGTCTCGCCGAACTCCTCGAACACGGCCTGCACCGTCTCGCTGAACGACCCGGGGCCCTCGTCGTAGACGGTCAGCGTTCCGAAACTGACGTCGTCGTAGACGAGGGGGATCGAGAGGACCGAGTTGAAGTTTCGCGACACGGCTTCCTTGCACCACTCGCAGTCGTGGAGTTGATCCGCCACGTTCGGGACGACCGCCATCGAACGCCGTCGTACGGCCCGGACGGCGGGTTCGGCGGTCGACTGCTCGTCGCCGAGCGAAAGCGAGACCCGGTCCAGATACCCGCTGTCGTCGCCCGCCCACTCGCGCGGGCGGAGGCTGTTCTCGTGGGCCGTCGTCTCCCCGATCCACGCGAAACTGAACCGGTCGTCTGCGGTCAGCCGGTCACAGACCGCCCGCTCTATCTCCTCCCGGGTCTCGGCGTGGACCACGGTCTGGTCGATCTCGCGGATGATCTCGTTGACCTGATTGACCTCGGAGAGGCGCTGGTTCTGCGCTTTCAGCGTCTCGTCGCGCTCTCTGAGTTCCCGCTCCCGTTCGAGGCGGTCGAACGCCGCTTCGGTCGTCGCGGCCAGTAGCTCCCCGATCTCCTCGTCGATGGCGCCGTGGTCGTCGCTCTCGGCGGTCTCGACCACCAGCACGCCGTGCTCGCCCAGCGGTATCGCGGAGCACCCTTCGACGGACCGGTCCAGCGAGTCCGAACTCGGGTCCCCGTCCGTCTCGGCGATCGTCTGTCCCTCGACGAACGCTCGGCTGATACGGGTTCGCTGGCCGAGGCCCACCGCCGGGAGCGTTCCGACCGACGCTCGTAGCGGCTCCGAGGCCGCCGTCGGGTAGAGCGTGTTGTCTCTCCCGTCGAACTGGTACACCGCGACGCCGCCGCTCGTCAGTGCCGTCGTCGCGTCCGCCGCGATCTGCGTCGCGACGTCCGCTTTCGTCTCCGCGTACAGGAGTTCGCGACTCGTCCGCTGCAGCTGCGTGAGCGCTTCCTCTCGCTGCTTTCGCTTCGTGACGTCGCGACAGCTGTAGAGTTTCGTTCCGTCCCGGATCGAGACGTTCCGAACGTTGACCAGGAGCGTGTGTTCGTCGCCGTCTTTGTCCGGTGCCGTGGTCTCGACGTTGGTGATGACGTCGTCGGTCGCGAGCTGCTCCTCGTCGAACAGCGCTTCGCCGAGAAGTTCGTCGATCGTTCCGAGTTCGTAGATCTCTTCGACGGTGTAGCCGAAGATGAAGTGGACGTTCGGGCAGACGTAGGTGAACTCGCCCTCGTCGTTCGTGACCAGCACCGTGTCGGTCATGTTGTTCAGGGTGACGCGGTGTAGCTCTTCGGACGCGCGCAGTTCGGCCTCGAGCTTCTCGCGTTCGGTCAGCACCGACCCCTGCAGGAGCAGTCTGTCGCGTCCGTCTCCGACCGGCTGCAGGCGGAACTCGAACTTCTCCGTCTCGGCGTCGTGGAGTTCTCCGCCGCCCGTGGGCAGCGACCCCTCGAAGGTGCTGTACGTTCCGTTCTGCGCCCGTCGAACGACGTCCTGAACCTCGCGGCGCGCGACCTGGCCCTTTCGCCACGGGAGCGCCCAGACCCGCTTCCCGAGGAACACCTCCGGCGGCGCGTTCAGCGCCTCGGCCGCCGCGTCGTTGAGTGCGACGACGGTCCCGTCGCGGGCGAGCACGGCGACGAACCGGTCCGGGTCCTCGGCGACGGCCGAGAACTGCGCCGCCTCGCGTTCGAGCCGCCGGTGCTCCCGTTCCCGCGAGAGCGCCCTCACGAGGCGGTCAGTTCCCGCCGGCTCCGACTCGCCCACACCGAGCGAGACGACGCGGTCGACGTTCGCCGAATACACGTCCGGCACGGTCTCCGACGCTCGCGGTGCGAGGACGAACGTGCCGTCGATTCCGTCGAGCGACTCGGCCAGTTCGAGCCCGGTCTCGTCGTCGAGTCGGTACGCGCTGACGACGCAGTCGACCCGCGTGTCCGTCGCGACCCGCTGGCGGGCTTCCGTCGCCGTCCGCACCGTCTCTCCGTCCACCTCCCCGAGTCGGTCGAGGACCCCGTCGAGGCGAGCGCGCCAGTCGGACGGTCCGACGAGCACCACGCGCCAGTCCGAGCGGGCGTTCCGGGACCCCCTGAACGTATTCATACGAGAACTGAACGCGCTGGGAGCGAAAAGTCTGACCGTCTCGCTCTTTCTCGCGAGGCGGACACCGAGTGCGGGAGCGATTCGGAGCGCGACGGCGTACCCCGTCGACCGCGAATCCGCGCGCGCAGTCGCCGGTCAGTCGTGGACCAGCACGTCGAGCACGTCCGGTCCCGCGCGCCCCATCGCGGCCCGGACCTCCTCTTCGATCGCCTCCGGGTCGTCGACCAGCGTCCCGCGCGCGCCGTGGCTCTCGGCGTTCGCCGGGATGTCGACCGGCGGCTCGAAGTCCATGCCGACGAACTCGTGGTCTCGCTCCTCGCCGCCGAGCAGTTTCAGCGTGTTGTCCTTGAGGATGCGGTAGTTGCGGTTGTCGACGACGACCACGGTCAGGTCGAGGTCGTACCGCGCGGCGGTGTAGAGCGCGTGGGGGTAGTAGAGGTACGACCCGTCGCCGACGAACCCCAGCACGTCGCGCGCCTCGCCGCCCTCGCGCGCTCGCTCGCGCTCCGCGAACGTCGCGCCGACCGCAGCCGGCAGGCCGTAGCCGAGGCCGCCGCCCTTGTTCGAGAGATAGCGGGTCGGGCGCATCTCCCATCTGGTCTGCATGGCGTACTTCGCGGTGACGCCCTCGTCGACGACGTGGGCGTCGCCGGCAACCTCGCGCAGCGCCTCCGCGAGTTCGAACTTCGAGGCGCGCCAGTCGTCCGCGGCGTCGTCTTCGGCCGCGGCGGTCCGCTCTGTGACCGCCTCGGCCATCGCCTCGACGCGTTCGAGTCGGGCGGCTCGCTCGTCGGGCGAGACGCGCTCGGCGACGAGTTCCGCGAGTTCGGCCGCGACCAGCCCCGGGTCGCCGAGGACGGCGGCGTCGGCGGGGTGGTTCTTCCCGAGCTCCCACGCGTCGTCGCCGACGTGGATACAGGTCGTCGACGGCTCGACGAGCGGGCGCTCGTGTCTGGTGAGCGTCGTGTGCGTCGAGGTGCCGACGAACGCTATCAGGTCGGTGCTCTGGAGGGCGGCGACCCGGTCTTCGTCCGGCGGGACGAACGACACCCACTGCTCGTGGTCCGAGGGAAAGTTCACCTCCGAGGAGAGAATCTCGCCGTGCACCCGCGCGCCGGCGGCTTCGGCGAGGTCGACGACCGCCGACACGGCGTCCGCGCCGGCCCGGGCGACGCCGTCGCCGACGACGATCACGGGGTTGTCGGCCTCGACGAGGAGCTCCGCCGCGCGCGCCACCTGCGCGGGGTCGCCGCGGCCGGCGTTGGGCGCCGGACCGAGTCGCTCCGGGTCGGCGCCGGTCTCGGCGAGCATCACGTCCAGCGGCAGGCCGAGGAAGACCGGTCCGGTCGGCGGCGTCGTCGCCACCCGGAACGCGCGTCGCAGCATCGTCGGCAGCGCCGCCACGTCGAGCACCTCGGCGCTCCACTTCGTGAACGGTTCCGCGAGGTCGACCAGGTCACCCGAGAGGATCGGCTCCTCGTGGCGGAAGTCCCGCGAGTGGTTGCCGGCGGTGACGACCAGCGGCGCGCCCGCCATCATCGCGCCGTAGAGGTTGCCGAGCCCGTGCGCGAGTCCCGGCGCGATGTGGAGGTTCACGAACCCCACGGGGAGCACCGAGTCGTCGTCGTGTGCGTGGTACCGCCGGGTGCTCGCGTAACCGCCAGCCATCCCGACCGCGATGTCCTCGTGGAGCGCGAGCACGTACTCCAGGTCGGCGTCCGAGAGCGCCTGCACGACCGGGAGTTCCGTCGTCCCGGGGTTGCCGAAGACGTGCGTGACGCCGTACTGTTCGAGCGCGTCGACCAGCAGGTCGGCGCCCGTACGGGTGTCGTCTGCCATGGCAGAGAGGCGACCGCAGCGGTCGTAAATCTGGTGGCACCCCCCGCTGTCGGCCGGTAACGCGCTCAGACCCGTTCGAGCACGCGGTCCGCCAGCGCGGGGAGCAGTTCGGTCACGTCGGCCCGGAACTCGTAGTCCGCCCGCTCGGAGTGCTGGGTCGCCTCCAGATTCACGAGGACGAACGTCCCGTCGGCGGCCGCCTCGGCCGGGAGCGACGCCGCGGGTTCGACCTGGAGCGACGACCCGGCCGCGAGGAAGACGTCGCTCTCGCGGGCGAGTCGCCGCGCCTCGCCGAAGACGTCGGTCGGCAACTGCTCGCCGAACAGCACCACGTCGGGTTTGTAGACGCCCAGTTCGCACTCTTCACACCGCGGTGGCACGTCGCCCTCGCGGACCCGCTCGTGGACCGGGTCGGCCTCGGTCCGGTGGCCGCAGTGGCTACAGACGACCCGCGAGGCGTTGCCGTGGAGTTCGAGGACGGTCTCCGAGCCCGCGTCCGCGTGGAGGCCGTCGGTGTTCTGCGTGACGACGGCGTCGAGGACGCCGGCGTCTTCGAGGTCGGCGAAGGCATCGTGGGCCGCGTTCGGGGCCACGTCGTCGGGGAACATCTCGGCGTGGAGTTCGATCCGGTCGCGCCAGAACGCCGCCGGCTCGGTCCGGAACCGGTAGGCGTGGAAGTCGCGCTGGTCGAACTGCTCCCACACGCCGCCCTCGGTCCGGAACGCCGGGACGCCGGAGGCGGTGCTCACGCCCGCGCCGGTGAGTGCGGCGACGGTGTCGGCGGCCGCCATCGCGTCGGCGAGCGCGTCGAGTCGCGTCGAGTCCTCGTCCATACGCGACGGGAGCGGTTCGACGGGGAAAAGGCGCTCGTCGCCGCGGTGGCGTGGCCACCGGGCGCTCTCGAACGTGCCGCTGGCCTCCCGCGGCCGCCAACGCCGGATTGAAAGATTCATACGGCGGGCCGACCCGCCTCTCACCATGACGAGCGTCAAGGAGTTCCGCGTCGAGACCGAGCCGGACGCGACGAGCCTCGGCCGCGGAAGCTTCGTCTTCACCGACGACTACTCGGTGTTCGACTGGGGACAGATGCCGGACCAGATCCCGGAGAAGGGCGCGAGCCTCTGTACCATGGGCGCGTTCAACTTCGAGCGACTGGAGGCCGCGGGCGTTCCGACCCACTACCGGGGCGTCGTCGACGGCGGCGCGGTCGTCGCGCTCGACGAGGCCGAGTCGCCGCCCCGCGAGATGGCCATCGAACTGACGCAGGTGCCGGACCTGCCCCACGACCCGGAGACGGGCTACGACTACGACGCCTACCACGACGCCGCGGGCGAGAACTACCTCGTCCCGCTGGAGGTCGTCTTCCGCAACACGGTGCCTGTCGGCTCCAGCCTGCGCAAGCGGTCGACGCCGGGGGACCACGGCCTCGACTACGGGGAGTGGCCGGACGAGGCGGTCGACCTGCCCGAACCGGTCGTCGAGTTCTCGACCAAGTACGAGGAGCAGGACCGCTATCTCGACCGCGAGGAGGCCGACGCCATCGCGGGCGTCGCCGACGTCGCGGCCCTCGAAGCGCTCGCCGGCGACGTCAATCGGATCGTCACCGAGCGCGCCGAGGAGACCGGCTTCGTCCACGAGGACGGCAAGATCGAGGTGCTCTACCACGAGGGGACGCTGAAGGTGGCCGACGTGGTCGGCACGTTCGACGAGAACCGCTTCAGCTACGACGGGCAGGAGGTCTCGAAGGAGGTCGTCCGCCAGTACTACAAGCGCGAGCAACCCGACTGGGTGGACGCCGTCGCGGACGCGAAAGCCGAGGCGACAGAGACCGGCGTCGCCGACTGGCGACCGCTCTGTGCGGTCGAGCCGATGCACCTCTCGGCGGACGTCGTCACCGCCGTCGCGGAGATGTACGCCGCGGGCGCGAACGCCTACACCGGCGCGGACTGGTTCGACGCGCCCGACGTCGCCGACGCCGTCGACCGCGTGCGGGACCTGTAGCTCACGGCAGGAACCCCAGCGCGTCCCGGACGACCGCGAGCACCGCGAGAACGAGCGCGAGAAGCGCCAGAAACCCGGTCACGGCGACGGCGAAGAGGGCGGCGTGACTCAGCTCCTCGACGCGGTCAGCGAGCATCGTCTCCACGAGGTCGGCCGCTCACAGTAAGCCTTCCGAACGCAGTATCCACGAACGTGGATACCAGCGTTCATCCAAAACGTCTTTTGCGCATGACCGCGCACCACAGAACGATGACGACCTACACCGCGACGGTGACCGTCCGGTTGAAGCACGGGGTGCTCGACCCGGAGGCCGAGACGACCCAGCGTGCGCTCGAACGACTCGGCTTCGACCTCGAGGATCTGCGACAGATGGACCACTTCGAGATCGACCTCGACGCCGAGGACGCAGGCGAGGCCGAGGAGCGCGTCACCGAGATGGCGGAGCGACTGCTCGCGAACCCCACCATCCACGACTACGATGTCGTGGTGGAGGAACAGGCGGAAGCCCAAGCATGACCGTCGCCGTCACTCCGACGCCCACGCTCGTCTCCGCCACCCGGAGGTGGGCGGCGTGACCGTCGCCGTCGCTCCGACGCCCACGCTCGTCTCCGCCACCCGGAGGTGGGCGGCGTGACCGTCGCCGTCGTCCAGTTCGGCGGGTCGAACTGCGACCGCGACGCGGTGCAGGCGCTGGAACATCTCGGCGTCGACGCCGAGCGCGTCTGGCACGAGGACGGCCTGCCGGAGGATCT
>Ga0207797_1003247_pt1 | contig 10908 bp, 10 predicted proteins | sample PRCRCaboRojoPR_6_FD_187275 | JGI IMG/M metagenome (GOLD analysis project Ga0207797, IMG submission 187275) | Marine sediment microbial community from Cabo Rojo, Puerto Rico - PR CR 10% Liquid 1 (SPAdes) | ecosystem: Environmental > Aquatic > Marine > Coastal > Sediment | place: Cabo Rojo, Puerto... | reverse complement strand
TACCTGCCGATCCGGGGCGAGGCGGCCGCCCTCGCGTTCCAGGGCGACCTCGTCGTCGTCCTCTTCCTGCTCGCGCTGCCCTCGTTCGCGCTGTTCTTCGGCGGGTGGTACTCGGGGAACCCGTTCAGCCGGGTGGGGACGCTCCGGACGCTGACCCAGCTGTTCGGCTACGAGGTACCGTTCTTCCTCGCCTGCCTCGCGCCGGCGCTGGCGACGGGCACCTGGGAAACCTCGGCCATCCTCCGGGAACTGGGGACCGAACCGTGGTACCTCCCGTTGCTCGCGATCGGGTTCGTCGTGTCGCTGCTCTCGCTGCTGGCGAAACTCGAGCGCGTCCCCTTCGACGCCCCGGAGGCCGAGACGGAACTCGCCAGCGGGACGCTCGCCGAGTACTCCGGGCGGAAACTGGCGCTCCTCAAACTGACCAAGGACGTCGAACTCGTCGTCGGCGCGCTGCTCGTCGTCACCCTGTTCCTGGGCGGGCCCTACCCGCTCCACGGGCTGGCCGACGGGATCGCCGGCGACGCGCTCGGGTTCGTCGCCGTGCTGTTCAAGGCGCTGGTCGTGATCGTCCTGCTGACCGTCGTTCGGTCGGTCGTCGCACGCCTCAGAATCGAGCAGACGTTCGCCGTGTTCTACCGGTGGCTGGTCGCCGCCGCGATCGTCCAGGTCGCCGTGGTGCTGGCCGTCGGCGCGGTGCTGGGGAACCCGTTCTGATCCGGGATCGGGGCTACGGAGTCGGGGCCCCGGTCGACTTACGCCTCGTCCTCGCTCGCTTCGGCGTCGTCTGCCGACTCCTCGACGTCGGCGTGTGCGTCTTCAAGCGCGCCCCGGAGTTCGGGAATCGTCGCCGTGAGTTCGCCGACCTGCTCCGCGGCCGACTCGACGTCCGCGACGATGCCCTCGACGGTCTCGATCTCTTCCTCCAGGTCCGCGGCGTCGTCGAAGGCGTCGGCGCGCTCGCCCATCGTGTACCACTTCTTGGCGTCCCGGAGGTGCTCCTCGGCCTCGCCGACGTCCAGTGCCGACTTGAGGCCGTTGAGGACGCCGAGCGTGTTCTCGGCCTCCGTTTCCCAGACGTCGTCGGCGTCGGGGAGGGACTCGCGGGCCGCCGCGAGCGAGGACTCGACGTCCTCGCGCATCTCGCTGGCGGCCTCGCCGAACAGTTCGTCGTCGTCGAGGGTCGTCTGGCTCATGTGGGGCGATTCGACCCCACCGACCGTAAAGGGTGGCCCGAAAGCGAAAGTGAAATCCCGGCCCTGGCCCCGTCGATCCGGCGAAATCAGTCGGCAGTCGATCCAGTTCCGCCCGGCCGGACCGACGACCGGCGCTCGGGGATCAGGTCGACCGTTTCGTCGACGTCACCCAGGACCAGCAGGGCGAAGTACCGCAGGTAGGTTATCACGGGAACGCCGACGACGGCGGCGACCACGGCGACGACCAGGGCGTACAGGAGCGCCAGCACGACGACGACCGCCAGGACCCCGGCACCGACCGTCGTCGGATCGCCCAGACCGAGCCAGAGCAGAACCCCGATTCCGCCGAAGGGAATCGCCAGCAGCACCGCGACGACCCCGACGAGGATGCCGAGGACGAGCCCCGCGGCCAGGTTCAGGCCGAAGCGGACGAGGGCGTAGATCAGGAACTCGCCCCAGTCGCCCCGGAGGACGCCCCAGAAGCGGCGCCAGCCCGACAGGACGCCGCGGTCCTCGAGGAGCATGATCGGCGCGACGAACTCGGTCGTGAAGAGGTTCAGCAGGTACCCGACGACTCCGAGGAGGAAGAACAGCGGCGCGAGGATCAGCAGGGCCGCGACGACGGTGACCGGCCCGGAGAGCGCCGAGAGGAAGACCAGCGCGGCGGCCCCGCCGACGAGCACGACGGCGAGCAACCCGAGGACGACCCGGAAGGCGAACAGGCTGACGCCCAAACCGAGGTGCTCCCCGGCGTACTCCCGGACCGACACCCGTTCCGACCGGAGCGACTCGTAGAGGACGAACTCCATGACCGAACCGACGAACAGGTACAGGAGCCCTAGGAGGAGGCCGACCGCGACGATCGCCAGGACGAACCATATCGCCGCTTCGAAGTCGCCCAGGGCCACGTCGCCCGGCCCCGCCGACGTGAAGGGGCCGGGCCAGTCCCCGACCACCCAGCCGTCGGGGGCGCGGTCGCCGCCGACGGGGCCGACCCGGACGTCCCCGTCGCCGGCCTGAAAGGATCCTCCCGGCGGGAATCCCCCGACGGATCCGAAGACGAAGAACGTGATCAGCGCGAGTCGGAGCCACCGTCCGGCGTCGAAGGGCAACAGGAAGGCGCGCGTCGCGTCGAGCGCGTCGGACAGCGCGTCGATGGCGTAGACCATGCCGGGAATGTCACGCCCGCAACCCTTAATCGCTCCCCTCGCCCCGCACCGAGTCGATCCGCATTCTGGGGTAGCCGTCCTCGAGTTCCATGCTGGCCAGGACCGCGACGCCCTCGCGTTCGACGGCGATCTCGACGTCGGCGAAGCGCCCGGTGAACTCGACGTAGTCGGCGGCGGAGCCCTCGATCGCGTTCTCGAGGCGGTCCGTGCGCATCTCGACGTCGACGCGCTCGCAGGCCGGCTGGTTCTCGATGGCCGCCTCCATGGCCCGGGCGAGGCTGTCCGCGCTGGCGGGCGAGACGGGGGTCCCCGCGAACTGGTGGTACAGCGAGCCGAACTTGATGCCGGCCTCGAAGCACGCGGCCTCGCGATCGGCGGCGTCGTTCTCGGCCGTCGGCGGGTCGTCGTCCATACCTCCCCCTGCACCGCCGAGCGGGAAGTCGCTTGCGCCGGGCGACCCTTCCCCCGCGAGGGGCGCGCGACCGACGACGCTCACAGGACCCCCGCCCCGAACCGCATGCTACTTACCCCCGGTGGCCCTCTCCCCGCCTGATGGCGGACCCCGTCCTGCTCACTGGCGCCGCCGGCCGCGTGGGGACGGCGATCCTCTCGGGAATCGGCGAGCGCTACGAGTGGCGCCTGCTCGATCGCGACCCGCCGGCCGACGAGGACGACTGGCCGGGCGAGTACGTCGTCGCGGACATCACCGACGACGACGCGGTCCGGGAGGCGATGGCGGACGTCGAGGCGGTGATCCACCTCGCCGGCGACCCCCGCCCGGAAGCGCCCTGGGACTCTGTCCTGGAGAACAACATCGACGGCACCCGCACCGTGTTCGAGGCGGCCGTCGACCGGGGCGTCGAGAAGGTCGTTTACGCCTCCTCGAACCACGCGGTCGGGGCCTACGAGGAGGCCCGCAAACCCGACATCTACCGGACGAGTTCCGAGTTCACCCTCGACGGGACCGAACTCCCGCGTCCCTCGAACCTCTACGGCGTCAGCAAGGCGGCCGGCGAAACCCTCGGGCGGTACTACCACGACTACCACGACCTCTCGGTGATCTGCGTCCGCATCGGCAATCTCACGAAGGACCACCCGCCGAAGGACTACGAGCGCGGTCAGGCGATGTGGCTCTCGTATCGCGACTGCGCGCACCTGTTCGACCGGTGCATCCAGGCCGACTACGGCTACGAGATCGTGTACGGCATCTCCGACAACGACCGCAAGTACTACTCCATCGACCGCGCCCGCGAGGTGCTGGACTACGACCCGGAAGACAACTCGGCCGACTTCGCCGAGAACGGGGAGTCGTAGGTCCCGGCCGACAGTCCCCCACCCGAAACCCCCTCACGCCCGCGCCACCGCGAGGATGTGGCCGGAGAGGTCAGCGGCCATCCGATCGCCGCGAAACGCCCTGACCGATTCTCGCATCGCTTCCCGGTGGTCGTCGGTCAGTTGGTCGAAGTCGTCGCGGCGCTGCGAAACGACGCTCTCCAGTCCGGTCACCGTCTCGACGGACAGCCCCGCGCCCTCCAGCAGGCGTTCCAGTTCCGCGACCCGGAAGAGGTGCATCGGCGGGGCCGTCGGTTCGCGGTCGAACTCGTCGAGCAAGTCCGAATCGTAGTCGCCCGTGCGGGCCAGACTCGGGAGGAGTTCCGTCTCGTCCTCCGCCGGAGGGACCTTCCCCGCGAACCGCGCGACCGTCTGGAGTGCCGCCAGCCGTCCCATGACCGACACGAACACGGGGCCGTCGGGAACGGTCACCCGTTCGAGTTCGCGAGCAGCGTCCCGTCTCTCCGATTCGGACAGGACGTGTGACAGCGGGCCGCCGAGACACAGCGTCGCGTCGAACCCGTCGTCGTCGAACCGGAGGTCGCGGACGTCGCCGGTCTCGACCGTCACCCGCCCGTCGACGCCGCGTTCGTCGGCTTTGGTCGCGGCGAGTTCGACCTGTTTCTCGCTCGGATCGACGAGGGTCACCATATAGCCCCGATCGGCCAGCCAGACGCCGTATCGCCCGGCGCCCCCGCCGACGTCGAGGAGATGGCCGGCGTCAGGGAGATCCCGCTCGAGGAAGTGGACGGTTTCCTCCCACTCGAGTCGGTGGTAGAAATCGCGGTCCAGCCGTTCCCATTCACGTTCGCCGAACTCGTCGTAGTAGGCCACTGGATCCCGGTGCTCGTCCATGTCGGCAGGTCGACCCGCCATCGCAACCCCGTTTCGGTCCTGCAGATACCGCTGTCGAACCCGAATCGGGGGCTTCACTCGCCCGAATCGAACAGCCCGTCCGCGTCCGTTTCCCGCCGACGGCGACGGTCCACGTGATCCGCCAGTCGCCGATAGACGAGCGAACGGTTCTCGGGGTCGCGGACGAAGTCGAACACCAGACCGACGAACTGGTCGCTCCGGTCGGCCTCGACGGCCTCGCGGGCGTACCCGACACCCCGTTCGACGACGTCCTCCTCGAATTCGTCGGCCGCCTCGGCCAGCACGCCCGCCGCCACGGCCGTCGTCTCGAAGTCGAGGTCGGCGGGCGTGACCGCCTGCTCCCCGTGGCGGAGTCGAACGGGGCGGCGCCGGTCGATCACCTCGGGATCGGCGGCTAGGGCGGCCAGGAACGCCCGCACCTGCCCGACGTTGACCGCCCGGTAGTCGGCAGGGAGATCGGCCAGGTACTCGCCCGCGCTGTCGGCGAGTTTCCTCGCCCCGAGCCAGTTGCGGGTCCGGGCGTGGTGGACGGCGGCCGTGAGCTGGATCAGGCCCTGGAGAAAGCGTTTGTCGGGACCGTCGCTCAGCTCCAGCCACCGCTCCTCCCAGGCGTCGTGGGCGGCGAGATACTCGCCGGCGTTGTAGATCGCGATCCCCGCCCGTAGCTCGTGGCGCATGTTCGTCCTCGGATGTTGGCGCAGGCAGGCAAAAACTCGTCGGCGGTTCCCGGTTCGCGTTTCCACCTCCCCGACGTGCTGGCCTTCGCGCCGATCAGGTTCGTCTTGCCCGCTCAATTCTCCGTTCCTCCGTGTCAGTGGCACGAGCGACGAGCATAGCGATTCGTTCGCCGCCCCGGAAAAGTCCTGACGGAGTCCCGGGCGAGCGAAGCGAGCGTGGGGCTCGTCAGGTCGCGAACGAAGTGAACGCAGTGAACGAAGTGAGCGTCCTGACGGAGATTTGAACTCGTGAAGACGATCCGGGCGTGCGGCGCTTCGCGCCGATCCCGGCTGCGTCTTCCCTGCACAAATCTCCGCTCGTCCGTTTCAGCGGCACGGACGACTCGCTACGCTCGTCGCAGTGTGCCGCTGAAAACGTCCTGACGGAGATTTGAACTCCGGTCACAGGCTCCGCAAGCCCGTAGGATAGTCCACTACCCTATCAGGACTCGTCCTCAGGTAGGCAGGTTCACGTAATAGGGGTTACGATGTCGGTGCCTCCGGGTGTCGATCGGGGGTTACTGACAGCGCGGCCGCCAGTCGGAAGGGCGGCGACGGGGACGCCGGTCCGAAGCACCGGACGGTGAAAGGGAATTTTCACCGAGGAAAAAGACTTTGAAAATTGGTGGCCTAACGACGCACACATGGAACGTCGGCGCCTGTTGCAACGGCTGGCGGCACTCGGCGGTGCGGGAGCGGTGGCCGGTTGTCTCGAGACCATCCCCGGGAGCGGTGACGACGACGCTGACGACGGCGAATCGACGGGGACCCCGACCGGGTACCCGACGGCGACGCCCACCCAGGAACCGACGCCAGCAGTGGCGAGCGAAACGATCGAGACCGAGAGAACGGACTGCATGACCGGCGAGCAGGGGTCGTCCGTGTCGTTCGGGACGGACCGGGTCGTCGTCGACGGGAAGATCCGGTCGCCCGACCCCTGTCACGAGGCCACCCTCGAGACCGTCGAATACGATCCGGACACCGATCGATTAACGGTCGGCGTCGGCGTGGAAGCCGCCGGCGCAGACGCCTGCGAGGCCTGCCTGGGCGTCGTCGAGTACCGGGCCGAAGTCGGTTTCGACGGGACGCTTCCCGGCCACGTCACGGTCGCGCACGTCGGGGCCGACGGCGAGTCGACGACGGTCACAGAAGCGAGCCGGTAAGGGGACCCGAAGGCGGTCGGCGGTCCGGCGGCCCGGAAGGCGCTGGGCCGCTGATTGTTATGCCCCGACAGGGACTGCCTCACGGACGAACGGCATCGGACTGGGATCGAAGCCGTCCTTCCGGGGCCGTTCGCGTTCGAGCAGCCACCCAGAGGTTCACGTACCACCCCGCAGCCCAGAGGTTTACGTACCACCCCGGGACGAGTAGGGGTATGTTCCGAACGACGAGTCCCGAGAACCGCCCGACTGGAGCCGAACGAGCGACGGAAGAAAACGCTTAACCGGGGGCCATCCGTGACACCCACCACTCGAATGAGCGAGGACGACAGCGATCTCCGGGACGTCTACGACGACCTCGAGGCCGACCTCTCCCTCGAGGAGTTCCGCGAGGCGGTCGACGACAAGGTCGAGCAGATGGGCGGGCTCGCCGACCGGGAAACGGCGGCCATGCTCGTCGCCCACGAACTCGAGGACGGGGCCGCGGGCGGGGAGGTCGACGCCATCGCCGACGTGGAACCGGGCATGGAGGAGGTGAAGTTCCTGGGCAAGGTCGCGCGGATCGGCGACCTGCGGACCTTCGAGCGCGAGGGCGAGGGCGAGGACGGCTGCGTCGTCAACGTCGAGGTGGCCGACGAGACGGGGTCGATCCGGTGTGCCTTCTGGGACGACGCGGCCAGGAACGCCGTCGACGAACTCGACGCGGGCGACGTCCTCCGGATCAAGGGCCGGCCGAAGGAGGGGTACAACGGGGTCGAGATCAACGTCGACCGGGCCGAGGGGGACCAGGACGCGGAGGTCGACGTCCAGTTCCAGGACACCTACGCGATCGAGGACCTCTCGCTGGGGCTGTCCGACGTGAACTGCAAGGGGCTGGTGCTCGACGCCGAGTCGGTCCGGACCTTCGATCGCGACGACGGGTCCGAAGGCCGGGTCGCCAACCTCGTCATCGGCGACGAAACCGGGCGCGTACGGGTGACCCTCTGGGACGACATGGCCGATCGGGCGGCCGAGATCGAGCCCGGCACCGCCGTCGAGGTGGTCGACGGGTACGTCCGCGAGCGCGACGGCGACCTCGAACTCCACGTCGGCGAGCGGGGCGCGGTCGAGGAACTCGACGAAGTCGTCGAGTACGACCCGGACGCGACGCCGATCGACGGGGTCGAGATCGGCGAAACGGTCGACCTGGCCGGCGTGGTCAGGGCCGTCGATCCCAAGCGCACCTTCGAGCGCGACGACGGCTCCGAGGGCCAGGTCCGGAACCTCCGCCTCCAGGACGAGACCGGCGACATCCGCGTCGCGCTGTGGGGCGAGAAGGCCGACCTCGACGTCGCGCCGGGCGACGAACTGGCCGTGGCCGACGCCGAGATACAGGACGGCTGGCAGGACGACCTCGAGGCCTCGGCGGGCTGGCGCGCGAGCGTGACGGTCCTCGACGACGGGAACGTCACCGGCGCGACCGGTGACGACCGGCCCCGGAGTGATGCGGGGAGCGGCGCGTCGGGCTCGGGGGCGGGATCAGGGAGAGGCTCGGACTCCAACTCGGGGCAGGACGCTACCGCCGCCCTCGACAGTTTCTCGGGATCGGATGCAGAACCGGAGGACGCCGGCGGCGCCGCCGACGCCGACGCTGAAGCCGACGGGATCGGGCCGGACCGCGACGACGGCGAGTCCGTCGAGTTCGTCGGCACCGTCGTCCAGGCCGGGGAACCGGTCGTCCTCGACGACGGCGAGGAGACGATCGGCGTCGAGACCGACGCCGACCTCCACCTCGGCCAGCAGGTCACCGTCAGGGGCGTGCTCCGGGAGGGCCGCCTCGACGCCGACGACGTGGAGACGACCTGACGGGGGACGATTCGCGTAAGGACGACCTGAGCAGCGACGAGCTGTGTAAGATCTGAGCAGGGACGATTCGCGTAGGGACGACCCGAGCAGGGACCACCTGCGTCGGGACCGGCGGTTCGGCGCGGCGGCGAGCGCGGCCGCGCGACGCCGGAGCGAAACCGACTGAGCGGCCCCGATCGCGGCTACGGAAAGGATTAAGGGTGTCACTCACCGGGTGTGGGGTATGAGCGTCGAGCTCCCGTTCGCCCCAGTGGACACGATCATTAGACGGAACGCCGGGGACCTCCGGGTCAGCGCCGAGGCCGCCGAGGAGCTGGCACGCCGGGTGCAGGCCCACGGCGCGGAGCTCGCGACGGACGCCGCCGAGCGGGCGGACGCGGACGGCCGAAAGACGTTGATGGCGGCCGACTTCGGCGTCGAACAGGTCGTCGACAAGGACGCGCTGGAACTCCCGATCGCGCCCGTCGACCGCATCGCTCGCCTGGACGTCGACGACCGCTATCGCGTCTCGATGAACGCCCGCATCGCCCTCGCGGACATTCTCGAGGACTACGCGGACAACGTCGCCGCGGCGGCGGCGATCCTGGCCCGCCACGCGGACCGGCGGACCATCAAGGCGGAGGACATCGAGACGTACTTCGACCTCTTCGAATGAGATTCGGCTACAGCGAGACCTGCCTCGACCACGAAACCGGCCCGCGGCACCCGGAGAACGCCGACCGGCTCCTGGCGATCCGCGAGCGCCTCAAGCGCGAACACGGCGTCGCGTACGTCGAGGCCGACCCCGTCGACAAGGCGGCGCTGACGAGCGTCCACGACCCCGACTACGTCGACGAGGTCGAAGCCTTCTGCGAGGCCGGCGGCGGCGAGTGGGACCCCGACACGATCGCCGTCGAGGAAACCTGGGACGCGCTCCGGACCAGCGCCGCCCTCGCACGCCGGGCCGCCCGGGAGGCCCTCGACGGCGCCGACGGGCGTCGGACCCCGTTCGCCCTCGGCCGCCCGCCGGGCCACCACGCCGAACCCGACGAGGCGATGGGGTTCTGTTTCGCCGGCAACGTGGCGATTGCGGCCCAGGACGCACTCGATTCCGGACGGGCCGACCGGGTGGCGATCGTCGACTGGGACGTCCACCACGGCAACGGCACCCAGGAGATCTTCTACGACCGGGGGGACGTCCTGTTCGTCTCGTTGCACGAGCGCGGGCTGTTTCCGGGGACCGGGACGTTCGACGAGACCGGCCGGGGGGAGGGAGAGGGGACGACCGTGAACGCCCCGCTCCCCGCGGGCGGCGACGACGCCGACTACCAGGCGATCTTCCAGGGGATCGTCACCCCGGCGGTGGTCCGGTTCGATCCCGACCTGCTGCTCGTCAGCGCCGGCTTCGACGCCCACGAGAGCGACCCGATCTCGCGGATGCGCGTCTCCACCGAGGGGTTCGGCGTCCTGACGACGATCGTTCGGGAGGTCGCCGACCTGGTCGACGCGCCCCTCGCGTTCGTCCTCGAAGGGGGGTACAGCCTGGAGGCCCTCTCGGACAGCGTGGCGATGGTCAACGACGTGTTCGACGGCTACGACCCGGTCGACCCGGACGGCGCGGTCGGGACCGAGGTCGAACAGATCATGGCCGACCTCGCGAACGACCATCCCGGGGTCTGAGTCGTCCGTGTCCGCCCCCACCCGCCACGTCCGTCAGGGACGGGGCTCGAAGTACCTGGCCAGTTCGACGCCGAACTCCCCGGCCAGGGACGCGACGTCCTCGCCGACGAGGACCTCGTACTCGTCCTCGAGAGCGGTTTGGACGTGTGCCCCGAGGCCGACGTCGAGGAGGGCGTCGCTCTCGAGGAACTCCCGGGCGGTCCGGACCCCGCGCTCGCGCTCGACCACGTACCGGTTGCCGTCGACGAACGGGCCGTACTCCTCGCCGTCGGCGTAGGTTTCGTAGAAGCGTTCGGCGTGCTCGCGGACGTGCACCGGCGGCCCCTCGTGGCGTTCGATCGCCGGCCGTTCGGCGACCGCGAGTTCGAGGAACAGGACCGCCGTGTCGTCGGCCATCGTCGTCGATCGCAGGGCGTCGAACCCCCGGCGGTCGAGCGCGTCGACGACGCCGGCCAGGGACTTGCGGAGCTGGGGATAGAGTTGATCGTCGACCAGGTCCGGCGTCCCGAACCGGATCGCGATCGGGGTCGTGCCGCGGCGGTCGACGTGGTCCCGGACCTCGGCCGGCGAGACCGGGTCCGGGGTTTGCTGCTCGAAGAGTTCCGGACGGGGATCGGCCAGCAACTCGCGGGCGTAATGCTGGAAGCGCGCCACGTTGGTCGTCGAGAGGACGGCGGCGACGTTGCGGTCGGGATCGGTCGGGTCGATCACCGCCAGAGGGTCGTCGAACTCGGCCCGGCCGTGGTCCTCGGGGTCGAGTCGGACCGGCGGGCGCCAGTCCGCGGCGGCCTCCAGCAGCGGGCGGAAGCCCCCGTATTCGAGCACGAGCAGTTCGGTGAGGTAGCCCGAGAACCCCCGCGTCCGGAGGTCGCTCCCGTACACCCCGATCCCCTTCAGGAACGCCTTCAGGACCCGGGCGTCCCCGGCGAGGTCGGGCGTGAGGCGTTCCTCGAGG
>Ga0207797_1003246_pt1 | contig 10909 bp, 4 predicted proteins | sample PRCRCaboRojoPR_6_FD_187275 | JGI IMG/M metagenome (GOLD analysis project Ga0207797, IMG submission 187275) | Marine sediment microbial community from Cabo Rojo, Puerto Rico - PR CR 10% Liquid 1 (SPAdes) | ecosystem: Environmental > Aquatic > Marine > Coastal > Sediment | place: Cabo Rojo, Puerto... | reverse complement strand
ATTGTGTTTTAAGTTTTCGAGATCAATAAAATAAATTTTGATGGAGTCGCAAAAAGCCCGAACCCTTGAGATCTGCCCCTGGGATTTCAACAGGTTATACCGTCCCCAGCGGCGCGTGAGCGGGTTTTTGCGAATGCGTCAATTTTGAGACCTTGAATATCAACCTCAACTCTTGCCGTATAGCAGTCTCCAAAATGTATTTCCTCTAATGTCGTCAGAATAGCGATTTTATTCGGAGGATAACCAAGTTGGATAATCTGGTCGCTTTCAAGGAAATCCTCGGGCTTGAGGCCTAATGATCCAAAACCAAATTCTTCAAGTGCCTTAATAACATTATCGGCGTTTTCCGGCGAGAGCTCAATTTATACATTAAGGTCTTTGGTATAGCGCGGATATCCGTGAAATGCCACGGCATACCCGCCAACCACCAGGTATCTGACGTTATGCCCGTTTAACAATTCGATAAACTCTTTGAAATCCTTGCTCAGCATTATATCTCCATAAATTATATTCTTTTCGAATTTGCTCTAAGGCGTCCAAGCGCTCTTCATATGTTTTTGATTGCCAAAATACAAAATCATTAGGCTGTTCGTTTAATTTATATATTTTGATAACCTTGCTTATACTCATGACACTCTCTTGCATTTTTCCGACTTGGTAATATGATGCATCATTTTGTGGTGTAGGCCAACGCCTGGCGTCAGCGGCCGAAGGTCCGCTGAACGTCCTTGTTCTCCCAATTACAGCTTCTCATCTCCCTTTCCAGACAAGATAAAACCTATTGACCGTCTTTTGCCTCTTGTTTTTGGTGTATCAACCAGCTTTCGAATTTCCTGAATCAATTCGATCAAGATTTCGTCATGATTGCTGACGCGTTTTTCCAAGTCATCAAGTTTACGAGAAAGTTTATCGTTTTGCAGAACCATCTCGCGAAGTCGAACGAATGCTCTAACTATAAAGACGCTCATCTTATTCGCTTGACCCGAATTCAATACATTTGCTGCTTGTAATGCGCCATGTTCCGTAAAAACAAGAGGCAGTTTTCGCCGACCACCCCAGCCGGAACTTGATGTCGCAATTTGCGATTTCAAGTTGTCGAACTCTTCTTTGGTCAATTGGAACATAAAATCTTCAGGAAATTTATCAATATTTCTCCTGACTTGCTCATTGAGGCGCCTTGTTTCGACTCCATAAAGCTCGGCAAGATCGGAATCCAATATAACCTTTTCTCCACGAACGAGCATTATAGCCCTTATAATCCGCTTCTCGGGAACAAATTCCTCTGGTTTTTCAACCAGTTTGCCTTTAGTTCCTTTCCTTTAGAGAACATTGTGAGTAGATGGAAACCCTTCCACCTATACAGCCCCTATATCTGGACTGGTTTTCCATCCCATCAGATATTTAGACCAAAAAGTGGAAAAATATCCCTTGACTTTTCCATCTATTGAAGTTAGAAGCGCCTCATGGAAAAGACGGCCAAGTTCAGACCAGATAAGGATCTTCGGTTGATGGACCAGGTTCGTCAGGTGCTTCGGTACCATCATTATGCGTATCGGACCGAGCAAACATACTGCGACTGGATTGCCCGCTTCATCCGCTTTCATGGGGGTAAAACGCACCCGAAGGACATGGGTAAATCAGAGATCGAGTCTTTTCTGAGCCATCTGGCCGTTCAACAAAAAGTTGCCGCTTCTACGCAGTCACAGGCTCTGAACGCTCTGGTCTTTCTGTACAAGCATGTCCTGGACCTGCCCATCGAGGGGGAGATCGAGGCGGTTCGCGCCAGGCGTCACCGCCGGCCTCCGGTGGTCATGACCCAGGACGAGGTTCGGCGTGTTCTCGGGGAGATGCGCGGAGAGCATCTCCTGATGGCAAGGCTGCTTTACGGGGGCGGTCTTCGGTTGATGGAGTGCATCCGGCTCCGGGTCCAGGACCTCGACTTCAGCGGGGCGAAGATCTACGTACGGGGAGGAAAGGGGGGCAAGGACAGGGTCACGGTGTTTCCGAGAAGCCTTCAGGGGGATCTTCGGAGACAGGTTGAGGGGGTGCGGACCCTGCACGACCGGGACGTGGCCGAGGGGTTCGGCGAGGTCTATCTTCCGGGGGCGCTCGGGAGGAAGTATCCGGGTGCGGGGCGTGAGTTTCGTTGGCAGTACCTGTTTCCGGCGAAGAAGCGGAGCATCGATCCGCGAACCGGTGCCGAGCGCCGGCACCACGTTCTGGAGTCCGGGCTTCAGAAGGCGGTCAAGCGGGCTGTAGGGCGTGCCGGTATTACCAAGAGGGTGGGATGTCATACCTTCCGCCACTGCTTTGCAACGCATATGCTGGAAAACGGGGTGAACATCCGGGTGGTCCAGGAGCTCATGGGGCATGCCGATGTCAAGACCACCGAGATCTACACCCACGTGATGCAAAAGGACCTCCAGAGCGTCCTCAGCCCGCTGGATGCGCTGGTGGAGGCGAAATATACCGAGCAGGTCGTTTGATGGAGTCGCATTGCGGCTCCGATGTTCACGCCGAAATGATACGCTTTGATGGAGCTATGGTCAAGCCTCTGCACGATTATTGTCGATCATAGAAGGGTTTTGCCCTGAGCGTAGCGACTCCTGAGGAAGCCGGAAAAAGCCGAAGTCACGAGATCTGCCCTCGATCCCCTTTGAACGAGATGCCCCATGGTGGTGGTTGCCCGCCGCAAAAGGCCCCCGAGGGCATGAAGGCTACAGAAGGCCTCTTGATGACGGATCTCGCCGCATTCATGGACCGCTGCCTGTGCCTGGACCTGGAGAGCGGGCCGGACGGGACCCTCCTCGCCCTGGGAGCGGCCTTGGGGGAGGAGACCGTTCTCCAGACGCACAGGGCAACCGTCGGGGCGGCCCTCGGCCGGGTTCACGAGATGGCCGGCAGGGCCCGGTTCCTTCTCGGGCACAACCTCCTGGGTCACGACCTGCGCGTGATGGAGGCCCGCTTCCCGCAATCGCCCCTCCTTCGGATGCCCGTGGTGGACACCCTCTACCTCTCGCCCCTGGCCTTTCCGGAAAACCCGTATCACCGCCTGGTCAAGGACTACAAGCTGGTGCGGGACGCTCTCAACGACCCCCTGGCCGACGCCCGCCTGGCCGCCTCGCTCTTTGCGGACCAGTGGGAGGCCCTGACCGATGCCGAGATCCGGGAGAGCGGGCGTCTCTCCTTCTACCACCACGCCTTCTCCGGCAGCGAGAGGTACCGGGGCATTCAGCAGGCCTTGGAGGCCATGGGCGCCGCTTCCGTGGAACAGAGCGAGGCCGTTGAGATCTTCGAGGGCCTCAGCCGGGGTCGGGTCTGCGATCGGGCCTTGAGGGAGACCGTTCCCGGCTGCCTGGAGGAGCCGGAGCAGCGGGTGTCCCTGGCCTATGCGCTGGCCTGGATCGGCGTCGCCGGGGGCAGCTCGGTGCTTCCGCCCTGGGTGGGCCGCCGCTTTCCCCTGGTGGCGACCCTGCTGCGGGCCTTGCGGGACGTCCCTTGCGGCGACGGGGGCTGCGCGTACTGCGCGGAGGCCCATGACCCCGAGCGGCAGCTCCGGCGCTTCTTCGGCTTTTCCGGGTTCCGGTCCGAGCCGGCCGAGCCCCGGGGCGGGAGCCTTCAGAGGGCCGTGGTGACCAGGGCCATGGGCGGGAAATCCCTGTTCGCCGTGCTGCCCACGGGCGCCGGCAAGAGCCTCTGCTACCAGCTTCCGGCCCAGGTCCGGTATGTGCGACGGGGGGTCCTGACCGTGGTGATCTCGCCCCTCCAGGCCCTGATGAAGGATCAGGTGGACAACCTCCGCAACCGCACCGGAGACCCCAACGCGGCCGCCCTGAACGGGCTCCTCACCGCGCCGGAGCGCGGCGATGTGCTCGAGGGCATTCGACTGGGCGACGTGGGCATCCTCTACATCTCCCCGGAGCAGCTTCGAAACCGCTCGTTCCGCGAGGCGGTCCGCCACCGGGAGATCGGGTGCTGGGTCTTCGACGAGGCCCACTGCCTGTCCAAGTGGGGTCACGACTTCCGGCCGGACTATCTCTACGCCGCCCGGTTCATCCAGGAGTTCTCCGCGGCGAGCCAGGGCTTTCTCCCTCCGGTGCAGTGCTTCAGCGCCACGGCCAAGGAGGACGTGCTGAGCGAGATCATCGCCCACTTCCGCACCCACCTGGGTGTGGATCTGGAGGTCTTCAAGGGCGGCGTGGACCGGGACAACCTTCGGTTCGAGGTGGAGACCGTTGCGAGCGCGGAGAAGCACCCGCGCCTTCACGCGCTCCTCTCGGACCGGCTGCCGCCGGACCGCCCGGGGTGCGCCATCGTCTACTGCGCCACGCGGAAGGGCGCCGAGGCCGCGGCCGAGCACCTTCAAACCCGGGGCTGGCGGGCCGAGGCCTTTCACGCGGGGATCGACCCGGCCCGAAAGCGCGACATCCAGGCCGACTTCGTGGAGGGCCGGGTCCGCGTCATCTGCGCCACCAACGCCTTCGGCATGGGCATCGACAAGGAGGACGTGCGCCTGGTGGTCCACCTGGACATTCCCGGGTCCCTCGAGAACTACGTGCAGGAGGCCGGTCGTGCCGGCCGGGACCGCCTCGGTGCCGAGTGCGTGCTCTTCTACGACGTGGAGGACATCGAGACCCAGTTCAGGCTCTCCGCCCTCTCCCGGCTCGATCGGCGGGAGATCGCCCGCATCCTTCGGGTGCTCCGGCGCGCCCGGCGGGACCGGGAAGGCAACGTGGTCCTCACCACGGGCGAGCTGGTGCGGGACGAGGAGATGGAGGGCGTCCTGGACCCGGATGAGCGCGGGGCCCACACCAGGGTGGTCACGGCCGTCTCCTGGCTGGAGCGGGCCGGGTTCCTGGAGCGGAACGAGAACCGCACCCAGGTCTTTCAGGGCCGCCCGCGGGTGAGGACCCTGGAGGAGGCCGAGGCCCGAATCGACAGGCTCGGGCTCTCCGAGGGCCGCAAGAGGCGCTGGCTGGCGATTCTCGAGACCCTGATGAACGCGGACACGGACGAGGGGTTCAGCGCGGACGAGCTGGCCGAGCTGGGCGCGGTCCGGAGCGGACCGGACGAACGCGCCCCTTCGGGCAAGGCCGAGACCGAGGCCCAGAAGGTCCTGCGCACCCTCTACGACATGGCCGCGGCCGGACTGATCCAGAAGACCCTCCTCATGTCGGCCTTCGTCCGCTACAAGGTGGCGACCCACTCGGGCGTGCTCCTGGACCGGGTCTGCGAGCTGGAATCCGCCATGCTCGAGGCCCTTCGGGAGGAGGCCCCGGATGCGGACGGCGGCGAGCCGGTGGTCCTCTCCCTCCGGCACCTCAACCAGCGCCTCCTGGACCGGGGCCACGGGCAAAGCAACCCGGAGATCCTTCGCAACCTCCTGGCCGGCCTCTCCCAGGACGGCAAGGGCCTGGCCGGCAGCCGCGGGAGCCTCGTCTTCGGGTACGCGGGCCGGGACCGGTACCACGTGAAGCTCCAGCGGGACTGGCCCTCCCTCGTTCAAACGGCCGAGCTCCGCCGCGACGCGGCCCGGGCCGTTCTGGACGCCGTCGTCCGCCGCATCCCCGAGGGCACTCCCCCCGCAGCCAATGTGCTGGTGGACTTCTCCGCCGAGGACCTGCTCGAGGCCCTGAAAACCAACCTGATCCTGGCCGGCCGCATCCGGGACCCCCTGGCGGCCGTCGACCGGGCCCTGCTCTTCCTGCACGAGCAGCGTGTGATCACGCTCCAGAAAGGGCTGGCCGTGTTCCGCCAGGCCATGACCATCCGGGTCCTGCCCGAGGCCAGGGGACGGCGGTACGGCAGGGCCGACTACGAGCCCCTGGCCCGGCACTACAGCGAGCGCATCTTCCAGGTCCATGTCATGGACGAGTACGCCCGCCGGGGTGCGGAGAGGATCGGGCAAGCCCTCGCCCTGGTGATGGCCTACTTCACCCGGAGCAAGACCGAGTTCGTGGGGCAGTTCTTCCCCGGCCGGACCGGGGTCCTGGAGCGGGCCACGGGCGGGGAGTCGTTCCGGCGCATCGTGGACGACCTGGAGAACCCCCACCAGTCCGCCGTGGTGGCCGCCCCGGAGGACGAGAACATGCTCGTCCTGGCCGGTCCCGGCTCGGGCAAGACCCGGGTGGTGGTCCATCGCTGCGCCTATCTGCTGAGGGTGCTGCGGGTGAGGCCCGAGAGCATCCTGGTGCTCTGCTACAACCGGAGCGCCGTCTGCGAGGTCCGCCGGCGCCTCCGCAGCCTGGCCGGCCGCGACGCCCTCGGCGTCACCGTACAGACCTACCACGGCCTGGCCCTCCGCCTCACAGGCCGCTCCCTGCTGGGCCGGGACCTCCGCGACGAGGTTGCCGAGGAGGGCTTCAGCCGTCTCATTCAGGACGCGACCGCCCTGCTCGAGGGCGATGCGGAGGCCTTCGGGCTGGAAAAAGACGAGCTCCGCGACCGGCTCCTCCGCGGGTACCGGCACATCCTGGTGGACGAGTACCAGGACATCGACGAGGACCAGTACCGCCTCATCTCGGCCATTGCCGGACGCTCCCTCCAGGAGGAGGAGAGGCGCCTGAGCATCCTGGCCGTGGGCGACGACGACCAGAACATCTACCAGTTCCGCGGGGCCAACGTGGCGTACATCCGGCGGTTCCAAAAGGATTACGGTGCGTCCACCCATTTCCTCGTGGAGAACTACCGCTCCAGCCGCCACGTCATCGAGGCGGCCGACGCCCTGATCTCCCGAAACCGCGACCGCATGAAGAAACGCCGCCCCATCCGGATCGATCACGGTCGCGAAAGCCTCGCCCCGGGCGGACGCTGGGCACGGCTCGATCCACTCGCGGCCGGCCGCGTGCAGGTCCTTTCGTGCACCGACGAGACGGAGCAGGCGGTCGCCGCGACCGGTGAGCTGCTGCGCCTTCAGGGCCTGGACAAGGACCTTGCCTGGGAGCGCTTTGCCGTTCTGGCCCGGGAGTGGAGCCTGCTCCATCCCCTGCGCCTTCTGCTGGAGGAGCGCGGCGTGCCCGTCTCCATCTCCCTGCCGCCGGACAAGATGCCCCCGCTGCTCCGCATCCGCGAGAACGCGGCGTTCCTGGAGGCCCTGAAGGCCGACGACCGGTCCCCGGCCCGGGCATCCGATCTGGTGGAACGGCTCGGCGGCCTCTTTCCCGGCCGGGCCGGGGACCCCTGGGTGTCCCAGCTGCGGGGCATCCTGGAGGACTGGCGCGAGGAGAGCGGGGATGCCGAGCTTCCGGTGCGGCACGCCGTGGAGGCCCTCTATGAGCACCTGGCCGGGATGCGGCGCGAACGGAGGCTCGGCCGCGGTGTCTTCCTGGGCACGGCCCACGCGGCCAAGGGCGTGGAGTTCGATCACGTGATCATCCTGGACGGGGGCTGGGACCGTGCCTGCCGGGGGCCCCGGGCCGAGGAGGAGAGGCGCCTCTATTACGTGGGCATGACCCGGGCCCGGGAGACCCTGTGCCTGCTCCGACGGGAGGACGCCCGCAATCCTTTTGCCGGGGCTTTGGACGGCGATGCCGTCCTCCGTCGCCGGGCCGCGCCCCAACCGGAGACGGGGACCGGCCAAGAGGCCTTGCTGCGCGGCTGGACCCTCCTGGGCCCCCAGGACCTCCACCTGGGCTACCCGGCCCGCTTTCCAGCGGACCACCCCATCCACGGCGCCCTCTCGGCGCTTCACCACGGGAGCCGCCTCGAACCCCGGGTCCGAAACGGCCGTGTGATCCTGACGGACGGGTCCGTCCCGGTGGCCCGGCTCTCCAGGGCCGCAGCGGAAGCGTGGCGAGACCGCCTGGACCGAATCTCGTCCATGCGCGTGGCGGCCGTGATCCGCCGTTTCCGGGACGACGGGGACGCGGCGTACCGCGGCACCTGCCGTGTGGACGCCTGGGACGTCCCTTTGGTGGAGATCCACTTGGAAAGGGACGCCCCGGCATGCTGATTCACCTTTGACGGATTCGAAAAAACCCGATCACAGCCTCTCTGGAGCTTCCATGAACGACGAGCAGCCGACCTCCAAATCGAGAAAAGGCCTGTACGCAGTGCGGGTTCCGGAGCCGTTCGTCTCGGCCTTTGCGCGGGCCCAGGCGTACGTCTCCGACTACTTCCGGGACCGGACCCTGGATCCGGCCAAGGGCTTCATCGAGATCTCGGGGGAACGGTACATCCTGGTCCGGGCGGCCTCCATGTCCAAGGAGTTCTTCGACCTCGTCACGTCGCTCTACCGCGACCGTGGGGAGAAGGAGGCCAGGACGGTCACCCTGGGCTTCCTCTTCGACATTGCCCACGCCATCGGGAAAGCGGATGCGAAGCGGTTCTTCGCCAGGATGGATGTGAGCGACCCCATCGAAAAGCTCTCCGCCGGGCCCGTCCACTTCTCCCACACCGGCTGGGCCTTCGTGGAGATCCTTCCGGAGTCCACCCCCTCCCCCGACGAGGACTACTACCTGATCTACGACCATCCCTTCTCCTTCGAGGCGCACACCTGGCTCGAGAGCGGGGAGCACACCGATTTTCCCGTCTGCGCCATGAACGCGGGCTACTCGTCGGGCTGGTGCGAGGAGAGCTTCGGCATTCCCCTCGTGGCGGCGGAGATCGCGTGTCGCGCCAAGGGCGACGATTGCTGCCGGTTCATCATGGCGCCCCCCTCCCGCATCAAGGACCACATCGCCCGGTACGGGAAGCAGACCGAGCCCGGAACGGCGGAGTTCGGCACCGTCGACATCCCCGAGTTCTTCCAGCGAAAACGGCTGGAGGACGAGCTGATGAAGAGCGAGAAGACGGTGCGGGCGCTGCTCAACGCCCCCAAGGACAGGGCGCTTCTCCTGGACCGGGAGGGGCGGATTCTGGCCCTGAACGAGCCGGCGGCTCGAGCCTTCGGGGGGGAGGCGGGCGATCTGATCGGCCGAAACGCCTTCGATCTCTTCCCTCCACCGCTGTCCGAGCCCCGCAGGTCCTACCACGAGCAGGCCGTCCGGTCGGCCCGCTCCCTGCGCTACGAGGACAACCGGGAGGGTCGCTGGATGGACACCACGGTGGATCCGGTGCTGGACGGCGACGGCCGGGTGGCGCGCGTGGCCGTGGTGAGCCGGGACATGACCGACTACAAGCACATGCAGGAGGCGCTTCGCAAGGAGAAGGAGTTCAACGCCACCCTCGTCCAGACCTCGCCCGCCTTTTTCGTGGCGATCGACGCGGAGGGCCGCACCCTGCTCATGAACGACGCCATGCTCCGGGCCCTGGGGTACTCCCAGGACGAGGTGATCGGGAAGAACTACCTGAACGCCTTTGTTTCCAGGGAGGACTGGCCCGCCCTGCAGCAGGGGTTCGAGGCCCTGAACGGCAGCGGCCCGCTCCGGACCCTGGAGAGCCGGATGAAGACCAAGGACGGCCGCGAACGCATGGTCGAATGGCACGGCCGCCACGTCTTCCGGGAGGACGGCACGCTCGATTTCTTCTTCGCCCTGGGGATCGACGTCACCCAGCGAAGGCAGGCCGAGGACGAGCTCTGGAGGCACCGCGATCACCTCGAGGACCTGGTGCGGGAGCGAACGGATCGTCTCTCCCGGACCAACGAGCAGCTCCAGCGGGAGATTGCGGAGCGCACCCAGGCGGAGCAGGCCCTCCAGAAGAGCGAGACCATGCTCCGCGCCATCTTCGACCAGACCTTCCAGTTCATCGGGGTGCTGCGGCTGGACGGAACGGTGATCCAGGTCAACCAGACGGCCATGGACTTCGTCGGGACGAGCCACGCCGAGATCAGCGGACGCCCCTTCTGGGAGACGCCGTGGTGGGTCCACTCGCGGGAGGAGCAGGGGATGCTGAAGCGAGGCATCGAGCGGGCGGCGAGGGGGGAGCTCGTTCGTTACGAGGCGACCAATGCAGCACCGGACGCCCGTACCGTGCACATGGACATCTCCATCAAACCGGTCCGCGACACGGAGGACCGGATCGTCCTGCTGCTCTGCGAAGGGCGGGACATCTCGGACCTCAAGACCGCGATGGAGGATCTCCAGGCCCGGGAAGAGGAGCTCAAGGTCCAGTCCAGGAGCCTCGAGGAGGCCAACATCGCCCTCAAGGTCCTCCTCAAGCAGATGGAGGAGAAGAAGCGCGGCGACCAGGAGAACGTGCTCTCCAATCTGCGGCAGCTGGTGCTGCCGTACATCGAGCGGCTCAAGCGGAGCGGGCTCGGGAGCGAGGAGCGGGCGATCGTGAACACCATGGAGTCGAACCTGAACAACATCACCTCCCCGCTCATCCAGCGGCTGTCTTCCACCGCACTCGGGTTGACGCCCATGGAGATCCGGGTCGCTCACCTGGTGCGCGAGGGCCTCCGCAACAAGGAGATCGCAGAGCTTCTGGGGGTTTCGCTGAACACGGTGTCCAGCCACCGGCACAAGATCCGCTCCAAGCTCGGCCTCAGGAACGAGGGCGCGAACCTTCGATCCTACCTGATGTCCCTCGAGGAGTAGCCCTGTTTCCGAATCGGAACCCCCTCCCGCGACAGGCCCGCCCACGGGAAGGCGCGGATTCAACATCACGGTTCAGGATCGTGAGGCCTGTGTTGCAAAAAAGTGATTTTATATCACTGTTCTCCCACCGAAATAACAGGGTTGACGGATATCGCGACGAATCGTAAGAAGGGGCGTACGATCCATTCATCCCCGTTTCCAAGCCATCCTTCTTCCGAAACCCATTCGTGCCGGCCCGCTCGAGGCGGAAACGTAAGGGTCCCGAGAGCGAACATCACCCAGTGACTCCGGCGCGAGCTCGTCATGGAGTTCGATGTTTCCCGTTCCACACCCTCCCTGCGGGAATTACGCGGACGCGACCCGTTTTGAGAACCCGCCCGCGATGGATGCTCGAGCAAAGCGGGCACAGAGGAGCCGTCTCCGGCCGG